>Ga0209960_1000210_pt1 | contig 163541 bp, 138 predicted proteins | sample ThiBiot_500_plan_2_FD_183947 | JGI IMG/M metagenome (GOLD analysis project Ga0209960, IMG submission 183947) | Wastewater bioreactor microbial communities from Cape Town, South Africa - Thiocy_expt_500_plan (SPAdes) | ecosystem: Engineered > Bioreactor > Thiocyanate-remediating >... | reverse complement strand
CATGGCAATAAATTTGCACTCGTGGAAAGTTTGTTTGTTTTCTATTTCAGTTCTCTATTCAGTATATATATTATCACTTACCATTGTTAATATTGGCTTCTACACGAAACCAATGGAATAAAGAGAGAAAAAGAAAGAAGAGACACATATCAAGTTTAATGTTGATTAGGGACATAATTTATTTAACAAATTATATATTCGATCTTTCTCTTTCGACATTTCTCTTTCGACATTTTTCCTTTCGACATTTTTCCTTTCAACATTTTTCCTTTCGACATTATTACGGCCAACCGTGTTAATGCTTATTTTAAAAATATGACTTTTGCTGTGGAGAAAATGAGTTATGCTTTATCATGCATGACTCTCTCCTTCCTCTCGACATATGCACTTGGATGGTTACAAATGTATATATATATATATTATTTTTATTTTCTATTTACTCAATTATAAAAAAAAGTCGAGATTCACGGTGATACGGTACGCAATTATTCTGCACATTTATTGTGTTCTATAATTAATATTATGAATAAAGAAATTCAGAATCAACAACAACAAATGATGAAACTCATTGATAATCATTTACTTGATGAGTTTCTAGTCATATATCGACAATCGTTGTGTTCTCTTCAACCGTTCGAACAAATCCAAATTCTTTTACATGCATGTCGTTTTGGCACATCGGAGTTTGTACACAATATATTGAATGAAAAATCTTCTATCAACATAAATTGCCGTCATTCATCGACTGGTTATACACCTTTGTTTACTGCCATTCGAGCAAAACGTCATGATATTATCAAATATCTTATTGAAAAAACCGAAGCGGATGTTAATTGCAATTTCACGAACAACGCAAATCTAGAAGCTATAACAACGTGTCTTCATGAGGCTTTACATCAACGAGATATATCAACAGTAAAACTTCTGTTACAATATGGAGCTATTGTTAATGAACGACATTTGTATATGGCTATTAACGAATGCTTTCGGCAAGACTCTAAAGTTAGTGTTATATTTAACGAAAAATCGATTATAGAATATTTTTGTTGATTCATCATATAGGTAACAAATCCATTAGTAATGTTTGAAATACTATTTGCCAATTGTTCTGAATTATTACAGAAATATGGATGTGTTAAATTGATGGAATATGTTCAACGTCGAGCTAACTGGTTAACAATAAATCATTCTCAATGTATTCATTCTATTTTAAAACAACTTTTATCTAAAGATAATATTTATATTAATGAACTGTCGATAACATCTCGAGTTCATCGTACTCAAGTAGCAATTATTGGTGCTGGACCAGCAGGTTTAATGCTTGGAGCTCTTCTATGGCGATATGGAATTGATTCCGTAATATTAGAGCAACAATCACGTTGTAGTATTGAAGCAAATATTCGAGCTGGCGTTCTCGAACAATCGACAGTTGATTTGCTCGACGAAGTAGATGCCAGTGATCGTCTCTTTCGACAAAGTTTCGTTGAAGATCACATCAATTTTCAATTTGATGGCGAACGTATAACTATTCCAATAGCCGAAATAACACAAGGTCAAATGTGTACCGTCTATGGTCAACAGAACATTTTACAAGATCTTATTAAAGCACGAATCGATAATGGACAACGTATATTTTTCGATGTCGAACATGTTCATATCGAACGACACGATGTGACTGGTGAGTAAGACATAATTATCTATAATAAATCTAACAACTACTGAATTAGATAATGGTAATAGTCCATTGGTTCATTTTCGTCGTTGTGGTCAAACAGAAATTGAAGAGTTACATTGCGATTTTATAGGTGGATGTGATGGTGCACGAAGTCAATGTTGTCGTGGATCAATTCCAAGTGGTATTCTTAAGACTATTGAAAGAGTATATCCATTCGCATGGGCTAGTATTCTAAGTGAAGTGCCACTAGTTGATGCCGAACTTATTTATGCTAGCCATTCGAAATATGGTTTCGCTATTCAAAGCTTTCGTTCGCCAGTACACAATCGTTTTCATCTGCAAATTCCTCTTGGCGACACATTAGCTGATTGGCCTGATGAAAGAATTTGGAATCAATTAGAACTACGTCTTAGACTTACCAATCAAACTTACACCCTTGCAAAGGGAACTATTTTAGAACGAGCCATTTTTCCGTTACGTAGTTCAATTACTACACCCATGCAATACAAACGTCTGTTTTTATTAGGCGATGCAGCTCATGTCTTTCCGCCAACAGGAGCTAAAGGTTTAAATGTAGCCGTTAAAGATGCTAAAATATTGGCTGATGCACTGATCGATTTCTATGAAAATGGACGATATGATAAACTGACCGAATATACTAATTCATGTTCGTCACATATATGGCAAGCACAAGAATTTGCTAACTATATGACATTACTTCTGCATAATTTCGATGGAAATGATGAATTTGAAGAATATTTACAACATGCACGACGAAAAAATCTACAGCAATCGACATACATGCAACATTATTTTGCTAACAAATATGTTAGCTGAGTCTTTATTTGTAAATACAAATAAATTTCTTCAAACGAAAAAAAAAAATTACTGATTAAACAGTACACCACGAGAATAAAAATAGTATGAAAAAAAGTAAAAGAATACTGATTACGAGCATAAGTAATCGACCACGAGCCTCGATGTTTTTAATTACATGAGATAATTCCTGTCGGTCGTTAATATGTGGAAACGGAATATCTTCAGGTACGGGAACGTTCAAAAAGTTGCACAATGGTTTCCAACCTTGATCAACTTTATAAATTAGAAGTTTCTCAGGAGGTACATGTTTGATAACATCGGCATTATGCTTTTCAAAAACATCAATAATCTTCTCGCGATCCGATAAACATCCTTTGAATTGCGATAAAGGTAACTTTTTCATCATTTGATACATTGCTGGACTGGATACGTAATGACCTAGCATGTATGATATAGATTCAAAAGCTTTCAGAATGGTACTCTGAAAACTATCGTACCATGCATTAGAGTCACGTAAAGTTAAAATAATTTTAGCATTTGGATTATATTTGATTAAATCTCGCCAATAGAGAATACTTGGTAAATCAACAGTGGCTTCGTAAGAAGCAAAAATTTGATCGAATAGTATCTTTCGATTTTCCGGTTCACTATCAACACGTAACCAGAGCGAAGCATCAGCTGGTCGGTTAAAAATTTCGAACATGTGGTATGTCGGAAAGCCAAGCAGCTCTAAAGCACGTTTGAGGCTTGCTGTCCCTGTACGTGCATATCCAAGACCGAGTACTTTAAGATCACCCATATATTTAATTCAAATATCTAAACAAGAAAAAAAAATGCGTAAACGAATATGATCGAATGAGTGGTGCGTCAGTATAATGTTGTTTTCAAACAGTAAGGACATTTTCATTGCGTTGTACATTTTATCTCACCTTGATTTAATTTCTGATTGATGCGAACATTTATATTGAATGTGATGTTTTTACGTATGTAATATTGATGTTGTTTTTTTGTGATGAGAACATTCAAATAACTCGAAATTTGAAAGATTCTTCTAAGAATTATAACAAAAGGTGAAGGAACGATAGCAGTGAAATATTTGGTTAGTTGTGTGGAGGATTATTTCAAAAGTGTATTCACTCGATAGAAAAATGACTCCAAACATATAAATGATTCATATCGCTTATCATTGAAGCGTCACGTTCGATGTTAAGTACAAAACGTATTCGAAACATATTTTAATACGTTGGTTATGCAATCTTCTTCGTATAAAATTTCGATTTAAAAATGAGAGAATTAAAACATAATTACGTATGTTTAGTTGTTATACATTGAGTCTATCTTGAAGGTATTTGTGACGTACATATATCGTCATATTTTAATGTCTATTTACTCACGATTGTTGTTTCCTGTAAAACTAAAGATTAGTGTGTCATTTGAGCGTGTTCAGTTCTTTGATAGCTTACCTTGAAATGATTTATATCGAAGTGATTTGGATCTTTATTTTAACAGGCTTCTACGGTCAAATATTCATTTATGAGACTGAAAATGATGAAAATATCGAAAAATATGATTGTGTTTATTATGTACCCGAAAATGGAGAAGAAATTCCATATTGTCGACGTTCTGGTGAAAGTATCACACTTCAACGATCGCAAAACAAATGTGATAATGAAGGTGAAAGAATATCGTTTCATTCTCTGCTTGACAAAGATTTAATTCCAAAATATATTCTTGAATGGAATTCAAGTATTGATATTGTTGATGTTTATGCCAGTATTTTCTATGATCGATCATCATTAATAAATCATAATTATGATTTATTTTTATGCAAATGCACAAAACCAGGCACATTTGGAAGATATTGTGAATATCAATTGACACATGAAAAGCAAACATTTAAAGAAACAATTGAAGCTCAATTTAAACAAAAAGAAACTGGTGATTCATGGGATACACAACGATACGGACAGATTCTTTGCTATAAAACATTACCTTGTTTCTCCAGCCCATTGTGCTTAGATTGGCACGAGATTAATGATGGTGTACAAAAATGTGAAAATGGAATCGATGAAGAAAATTGGGATCGATTAGAATTTAACGAATGTGACGAGAATGAATTTCGATGTACAAACGGAATGTGTATTGCTGAAGAATTTTGGCTTGATGGTGAGTTTAGTATTTTTATTTTAAAAAACAAATCTTTTGTTTTTTCTTTCAAAGGCTATTATGATTGTATGGATTGGAGTGATGAATATTATACCAATGATGGTGAACCGTGTCCATGGACATCAAACTCATTGCTATGCGATGAACATATATGTATGAAACAAATGTATTCATGTGGCGACGGAGAATGTGTTGAATGGTATATTCGTATGGCATTTCAACGAGTGGGCAAAGCAAGTGATGATTGTTTTAATAAACGTAATTTGAATTATATGTGTGAAGTGGGCCATCATCGAACTGCTTGGACTCTTGAAAATGGACTGTGTTGGCCGGATAGAGGCTATGATGATCTACGATATCCGTCATTGGATTTGATTTTTGCAACGAATTTAACTGATGATGAAATATGTCAGTATTTACTTCGATGTATTCTATCAGCAGATTTCGAATATGATTGCCCGTGTAATAATCAAATTTGTCCGGATCTTATGCAAATTTTCTGTTCACTTCATACAAGTCAAGTTCTTTATCCACCAGCGGGTTTGATCAATTCAAATGTCTTCACTTACTATGATTATGAACTCGTCAATCAAACCTCTAATATCGCCTATTTTAAGTTACATGGAAGTATACGATGCCAAGGATATTTCTATACGACATATGAATTTATTCCGTGTCGAATCACCTATTACATGTTTACAGTACCTTCTTACAATTATTATCTATGTACGAACGAGTTTCAAACGTTTGGCTACGTCGATCATTCATCACATTTGCGAATGAACCTATTTTGTTGGAATAAAACGTTAACATTCAATGGTCGATTGTATGCTGTTCATCCTGATATATGTAGTTCAACGAGAGAATGCATCTCACAATATCATATTCGTGATGGTGTGCCCGATTGTCTATTTCAAACAGATGAATCAGGACCTATCGAGAGATCTTATTGTACGGGTAATGTTGGCCGACAACGATTTCAATGTTTCGATAATGAAAAGAAATGTTTGTCATTGATCATGTTCGGTAGTATTCCAGGTGAATGTTCGAATCAATACGATGAAAGTTGGTATGGAGCTGGTACTGTTGCATCATTTCGACAAGAAGTTCCCTGTTTTCCGACTGATACAACAGGATGTCAGCGTGTAAAACAGTACATCGTACAATCATCGAATAAAAATTCAACTAGTAATCATTCACAACATATTATTCATCGACAAACATCAATTAAATATATGCCTTTTCGATCGTATTGTGATACAATTTGGGATTTGGATGAACATATTGATGAAATTGTTTCGTCATGCAAACATTGGACATGTCATGAGAATGAATATCAATGTCGAACAGGACAGTGTATTCCCGTTGAATGGGTATGCGATGGTGTATGGGATTGTGCAGATGCATCGGATGAAGAAGCTACTGTACTTTCTATAAAAAACATGTCAAATCATAATGCTCGTCTGATAGATTTACCCTCTCAACTTAGTAAATGTCAATCATTATATTCAGAAGCACCATTTTCAAAGATCTGCAATCAATCATTCGAATTCGGTTGCTATCGATCGAATGTATCGAATCCATTGAATATTACATTGAATCGTCCATGTATTAATCTAACACAAATTGGTGATCATATCGAAGATTGTTACAATGCCTATGATGAAAGAAATACATTCACAGCTGATTCATCCGTTTCGGATATGTGGGGTTTTCATTTTCGCTGTCAAAATGGCCATCATGAAGTTTATAGACAGGCGTGTGACATGACGGAAACATGTACAAATATTCTTTGTCCAAATTATCGTGCTAAACAAGGAACATGTTCTCAAATGACTGATTTTATTTGTCCTGAAGATGATCATTGTCAGTCAAATATACGATGCAATGGAATACCACAATGTGATAATGGTGAAGATGAGTATTGGTGTCCATCTGGTCCGATTGTTGGTCAAAATATATATCGTCTTGATAAAATTCAATTGATGCATCAAAGACAAAGACAATATTCGATCGCTCCACGACAACATCCATTTCATGATAGATCTGAAAATAATCAACAGGAAACTGTTAATTCAACTGATGATCTACGAATCAAACAATTATTTAAGAGCCATTCATATCAATGTAATCGTGGTATTGCTGTTATTCAAAGGAATGAAACACAATGTCTATGTCCGCCTGCTTATTATGGTCGTTGGTGTCAATTCTACAATGATCGAATTAGTATTATCGCACATGTTCATAGTCTATCATCGAATGTCACTCTTAAAATCAGAGCACAACTTGTTTTCGAAGAACGAACGATAATTGATTATCATGAATTTCATATTCTACCAGCATTTGAAAGAATCAAAACGATCAAACATCGTTTCTATCTTATCTATTCACGTTCTCATTTCATGCTTGCACATAAACAAGACCGTTATTTCAATCGAACAGATATCATCAATAATCATCCATATTCTGTTTATTTCGATGCTTTTGCACTCGAAACGAATCTTAGTATACATGAAATTGGTTCTTGGCACTATCCAATCAACTTTGATTATCTGCCAGCATTTCGTTTAGCTATTGTATTGAAATTACCATTTTGGTTTCGAAATGAAACAACATTTAATTCGTCGTGTATTCAAAAGAATTGTAATGAAAATTCAACATGTTTACCAATTTTTAATCAAAATAATTCTTCGTATTGTTCATGCAAAAATGGTTATTACGGCACAAATTGTAGTTTGTATGAATCTGCATGTGAGAAATATTGTTCAAAGAATTCAATCTGTCGAATCAACAAAAACAATAAATTACATTGCATTTGTCCATTGGGTTTCTTCGGACGACGTTGCCATTTAAAGTATGAAGGCTGTGATTCGAATCCATGTTTGAATAATGGCACATGTCGATCCTATTACGATCGTACCGGTAGAAAACCGTACGAATGTCAATGTTTATGGGGGTTTGATGGAAATCGATGTCAATATCAGAACATATCAGTCCGTGTTCATTTAAATACAACATGGAAACCATTGATGAGTGCACTTGTTGTTCAACTTTATGATTGGGATCGTACTTGTTCGATACTTTCAATTCGACATCAGCAAATCTTTCATACTCTACCATCAATTATTACCTATGACGATCCTAATTTGAATGCACCTATGCTTGGCGTTTTGAAAATTTATGAAAATTATTTGTCACAACCACATTATTTCATTTTATATGTTCTACGTCGTTCAGTCATTAATGTTACTTCATTTCCAGAATATTGTCCATCTGCATTGAAATTATTATCTGAGAGTAAGAAGAAAGTCGATTTTAATCGAACTATTCCAGATATTTTTCATTATCATTATTTATGTATGAATCAAACGAATCATCTATGTTTCTATGATGACTATTATCTATGTCTTTGTGCAGAAAATTATGATCGTGCCGATTGTTTAATATACAATCCACAAATTGATCATTGTGATAGATGTTTTTCGATGGGAAAATGTCTTCGAGACAGTCCGAAAATTGTCAATAAATTCCTTTGTATTTGTCCGTCATGTCATTATGGATATCGATGTGAATTTAATTTACAAGCATTCGGATTTACTCTCGATTCATTACTTGTTGATTGTTCGAAAACAATCAAAATTGTTTATACATCTATCGCTTTTCTACTATCGATGATTGGTTTCATTACTAATCTTTGTTCTTGGTTGACATTCATACGACCAACACCTCGAAAACTTGGTCCCGGAAATTATTTATTAGTTTTGACATGTTGCAATCAAGCTGCACTATTTTGTCTACTTTTGAAATTTAGTCAAATCACTTTTGGTTTAGCTAACGTATATTCATGCAAAATCATATCCTATTTACTTTCTGTATTTACACGATCAGCCTATTGGTTAACTAGTTGGGTGACTGTTGAACGTCTTCTCATAATTATATTTCCACTTTCACCAACGCTTAAAACTCCTCGTATTGCCATTTATTTGTGTATAATTACGTCCGTAGGATTATTTGCTATTCATATTCATGAGTTAATTCATTATACATCTATTCAACACATACCTACGAGTCTATCGATTTGTGTAACCAATTACGATAGTATTCTCATTTCGACTTACGATCGAGTTACAACTCTGATACATTATCTTGTTCCATTCATTATTCAAATCATTGGCATTACTATTTTAATTGTTTTAGTTTCTTTTAGTCGAAAGAAAACAACGAAAGCAAAAAAGACTTTTTCTCAAGTTTTAACCAAACAATTTCAAACACAAAAAGAACTTTACATTACACCTATAATTATTATTCTTTCAGCTTTACCTGAAACAATTATTGCATTCAGTCTTGTATGTACACAACTAACAAATTGGCAACGTCATATGTTACTCGATGCGTATTTACTCTCATATGCTCCACAAGTCCTAGGCTTTGTTCTCTACGTATTACCATCGACTACTTACAAAAAAGAATTCAAGAAAACATCAATAGCTCAGAAATATTTCGCTCGATTTTTGACATAAATAAAGCGAATTGTACCATCATGAGCACCCCAAGTTCCAATAAGCAAAGGTGAAGTGAAAAACAAATGAAAAAGACATAAATTCATGATGACAAGATTAGATAATGTCGAAATTCAATAAATAGAATAAGGATTTGATTTGTTTTTTTTTCTTTATCTTTTTGATTATTAAATAATAATAAAAAAACGAAACGAAATCAATACATATATACGTTGTTCGATAAGACATTCTCAAGTGATTCAAAATGAATAGTCGATGGATGTTTTTATTTTTAATATGTAAAATTACTGCCGAATTCACTCGTCATGATGGGATTTTTCAACTGGACACGAGTATAAAAAGTATTGGTCGAATTAAATATCGAGATGGTGAAGTTGTTCTTTTACAAAATCAACAAAAGAAAACGAATTTTTTCTTTGCACCATTTCCTTACTTACAATTCGAGGAAGTACAATGTCATGAAAATGATTTTATTGATAGTGTCGAATTAGCACTTCCCGTAGAACTCTATACTTCTGAATTAATTCAAACAGTGAAAACTTATCTGAATAAATATTATTCGGTATTATGTGGAAATATGGTTTCATCATCGTTATGTGATGTTTCACTTTTGCCAATGAATTCAATTCGATTGATGCAAAAAACTTCTCGTTTAAATCGTACTCGACAGAAATATACGCTTGAAGATATATACTTGGCAATCGACAAGTCTTCTTCTACAATCAATGGAATTCGTTATTTATACATCAAATATCACCGTTTGTGAACAATTACGTAAAACTCTCGTTGAAAAATGTCGTTTACCAAATTTTGAAATTCATTATACACTTCAAGGTGAACAAACTGTACAACAACAGTTCGAAGTAAGTACTGAACATGTTGCGAATACGAGTATGTTCCATCGAATTCGTGCGCAATTTCCAACAGCTGATTCCGTACTCCTAACAGAAGAAGATTTTAAAAAACTTCTAAGTGAATCTACGGATCAAATTAAACAGTGTTACGTATGCAAGAAAGATTTGTAAATCTTCAAAATTCAAGCAGTTTACACAGACTTTTCGAACAACATCTGTCCAATAAACAGGTAGAAAATCTCAATGATAGAATTCCTCGAATATTTTTGTTTTCAATAGATAAAATTAAAAACATTTCGCAAGAAACTATGGAACGATTTGTACTGGGATTCTGATCGAACTCGACCAGATCTATTGGCTAAAATTCTTAATTCAATCATTTACAAAGAAAATGATGATAGTGAATATTTCATCTACAATCGACAAGCAGCAAAAAATAAAACCAAAAACATTTCTGACTATGATAAACAACGTTTGACTCAGTTTGATAGATCAATTATTAAACAGAATCAGACTGATGAGGATAAAAATAAACAATACATCATCGATCGTCAGAATGTGGAAAAACTGCTTGAAGAACTCTTCAATAGTGTGCATCTAATTGATGATATGATTAAACCACGTTCTTTACATACTCGTCTTATTAAACTTGGACAAATCAGTTCGCGTACAAAACTCTTCTCATATACAATTCTTGTTCGAATACGACCACATATCTATGTTCTACCACTTCGTTGTAAACCAGATGAAAATGGAGGCAAATCAAAGGTATCGTTACAAGAACGAATCGAACGTCTTGAAAGTACTTTCAATAATCTAAGTAATCATCATGATGTCAACTATACAGATAATCAAAAGATGAATAATCTATCGAATACTGTCAATCTACTCAAAGATTATCTCAACATGAATCTTGCAGCAATAAATCAAAATATCAACAATACAACGAATAGAATCAATCAATTAGACGATTACATAAAAACGAATATAGAGACGATAAATAATCAAATTGCTCTTCTATCAAATCACTCGAATATACAGACTGATATTCCATCGTCATCTACAATCGCAATTACGTTAAGCACATGGAGTTCAACATTTCAACGGCCAGAAGCTGTACAACAAGGAACGTATTATTATGAAACTATTGATTTTCGTGTAACTACATCTGATACGATTTCGATTTTTTCTGAAAGTAGCCTTGATACATATGGTATCATATATCAGGATAGTTTTGATGCAACTTCTCCTAATACAAACTTAATCGCACAAGATGATGAAAGCCAAGGCTCGACTCAATTTCAATTACAAACGAATCTTATACCAGGAACAAATTATACTTTAGTTGTAACAACATATGAACCAGATGTTACAGGAACAATTACAATCAATGCAAGTAGTGGATTTGTCGTTCTTACTCAATCTCCAATTACCTATGAATATTAAAATGCAGAGGATGATAATTAATTACTGTGTCGACACCAAATGATTTTTCACCAAATTGTAGTTTATAATGCACATTTCACTTCTATCTTTACCATCAATTTTAATAATAAATGCAAACCTATAGACGTAAACATTTTCTTTTCTAGATTCTCGATAGTTTATTATTCGACGAGTGAGTCATGTTTTTTCTTAATCCTATTGCTGATCATTACCCAATGGACCGAATCGATTTACGTCGTACTCGTGATCGTTTGGTCAACGATGAACCTGAAAATACGACCGCTGTCAGGGATCCAATTACTGGTTATGCACAAGAACCATTACTTCCACTTCTCGATGCATGTCAACCATTGATTCCAATTGTTCATGATATCATTAATTACGCAACTTATGCTCTCGAAAATACTCCCAATAAACCACGTGATGGTTTAACACGTAATGAATCAGCTTCCATTCGTCTTTATACAATGGAATGGAATGATTCACATCAAAGTTTATATATAATTCTTAATCGTACACTTAAAACAGCTGATCGACAACAATTACAACCATGGTTTAAATATCTCAAAGTTTTTCTAACTGCTATCGTTAAATTACCAATGGCACCTTCGCAAACGGTTTGGCGTGGCGTACCGAAAGATATTAGCAATCAATTCGAACGTGGAGCTAAAGTTGTTTGGTGGTCATTTTCATCGACAACAACATCACTTCCTGTCCTAGAAAATAATCTCTATCTAGGACAACAAAACGCACGAACACTCTTCTCAATTGAAGTCTTCAACGGTCGAAGTATACGTGGTCATTCACATTTCAATGATGAAGAAGAAATCTTATTATTACCAGGCACTTATATTGAAGTATTATCAAAATTCAATCCAGCACCTGATCTACATGTTATTCATTTAAAACAAAATCATCCTGAAGAAATTCTACTCGAACCACCATTCGAAAATGCACCTCTCTATCCCAAAACGCATCAACATTGGTATACAGAAAAGAAATTTGTCATTCCATTTTGTCTATTATCATTGATATCGATCGCAGCCATTCTTCTTGCTCTGATTCTCTCGCCATCAAAAGTTCATGAATCGAATTCAATGAATTCACGAGCTTCAATGTGCACCAATCCTTATCGAGATACATATTATTATAAAACTGGTTCGGGTCCTGTCGCAGCAGTGATGGGTAATTTCAAGAATAAGAATCTACTGGATGCAGTTGTAATCAATTCGAACGAAAATAGCATCAGTATACTATCGGGAAATGGAGATGGAACTTTCGATGGATTAAAAGAATATGCTACTGGCAAACAACCATCGTACATCGTATCTGGTGATTTCAATAATGATACGGTGCTTGATCTAGCAGTTAGCAATGGTCATGAAAGTAGTGTTAGTGTATTCATTGGAAATAAAGATGGTACATTTCAAAGTCAACAAAAATTTATAACCGGCGGATATCCATGGGGATTAGTAACATGTGATATTAATAATGATGATAAACTTGATTTAATTGTGACCAATCGTAATGAGAATACCGTCAATGTATTAATTGGAAATGGTGATGGAACATTTCAATATCGAAGAATTATTGCAACTGGCCTAGATCCATCTGCTGTGACATATGGTGATTTTAATAATGATCATAAATTAGATTTAGCCGTAACAAATTATGCTGAAAACACGGTCAGTGTGCTCATTGGTCTTGGAAATGGAAGTTTTCAAGAACAATATAAATATGATACTGGCAAGGTGCCATTTTATATTATGACCGATGATATTAACGACGATAGAAATCTCGATCTTATCATAGCTAATCAACGTCAAAAATCGTTAAGCTTGTTGTTTGGGATGGGAAATGGAAGTTTTCAAAGCCAAATAATCTATCCTATTGGTGATAGTCCTGCTTATATCATAACCAATGATTTTAATAATGATGATAAATTAGATTTAGTCGTAGCCAACGAAGACGAAAATACAATTAGCATATTACTTGGCAATGGAACTGGAAGATCTTATATTGAACATAAATATTCGACGGGTTCGCATCCAACATGTATCAAATCAGCTGATTTTAATAATGATAACAAATTAGATTTAGTTGTAACAAATTTTTATGCTGATTTTATTAATGTATTTTTTGGTAATGATGATGGAACATTTCGATCGGCATATACATATAAAACAGGCAAACAACCTTTACGTGTGTCATTAGGTGATTTCAATCAGGATAATACAACGGATCTTGCAGCAATTAATTTCAGTGATAATACTGTATCAATATTACTCGGTAATATCGATGGAACATTTCAATCTCAAACCAATTATGCACTCGGTAATAATCCAAGTTCAGTGACAGCAGGTGATTTCAACCAAGATGATAAACTCGATATAGCAGTTACTAATAGTAATGCTCATACAATTAGTATATTATTTGGTAATAAATTTGGATCAATTTTCACTGAAGTTAGTTATTCAGCTGATACAAATACAAATTCAATATTATCAAATGATTTCAATAATGATGGTAAATTAGATCTTGCTGTCACCTGTTTTCAAGATAATAGCATTAAAGTATTTCTTAGTAGTGGATTTGGAATATTTCAAAATCCAATACGATACTCAACAGGTGCTCATCCAATGTCGATTATATCAAATGATTTTAATGATGATAGAATCTCAGATCTTTTGGTAATTAATCTTTATGATAATACGATAGGTATCTTACTCGGCTATGGTAATGGTACATTTCAAAATCAACGTACCTTTTCAACTGGTTATTACCCAACTTCGGCAGCGTCAGGTGATTTTAATAATGATAAACATATCGACATAGCAGTAGTCAATCAAGGAGAAAATATGCTTAGTATATTTCTTGGTTATGGAAATGGAAGTTTTAAAATTGGATTAATCTATACAACAGATATGAAACCATCGTCAATCATCGCATATGATTTCAATAATGATACTAAACTTGATCTTGCACTAGCCAATAGTGGTGAAAATACGGCTAGTTTATTTATTGGTAATGGTGATGGAAATTTTATTCCTAGTTATAAATATACAGTTGGAAATAAACCATCGTTTATTTTGTCAGGTGATTTTAACAATGATAACAAATTAGATTTAGCGTTAATCAATGAAGACTCGAATCAATTATCAATTTTATTAAATTCATGTGAATAATTATTTTTCCTGCAATATAAATAAATATACTAAAATTAAAAAGAAAATTAAATAAAATCTGTTGTTCAGATGTTCGTTGATCAAATGGACAGACTATGCCATAGATAAAAAAATATTATGAGTATATAAATATCGAAGTAATTGAGCATTTTTCTTGTTCATCGATCGAATTCGATCGCGGTTTTTATGAAAGGAATTAATCGAAGTAGACGAACATTTTGAAATGAAAGAAATTAATATATAGTACAGCTATTGTTATATGTAAGTAGCAGAAAAAATAAATCGCTTTATAATGTTGTGTTTTATCAATGCAAACAAACAAATAAGAAAATCGGTCATATTATTTTTATTTTGCAACTCTCAATTTTTTCAATTCTTTTGCTTTTTTTTGTGAAGTATCACTCTTAATGTATCTGAAGTCATGAACGCACTTTTTATATCGGGTACAAACTGAATTAAATCATGATTTATAAATATAAACTGAATAAATTTCTTTTTGGGATGCCTTAAAAAAGTCTACATAAACAAATCAATTAAAGAGTATAAAAAGCGATCGAAATGTGCGTTTCTATCGAGCATCATGTTTTTGATCAAATCTTTCGTCGTTATTCTTCTCCTCCTTGTTCTTATTGTGAACTATCAATGTACACCAGTACTCAATGTGGATCAAAGTGAAAGTTCAATCAATGCACGATATAACCGTTCGTTTCTTTTTCGGATACAAATGAGTTCGTGTTTTAATTAGTTTTTTTTTCTATGCAATAGAGGGATTTTATGGAGGTGACATGTTACTTTCACCAAACGAGAATTCTATCTCCGGAGTATGATTTTTTTCAATTGAATTTTATTGTTAATGAATAATTTTGATTAGAGAGGTATTGCTAGAAAACCAGTGTCGTTTTACCGATGGACAAATGGTATTGTACCATATGAATTTGCAGGAAATATTAGTTTGTATCATAGTGTTTTCTTTGAATAGAATTGATTCGATTAAATTTTCTTTCTAGCTGCTAGTCATACTGCTTTCATTGTTGAACAAATGCGAGCCATCGAGAATTTGACGGCAGTCAATAACAATCTATGCGTACAATTTCGTCCGAAAAATGCAACTGATCTTTATTATATCACTATTTTTAATGGATCTGGTTGTTATGCACCTGTAAATATAATGACAAATATCTTCAAACACGATCATCTTTTATTTCATTATAGCTTGGTTCGTGGGGTACTTTAAGTATGACTCGTCCGGTGTCTTTGATGCACACTTCCTACTCAACTTGTATGGTTAGTGGTATAATTCAACATGAATTAACACACGTATTAGGTTTTGATCATGAACAATCACGACCTGATCGAGATGATTATGTTACAATCAATTTTGCAAATATCAATCCTAGTAAATTATTCTTTGTGAACATTTTTATCAAACGAATGTAAGATTATCATTTTAGCATATGCATATAATTTTGATAAATATAATGAGAGTCAAATCGACTATCTCATGACTTCATATGATTATGGATCTGTCATGCATTACGAAAGCAATGCATTCGCTATCAATTCGAATATACCAGTAATAGTACCTACTCAAAATTCGAGTGCATACATCGGTCAACGAATTCAATTAAGTCCAATTGATATTCTCGAAATTCAACGTTATTATGGTTGTGTTGCAACGCCAACAACAACTGTAACTACACGAACAACAGCAACAACAACTACTGCAACAACTGCAACGACTGCGACAACGATTTCAACGGCAAGAACAAGAAATAGTGCCTGTCAAATTCAATTCGGACATTTATTTTTTATTTTACTTGCTTTTCATTTTTATTGTTCGTTCGATAGCATGAGCCATTTTTCATGATATTCTTCATTTTTTCGACAAGATTCTTCCCATTCTTGAATAATTTTCTGATTAAGTCTATTGATCGAATCATTTCCATGTTTACCACGTTTACAACCACCTGTTCGTACATTAGTAAATATTTCATCACAACAAATCCATCGATATTTCCTTGTTTTCTGTTCGATTTCTTCACGTTGATTCGGATGTTTGATCATTTTACGTTCGAGTTCTCGAAACAATGCCGCTACTTGTGATGGTGTATATTTGTCAAGATAGATTTCTTCAATATTATATAGAAAACCATCATGATGAACACAACTTCCCATTTTATTTTCATCTTGAATATAGAAATCCTTGCATTTGACACATTTGAAACATTCAGTAGCTTTGCGTTTCTCTCGTTCTAATTGTTCTTCTTCTTGACATGTACGTGGATATTGTACATCATCGGAGAATTGTCTTAAAAGAAAAGGTTCACGAATAACTACGACTGTCCAACGTTCGATATTTTGTATATCTTCCATAATTCGATCACGAAATCGAGAAAGTATATAAACATAAATACTTGGATTATGCATTGCCGACGAAATCGACATGCCCATGTTCGAATTCGATTCGGTTTTATTGACACCGACTAAAGCATCTAAATCGTAGACGATCATCGAACGTGGATATGAAACACATTCGTCCGAACGATCTTTCAATGTTTCGTAGACTTTATTTTGATCATACGCATTCTGTGATGCTAAGAGATTCAAATCAATCAATTGAAGTAATTGAACATTACGACATTTGCCATAATCAGTCAAACGTTCGAGTAATGTTTGAACAGTCGTTTCATTCGAATATAAATCCTGTACAAAAATCGATGGTTGATCATTATTTAATATTTCAATACGAATATTTTTGTTATGTAAATCAACAATAATACGACCTGTATATTTGTAATTCTCTTGCAAATGATACATACGAGTGGATGGATTTCGTAAGAGTAAACTAGGTAAGGTTTCACTGCCAATGAAGATTTGATATTGTTGAGCAATACGATCCACAATTTGCAATGCTTCAATTTTACCAATTTGATAGTTCGGATTACAACGTTGTCTTTCGATACATGTGGCTATTACTGCTTTAGTCAATGCTCTAATAATAATAATAATAATAATAACAATCAGATTATACGAATAAGATCTTACGTGACAGCAGCGCCACTGAAATTTGTTGTTGCCATTGTCAATCGATCGAGTAATTCGGGTTCGATAGCCCAACATGGTATTTTTCGTAGTATAGTCAAACGTGCGTCTGACGATGGTCGACCAACAAAAAACTTGCCTGACATACGACGTAGAAATGCTTCGTCCATCATATGTAATCGATTGGTCGCACTTAAAATCATTAAATTCGGCACATCTTTAATTCCGTCAATCAACGATAAAAGTACTGAGATCTTATCGACTTTGCCTTCACTCGAATCTTTATCACGTTTAGGTGCTAATGAATCGATTTCATCAATAGATACACAACACATTGCATAGGGTACTTGATAACAACGTGAACAGAGTGCAATGATGATTTGTTCACTTTGTCCAACTAATGAACGATTCAATTCACCAGCAGCTAAAGGTGGACCAACCATAAGAATTCCTAATTTATGAGCTAATCGTTTCAGTATCTCGGATTTGCCTGTACCTGGCGGTCCGTACATGATTAAACCTCGGGGAGGTTTAACAAGTTTTGTATCGACTGGTTTGTGAGGTGTTCGTAGTTCGAGTTCGTTCATTTGTAAACGAACTTTTGTTTTGTCTATTTGAGCTTGATGTTCATTGATTTTCTTGGAAATTTCATCTTTCTTTTGTTTCTGTTCATTTCGTTCTTTGAGACGCTTCGTATGGTTCTCAACTGACTTGATATATGTTTGATGAAGAGCTTCCAATTGTTTTTTTTGTTTCTTTTTATTATCACTCGATTTCCATGCGGTAGACGCTTGTAAACATTTTTGTTCGTCAGATTTGATCAAGTTTTCTATTTGAACTATATTATCATCGCATTTTTTCTTAGCTTCGATGTTTCTATCTCGTTCGTTTGTATGAAATTTGATCTCTTCCTGTAGTTGCTGGCTTAGAGCTAATCGAGCGCCATGATTTGTTGATCGTTGTAAATGTAACTCTTGTTCGGAGATAGTGAATGGTAGAAAGAATTCTCTGATCCTTGCAAACAGACCATCGTCAGCAAAACCATCTGCTTTCATTTCTTCGAACGCCAAATCCAAACATTTCATTTCGAGTTTGGCTAGCGATCCATAGCGTTGAACAGCTGGATGATGACGTAATTTATGCCATATAAATAGTTTGATTAAATGTAGATTGGCTAATAGTTCGGAATTTTCGACACATACTGTGACGACAGATTCCGACTGTTCAATCACTTGTTGCCGTTGTTCACCAGTCATACTTGTTCGTGCTTGATCGACCGCTGCTTTCAATGCTTTTCTTGCGAGTACTGATATTTTTCTCATTCGATCCCATTCCGATTGAGTTAAACTACATAGATGTTCAAAACTAGATATATCTTCACTTCGAAGTGCTTCCAAGCAAGATTCACTTTGATCGATATGTTCACGTTTACAAACATCTTGAACAAAGATTTCAAGATTCGACGTACGTGGAATGTCCAAATGAGATGACATTGAGAGATTTTCATTTGAACTGCAAGTTTCAAGACGACAATGGATTCGAGCATCTTCTGCAAGACACCATTTCTTTGGCAATGAAACTTGATTATCATGAGATTCTAGTTTCAAGTCAAACAGACCATGCCAACGATCGTGATACCATGGACCAAAATCATCGTTAATGTTTATTATTGATGTCAAAGTACCTTGTTCACGTACTTGTTCTTGAATAAATAGATAAAGAGGACATTGGTCATTGAGAACGAACATTTTCTGATCGATGTTCCAATTCGATGAGGATGATGATCCATGAATTGGTTTGAATAGAAATGAACTAAGAAAATTGGTAAGTTTTGAAGGATTTGTTTTAACTGTTAATACACAATCAATATCCTTGAATGTAAATGAAGTTATAGTCGGCAATTCTATTTTAGCTCCTAACATTGCCTTAACTAATTCTCGTGAATCTTCAATTTGTGCAGTTAAAACACAATCGTGCAATAGATCACGACTTTCCGTCGTATCAATTTTAATTCGAAGTTGCCGTGCTACTTCATCAATTGATGATTCATCAAATATTTCGGGAAATAATCCACCACATTGTGCTTGATATCGTTTACGAATGATTGTAAAGTTTTGTTCGTTGAAATTATTATTCACCTGTAAGTAATCGAAAATCGAAATCCAATCCTTATGTGTCGTCATTTCTTGTGAATTGTATTTATTTTCTTTTATTACAATCATATATATATATGCACGTATGTCTTTTGCAAGATGGGTAAAATCAGAAAGAAATTTCCAAATTGGTTTTTTCCTCTAAAATCCAGCACATTCTTTCTCTATCAATACGACATATATAAGCTATTCATGTCGAGATTTATGATTTCACGTTCCTACGATGACTGACGAACAGAGAAAAATCCTTCAAGAATTAAACAATGCAAAAGTTATCAAAGAAGACACGAAGACTCTTATTGAAGACTATAATCGTATGATTAGTGAATCGAAAATTAAATTAAAGGAATTAGATAGCCAACTTAAAACAAGAGACCAACAAATCGAACAATTTGATCAAGAACTAGAAAGTCTACGTAATGATCAAGTTGAAATCGAACGTCAATATAAACAAATTGAATGTCAATATAATCGTTTACAACAGCAATTCGAAGACAATGAAGATGAAATTGAAATGCTCGAAAGACGATTACAAGATCTCGCCGATGAAAAGAAACGTATCGAAAAAGAACAAGTACGTCTCAAACAGAAATCCGAACAGATCGAAAAGAAAAAACAAGATTCAATCGAGCAAATTCAACAACTCGAACAAGAATCTAAAGAATTACAGAATCAATTGAAAGAATCAGAAAAAACATTACGAGATACGAAGAATTCAATTGAACGACTTCAAAACGAAGTCCAACAACTCGTACAAAATAGAGATACTATTGAACGACAACGACTTGAACTCGAACATCGATTAGAAGAAAATGAACTTGAACGAGATCGTATCGAAAGAGAAAAAACTAAACTTGAAAATACTATTCGCCGAATGGAACAAATGATCGATACGAAACAAAATCGAAAGTATGAACTTGATGAGCACAAAAAACAATTGACAGCAGAACAAGATCGAGTCAAAGTAGAAATTCAACAGATTCAACAAGAAATAAATACAATCGAACAGCAAATTCAAACTATTCGAAATTTTCTCAAAACGATCCTAGAAGAGATGAATAAATTAACACAAGATATCGCTAAGGAAGAGCAATTGTTGCAACAATTACGAAATCAACAAAAACAGTATCAAAATGAAATCGAAATGATAAATCGAGAACGAGTAAAACTCGAACAAGACAAACAAAAACTCACTCAAGAGATTCAAAATAAAACGAGTAAAACTCGAACAAGACAAACAAAAACTCACTCAAGAGATTCAAAATAAAACGAGTAAATTGCAACATGAAAAAGAATTATCCCAACAACTCGATGAACGTTTGAAAAAACTTGAAAATGAACGAGAAAAATTAACAACAAGACTTCAAGATCTTATTACAAAACGTACTCAACGCGAAGCTCAATTAGAAACAGAAAGAAAAAAACTCCAAGAATTAGAACAACAACTATTTCAAGATATAACACAACAACGTATCGTTGAACAAGCAGTCAATGCATTAGAAAAACAAGAACATACAGCCAAAGAAAGACTTCGAAAATACCAACAAGAGGAAGACATAGCTCGACGACAAGAAGAAATGGCAATAGCTGAACAACAACGAAAACAGGAAGCCTTAGCAAGTGCTAAAAGAAAGCTAAAGGCTGCTACAGCAGCTAATGTTTCTTCGTGTAAATCCGCTTTGCAAGAAGCACAAAGTGCTTTAACACAGAGCATGAACCATGTCAAAAATAAAAAAGAAGCTCATGAATGTGCGCGCGTACGGACAAATGAAAGTCGAAGGCAACTGGATATCATTAAAGAAAACTTAGAAAACAAGAACAAAGAATTAATTACTCTAAAGGGGGTAGTTGCCGAGTGCAGACACGGAATTGAAAATCAGAAAACGGTCGTTGAGGAAAATAAGAAGAATTTAAGACAACAACGAAATGAATGTCAACAGATGGAGAATCAGATAAGACACAAGAATAACCAATGCAATGAATTGCAATCCAATATCAGTAAGAAAACAACGAAAATTTCGAGACTAGAAGCAGATTTACAATCGTTAAATGAGTCCATCGGACATCTTAATGAACAAAATCAACAAATCGATAATAAATTGAATGAACGACAAAAACAACTGCGTCATATAGAAGAACAATATTCAGCGAAAGACAGTGAGCTAAAACTAAAACAAATTCAACGAAGTGATAAACTAGCCGAAGTAAAAAGTAATGAGCAGGAGATCGAAAATCAACAATTGACTATGCGCATGAAGAATAATTTACTTCAAAATGCGAACAATAAACTTGAATGTATCAACACAGATAAAGCCAATATTTCTCGAACAGTTTATCAATTGGAAGATGAATTGGCTAAACAACAACAATTGAAAGACGATGCTGTGAGACAACAACGAAAATTGGATGAAAAAAAAGTAAAGATTGAAACCGATTTGACAAATAAGAAGCAAGAAAAACAAGAATTGGAGAAGAATATTGGTAATCTATCTCGTGATATTCAACAACGAGAATATATTCTCAATGAAAAGCAACAAATGGTAACCGATTTACAATCCCAAATACATCATAAAGATAAAGAAATATTGAGAAAACGAAAAGAATTTGATAAACAGAAACTAGAATTACAAACTACTGAAGAAGCATTGGATAAAACTCATCGACGGATATGTGATGTCGATGCTGAAACCCGAAAAATTGAACGTAATTTACAGAGAAAGAATCAAAACAAGAATGTAATCGAAAATCGTATTCGAGAGAAGAACGTAGAACTTGAAGATAAAAACCAAACTTTAAAAGAAACAATACGAGCTTATAATGACAAAAAAAATGTTCGTGAAAAATTTAAGAAAATGTCCAAGAATCTCAATCAACAACGCGATCAATATCAACAAACTCAAAATGAGACATATTCAAAATTAGAACAAGCGCGAAGTCAATTAACTACTCAAGCAGAAAATATTAAACGTTATTCAATGAATTTTCATCAAATAGAAATAGATATGAAACGTGAAACAATACCACGTCAACCAGATGACAACTTACATAAAAAGCAAGAAGAAGAAGAAGAAGAGCAGCAGCAACTTCGGAACGAAAGTCAAAAATAGGAAAAGCGATGATAATCTATTTTTCTTATAATCCAGATAAAGTTTCTTTCTTTTCTATCGTCTTTTTTCTCCTCTAAAATTCCATGTCAACACGTGGATAAATAAAACATTCTCAATAACTTTGTTGGACAAGAAGAAATATACGATACTGATGATGAATTACCATTCTATCAAGTATTTTCTTGAATTATGCAACGAGCATCATTTGTATTCAGACGATCTAGGTTGTAGTATAAGACAACATTCACGTAAATATGAGTTTTCTTTGAAAATTATAAAAATAATCGAGAACAAGAATACATCACCAAGACTTTTATAATATAAAAAGAAAAAAGAATCAATCCCATAAAATCTCGCGATAGCCATGTACTCTTATCAATGTGTCAAAATACTTTCGACCTTCTGCCGACAAATTATTGCCTCTGATATCGAGATGTGTGACTGTCTATAGAAAGAAAATAAAATATCATGACAGTGAAGTAGTTAAATTGGATATTATTACTGTATTAAATTGTAGTGCTTCACTCAAATACCGTGCACCTTTATCTCCAATTCCATTTTGATAGAGATCGAGTTGTTCAAGTGTCTAGGGAATATTTCGAAAAATCCAAATTGATAAGAATGAATAACTAGATCGAATATTACTTCATTGTATCTTAGTGCTTTACTGAGATATTGAGCACCTTTATCTCGAATGTTATTAAGTGAGAGATCGAGTTGTTCAAGTGTCTAGAAATATTTCGAAAAATCTAAATTGATAAGAATGGATAAACTAGATCGAATGTTATACTTTGTTGTGTCTTAGTGCTGCACTCAAATGTCGAACATCTTCATCTCCAATTTTACGCGATGAAAGATCGAGCTGTTTGAGATTCTGTAGAAAATAAAGAATTTGAATTTAATTAATTGACGTGTATAAAAAAAACAAACGTATATCTACTTGATATTTTGCGTGACTACTAAGAATGATATTCCAACGTTGACATATATTGCTTGCTGACAAAAATAATTCTGCGTCAGTTAAACAGTCCAGTATACGAAATACTATTTCGACTGGTAATGTTTGTAATGACAAAAACATTTTGTTTAGAGATTACTTCTTTAGACGTAAGAAGCTGGGTTTTTATGGGCATCTATATATTGCGAAATCAAACTGTATAATTTATGATTGGGTTAAAGTAATGATCGTATCGAAATTTTTTCTATTCTCTTATCGAAAACGCATGTGTGCTTATTTTATATTCTTTCTTTTTCTGTTGTGTAATTACATCGTAATCTGAAATCTTCTGTTGAAATAGACAAGCATTGTTCTTTATGAAACAATGAAAGGTCATCACCATCAGTTGAAATCAAATCTCACGTGGAATCAAGATACAAGAACAATTGCTGGTGGACATGAAGGAGCCCATTTACATTGTTGATTATAAAAACCATCGTATTATCAGATGGAAATCAGGTTCTTTCAATTACATTTCTACGCATTTTCTTTTATTATAAATCAGAGAAAATATACAAATAATTCCTAAATGCTAGAGTAATATCACCAGTTGAATCAAACTTTTCTTCAGCTACATCTGGCGAATATCGTATATGAACATTGAATGGATTTGTTAGTTGTCGAACACGTTTATTGAACCAATAGGGTCGTTGTTGAACAATACGAACAGGTATTTGATCAACATGAGATGCATTACGAAAGCACCATAAACGACGATTATTTAATGACCAAAATTTGCCACTACGTGTTTGTACAACATCAATGATTGGTACGCCATCAACTTCAGTCATACCATTGTCAAGTTCTTGTCGTAATTCATCGAGATAGGATCCATCAGAAAATCGATCTATAGAGAAATCAATTCATTCATTTTTTATTTTATTGTAAAAATAAGTATAATTACGACTAATTGTTGTTTGAGTATAACGTATCATCTTTGGATTTAAACAGATAATATTATTATTTGTAGTTTCATTAGAAATCCTATTAAATTGATTGTATTTACCACACCATATGTGAAGTTCATTTGTTTGACAGATAAAATGATTTTCTGATATCATTGGATCTAATACAAGATATTTAATTTCATGTAAATGTAAATGTTGTTTAATATGTGCTGGTAAATTGTTTGACCAAATTGAATTATTATCATGAAATGAAATCCACCAGGTGTTTTCTGGACCGAACGTAAGATGTTGAAGTTTGGATGATGATTTCGGACGAGTTTTTAAAGTCATTTGAAGATCATAGGGAATATTATTCCAAATTATATTCAAATCTTCGAATTGTAAAACATAACCATTATTTCCATTAAACCAAATCTTTCAATTAGAAATTCACGATAGTATTTACGAAAGTTCTTCTTTTTTTGTTTTACTTTATATGGTTGAATTGTTGAATTTTTTAATATTTTATTAAAATAACTATCATGAATTTTGTAAGACACTTCGCCATTTTTCAATCTAATAGAAAAATGTACAGCTAAAAAGTTGATTTTCGTTCGAAATATATTTACCGACAAAACCATTGATGACAAGGACCTAATGAAAAGAATTCGATATACGATTGCACACGTTCAATTTTATTTGTTAACGATATTGGTAAACCTTGACTAGACCATGTATTATCACCGAATACAGCGAAATATGTTGAATTGTACAATGTAACATGTGAAATAGAATGTAAGTGAGCCATCCGTTTCTTTTTTTGTTTCTATAGATAATGAATAACATATCCTTATATAGGATCGAGTCAGACAATGACTATAACAGCACCCTCAGTCAGGCATAACGGTCATCTCAGGTCAATAGATATGATGGAATATTTTATTATTTATCAAACTAAACGTATTTTTGTCATTCTTTTTAATAATACACAGAACAGAAAAAAACGTTAGTCATATTTCACTCGTATTCGTACTTCTGTTGACCCTACTCCTTCTATTCTGTCATCATTCGCGACTATATATAAACGAGACGTTTTTTCTTCATTTTTCTAGTTTTTATTCTAATAAACCAAATTGAAATTTCTGAACACGCTGATTTTTACCATCAAGAGCATAAAGATTGTTTTCTCGATCAAATGCTAAGTTCGTTGGAACATTGAACTGATTGGCTTCGACACCATTTCCATTACTTCCTACAACTAATTCACCTTGTATTGCAGTTTTCACCCAACGCATTACTCGGTCGTTATTACCTTCGATTACGTAAAGTGTGCCTAACTCATCAACAACAATTCCATTCGGAGCTCCTGTTTCTTTAAGACTATTCCCAAAACCACCACCACCTGCAATAATAACACCTTGTTTTACATCTTTAATCCACTTCATTATACGATGATTTTTCCAATCAGCTACATAAACAGACTCATTTTGATCAATAAAAATAGAGCGTGGTTCATTCAACTGATGGAGATTATCACCTTTACCATTACCACCAGCAACTAATATTCCTTCCTTTTCACCTATTTTCCATCGTCTTATTTCATTTTTTTCACAATCAGATACATATAGAGAACAACCCGACGAATCCAAAGCTAAATCCCAACAGTTAATATTTTCAATAATTATTTCACCAGAAGTACCATTTTCACGAGGCCATCGAACTATTCGTTGATTTCCTCTGTCGGTAATAATTATTGTATTTGTGTTCTCATCGACGATGACATTCATCGGAACATTTAATTGATTAATTTCTGCTCCTGAACCATTTCCACCAGCAACAATTATACCAGCTGTTGCATCTTTTTTCCAAGCAATAATACGATGATTGTATGAATCAGCTATATAAATTGTTTGATTTTCATCGATACAGAAACCTAATGCATCATTCAATTGATTTAATTGATCACCTTTTCCATTACCACCAGCTACAGTAATTCCATTTGGTGACCATTTACCATTCAATGGAATGCTTCGAATATTTAACCATGCTAAATAAACAATGCTTTGAAATTTCATCAAAATTTATCAAAAAAAACCTACAATTGGGATTTATAACAGATATTTTATTAATAAATGAATAGGATGAATTTTGTTTAATGGCAATATCTTGTGGTTGTTCAATTTGTTTACTTAACTGGTTTAATATTTCATTGAATTTATTAATATGAATTTCATTAAATTCATTTTGAATTCGAATTTGATTTAATTCGTCAGTTAATTGAGCCAATTTGATTTCTGTTGAACTAAGAGATTCTTTTAAACGATCAGTAAGTGTTTGTCTTATTTTATTTGCTGTTTGAATGATTATGTTAATTGATTTCTTTTCCCATTCATTGACTTGTTCGAATAAATTATGTTTTTCGATATTTGTTTGTTGTTCTAAAAGAGTTTCTTGAACGAGATTTCTTTGATTGACTACAGCATCTAATTGTTTCGTATGTTCGCGATTATGTTCGTTTAAATGTTCAAGACAAAAATATTGCTTACAACCATTACATTCATAAGTAACTTTTTCTTTTTCACAATAAACACATCGTGTCTTACCACGTTGACTAGTCATTCTTCGAGAATAAATGAATATAGAATCTATTCTGATCGATGTATACATATACATCAGAAAACACGATATATACGATCGTTCTTTGAATGACCTTTTCGTATATCTTATCTGTTAATATTTTATTTAAAAAAAAGAAACTATTCTTAACGCATTTGTCTTGATGTTATAATGGGTAGAACACGAGGGGTGAGGGTGAGAGTCTTACAAGGTGCACCACAACGAGTTCATCAATTGAAATAGAAAATGTAAATGCTACGTATATCTTTTCATAATAATAAAATCTATTCAAGATAAAGAAATAATTGTGTTTGAGTGCACTCATATCATTATCTTTCTTTTTTTGCTTAAGCTAAAACAAGAAGAAAAAAACAATGCGTCTTTTTCAGTGTACATCAGTATTTCTTCTCATTTTTATTATTCAATGTAAGTGTTCATTCTTTCTGGAAGCTCAGTAGAAAAAAAAATGAGTATAGGTAATGGAGTACTTCGTTTTGCCAATTATATACAAGATCATATGGTTCTTCAACGAGCTCCACAACGAGCTATTGTTTGGGGATTTGGAGATTCAAATACATTGACTACATTAAAAATGAACGATAAAATTTACACGACTATGAGTGAATCTAAAATAACGAATGAAAAAGGTGAAAGTATTTGGTCAGTAACACTAGATCCTGTAAGTGATGAAGGACCATTTGATATTCATGTTTCACAACCATCAACAAATGGAACCAATGTTACAATTACCATTCATGATATTCTCTTTGGTGATGTTTGGATTTGTTCAGGTCAGTCGAATATGCAGATGACTGTCAGTTCGATTTTCAATGGATCCCAAGAAATTGCAAATGCTGGTAATTTTCCTAAAATACGATTGTTCACTGCTGCATTGATTGCATCAGCAGTGCCCGTTGAAGAATTAGTTAATATTACATTAAATTGGTCAGTCGCATCGCCTAAAAGTGTTGATGGACCAGGATGGGATTATATGTCAGCTGTCTGTTGGCTATATGGCCGTTTGATTCATCAGGCACTCAATAGTCGACCCATGGGACTTATCGCAACTAGTTGGGGTGGAACAGAAATTGAAGTTTGGATGCCACCAAAAGCTTTTCAAGATTGTAATATTACAGCGTGAGTTTGAAACATTATTTTCATTTTTTGTTGATAAATTTGTATTTCCAAAAGTGAAGATGTCATGGTACCACGTAATCATTCGAGTTTATTCAATGCAATGATCTATCCATTTACACGCATTGTTATCTATGGATCGATATGGTATCAAGGTGAAGCTAATGCTGGTCATCTTGGATATGCTTGTAGATTCGAAAAACTGATTCAATATTGGAGACAAACATGGCACGAACGTACAAACGGTACTACTGATATTCAATTTCCATTTGGTTTTGTTCAAGTAGAAGTTTCATGATGTAGTAGACAAATGAGGATAGTTTGTCGATGCGTTTTATTTTATAGTTATCAACACGCACGAATAATAGTACAATAGTTGGAGGATATCCTATGCTTCGATGGGAACAAACATTTAAAGTTGGTCATGTTCCAAATGATGTTATTTCTAACGTATTTATGGCTGTTGCTTTAGATTTACGTGATGATCCAAACGGGTAAGAGACAGAGAGATTATAATCGTTCTTTTTTTTTTGAATTAGTAGTTATTAATTATCTCAGAATTCATCCTCGAACTAAACATGATGTTGGCTATCGATTGTCACGTTCTGGTCTTGCAGTAGCTTACAAGCAAAACGTAGAATTTCAAGGTCCTATCGTACAAAACATAACTCAATTATCTGATGGCCAAACAATCCATATTACGTATACTGCTGTATCAAGTATTGACTTACGTAATCCAAATGGATTTGAAGTTTGTTGTCACGGAAGCAATTGTTCAAACGACGCACTCTGGGTTTCATCAGTTGTATCGAGTAAAAGTGATTTGACAATAACAATACCAATACCCGATATATGTATTGGTAAACCATTGTATGGCCTTCGTTACCTTTGGCGTGAAACACCATGCCCATTTAAAGGTGCAGCTATTTATAGTGGAACAGACGCAAATTTACCTTCTCCACCATATTTAAGATTTTTTTAACTATGCAAATAAACACCTTGAAAGAGTTTGCATAAATATTCGATTCAGAAATAATATTGGCAGGTTAATTTGACTCTGAATCATTTCAATTCCATTAACTACTGAGGTTTTATTAAGGGGGCAGTCGCGACCCCCCAGATTTTTAATTCAATAGGCTCATTTGAAAGAGCACACTTTTTTACATATATCCTCAAATTTTTGGGTTCATTGGATCTACCATTCTCGTAATATAGCTGTTCAAACACTTGATTTTTTACTAAAAATATGTACTTAAGTGGTTCCAGTGTTGGATGGGTTTCGAATGTGAAACTCAAGCAAAATATAACTTTTTATATATGAACCGATAGAGAAAAAAATTCTCTATCTACTGTATATATAATGGTCTTGAAGGAGAAAAAAAATTATACCATTTATTAGTGAATATGTTGGTTGAAACGGCAATTTTTTATACTTGGGTGCTTTTCAGTCGTGTTTTCATAACTATATTCGTCCTTGAAATTTTGTTGTTATATACAGTTCGATAGAGGACTTCACGCTCTACAACTTTGCTGTGTGCCATATCATTCGATTTCAATTTGTTAAGATCACAGAAATCTTTTTTTATTATCATATAGATTGCCGTACCCCCCCTCAGGGATGACAAAAAAAATTATTTTCAAATTTCGATTTGAAACTTTGCACAAAGAGAGGTCTCATTGAGAGTAGTTCACTGTAAAAATTTCAGCTTTACTGTCTACTTTTAAACTGAAAAAACTAGGGCGTCATTGGATAATATTTGATAACATTTGAGTATATGGTCGTATCTTAGAGCAAAAAGAAAGACTAGGTCTAATATTTTTATAGTGAACTACTCTCAGTGAGACCTCTCTTTGTGCAAAGTTTCAAATCGAAATTTGAAAATAATTTTTTTTGTCATCCCTGAGGGGGGTACGGCAATCTATTATATCAATATCTTAAAAATTCGATATTTCAACGATGCCGAAGTTTGAAGATGAATTATTTTAGGATATTTATGATCTTTATGAGTCTACCTTTCAAAAAAAAAATTGGGTCCCAAAGGGTTAAAATTGTTAGCATTCACATAGAATGAAAAGAAACAACGAAAAATTCCATATTTTCTTGAAATTAGAATTTTATATGTTCTATATGATAATAAAAAAAGATTTCTGTGACCTTAATAAATTGAAATCGAAAGATATGGTACACAGCAAAGTTGTAGAGCGTGAAGTCCTCTATCGAACTGTATATAACAACAAAATTTCAAGGACGAATATAGTTATGAAAACACGACTGAAAAGCACCCAAGTATAAAAAATTGCCGTTTCAACCAACATATTCACTAATAAATGGTATAATTTTTTTTCTCCTTCAAGACCATTATATATACAGTAGATAGAGAATTTTTTTCTCTATCGGTTCATATATAAAAAGTTATATTTTGCTTGAGTTTCACATTCGAAACCCATCCAACACTGGAACCACTTAAGTACATATTTTTAGTAAAAAATCAAGTGTTTGAACAGCTATATTACGAGAATGGTAGATCCAATGAACCCAAAAATTTGAGGATATATGTAAAAAAGTGTGCTCTTTCAAATGAGCCTATTGAATTAAAAATCTGGGGGGTCGCGACTGCCCCCTTAATAAGTTACCATAGGTTTCAAGTACCTATATTCTTGTTGATGTAAGAATGAGAAAAAAGTGCATATATATTTGCACTTTTTCGTGAAAGAAAAATAGTGCAACGAATCATTAGTTATTTTTATTCGTACTACGTATGATGTATGTAATCTTAAATTTGCTAATTCTTGTTTCGATTATATCGTCTTTCGAACCTGATACATCATCATTCGATGCGTATGGTCTTAAAATTGCTGCAAATGAAGTTCTCTTAGTTCAATCAATTCCATCTGATTCATCATTTTTACTTCGTTTGTCTCCGTATAGTTATGATTTGACATGTACAATTGCGTACAACGATTCTGATCAATATATTCTTGCAGTAGCAGTTGCTTCACAAACAACATATAACGATAGTATTCGTTTTGGATTTATTGGTGTTAATACTGAAACAAATGTACTATTTATTGGTTCATTGACATACACGGGTATTCTAGGAACAACTTATGTAAACACGGTGAAAAAAATACGTAAATCAACATTTCCCTGTGATGGGTGGAATGCAATGAATTATCGTATCCATGAATTAGATCAATTTGTATTTGACGAATTTTTTGTATTTACTTTTAGTCCAAAAGGTGATTTTGCTTATGGATTCAGTACAGATTTTTTACTTATATACGATCTTAACAATGATAATGTATCAACTCAATTGGGTCGTACAACTTGGCCTAATGCATCATTTCTACCACATGCTGTTGATGTTAGTCAAGATTTATTGTTCGTTATAATTGGATATGTTGGAGATTCAAGTACAGAATACACACCATGTGCTTATCTATTGAATATAACAAATTCGAATTTCACTGTCTTGGATACATGGTTGTATACTCCACCATCGAATACATCATGGCAAGCAAGTTTAACGAATTGGGATGCTGATGTTTATGCAGCTAAATATGATATGTCAGTTAGCATCGATCAGAATGGTAGCCAAGTTCTATTTGGTATTCCGATCATGAATAGTATTGTATTAATTGATCTTGATCGTGCAAATCAAACATTTGGTTCATCAATACAAAGTCTATCAAATGGCCAAGCAATTGGAATGGGTAAAACAGTTGGTTGGCTTGATACAAATCTTATTCTCATTCTCATGAATACATATTCTCTTAATTATGTTTGGTCATCTTCACAAATCTTTGTCTACAATGTAACGATAGCTGATAGTTTTGAGGTTATATCAATTTTTCCAAATGTTCAACAAACATTATCATCCGCATTTGGTCCAATATTTCTTGCAACAATTGTTACCGTTAACGGTACTGTTGTTATATTAGATTCGCAAGGAAATTATTATATTCTTCTTCCATCTTCTCCTGGCTACTATTCAGATAGTAGTTCAGGCACAAGTTCTTCGTCAACTTCATGCATTAGTGGTACATATAGTTCACAAATAAATATTCTTCCATGTAGTCTTTGTCCATCTGGTACAACAACAAATGGTCTCACTGGTCAATCGTTATGTGTATCTTGTGACAACAATGCATTCTGTCCATTAGGTTCAGCATTTGGAAATATCGATCAAGATTCGTCTCTTCTCCAAAGTATCACACAATTAATTGCTTATCCTGTATCTCCACAATCGACTCGTTTCGATAATATTCTAATTCAAAAGATGTTTACAATTCATACTTCAAAACCCGCTCATTGTTTAGTTAAATTTCCATTGTTTTGGGCAATTATTGTTATTTTAGTTGGTCTATTTATTTGGTTTGGTTTGTTCATATTTAAACGATATGTAACACATCCGTTAGGAAAGAAAACCGAATTAAAATTAAAACGATTTTTTAAAAAAACTGATTTAATTGGTGAAGGAGAAATGGTCATCGGCGGTTTATTTAGTTTTGCTGTTATTGTTCTTGTCGGTTTTGCTTATACATTTAGTTATTCTTATTTCTATCGTTATCCAATTGATAGTGTCAGTCAAGATAGTACTGATTTAGTTTGTGATACAGCATTAACCAATGCACAATTTAGTAGTGGTCTAATGGCATTGAGTATTCCACCGAGTCAAGATCAAGCACCTATAAATGAAATGCTTGATGCTCAAACGTTTATATTATATATCGATTTGATCAATACAGTTATGAATTGTACACAAATAAGTGTCAAACAAATCAAAGATATCAATATTCCAATGAGTATGCTATCTTGTAATGATACGTCAAGTACTGTATCGTTTTCATTGCTTCTACCTTCACATGATATTAGTTTGCAAGTTCAGCTAATTGGTATTTATACGATTGGTGGTCTACGTATTAGTCTTGAAGGAACCGGTGAAGAAATGGAAAATGATACATTGGAAGGTGTTTATAAACTACTTGATCTCACCTATTCACAATTCTTATTCATGTCTGATAGAATATTAACACAGAAACCATCGTGTTCAATACAACTTACTAAAGTCATCAATCGTACATATTCACTTGAAGAAGATGGTGAAACAACATTTAGTGGTGTATGGTTACCTACATTAACTGGAAGTCTTAATCAAATGTTTGTCGATACAAATGAATATTTATATGCGACGAGTACGAGTACTATTCTATCGATTATTATTAGTGAAACATCATATTATGTTTTAAATATTCAAAAGCCCATCACTGATCAAGCAGAATTAATTTTTACTGATCTTCTATTTACTATTCTATGTTTAGAAATATTTGGTTTAGGTTTTCTCGTTTCAAAATTAATTCTACTCGCACTTATAAAAAAGACAATTGATTTCGTCCGACAGTTAGTTAGAAAAAAACATACTATCCGAGAACGATTATGAACCATCCGTTTTTTTGCCCACATGATTGTTTATCATATAAAAATATGAAAAATCATTTTTGACTATTGAAATGACTTATTAATATTTACAATTATAAAATCATAATATTTTGAATTTCCATTATTGTTTTTTTTCTATAATTTTGAACATTAGTGACTTTGACATTAGTTTCTAGGCGTCAAGTCTGGTTGTCATGAACAGTATAAAAGCAATGGAATTTTGAACTTCTTGTCTATTTTATGTTTTCATTTTCTCAAAATAATATAATGAACAACGATTATAATATATGGTTTCTATTAATCATCATCGGACAAGTATCAAGTATAAAAGCTAGCAATGAAGGTATACCGTATAATCAACCGAGTTTCTGTCAAAATGCATCATGGGATCTCAATGCTACAACTTTTACTGATGTTAATACGACCGGTCTCTATCCTGTTACCATCTTCATCAATAGAAATAACACAATTTATATACCCAATCAAAGCAATAATCGACTTCTTGTTTGGTCTGAAACTAATCTGGCACTAACAAACAATATTTCAATTAATTCGTCAAATTTATTTGATATTTTTGTTACAGAAACGGATAATATTTATGTCGGTGTATCTACTTCACTGTTTGGAATTAACAAATTGTCATTGACCTCAACAAGTCTTCATCGAATAATGTTTACATGTAAGGAATGTCAAGGTATTTTCATTGATATCAGCAATAATATTTATTGTTCAATGAGATACGGTTATCAAGTTGTCAAAAAGTCCTTAGATACTACTTCAAATATATTAACAGTAGTAGCAGGAACAGGCTCTTCTGGTTCAACGTCAACTACACTTAATGAACCTTACGGAATATTTGTCGATGATAACTTCGATCTGTATGTAGCAGATATTGCAAATAATCGTATTCAATTGTTTCATTCGGGTGAATTATCAGCAACAACAGTCGCAGGATCTGGATCACCTACTGCAACAATTTCACTTAACCGTCCAACTTCAGTTGTTCTTGATGCCGATAAATATTTATTTATTGTGGATTGCGACAATCATCGTATAGTTGCTTCGAACGCCTATGGTTTTCGATGTATAGTTGGATGTTCAGGACAAGGATCAACAACAGATAAATTAAAGTATCCTTGGAGTATGGCTTTTGATAGTGATGGAAATATCTATGTTGCTGATCAAAACAATCATCGTATCCAAAAATTTCTTCTATTAACCGGTTTATGTAGTAAGTTTCCTACGAATGATATTGTAATTTACAATAGTTCAAAATAAAACTATTTTCTTCAGATCAAACAACAACAACAACTTCTGTTTCAGTACAAAATGTGACAACGAATGTAACAGAAACGATTGCCAATGGTTCATACAATCAACCGAAATTTGATACACTAGCTCATTGGAATCCTGACGGAATAACTTTTGCTTCAGGTACTATAGTTGGCACAAGTTGTTACAGTATTTTTATTGATCAAAACAATACAATATATATTGGTAACACTCAATACAGTCGTATTCAGATTTGGTTAAATGGTTCTGCTAGTTCGGCACAAATCATTTCTACTAACTTAACACAACCGTATGCTTTATTTGTCAGTTCCAATGGCGATATTTATACTAGTAATAGTTATCCATCGTCATCGTATCGAGTAGAGCAACGACGATTAAATCCAAGTTCCACTGTTACTGTCATGTCTGTGAATAGTAATTGCTTCGGTTTATTTGTTGATATAGCCAATAATGTCTATTGTTCATTAACCAACCTTCATCAAGTTGTTAAAAAACCAGTGAATAGTATTTCTCAACAGCCATTGATTGTTGCTGGTGTAGGTTGTGCAGCAAGTAGTTCGAATGGGCTTAACAGTCCTTATGGAATTTTTGTCGATACTAATTTCGATTTATATGTAGCAGATTGTAATAATAATCGAATTCAGCTGTTTCCATTCAGTCAATTAAAAGGAAACACAGTAGCTGGATCTAGTACAACTACTACTACAATAACACTTAATTGTCCAACTGGAATTATACTGGATGCAGACAAATATTTATTTATTGTCGATAAAAACAATAATCGTATTGTTCGATCGAATGCAAATGGTTTTCGTTGTATAATTGGATGTTATGATTCTGGTAGTGCATCGAATTTATTGTCAAGTCCACATAGTATGGCTTTCGATAATAATGGAAATATTTATGTTATAGATCTCGGCAATAGGCGAATTCAAAAATTTATTTTATTAAACAATTCAGACCGTAAGATTATGAAGCACATATTTCGAGTGTATATAATATTGATTATTTTAGAATTATCATACAATTCTCCGAAATTATGTGCATCGGCAAGTTGGAATAGTAATGGAATTACTTTCGCAAATAGTAACACGATTAGCATATACCCAATTGGAATTTATATTGATGCAAATAATACAATATATGTTGCTAGTCAGTATGGTGGACGTGTTCATATTTGGCTCAATGGTAGTATTTATAGCATAAAAACAATTTCACACACTGTATCATATACATGGATTCCGTTCGTTACATTCAATGGCGATATTTTTGTGAGTAATCAATACACACAAGCTATTTTAAACAGTTATTCTTATTATAATTCTATCCTTAAAAAAACCGTTGTTAATTACTATTTTACCTACAATTATTATTATTACATCGACAAAATGATATCAAACATAAATAGTAGTACAATCTTCAATACAATCAGCGATCAAAGTTATGGTCTGTTTGTTGATATAAGCAATAATTTCTATTATTCAATAGCAGATTATCATCGAGTGTATAAAAAACCATTATACGGTAGCTCGAGCAGTTGGTTGACTGTTGCTGGCACAGGTTCACGTAACACAACTCTAACTACACTTTGTTATCCTTACGGAATATTTGTCGATGATAACTTCGATCTGTATGTAGCCGATAGTGGAAATGGTCGTATTCAACTATTTCGTTTGGGTGAACTATCAGCAACAACAGTCGCAGGATCTGGATCACCTACTGCAACAATTTCACTTAATTGGCCAACTTCAGTTGTTCTTGATGCCGATAAATATTTATTTATTGTCGATAGAAGCAATCATCGTATAGTTGCATCAAGTGCTAATGGTTTTCGATGTATAATTGGATGTTTAGGTTGGGGAAAAACAGCGAATAAATTGTATTCTCCTTGGAGTATGGCTTTTGATAGTGATGGAAATATCTATGTTGCTGATCGAAACAACCATCGAATTCAAAAATTCATCGTATCAAGTGACTCGTGTCGTAAGTTCAACATTTAAAAACAAAAAATAGAATTAAATAAAGAATTTGTTGTCTAATAAATTTCAGTTTTATCCTATAATCTGCCAAAATTTTGTTCAAGTGCAACATGGTATTCGAATGGTACAATATTTGCATCGAATGATACGATTGGTTCATTGCCTTCGGGTCTTTTTGTCGATACTATGAATACCGTTTATGCTGTTAGTCGAAGTTCAAATAAAGTTTTCAGATGGTACCAAGGAAATTCTGCATCGTTACAAACATATACAGGTGATTTAAATAATTCATATAGTATATTTGTATCATATGAAGGTGATATTTATGCTGACAATGGCTTTTTGATGAAACAGATTACTAAATGGATATCAAACTCGAATACTGGTACTTCAACAGCAAATGTTAATGGAAGTTGTTTTGGATTATTTGTTGACACAAACGGAACAATTTATTGTTCACTTGCTGATTTCCATCAAGTCGTACAGATATCATCCGATGGTTCAACGGATGTAACTGAAATTGTTGCTGGAAATGGTATAGCTGGTTCATCATCGACTCAACTCGATTCACCTCGTGGAATATTTGTAACTGTAAATCTAGATTTATATGTTGCCGATTGTCATAATAATCGAATTCAATTTTTTCCATCGGGTCAATTAATTGGCATAGAACTAGCACAACATGCTTCGCTCGATTGTCCAACAAGTGTAGTTCTCGATGGTGATGATTATATTTTTATTGTCGATAGTGGAAATCATCGAATAATGGGATCGAGTGCCGATGGTTTTCGATGTATTATCGGTTGTTTATCATATGATAATGATTCGGCGACTGAATTAAACTCACCTCAAACAATGGGATTTGATAGCTTTGGAAATATTTATGTTACTGATACGGATAATGATCGAATTCTAAAATTTATTCTCGAAGATAATCTTTGCGCAATACCTGAACCAACCGAAGCAACTATAGAAGAAACTACACAATTAGTAGAAATAGAAATGGAAACAACAACTGTAACTGTAGTTTCTATAACATGTTATTCTCCGTTCGTTGCTGTAATACCTGATAGATCAACCCCATCATCACCAATTCCAGTTCGTCGTAGTCAAGATTCTTATATAATGTCATTGATTGAATTCAATTGTAACAGTTCACTGGCAATAAAAATTCAATGGACTATGAAAAGTTGTACACCGATTTGTTCAGATTCATTTCAACTCGATAAACGTATTATAACGACAACCAGCGATTTATATTTACCTGCACGATTACTTCCATATGGTTTGTTTGAAATACAATTAAATATCACTATTATTGGCATGTCGACGGCAACGATACTTAAATATGTTTATATTCAAATAAATCCATCAGGCATAACAGCAAATCTCGTTCAATTAGGCACGTCTATGATTACCAATGGACATGAAAATGATTTACTATTAGATCCAGGAAGTTTTTCTGTTGATCCTGATGTCAGTGTATTCAATAGTAGTGTAAGTATTATATAATTCTTATCGTTTTTTTAATTTTCGTATGAATTCTAGGCTTGGAAATATAAATACTACTGTCGAATTTATGGTTTATACAAATTTCCAACTGCACAAGGCGATTTATTAACAATTGACGATCCAAGAAATGATTTAGCAAATCCAGCCTGTATATTAAATCGATCAGGTAGATTATAGTAGTTCATCTATTCACTAACATAAACAGAAAACGTCTATTAAATAGCAATTAAATATGGAAATACAATTCAATCATCAGTAACTATTCTCGGTAAATCTCTTCCATCGAATCAAACTTATCAATTCATGGTTCAAATGGAAAATCGTAAGAATGCTTCGATTCAAGCAACAGGTTACGTTCTCGTTAAAGTCGAAGATACACGTCCACAATTGATCGCTATCGGTTGTGTTATTTCTCCGATGTGTGTACCCAATTTAGAATATCAACTAGTTAATCCAACAACACAAGTAGCCCTATTCGCAATTTGTATTGGAAACTGTACGAATCTTCAAAATATTACTTGGGAAATTTATTCGGGTTCAATCGATGCATCAACAAATAATACTCAATGGACATTATTAAATCAACAATCGACGTATGAAAATCGTTGGTTTTTTGGAACGAAAACAAGTAATTTTACAACAACAAATCAATTGTTTCTTTCGAATCCACAAATCAATCTTTGGCGATTTCAAGTTGTTTATTCATTTTTAACTGCGACAAGTGCGAGTGCATTGAATTTTATTATCAATCAGCCGCCTAAAAATGGTTCATGTTCAATTTCTCCATTGAACGGTACAACCAGTACGGTTTTTACAATATCATGTGTAAAATGGATTGATGAAGATGGAATAAAAGATTATTCAATCTATGGTTGGACAGCAGATTCACCACTACGAACAATGATTGGATTTTCATTCATATCAAAAGTTCAAACTCGATTACCAGCTGGTGATGATCAAAATTCTCTTGTTCAACTTGTTGTTCTTGTTCGAGATCAACTCGATTGTACAAGTGAATTTAATCTTTCATCCGTTCATGTTGTACCTGATTCACAAGGAATCAATAATTTAATAAACACTTTTCAAAATTTATCAAATGATATCACTGCAAATCCAATAATTCAATTACTAACAACTGCAAATCAGAATACAGTCGGACAAGTTCTCACATCGTTCTCAAGCGAATTTAATAAAATCAACAACAAAAATGTTGATCAAGCTGCGTCCGATGGTATTCTGCCTGCGACGATATCAATTTCATCATTGACAAGTCAACGTCTAGTTCAAAACACGAATGAATCCAATGAAACAGCTTTGATTCAATTCAATCAAGAGCTGAATTCTCATGCAGCACTGCGAGAATATCTTCTACCATTTACTGTTGATCTACCAATAACAACATCGCATAGTATTATCTTACAATCATCAACAATGGCTCAACTTACTCAAGCAACAAATCAATTAACACGAACATTTCTAACCAGTGCAGCTGATAAATGTTATCAATTAACCGTTGCTCTCGTTGAAATTTCGACTCGAATTGCATATGAAGACGCACAAACAGCTGCAACACAATTGATTCAATGTGCAAGCAATCTTCTCACTGTAAGATTTGTCGTTGATCCAAACACTTTGAAGTAGCAAAAAAAAACAATGTTTTTAGGCTGTTAATGGACCTTTACAACAGCGAACAACTGTCTTAGATTTAGATCTGTCTCGTACACCAGCGATTCAAGAAGAATATGATACAGATTTAGAATCTTCAAATACAAGTATATATGATTCTTCTTTGTTTCTCCTACATTCAGCATAGTATTGTAAATTTAGATGTATTTGCTGATGAAACAACTCGAAATCTATACTATCAACAACAAACAGCAACTGAACTTACGAAACAACTCAACCAAATGATTTCATCATTAACATCAGTTATAAATCTTTATTTGAATATCGGACAAAATTCAACCATGAATACATCACAAGTATTCATGTCTTTGCAAACAGCATCCGTTCAATCATTAGCAAATCAACAAATTCAACAAGTTGGTCAAGCAGCAATTCGTCTGCCGACGAACATCACAGTCAGCCTCAGTGATGATTCAACAGTATCAATTCGATCAATAATGAAACCATTGGCTCCATTCGGTAGTAGTAATTCGAATACAAATGTTTCAACATCAGTTTCACTTTCGATTCTTGATCGAAATGGAAATGAAATCAATGTTGCAACGAACAGCTCGCATCCAATTGAAATTCTGATTCCACGTGATCCAAATTTTATTCTTCCATCAATGATTTTACAAAATGTTACATCACTCAATAATGCAACTCAACATGATCAATTATTTCAATATCATTACGTTAATCTTACTGATACAAATTCAGTTTCAATTCATTTAGAAATTCATCCATTCGATTCGAATGTATCGTATTTATTAATTTATAAATTCGATAGTATTCCACAATTGAATGATACAATCAATAAAATCGATGGTTGGACAATCTTTCAGCCTGTCAATCTATCAAACGAAAGTATCTACACATATTTTCTCGACAATGAACAAACTCAAAATCATCAATCATTAATTTTCGGTTTACGAGAATTGAATTCAAGTGAATCTACGAATTCAAATTCTCGTCCACCGACAATCAATCGACGACAAAATTTTACATCCGATTATGAATTCCGAATATACACATCGGGTTGTTATTATCTCAATGAAAATAATGAATGGAAATCGGCTGGATTACGTGTTGGTCCATTGACCAATCATGAATTGACTCAATGTTTTTCAACTCATTTAACCACATTTGCCGGTGGTTTTCGTGTTCTACCCGAAGCTGTTAATTGGCAATATGTTTTTGCCAATGCTGATTTTATGAAAAATAAAACCATTTATTTAACCGTGATTGTCATGTCAATTATTTATTTGATTTTACTGATTTTTGCACGTTATAAAGATAGAAAAGATCTGGAGAAATTAGGTGTGACACCTTTGCCCGATAATCATCCATCGGATAGATATTTCTATGAACTTATTGTTTTTACTGGTCAACGAAAAGAAGCGGGAACAAAATCTCAAGTTCAATTTGTACTATGTGGTGATGCCGATGAAACACATGTTCGAACGTTAGCCGATCCAAAACGAACGATTTTACAACGTGGAAGTATCGATGCTTTTATAATGTCTGTTCGAAAACCTCTAGGTCCTTTGAATTATATTCGCATTTGGCATGATAATTCAGGCAAAGGTCAATCATCATCATGGTTTTTGAAATATATTATCATTCGAGATTTACAAACAATGGAAAAATATCATTTCTTTGCACAACAATGGTTTGCTATTGAAAAAGATGATGGAAAAGTGAGTGTTAACGCAAATTCTCTTCTGTTTTTAATTAATTAAAAAAAACAATCATTCGTTTCTACTTTTAGATCGAACGAACATTACCAGTCGCTGGTGTTCTAGAAAAGAAGCAATTTGGTTATATCCTATCGAAAAAAGCTTATCATAGTGTGTCCGATGGACATCTATGGTTTTCGATATTTTCTCGGCCAGCATCGAATCAATTTACACGTGTTCAACGATGTACTTGCTGTTTTGTTCTATTATTTTTCTCGATGTTCTTAAATATCATGTACTATGATTTGAAAAATGATATCAGTACTCAAAATTCAACAACTACCAATGGATTTACTATAGGTCCATTGTTCATCGCAGGAGAACAAGTCAGCATTATTATCAAAACTAAATTTTTTTTTATAGGATTTTTCTGTAGATTGTAATTGGTATCATCGTTGATGTGTTATCATTGATTCCAAGTATTTTCTTAGTTCAAGTATTTCGACGTCTTCGACCTCGTCGTGTAACAATTCCACCATTACATCAACAAATCTACGAATTGAGACCAAATGCACAAATAAAAAATGAAACGTCCATCAAACAAAAGAAATCATTCGGTTTTCCATGGTGGTTTATTTTCATAGCCTATGGTTTATGTATAGCACTAGTTGTACTCTCGATTCTATTTATCATTGCTCGAGGAATTGAATTTGGTGATACAAAAACTCAACAATGGTTAGTTTCGATAATCAGTGGATTTGTTTCTTCGATTCTTCTGACACAACCATTGAAAATCTTAGCACTTGTTGTTATTTTTGCTCTACTGTGTCGTAAGTCTGATGATGACACAGAAGCAACTGAATATATGGATGAAAATCAATTCGAATTCGATCATGATGATGATGAATATCTTCATAGTCGTCGAGCAGAACCATTTTTTGTTTCTCGAGAACGAGTTCGAACAAATCGATTAGATCAAAATGAAATCGAAATGGCTCGTTGTGAACGTTTAAAAGAAGTTCGTATGTGGTCAATTATTCATGAAACACTTCATTTAATCTGTTTTCTTACATTCATTTTCGTGTTAACATATGCAAATCGAACACAGGATTCATTCTATCAAGTTAATCATCTACGAAAATATTTCGATTATACGAAAATAAATACGATCGATGATTATTGGACTTGGTTGCAGCGACGTTTTATTGGCAAAACTCGAGCACAACCATGGTATAATAATGAAACTGCAAGATATTTAAATGGATATTTGAATGATAAAACCAATCGATTGATTGGTTGGGGTCAAATGAGACAATTGCGTATTAAATCTGATTTATGCTCGTATAAAAAGATGAATTTAACATGTCATTATGATTACAGTTCATCGAATGAAGAAAGAAATTCATTTGAAATTCAATGGACAAATATGACAACAAAAGTAGGCAATACAACAATCGAACAAGCATTTCAATATAAGACCAGCGATGAATTGGATACATATAGTTATTCAGGCAGTTATGGAAGATATTCAGGTGGTGGTTATGTTTATGAATTTCGTGGTCGTTTAACCGATATTCAAAGTAGGCTATCGAAATTACATGAATTAAGTTGGATTGATTTGAATACTCGAGCAGTTTTTATTCAATTTAATTTGTATAATCCAAATGTACAATTGTTTACTTGTGTAACTCTATTATCGGAATTTCTATCAAGTGGAAATATTTATTCTCAAATTCGTGTTGAACCGATGAGTTTATATTTACCATTAACATCCGTTTCTGAACTTATCTGTTTAGTTCTTTATATGATTTTTATTTTTGAATTAATGTTCACCGAATGTAAATTATTTTTTCATCTGAAATCACGATATTTTCGTGAATTTTGGTCGTTAATTAATCTTGGTCTTATCATTTGTTCTTGGATGGCAATTGGCATTTCAATCTGTCGTCAACAAGAATTCGCTCGTATCAGTCGTTTATTTAGCGAAACAAATGGATCTGTGTATATTAATTTGCAATATTCAACTTATTTAAATGATTTCTTAACATTTATCTATGGGTTTTGTTGTTTTTTTGGTACAATCAAATTAGTACGTTTATGTCGTTTTAATCCTCGTTTATATCTATTTATTGAAACACTTCGTAATTCTTCGAAAGAATTAATTTCATTTGCAATAATGTTTTCATTTGTATTCTTTGCGTTTATTTGTTTGTTTTATCTTCTGTTTCAATCGAAATTATCATCGTGTTCAACTGTTCTACGAACAACTGCAACATTATTTCAAATGTCATTGATGAAATTTGATGCCTATGAGCTACTCGATGCAGCCGCATTCTTGGGTCCATTTACGTTTAGTCTATTCATTTTCATTGTTGTTTTTGTTTGTATGAGTATGTTCATATCGATTATCAATGATAATTTCAAACAAACAACCAATAATCTTGATAAAAATCACGAGAAAATCTATTCGTTTATGGTTGATCGGTTTATTCGTTGGACAGGTTAATAAATCGAACTTCATTGTTTTTTTTTCTAAAAAATTATCTGTGATTTTCATCTAGGCTTAAGAAGACCAACGCAAGAAGAAACATTCGAAGAATATGATGCGAAAATGCGTTCACAATACTACGATCCAATCGAACATTTTCCTGATCGACTTGATGAATTGCTTGATGTTCTCAATCGAGTAGAATTCTTTCTTATATATTTTTTTATATTATTCTTAATTCGATTTTTTAGATTTACATGGCACAAGTAGATAATCGAAAATATTTAAACTACGAAATCGAAAAATATATAGAATGATGTTTTTTTCTTTCTTTGTGGGCAGTTGTCTTTTAACAGTTTTGCTTTGAATTTTATTCGTCAATCTTTTTCGTTGGCTTTTGTATAAATTGAACATGACAATCAATTGTTGTTCACAAGCTTTTTCTTATAGATCCTAAAGTATAATCAGATGTAAACTAAACGTACCAGTTATTGAGCAAATTCAAAGTTGAAGTAGAAACTAAAGCTAAATAATATCTTAACTGCAAGGTACTTTTAAAAGCTTTGAAATACGTATGTGATTTTTTTCAGTCAACGACCTCTACAGTTAGTTTTTTTCTTTCTCTGTGAAATTGCATAAAATATACGATTTTAAGGAGCGAGAATAAATAATCTATACGCAAAAGGACAAAGAGAAACAATATTGTACGATAAAATCAGTTCCGTTTTTTTCTCTTAATCCTTTAATATTGCTCAGTGATTTTTATTCGATCATAAACATGAATGCAACATTCGATGCAACCAACGATCTTATTTGTCCGATTACATTGCAATTGTTTCGGGATCCTGTTCTTGCTGGAGATGGTCATATTTACGAACGTGAGGCTATTATGAAATGGATATTGGAATATGGTACTAGTCCATTGACTAGACAACCATTATATTTGCATGAATTACGACCAGATAATCATTTAAGAAATTTAGTTCTTCAACAACGAAATTCAACAGTATCGTCTAATATAGAATACAGTATTGTTAAAGTGCCAATTTCAACTCCAGACGTAGTATCAATAATAGATCATGCTGCTGTTGCAGCAGCTCGACGAAAACGATGTATAGCCATATGGATTGCAGTGCTTTTTATTACTGTTCCTATTGTAATCTTTCTTGGAATATTTCTAGGTCTTTCCGTCCGATGTCTTTGATATTTTGTTAGTTTTTTTTATCTTGCTCTTTAATGTTGAATAAAAGGTGTTGTCGGTTTCAAAACAAAATTCATTTACTTTTTTTTCATTTTAATGGATGTAATGAGAAGAATAGTGTTGTTGACTTGTTTGCTTGTTATCACCACACCTTATGTTTGTCTTAGTCAAGCTGATATTCAAAGTGATACATGGGTAGCTGTCGATGGTCTTGGTCGAGCATTGCCGAATGCTACTGAAGTTGGACCACCTCGTGTTAATCGAAGTGTCGGCCTATTCTATTTCATTCATATTGGAAATGTCGATGGATCGAATGGACCATTTGATGTATCGAAAATTCTTCAAGCTCATCCCGAAGCACTTTATAATGTGAGTGATTCTCATTGGGGACCATTGAATAATGATCATCATTGGGGTGAAAGTATTTTTGGTTATTATGTTATTGATGATGATTTTATTATTCGTAAACATGCATCAATGATTGTCAATGCTGGTGTTGATGTTATTATTTTTGATGTATCGAATGGAATTACTTTTCGAAATACTTATTTGAAATTGTGCTCAATTTATACAGACATTCGAGCAAAAGGTGGACGAACACCACAGATTGCTTTTCTTTGCCCTTTCGGTAATCCCAATGATATGGCAAGAAATGAAACAAGAACACTCTACGAAGAATTTTATGCTAAAGGTACATATTCAGATCTTTGGTTTCAATGGAAAGGAAAACCATTGTTATTGTCCGATCCTGACTATGTCGACGATGATATTCGATCATTTTTTACTATACGTCATAATATTGCACCGTACAATCAAGTTCCTACGGGTCCTAATCAATGGGCATGGTTAGAAATCTATCCTCAGCATATTTATATGAATAATGACGGTGAAAAAGAACAAATGGCTGTAGGTATTGCTCAGAATTACAATTCTATTAGAGATAATACAACGGCTCCTATGAGTTTTCCTGGTGCATTCGGTCGTAGTTATCATAATAATTCAATGGACAATCGAACTGATGCAGTGAATTGGGGATTGAATTTTGCTGAACAATGGGAACGTGCATTGGAAGTGGATCCACTATTTATCTTTGTTACTGGCTGGAATGAATGGACAGCACCTCGACTTGATGCATGGTCGCATTTTGTTGCGCCACCTGTTATATTTGTTGATGAATTCATTGAAGAATTCAGTCGAGATATTGAACCAATGAATGGTGGTCATGGAGATAATTACTACTATCAATTAGTCAGTTATATTCGACGATACAAAGGTGTTCGTTCAAACGTTCCCGTCAAACCGAGTCCTATTAAAATTGATGGTAATTTTAATGAATGGCAACCTGTACAGCCAAGTTTTAAAACTGATCCTGGAACACCTGTATGGCGTGATTTTCGTGGATATGGTACAGCTGGTCCCTATATCAATTATACCGGTCGAAACGATATCATTGAAGCTAAAGTTAGTTACGATGACGTTAATCTTTATTTCTATGCACGTACATATAATTTGACGACAAAGTACACTGATCCAAATTGGATGTTGTTATTTTTGAATATCGATGCAAATTATTCTACTGGTTGGCTTGGTTATGATTATGTTATCAATCGAGCTGTACAATCGTCTCAACAGACATCTCTTGAACGTCACCAAGGAAGTAGTGATTCGTATACATGGACCAAAGTATCGGATATAGCATTTGCTTTAGGTGAAAAAGAGCTCGAGTTGATGGTATCTCGACAGCTATTAAATATTTCATCGTCATCATCATCGATTACAATCGATTTTAAATGGGCTGATAATATTCAACAAGATGGAACATGGAGTGATTTTACATTGAATGGTGATGCTGCTCCATCCGATCGGTTTAATTTTCGTGCACAAATTCAATTATAAGAATGAATAATATAAGATATACTTCTTGTATTTTGTGTCTTTATAATAAACATTTAGCTTGATAGAGTAGAAAAAAATCAACAAAAAGCCTTGCACATATTATATTCAAGCGAGATAATCTAGTTATTTCGAAAAAAATTTCGGATTTAATCGTAAAAATGCATATTCAGCAACATCAACACCAGCTTCAAGATTCGGTTCCTTGTTAAATATAACGTATGCATTATCACGAATTTGTTCGAAAAGCCAATTTTTAATATGAACTTCATTGGGATGAAGTTCGACGAGAATTTGTCGAGGCTTTAAGGATTGTGATACGTTAAAAATTTGAGGAAAAAATCGATATTCAGCATTTTCGATATCCATTTTTAATATATCAATTAATCGATTTGTATGATTTAATTCTTTTAATATCATTGGCCAAGTCTTCGATCCAGCAGAACCATCACCGAATTTTATCTGATGAAATATACATACTCCGGGAGGACATTTGTATAAATTGTAATCGAACGTATGTATTTCACAATGTGGTAGAAGTTTTTTTAAATCAATTTCGAAAGAAAATTCACCATAAGATCCGACACTATATACCAAACAATCGGGCCGATCATTTAACCGAAATACATCGCATACCCATTTACCTCCATCACCCATTTTACCGAGACGATGTGCATACGAACAATGAAAATTAGGTTCCCAATTGGCTGAAAAGTAGATTCGATGTTGTGTTTTCAACATGTTTCTTTCGTCTTGAATTTTGTAGACATGTTTTCGATGATTCCATACGGTATTCGATTCACATATAAGATGATCGCTTTCTTTTAATGACAAACTGCATTCACTCGCAACCGCGATCGTTGTCTGCGATCGTGCAAGAAATGACCAAAAGTATAACACAGTTATACACGATATAATTAAAATTGAAATAAAAAATAATGGTTTTGTGACAGTGGTCGTAGTATTACTTGATATTGTCGAGTTTTTCATTCTAAAATCAAAATGAAATCATGCAACTTTTTTTTTGGGAAGAGAATTCTTTTGTTTTTATATTCACAGTAAGAAGCACTTGAAAGAAAAGTTGAAGAACGAAAATGAGCTGCAATGTAAATGTGTCTATACTCTTTATGTTTGATGCTTCATACGTTCTTCCGTTCTGTATTTTTCTGAGTAGTATACAAACAAAAAAGGTCAAGTTCATTCGTATAAGTATTCAAAGATTGAACGACACATTGAACTGTTCAAATGCTACTAAAAATTACGATCTTTCCGAATGAATGTAGAAGAAAATTCTTCATTTTTTTAAATATGATACTCTGATTTTTCTAAATATTTGCTGATTTATTTGAATCATAAGTCACGTACATGCATTATAGTCAGAACGACAAATGTAAATTGACAAAAAAAAATGCCCTAGAAGACTTCGTCATCTTTTGTTATAGAATTATTTCTTACATAACAAAAGGAAAAACGTGTTTGTGTATCGTATCATATCAACGAACGAGATAAAAGATTTTTGCCCTGAAACACCTTTTTCATTTTTCTTTGTTTTTTTGTATTATCTGACATTATAGTCGAAAAATTATGTGGTCGAATTATGCGTATATTCATATTTTGCTTTCTGTTTTTACTTTTCACATAATTACAATTAATACTCGAGTAATCAATGATGAAGAATTGCTCGTTGTTAATAGTTCTCCTATTGATATTGACATTCATACGGATGAAGATCGACAAGCTGAACTACAACTAACTAATTATCGTCATCGTTTAGAACATTCTCCTAATTTAAAAAAACTCGAATGGTCATTTGAAAGTCAATCTGATTTAGCATATTGTGATTTATGTGATTTGCTTGTTCCATTGGTAAATCTGTTCATTGAATTGAATTAGTTTTATCGGTTCGATTTGTGTTTCTTTTGTAGGTTCAATTACTTATTGCAACAAATCATACTGATCAATTTGAACGTATTGTCGCTGATTTTTGTAAAGATTTCCATTTCATTGATCCAGTTGTTTGTTCTGGTGCTCTGTATGAATATAAAGTAGATCTTTTCTTTTTTTCTCTCGATTAAAAAAAAAGAATTCTTTCTCTAGGATATTGTTATTACTGTAATAAATACAACTCATTACGATGATAAACAATTATGTACATTAGCATTGAATTGTCAAAAACATTCCGAATATCCTGTTTTAATCTGGAATGTTACACTTCCTGACAAACCAAAGCCACCTGTTAGTCCACCACAACCACCCAAAGCTGGTTCACCAACATTTACTGTTTTGCATCTATCCGATATTCATATTGATTTCGGTTATAAACCTGGATCGTTAGCTGACTGTCCGAAATATCTATGCTGTCGAGATGGTCAACCAGGTCAGTAGATTGAAAGATGATTTTCTTTATTTGTCATGTCTACTCATTTAGCTCCGGGAGATAAAGGTGCTGGATTTTGGGGTGACTTACATAGTTGTGATTTGCCTTATTGGACCGCTGAACTTATACTTCAATATGCTTCTGAATTAGAAAATGTAATCGATATTTCAAGTGAAAAGATTTTCGAATGTTGTTTTTAGGTTGATTTTATTTATTATACTGGTGATCTTCCACCACATAATGTTTGGAATCAAACATGGTCTGATCAGCTCTATTCATTGAGTACAATCAATCAATTATTAGCACGAACATTTCCAAATAAAACATTCTATTCAGCTGTTGGTAATCATGAAGCAGGCACGCATAAAGTTATAAATAAATGTATTTCACTATAATAATCTTGCATCATTTAGCACCATGCAATGTATTTCCATTGCCACAAACTCGTTCGGACAATATTTCAATATTCTATCAACATTTAGCTGACAGTTGGATTAATCTCGGTTTACCTAATGATACACGTGAAACAGTTGAATACGGAGGATTCTATACGACAGTTGTACGACCTGGTTTCAGAGTTATTTCATTGAATATGAACTATTGTTATTGGTTAAATTTTTGGTTATTTGTTAATTCAACTGATCCACTTGGTCAACTTCAATGGGTAAATAAATTTTAAAAGAAAACTACATGTCTGTCTTTTGCATATAGATGATTAATTGGTTACAATATGCTGAAGATCATGGAGAAAAAGTTCATATTCTTGGACATATTCCGCCAAGACAATGTATGGGTTCATTTAGTTGGAATTTCGATCGAATTGTCAATCGTTATGAAAATACAATCGCTGGTCAATTCTATGGACATACACATAATGATCAATTTGTTATTCACTATGATCAAAATGATTCACAACGACCTGTTTCAATGGTTTTCTTTCATAAAATACTTTTAAAGATAATCTTTTTCCTTTTGTTTTGTTTAGGCGTACATTACACCATCGTTAACGACTTTTTCGCATTTAAATCCTGGTTATCGTGTTTATACAATGGACGGATATTATCCGAATAGTTCCTATTGGGTACTTGATCATCGTACGGTGATTATGAATTTAACAGCAACAAATCTTTATAATCGAACCATTTTTCTGACCGAATATGAAGCACGAAAGGCATATCAAATGGAAAGTTTATTTCCAAATGATTGGAATAATTTTGTTCAACGATTAGAAAAGGATATTGATGGTGATTTGATGAGTCTTGTCTATCAATATTATACGAAATCAGTTAGTAATGGAACGGATTGTGATCGACATTGTCGACGAGGACTTTTATGTAGTTTCATATCGGCACGATCCGAAGATCCTCATGCATGTGATTCAATACCAAAATAGTTCTTTTCTTTTTTATTTCTATTTGATTTACGAATAACATGACTTCGATCAATCTTATTTCTTTTTTTCTTTTTTTTTCTAAATTAAAAGAAAAGTTATTCATTATATAATCCACAATGTCAAGAAAAATAATTACGTACATGTACAACATGATAAAAAATACCGAATTAAATCAACTTGAAAAACACTTAAAATACTGCATGTGAAAACTTGACTGACATCATATATTTGCTTTATTTATTCATAGATCCTTGTTTTAAAGTGTTGAAAAAGAAAACAAAAGGATTTCTGTTAGTTTTTTTCTAATCGACATTCATAAACTCTTCTTGTCGACCAAGTACAAGCTGAACAATTTTCGAACAACGGATAACGTTTTTTAATTTGATCAAGATATGCTTGGTTTACACCACTACGATATACAATAAAAATATCGAAACTAGTCAATTTTGGGCAATTTGATAGGATACGATTTAAATTATCCATTTGTGTTTCGAGTGAACCAGAATTAAAAATGTAGATATGCGTTGTTTCTAAATTAGGCAAATGTTGATATAAATCCATCATTTCATCAAAATCCATCGTTGAATACGAATTATAACCATCCGGTGTTGGGGATCGATCATAGTTAAAGAAACTCAAATTAGTCAATGATAAACATTGATTTTTTAGTGATTTACGATCCGGTGTTCCGAATGCACCAGTAAAATTTTTGATATTCGGTAAATTATCAAGTAATGGATAGAACATTGATTTATTACAGCACTCAATCCGAACATATTTTAAGTTGGTTGACCATGTTTTTATTCCATTTACACAACTACCATTAGCATATGGTAAATTTACTGATTCTAATAATACAAATTCATTATTAAATACCATAAAACATAGTTGTATGTAATCAGATGTCCATGAATGTACATAGATTGTTAAGCTTTTTAGATGTCGAAATATTGCTGGTTGTACAAGATTTAATTGTGGTTCAACATATGAATAGATACTGTAATCTGGACTAGGTGAAAAAATTAATGCACGAATATTAATACATTGATCTAATTTTGAATACGTATATTGTGCTTGACAAACAGTGAATGCACGAATTTGTTTTGGATCAACATAAGGTAGAATATATAACTGTTCGTCTTCGGTTAAACGAGAATGAAAATAGACCCGTGATTCACTTATAATACGATTGAGACGTGAATTTAAATTGTAAAACCCACGATATAAATCCAATCGAGGTAGATAACGAAATATTTTTAAGAATATTTCATCGGAAAATAGTTTATCCATGCTTTATTTACTGTTACTGAGAAATGAAAAACAAGTATTTATCTTTATTATTTGTGTTAAAGCGACATCGGACGAAACGACATTCGATAGGTAGAAAGTCTTTTTTGAATTACATAATAACAACACTCTTACATATATATATATATATATGATGAAACGAATATGGTCATCATCATTTGAATTACAACAACTATACAAAGAATGATTGAAACATTTCCTATGAAATTTGTCGATGGACATATTATTGTTTCGATGAGGAATAAATTTGATTATCTTATTGATACTGGTTCTCCAGGATCGTTTGGAGATGGTAGTCCTATTATGATTGCTAAAAGATCTTTTCCAATAAACGATCGTGATTTGACTGGTATTACAGTTGATTCAGTTAATGGTCTTAGTGGTCTTGCAGTTCATGGACTTATTGGAATGAATATTCTAAGTCATTTCGATATCAAATTTACTAAAAATCATTTGATTTTTTCTGATACACCTATGATGGAAGAAAATGAATCGACATCGATTATATTACCTATTATTGAAGTGATGTCAGGTATACCCATTATTAATTTAAATATTGACGGAAACGATCAAAAAATTTTTCTTGATACTGGAGCTAAAATATCTTATTTAAGTGACGATCTTCTTGTTGATCCATCGATTGGTCAATTAGACGATTTTCATCCTTCAATTGGTAAATATAAAACAAATATCTATCATAACAATGTTAAAATTAATGAACGAATTCATCGGTTCACATTTGGTTCATTACCATCACCGTTAAAATCTTTATTGGTTTTAAGTCGAACGAAAGGAGTTATTGGAACAGAATTATTTCAAACATATTCTGTAACTCTTTCGAATTTAACGAAAGCTTTACTTTTAGAACCATATGAAGAATAAATAAATCTTTAACCACAATAAATTTCTAACAGATTTTTCCTTTTAAATAATGTTCATACAACTGACTTTGGGAACCATCGATTACAAAAATTTCTTATTGGTTCAGATTGAAACTTCGATGACTACATTTTTTTTTTATGAAATCTATTTTCCTTTGACAACCTTTACCTTCGAAAAAATAATACGTCGTAAAAACAAATCACTTCACTGTATTACTCAGAAGGTAAATAATATTACGTATATTCTGGATGTTTCTCGAACAGTGGGTTTTTTCCTTTCTATACCCAACGTTATGAGTCATCTTATCTTTAGAGTGTCGAATTTTTCTTTTTGTGCATATATATATATAGTGTGTCTTTTACATATTATTTTATTACTTAAAATGATGGCTTTTGCCAAACGTATACTAGGTAATTACAATGAACTTTTAAAGGATCCAGCTCCACTATGTTTTGCGCAGCCAAAAGATCAAGACATGAATATTCGACATTGGACGGGGTATATCGATGGGCCAGAACAAACGCCCTATGCTGGTGGTAGGTTTCATCTTACCATAGATTTTCCATCAAATTATCCATTTAAATCACCTGAAATTCGATTTACTACACCAATCTATCATCCAAATATTAGTACGAAAGGCGAGATATGCCTCGATATTCTTCATTCTCAATGGTCTCCAGCATTAAATGTCCGTGCTATCTTAGTTTCATTATGCTCACTGCTGACGGATCCAAATCTTGCCCATGGACTGAATCAAGAAGCATTACGATATTGCCAAATAGATAAAATGCAATTTGAAAGAATAGCAAGTCAATGGACGAAGGAACATGCCTCGGAAAACCTACAGAAATTTTTTTGATAATAAAAATGTTGGTTATACTGAAGTTACTCTTTTTCTAACTTTATTACTTTCATAAGTCAGATATTCGTAGTGTCAATCAAGATGCTAGTTATGAAGGTGATCTCGTTCGATATTCTCGTGCTTCTTATACGTGAGGATCGAGAATTGAATAAATGCAATACTAAGTAATGGTTCATTAGTTCCATTTATTTCACCCTCAAGATATTTCAAAAAATCAATAATTATAGTAGATTTTTTGTGAATAAAAGCCCAATAATAGCACCACAAATGGCTCCATTAATTAAAACAACAGTCAATATACATAGAATTACACATATATTAGTAGATATCCAATGACAAATTCTAAAATAACAATTGAAAGTCAACGAATTAAATAGAAGTTATTTTACTTGTTTTTTATACAATTAGTTTTAAGATCACTATCAATGGATTGAGAGTATGTATCGAGTGAATTTGTTGTACTAAACGTATTATTCAATAAATCAGGAGATTTTCGAATATTTGGTGAATGTCCATCATTATGATTGTCAATAACCTAAAAAAATAAGATATATGAATAAGAGTTTCGACTGACGATTCAATTATATTACTTCATTTTGATCACTTCGTTGTTTTCGAATAACGATATATTTTTTCATTACTGGAGATGTTTCCGAATAAGAAGGCGTATTACATGGAGTAGGCGGTAGCTATTCAAATGAAAACAATATGTAATCAATGAAAAGGTGAAAAGAACATGATCGATTCAAACTGGAGAAGAATAGTTATTCGAAGTGATTGGAATATGAATGCTATTGGAGGATTTTATTTGTCTTGGTCTTGTAGTACTTGGAAAGGAATGATGACGATTGGGTTGTGATACTTTCAGTACACGTATTGCTAGTACGCGACGATCTGAACCATTATTCATTGATGTTGATTGAGGCAGATTGAAATTTTGTTTGCTACCTTCCATCATGTCTATTGTGTACAATATGATTCGATTTTAATCGATTTAAAAAAAGAAAGATGAAATCTTGTTAATAGACGATTCCCTATTGAAACATGCGTATTTGCTTTTTTAAAAAATAAATGTGCAAATGATTGCGTGCTTTCAATGGTTATTTGGAAGCGATAGTAATGTCATTTTCCATTTAATTGCTCAGTTAACATTGAATTGTAAAAGAATTGAGGGTGGGAAAGATGTCTTATCTTATCATGAGATACACTTTCAAATTATATAAAGAACTGTTTGTAAAGCAACAAAAAAAACTATATCAAATAAGCAAGATGCATATTTTGTTCGTAGTACAGACTTTAATTGTTCTGATCAATACATGTTATAGTAAAAGTACCGATGTTCCACTCGAATATGCTTGTCCATTACGAGCATTTACAGTTGAAATGGCTGGTTATATTGCACCAGCTGCTTTCAAAACTAATTGGACATTACTTGCTGCGAGTGCTTTTCAAATGAATCAATGTAATGGCACATCTACTTCAACAAAATCATTTAAAACTGCACCAGAAATTCCGAAAAGTGCTTGTGATCATATTGTATTTGTACACGATGCAAAAGGTGACAATCTATTTGATGGAACATTTGACAAACCTTTGAAAACTATTCAAGCTGCTCTAACACATACACGTACATTACGTTCTTCACACGACTATAACGATCATTCATTTTGTATTACTATTCGCGGTGGTACTTATTATTTAGGAACAAATGCAACAACAACAAGCAGTCAGATTGGTGTCATTGCCTTGACTAGTAATGATAGTAATCTTGTAATTGAGAATTATCAGAATGAAGAAGTCATTTTGAGTGGCGGTGCACTATTACAATTAGAATGGTCTGTACATGCAAAAACGGCGACAGGTGGTACTATCATGAAAGCTCAAATACCTTCTTGGATAAATGTCGATCAATTCAATGAATTGTATATCGATGGACGACGAGCAATTGTTGCTAAATATCCCAATGGTGATCCGTCGACTCAAGGTTTATACGCGGTAAATCCAGGATTTTCTTATGATTCACAATCTTGGGTGCCACCTAGTTCAATTGGAACGGTTGACATTAATATAGACTCACCTTCTCGTAACAATACTCACTTTCCAAACTACCATTTGAGTATCGGTGGTGGCACATCTATGTTCAATCCGCCAGCAAGTTTTTGGGGTAGTCATAATGTTCCTCGTGGTCTCACAGTCAAACCTGGTGCACTACCTCATCTAAGTAGTTGGTCTAATTCTTCGACAGGTTTTGTTCATACGTTTCAGGGTTATGGATGGGGAGGCTGGGTTTTTGAAATAGCATCGAGTGATAGTGCAAATAATACTATTATGTTTTCTCGTGGAGGTTTTCAAGAAGCACGAGGTGCAGATACAGGTGGACCATTCTATGTTTCAAATATTTTCGAAGAACTCGACTCGCCAAACGAATGGTTCTTAGATAAAAATACGCGAACTCTCTATTTTATGCCAAATGATACAATGCCTAAAGTGTTTGTTGCTAGTCAAGTTCCTTGTCTTATTTCAATAAGTGGTAGTAGCATTGAAGATTCTGCACGTAATATTGTCATTCAAGGTCTTACATTAACACAGACAACCAATGCCTACATGAGAGACTATATGGTCCCTAGTGGTGGCGATTGGGCTGTTCATCGAGGTGCTACTATCTATTTAACAAATACATACAATATTACTATTACACACAATATATTGACACAATTAGGAAGTAATGGTATTGCACTAATTGATTATAATAATGGTGTAGTTATAAGTTTGAATGAATTCGTATGGTTAGCAGATTCAGGTATTATTCTTGTTGGTACAACAAATGGTATTGATGGTTTTAGTGTATCAAGTCAGCCGATGAATGTCATTATTCAATCAAATCTTATTCATGAAACAGGTATCTATGTTAAACAATCATCGCCAATACTTATTGCCGTTAGTCGAAGTGTATCAGTCATTGGTAATCTTATGTTTAATATGCCACGAGCAGCAATCAATATCAACGATGGTTTTTATGGTAATCATACTCTTAGTTGGAATGTTATTTTCAATACTGTCCGAGAAACGGGTGATCATGGACCAATTAATACTTGGGATCGACAACCTTATCTAACTGATGCAAAACAATCAGGTGTGCCGTCACTTTGGCAACATGAAAGCTATATTCATCATAATACGATAGTGAAAAATTATCATTCTGTATGGCCAATTGATCATGATGATGGTAGTTGTTACTATGAAGACAGTTATAATTTCTTAGTTTATGGTGGCAAAAAGAACTATTTAGGTCATTCAAAATTGGATCATCACGAAATATACGTATTTGCAGATATGTCCGAAACCGGGCTAAATGGAATGACTTGCGTAACTCTTGATAGTCTCGATGGTGGTTGGGGTGAAACATGGATTGAAAATGTTTGTACACTATATAATATTACTTCACCATATAGAATTAGTCAATGTGATGTGGCTAGTCCATTTATGCCTTATTTAGCAAATAATACAATCTATATTCCTAACGGTAAAGAAATAACATTTGTTTGTGGTGTCAACGGTACAAGTACATCGATGAGTTTAAAACAATGGCAATCTCTTGGATTTGATTTGGGTACAAATATTGAAACAACACCTGATGTTCAAACAATTATAGAATGGGGTCGTCAAATGTTACAAGGCTCTGAATAATTTTTCGCAAATAAACGGAAACTTCCAAAGCAGAGGTGTCGCTTATCTATCTTCATAAGCATTCGATGTGAGAAAAAAACCAACAAGAATAATAGTTGCAAAAGTTCTCTTTCTTATCTTTTTTCATGAGATATAAGCAACACTCTAAAGCGCATTTTCACATAAAAGTCATGTTTCTTCTTCGTTGCATAACTGGTAACACTAAACCTTGTGTAACTATAGTTCATTTGCATTTGTTTTCATTTAGCTATTTGTCTACTAATCATACCATTATCAGCATTTCCTGCAGAGAATGTTGACCTCCAAAAAATGAACAGCAAATCTAACAATGAAACAGTTCCCGCTAATTCATCTCCTTCAATGGTAGACTCGAATAAACTTGTATTAATAGATAATCATGAAGCTACCTCTGCTGCCTCAAGTACTTCGGGAGACTTAAAACATGCTAAACTGGCAACGAATCCTCCTTCTCCAACTTCTACCGAAAGTCATCGTTTAGGCGATAGTAGTAATTCAGATTCAGATTGGTGGGTATGGTTGCTTGTTGCACTCTTTATTTGCTGTTGCTGCTGTGGTGGTGGCAGTACAACGTACCATGCTAGAACAGGCCGATGGGTACCGGTTGCTGTTTGGGTTGAAGATTGAGTGAAAAAAATATATTTATATTCGTTTTTCTTCTGCATTTAATAAAATTCTGTGTATGAATAATTCTTTCAATTCGTAGGCGTAGAAATGCAACAAACACTTTTTTCTACAAATAAACAAATAAACAAATATTTGAAAGGGAAGAAAAGAAATCATTTGTTCGTAGATTCGCGTGTTATTTCATCTATTATTTTCTGACGGACAACTACTGTTTACATGAGCAATCGAGGACGCAAATCCAACAGTTTTGGATATACACGAGAAATAAAATCGAATCGTTCAAGACAAATTCATCCATCCAATGATGAGGATAACGAAGATGCATATTCTCTTCATTCAATTGAACAATTATATGTATCGCCAAGTAAAGAAACAACAGTTAGTTGATAATCCATTAACTAATTTACACTTAGATCTATATTTATTTAGCCTTTTGAATGAGTACCGAGAACTAAAAGTTTTAATGAAAGGATTATTTATTGTTGGTGGCATAATTCTTGGCGTTGTTCTTACAAGAAATCCCTCAGGTACGTAAACAATTCTATTCTTCTGGACAATTTATTGTACGTATGTTTTTGATAGTAACTGAAAAAACATCAACAACAACCATTGCTCCAAATGTGACTAATGTCTATTGGAGTTTTGATTCAAATGCTCCAGCAGTAACTGGAAAAAGTGGTCAAGGTCTTTTATTTAGTGGAATATCAACTTCATATCTAATAGTTCCTGGTTTCCAACAGGTAATCGTCTAGTGTCAATTTGACTTTGGGTAAATTCATATTCGACTGCCGATGGCCTACTAGTACAAAGGCAGTCGTATTTAAATACTACATACGTATAGTTGTTATAGTATGATGAGATTAAATTACATGGACACATTTAGATTTTACTTAAAATTCAACGAATGGTCTGCGAATGCATGTCAATGGTATGCTTATCCGTATGGTTACTGTGGACAAGGTTCGAATACTATTTATGTTTCTCCTTTGTACGATGTTATTGATGAACTTTATGTATACCGACGAGAATTGAGTGTCACTGAAATAAATACTTTAGCTAACTCTTAATCTTTTTTATTGTAAAATACAAGGCATACTATTCTATGAGATGTACTTTGTGTATCTCTGATATTTTTGTTATCTCATCAACGTGCATACCTTTATAAAAAGAGGCATATATTTATACAAAGGAGATTCAAAGAAAGGTAGAAATGTATGTGAGTCTAACTATTTATTTCGTTCTTTTTGCAATATTGATTATTTACTGTAAGTATTCATAGTGTGATGTACGTACAATATTTTTTTGAAAAATCCATATTTTATTTCTCAGGTAATGGAATACCTCGTTTTGCTAATACTCTCGGAAATCATATGGTTCTTCAACGGGCTCCACAACGAGCTATTGTATGGGGATTTGGAGATTCAAATACATTGACTACATTAAAAATGAACGATAAAATTTACACGACTATGAGTGAATCGAAAATAGCCAATGAAAAAGGTGAAAGTATTTGGTCAGTAACACTTGATCCTGTAAGTGATGAAGGACCATTTGATATTCATGTTTCACAACCATCAACAAATGGAACCAATGTTACAATTACACTCACTGATGTTCTTTTCGGTGATGTATGGCTTTGTTCAGGACAATCAAATATGGAATTAACAGTTGGTGAAATTTATAATGGAACTATAGAAATTGCCAATGCAGGAAATTATCCTAAAATTCGAGTATTCAGTGCTGCACGTAATTATTCATCAACACCACTTGACGAATTGATTCGAATCTATTTAAATTGGTCAGTTGCATCACCATTAAGTATCGGTGGACCACCTATGGAATATATGTCAGCTGTTTGCTGGTTGTATGGCCGTATGATACAGCAAGCTTTAGGTGGAAGACCTATCGGATTAATTGATACTAGTTATTACGGAACAGATATTCAAACTTGGATGCCACCTTCAGCTCTCAAAGCTTGCAATCTTACAGAGTTAAGTATACTATCGTATGATATGCCATCGATAACTATAACTGATGTTATTCCTACTAATTATTCATGTTTATTTAATTCAATGATTAATCCATTCACTCGTACGGTTATTTATGGCGTGGCATGGTATCAAGGTGAAGCCAATGGTGCATCTCTTACCGATGATTCGTATGTTTGTTTCTTTTCGAAATTGATCGAATCGTGGCGAGAACTATGGCATCAACGTACAAATGGTAGTACTAATATTCAATTTCCATTTGGTTTTGTTCAGATAGGAACAGAAACCAATTCAAGTATACCTGTTGGCGGTAAAACATGGATTCGATTGCGACAAACATTTAATGTTGGTTATGTTCCAAATAATGTCGTTCCAAATGTATTCATGGCAATTTCTTTCGATCTTCGTGATGATCCTCACGGGTAAATTCATAATATTGAAAAGAAAAACATTTAACTTCTATTATTTTATAGTGTTCATTCTCGATATAAGATTGATGTTGGTTATCGACTGTCTCGTTCGGGTCTTGCGGTTGCCTATGGGCAGCAAGTCGAATTTCTAGGTCCTATCGTGCAAAATGTTGTTTATACGAATGGTAGTGAAACTGTTGCGATAACATATAGAAATGTATCAAGTATTGAATTACGTAATCCGAATGGTTTTGAAGTTTGCTGTTTGGGAAATCAATGTACCAATGATTTGATTTGGATTCCATCGATTATATCGCATAAGAATGATTTAACAGTAACAGTTCAAGTAAATGAATCATGTGTTGGCAAACCACTTTTTGGCATTCGATATCAATGGCATGAAACGCCATGTCTATTCAAACAAGCATCTCTCTATAGTGGAACTGATCCAAACTTACCTGCTCCACCGTACATTCATTTCTTTTAAAAAAAATAAACCAACAAATAAATTTTCATATAATACTGATAACGTTTTTTTTTAATAATTGCATACATGCCTTTCAAGCGTGACTATCTGTACAAGTTGAGGAAAAAAAGCATTGAAATAATTTTGTTTTTCTTTATTTGACTACATTGCATATCAATAGGCAATTAAAAAGGCAATAACGTGGTATACACTCAAACTCAAATAGATGTTGTCATACGATGGTTACATAGGTCTATGGATGTTTATTTATTTTTCATTATTAATTCTCTTTTATACAATACTGGCATTAATACGAAATGGGTTATTTGCCAAAATATTAAAAGTTACATTATCGATTGATGCCAAGTTAACACCAGATCGTCACATTCTTATTAAACTAGGTCGTACATATATGAAAATTGAGAATCGTGTGTATCGTTTGATATGGGTTTTCTTATTAGGATTCATTTATTCAGTAATATCAATGATATTTTTAGATCAATGCGTTTTTACCACATATGTATTAGGTGTTAATCAGCTATGTTTCCCAGATATACCAAACTGTTACATTTTCAATTCAAGATGGACTTTATCGACAAATGTCTCGTTTGTATGTATTCATAATGAGCCTGTTATACCAGCAAACTCTTCAGGAGTTTTAGCTCTTTGTTGGGGATATATTTTACCTGATCAAACAGCAGTTAGTATTATTAATCAATTAGGTATTTCAACTAGTCTCGTCGGTCTCTTTGCTTTTGTCTTTTGGATTTTCTCTCATATGGCCAGAAGCTTGTTAGGTGTAATTATTCTTGGCATATCAAATTTCATAATATTTACTGCAATCATTTTGCTTTCATTCGCCAAACCACCTTATGGACTTGTGACTTCTCTCATCATAACTTCAATCACATTCTTAAACGTAATAACGATATTTATTATACGAGGACCGTATTCAGGACTAATTCCTCAATATAGAATTCATCCATTTCAAGGACAAAATCATGGACAATATCGACGTCGACGTCATCCTTTTTATGGAAGTCCAATTAGAAAAGATTTATTTCATTTATCTAAATATTAATATAGAAAATCAGTTTAGACAAGAGTTCCATAACATTATTCAGCATGACAATCAGGTATTGGATGCGTAATCCTTGAGGACCAAGAAAATCAAATTCAAGAAACAAAGCAATCCAACCTGATGAAGGATTTTCCATCGTTAAACTTTTACTAATCCATGTATGATCAGTATTTGGAATTCGTCTATAAGGAGAAGACTTTTTAAAAAGAAGAATTTGTTGTTTGTACAATATAAAACCTTAGAAATGATCCTCCAGTTGCACGTTGTAAATTATTTCAAAATGCATCTTAAAAGATTTAAAAAATCATCGTATTTCATTGTTTGAATTCTACGCGAAAGACTAACTTTTGATGCACCCGAACACATTTGTAAGGATCAGAATATAAAGTGTATTTAAAATTTTCCAATTAAAATGAGGATCATGTTGACTAAATTGAATAAATTGTAACGAGCAAAATTATGATAAAAGAAAATATTATTACAAAAAAGATGTGCATTCGAGCCTATCTATTTATTAAAATGCAAATGAAGATATGAAAATATAATCAGAGAGCACATATAAAATTCTGTAGCTGTAGTCGAATGTCAACATTTCAATCCACAGGTTTCTTCAGGATATTTTATGTCCTTGTCACGACAATTTCTACGTGCTTGCCATTTTCGATATCCGACGACAACACAAGGTACACAACAAAATACCTAGAATACAAATGTTGAATACATGAATGAATTATCAAATAGATTTTTGTATACCACAAAAAGAAATATACAGCCAGCGACAACAATAGCAGCAATGAAAACACCAATAATTGCTAAAACAGCGGCAACACCAACTAATCCAAGAAAAATAATAGCCATTTGTTCGAAATGAAGTGAAAAAAGAAAATGTTTTGTGTGTTTTTATACTCGACTGAAGGCATACAACAGCCAAATGTTTTTTTCTCGTCTCAGTGGTAGTCGTTAATCATATTTATCAGTCATAGAAAATCAATCCAAAAGCTATTTAAGTATGTCAATCGAATCACATCATATTACTCATCAAAAGAAAGAAAATATTTATATTACATTCATTCATGTTAGTAATAAAACTAAATGAGAGTAACCGGAGGAACACAGCGATGAAAGAATAATATTTACATTTCTCTGTCACATGTTCCATATTGATCAAAGAAAACAAAAAAATATAAACGTATATTTTACTGTGGTATATTAAAATATTAATATATTTGACGGATAGTATTTTTTTTCCTTCTCTTCTCATTTAATTTCAATATAGAAAAACAGTTGTGTATGAAATATCACACTTTTCTTTTGGTTGGTTACGCTTGAATGATCAAAACATCGGATGTGCGTAGCATCATGTTTGCTTATGTCTCATTCTAGTTTTGGTTGAAATTGAAATTATTTATATGTAATGAAAAGTGAACAGCGCAAACCGTTAGTTCCTATTCGTAGTATACCCAAGCAAGAAAATACGACCAATACTATGTTAATATGGCTCGATAAAAAGTCTAATGAAAACAGTCCTGATTGTCAACATACCATATCGCAACTGCAAACCGTGAGCAATAATGTTCGTCCTTTTACAGTTAAGGACGAATGCATTCAATATTTGAAAACAACTCGATGCGAGAAAATATACATGATCATTTCGGGATCACTCGGACAACAAGTCGTACAAGTTGTACATGATCTATCTCATGTCGATTCAATTCTTATATTTTGCAAGAATAAACAATATCATGATCAATGGGCGAAAGATTGGCAAAAGATAAAAGATGTTTGTACGGATATTAAAAACGTTTGTGATACACTCAAGAAATTAATTCATACTGAAGAGCCAAATATCATTAGCTTTAGTCTATTAACAACTGAAGATGAAAGTTCAATTTCAACAAATTTGGATCAACTCGATCCAATGTTTGTATATATGCAAGTGCTTAAAGAAATACTTCCAGTGATTAAATACGAGAAAAAACATATTTCTGAATTTACGAAATATTGTCACGAACAACTTAAACAAAACAACAATGAAAATCAATTGAAAAATATTACATTATTTGAAAATAATTATTCTAATAAAACATCCATGTGGTGGTTTACAAAGGAATCATTTCTTTATTCAATACTCAGCCAAGCAATACAATCATTTGATATCGATACAATCATCAAAAACGGTTTCTTTATTCGAGATCTTCAGTGTCAAATTGGTGATTTTCATGTACAACAATTCTCCAGAGTAAGTTCAAGAAAAATCTATACATTCTATCGTGTACAAACAATAACTCAAGAAGAATACGATCAAATATGCAAAGCTCATGGTGGTCTGATCTCTTTTCATAGTTTTCAGTTTGCGACAATATCAAAAACAGTTGCACTCAATTCTCTAAAACATACACTTCTCAATTCGGATCTCATCAATGTTTTATTTGTTATGACTATTCGTAGTAAAACATCAACAATGATATTTGCTTCTGCTACTACTGGAAATGCTACTCATGATCAAGCCAATGAGATTCTTTTTGGTCTACAAACTATATTTCGTATTAAAAATGTAAAAAAATCCGATGATTATTCCAATCTGTTTATCATCGAACTCGAATGGACTAGAAATAATGATGATGAACTTGGAATATTAATGAATCATATTCGTGAGCAAACTTTTACGAAGCGAGAAGGATGGGATCGATTAGGTTCAGTTCTATTAAGATTAAACGATGCAAAAAATGCTGAAAAAATCTATCAATTTCTATTACAAGAAGAAATGAAAGATATTGAAAAGGCATGGATCTATCAACAACTTGGAACATGCAAATATAATCAAGAAAGTCATTTAAAGGCTGTTAACTATTATAAAAAATCGATGAATATCTATGAAATATGTTCATCAAATGATGCGAATTTAATTGTATGTTACAATCAGACTGGAAAAGTTTACGAGAAAACTAATGAATTTAAGCAAGCAATTTCTTTCTATGAAAAAACACTTTTACTTCAACAATCATCACTCGGTTCATCTCATCCTGATTTAGCTGAAACTTATCATAATATTGGTACAAACTATTTCAAATTAAATGATTATACAAATGCTTTAGCTTCGTATGGAAAAGCTCTTGATATTGGTCAACAATCGATCTCACCAGATCATTCTGATTTAGCTAGATACTATAATGCTATTGGAATGATATATAAAAAACAATATGAGTATTCGAAAGCATTTCCTTATTATGAAAAAGCACTTCTTATTCAGAAACGATCATCTTCGACCAATCAAACTGATTTAGCTACATATTATCATAATATTGGTACAGTCTATTGTATGATGAATGAATATGAAAAAGCACTTTCATGTCATGAAAAAGCACTTAAAATTCAACAAGAATTACCCGCTCTTTCGAATAATCCTTTTGATTTAGCTTCATTGTATGATAGTATTGGCTTAGTTTATGAAAATATGAAGGATTATCCGCATGCACAATCTTATTATACAAAAGCTGTGAATATTGGAAAAGACTCATCGCTTGAGACATATCCAGATATGCAACAATGGATAAATCATCTTGCGCAAATTAAAAATAAATAGTAACATTTATGATTTTTTTTTGTTACCACATTGATCAATATTTACACGTAACTAGTTGTTTTCGGTATTTTTTTCTCCCATATGTTAGTATAAAAATTCTCTTGAAATAAAAGTTACATGTCTAGTTTTATGCATTCAGTAGTTCGACTTTATCTGAGGGCGAGAGAGAGAGAGAGAGAGAGAGAGAGAGAGAGAGAAATTCTTTTCTCAATTCATCGAATGGAAACAATGTCTGATAACGATACGTTTTATTGGATCATACAAAATTTTTTCTTTGTTTCTTGGTTAATTATCATTCTATGTACATCAACAATATTAGTTATTACTATTCGTTATTGGCGTTGTCAATGTCGATCGATTCTCAATCTTCTGATGTGTCATTCATCGGCATGTTTGTTCGTTTTTGCTCTAACATATTCTATTCAAATACCATATTTTAATACAGCTGAACCAAATCCATTCTATTGTCGAATTGCGGGCTGTCTAGCTACATTTGGTACCGGACTAGCTGCATATTCATGTATAGTACAAGCAATTTCTCGATTTTTTACTACTATTCTATATAAACATCGAGTTCTTGCTAGTTTTCGTACGAATTGGATTTTAATTATTACAATTTGGTTACTAACAGCGATTATTTCTGGCGGAATGTTTTTATCATCATCTGCTTATCAATATGAACCGGAATCTCATTTTTGTATATTAACAACAAAAAATTTTCTAACATCAACATTAGCCGTACTCTTTTTCATTGTTACAACTGTAGTTCTATTAATAATTCTCTATGGAATTATTGTTTACCATACGATTCGACATACTCGCATGAATCCAAATAGTCGAAGTACATTACGAGCTCAAAAAAATAAAAGATTATTTCATAAAGTCATCTTTTCTGTTATGATTCATGCTCTTGGTGGTATTCCATATATAATTGCCATCATATACAATCGTATTAGTATTGCGCCATGGCCACTCTATTCAATAGCTGGTCTTTCGTTTTCAATTGTTTGTGCAATTCATGCTGTTTTCTTACTCATGATAAACGATCAAGTGAAATCGATTATTTCGAAAAAATTATTTAACAAAACCAGACAATTGACAATTGCAGTTACATCAACAAAACGAAATCAAGTATTACCATCTACTCAACATATTTGGTATTCAAAAATGAAAGCTGAAAGTTTCTGATGTTGTCAAATGTTCAATTATACATATATTTTATTTACATACAAAAACGAGAAACGAAAAGCAAAATTTTCTAGCGAATTAAATTGCTAGAAAATAATGTGTTATTGACTTGATGATATTGAACGAACACGTAATTTACTTGATGCTCGTGAATTTAATGAATTTCGTCGTGATTCACGTGGATGAAATAGAATTTGAAATGTTTTCGTTCGTATAACTGAACTTGTCATTAATAAAATCGGAAAATGTGAACAATGATGAAGAATTTCTAATAATTCTAACATAATTGCGAGATTGTTTGTTGCCATTTTTTGATTATAAATTGCTGACCAACCATTTAAAATACCTGTTGGTGCTGTTAGAAATAAAAATGTCATACTCGATAGTAGAACATAGAGAATAACACTTTGTTCTCTCCAATCATCATGTTTTCTTGTACCTAAACGGTGTCGTCGTTGATAAGCTCGACGTCTTAAACCGAATATTAAAATAATATTCGTTGAAATAATAACAATTGGCAAGACTAAATTATTTAAACCGACACTTTCAATGAATATTAAATCTGTCAACGAATAAGTTATTGTATAAGCTTTATAATATGCATTATCACATGAAAATAATATTGAATAATTGTATAATTTCAAATAACAATATGAAACATCGTAGGGTACGAATAGATACGGATGATCATGTATACAAACAAAAATAATAATACATAATGTTATGATTGATGCACGTCGACGTGTTATTAAATATCGACGATCAGTTATCCAAACTTTTAAATTTCTTTCAATGCCTAATGCACAAAGAAATGAATAGGAAAGATTTTCGCTTGCTAATGTTAAAAACCATGTTATCGAACAGACAACATACGGATTCGATGTGTAGAGAATAATAATATGCATGAGATATTCAGCTGACAATTTAAGTATGTCAGCAATAGATAGGGCAATAATAAATGTTCCATAGGGAGTTTTATGCAGAGATTTTGCTCGAAAGAAAAGTAAACATGAACAAACATTGAGTATAGTACCGATGATAGCTAAGATACCACCAATAGTAAAAAATGATAGGACCATATAATCATCAACATCGGTGCATGTATAATTCATTGGATTAATTGAAGGTGTGGTTCCGGGTGTGGTATATATTGTCTATGAAAAATTACATAAGTAACTCTTTCTTCTTCTTCTTCTTCTTCTTTGTCCTTGTCTATCTTAATCAGTAAGAAAACAAGTGAAAGGAAAGAAAGGCATCGTCTTCTTTCTTCTTCTTCGTTTTCTTTTTTTTTCTTCTTCTCATCTCATGATAGAAGAATAAGACGTCAAACGATGACGCTTCGAACTTGATTCTCCAGCTCAATTAGTTCATTAATGTTAAATACTCACCCACGAAGACTAATACGACGCTGACATTTATTCAAACATACATAAATATAAAATAAACCTTTTACCATATTTATTCCTCTTTTTTTTTTCTTTACTTGAGTTTGTCAACAGAAAATATGATTACTAAACAGGAAGACATAGTTGTTAAACATATGGGAATACTTTTCTTTTCTTGTCTAATAATGATCGATGAGAAGAGACTGACAAACAATTTCGTTTAAAATTCATCTTTTGATGGAAGAAAGAAAAAAAGAAAAAGAATGCTGCTGCTGATGACAATCAACTAATCCGTTATTTGCAGATATACCGAACTTATTTAGAACAATGTTGACAACTTCTAATTATATGCTTTTTTTAAAATAAATCTAATTCCTAATCTCAAGAATCTGACAAGAAAATGATTTTGAATGCATATGACTTTATATTTACTAAAAATAAACATCGAAATCTGTGTTTTTTTTTCTTTCTTTCGCCACGTGTATGTGCGTGTGTTTCGCGATAGTATATCTTCGAATTAAATAGTGAAACAAAACGGACGAAAAGAAAAGAGTATTCTCGGTCATGACATTGCGCACACCAGATTCAGCGTTTCTTGGCCTAGTTGATTATCCATTTAAAGGAAATTATGTTGAATTATCGAATCCGGGTGATATCGGAAATGGAAGGACAAAATTACGAATGCATTATATCGATGAAGGTAATGGAACAAGTCATGAAACGATTTTATTATTACATGGCGAACCTAGTTGGAGTTATCTCTATCGACATTTTATACCACTATTGAAACAATATCGAGTTATTGCTGTTGATCTCATTGGTTTCGGTAAATCGGATAAACCAATGAAGAAAACGGATTATACGTATCAACGACATGTGAATTGGATAAGAGAATTTCTTGAAATATTGAATTTAGAAAATATTACATTATTTTGTCAAGTATGTAAATTTCGAATGAGGAAAGAAGAAAAATAAATATTTGTATCTTTTTTTTAATAAAAAAAGGATTGGGGTAGTTTAATTGGATTGCAATTAGTTGGTACGAATGGTGTTAGTCATCGTTTTGCTCGTGTTGCTGTTGGTAATGGTGGTTTACCAACAGGTGATACTCAAGTTTCAGAAGGATTTATTCGTTGGCAAACTTTCGCAGCACAACAAACACAAATGGATGTCGGTTCGATTATTCAAAAAGGAACAGTTCGAGAATTGAATGCCGAAGAAATCAAAGCTTATAATGCACCATTTCCTAATGAAACATATCAAGCAGGTGCACTCGTATTTCCTCTATTGGTACCAACAACTCCTGATAATCCATCAGCACAATACAATCGAGATGCATGGGAAATTTTAAGTTCATTCGATCGACCATTTTTAACATTGTTCTCGGATTCCGATCCGATTACAGCTGGTGCCGAGAGATTCCTACAAATGATTATACCAGGTGCTGAAAATCAACCACATGCTATCATTAAACAAGCTGGTCATTTCTTACAAGAAGATAAACCACGAGAAATTGTCGAGCATTTGATCAAATTTATAGATAAAAATCCTTTACCATCGAAAAAATCGATCGTTAAATCATCACTTTGAGGTTTTTTTTAAATTTTTATTTGAATAAAAGAAAATAAAGTATGTCAATTTCGATGCCTATTCAAATGATGACATCGATTTACCAAATTCAGCGTTTGATTCGTCATTTCTACCCACCAGTTTCTATCCAATCGAATGATTTTTAACTATTCTTTTCTTTAATGAGAAAAGAAAAACAAAGTTTCCGTGCATGTGATCATTCACTATGACGACTAAGAAATTTCCAAACAATTTTCTTCGATTACCTGTTGAACTTGTCTATCGTATTTGTGATTTTTTGGATGCAGAAACTATTCTTTCATCATTTCGTTGTGTATGTAAACAATTCTATCATATTGCAAATACATACAATCAATATAAAATCTATTCTCAATCGACATTTAAAAAAATCATCATCTGTCAAATGATTCACTTGGAAAATATTATCCTATTGGATTTAATAGAAGATTCAATTGATTTTTTTCTATTATGTTTTGTTAAACAACAATTCACTCGACTTCGTTCATTATCATTGTGTCAAATGACAAATGATCAATTACATACAGTTTTAAAACACATTCCAAAATATTCTCATCTAACTTCATTTAGTATTCAATCGAATCTACCAAATGACGATACATTTCTTTGGCCAGTCGAATGCAATCTTAAAAAGATTTCTTTCCATAATTGTACATTCAAACAATTCTATTCGATACTTCAAAATTCACGATACATTCAGAGTTTAACTGTAAATGATTGTTCGATTAATAACATCGATTTAAATCTTCGATTGAATGTTTATCATCACTTGACATCGTTGACATTCAATGATCTACGAATAATAATGGATAAACTCGAATTCTTATTGCAATTAGTTCCATCACTTGTTCATCTCAATCTAACAAGTTCAGGTAAACCGTTTGAATTTATTCGACGTTTATCACAATGGGAAGAATTCATTTCAACATATTTACCATATCTTCGTCAATTAGAATTTCATATTTTTTGTTTTCAATTCGATTGGGAATATTTCGATTCATTAATCTCTTCTTTTCGTTCACCATTTTGGCTTGTTGAAAAACATTGGTTCGTTACGTGTCAATTTCGTGATGATTGGTCATCGAGTTTTACTATATTCACAACAACAATGAACTCAACTGATGGTTTTTATCAACGCCCTCGAATTTCTGACGAAATTCAACTCAATTAAATTCAAAAAAGAAATATTTTATTGAAAATAATTATAAAATAACTTTCAATCCTGGATTATCATCACGTGCATCCAATAGTTTATTACGTCCAGTTTCAGTCAAACTATTGAAACGAATATCAAGAAATATTAATGTCTACACAGAAATATTAAATGATTCAATAGTATGACAAAAAATAAAATTTACTTCATTTTCATAGAGAACATCAGCTAAATACGATGCTCCTTGATCACCAATTTGATTCCATTTTAGATTTAATGTTGTCAATGTCTGTCGATAGTGTAAAATAAAGAAAAACTATTATTTTATATGAATATTCAATTCTAACTTGATTTTTTTCGAGAGCATTAGCAAGATGTTCGGCACCTTCGTCAGTGATTTGATTTGCTTTGAGACTGAGTGTAACAAGTGACTTTAGATTAAAAGATTCAATGAATATAAAATAAAAATCTCAACCGAATAAATTACTTTATTATGTTGCAAAGCTGTAGCAAATGATTTTGCTCCTCGATCACTAATACGATTTTGAGCTACATAGAGAACTGTGAGTGTCTAAATTATACATACAAAAAAAACATTATAATGCGTTAAGAAGAATGTTACTTGATTATGCTGTAAAGCATTAGCAAGATGTTCAGCTCCTTCATCACTAATTTGATTTTCAGCAAGATACAACGTTGTTAATGTCTTTTTATCAAATAATAAAAAAAGGGACTTTGTAAATCGATTTTACTTGATTTCGTTGTAAAGCATTAGCCAAATGAAATGCTCCTTGTACTCCAATTTCATTATGTATGATATTTAATTTTGTCAATGTCTTTTTACAAATACATTTCGTTTTAACTCATTCAGAGGAAAAATATACTTTGTTATGTTGAAGAGCATTGGCGAGGTATTCAGCTCCTTCATCGCCGATTTCATTATAAAAAAGATTGAGACTGGTTAATGTCTATTTTAAATTGAGAAAATGAATCGAAATTCGATTAGTCGCAATATTAGATATGAATTTATACGTGATTCTGTTGCAAACTATCTGCGAGATATTTTGCTCCTTGTGAACCAATTTCATTCAATTGAAGACTAATCGAAACAAGTGTCTAGAGAGACAAATATTTGTCATGAGAACAGACGGTTATTTACGTATGATAATTACTTGATTCTCTCGTAGAAGATCACTAATATGAGCAACTCCTTGATCATTGATATCATTCAATGCAATGTCCAGATTAGCAAATTTCTGTATATAATCAAAACATACGTAAATGAAGATGAAAACAAAATTTCTGCACTACTGTACTGTATCATGTTTGAGTGCATTCGAAAGTTGAATAAGACGTTGCATATCCATTTTATTCTTACAGAATTGTAGAGTTGTCAATCTCTGTATGAATACGTACATCTTTGAACTAGTGAATGTTGCAATTCTCTTGACTTACGTTATAACGACGATATTTTGATAAACTTTTCGTAATACTTGTACAAATATGCGGTATAGTGAAGCATAGATCGAAATCATCCAAATGATTGAGAATACGATGTAATATTTTCAGTGGTAATGTATGTAAAGATGCCATTATTTGAATAAAATTATAATCGACAATTTCTTTGCCTTTTATGTCGAGAATTCTTTCTGTTTACGATGCAATAATCAAACTACACGTGTCATTGCATAGAATTGACTCATATAGTATCAGAAAATATGACGTGTAGAAAGAAACATACGCCATCTGTCAAATTAATTCGAAAATTATCGATCGTCACGATTCAGTAAACAGATATGCTTTTGGGCGGAGTAGATAGAAAAATAAAACACACGTCGATTTTATTTTGTAGAGTCATGAGCAACAATACAAATAGTTCGACTATAACGTCAACAACATCGTCTCTATCACAATTTCTTTCGACACTTCTGCCATGTGTAGTTGTAGCTACTGTTAAACTGACAATATTCATTTTAATTCGAATAAGATTTCGACGTATTTATGAGCCGAAAACATTTCTTGGAGAGAAACACAACCGTGTCAAACCATTACCAACGAGCCGTTTCGGATGGTTACTTGCTCTATTTCGTATGCCCAAAGAAGATCTTATCCGCGTTGAGAGTCTTGATGCTTATTTTTTCATACGTTATATTTATTTTCATGGACTTTTTTTCTTGGCTTCATTCGTTATCTTAGCATCTATCCTATTTCCCATATATATTGTCGATGGAAAAGGTAAATCTTACAATAAAACTGGTCTCGATCTTATCACATTTGGCAATATATCTCCGTCTCATTCATCACGTTATGGTGCACCATTGGTTCTAGCTTATGTTTTCATTCTTTCGTATATTTATGCATTATACAGAGAATTGAAAATATTTATAGAAAAACGTCAAGCATTACTAAGAAATCGTGTCTATCAAGCATCTAGTAAAGCACGAACGATTCTTATCATGTCAATACCGAAGGAATACATGTCTGAAGAGATTCTTTTGAAAATGTTTAATCGATTTCCCGGTGGAGTTAAAGCAATTTGGTTGAACAGAAATGTCGATGCACTCCAAAACCTGGTGGATAAACGACAAAAACTAATTAGCAAAATTGAACTTGTTCTTTGCAAATATGTGAGAAAGTCATTGAAAAAGGGAGTAGATCGGGTTGAACGTCCAACAGTACGAATTGGATGTTTTGGCACAAAAGTCGATGCTCTCGATCATTATAAGAATCAAATTGCAGAATTAAATAGTCAAATTGAAAATTGTCAAAATGAAATCGGCAATTCTAAACCTAATAACTCGGCATTTATTCAATTTCACGATTCGATTGCAGCTCATATGGTTATGCAATGTTCACTAGGTTCGATTCCATTCGCCATAACAAATCGGTATATCGATATCAAATCAGAAAATATCATCTGGTCAAATATAAAACTGAGTGATCACAATCGAAGAATTCGAACAGTGCTCGTAATTATTGTTATCATTGCACTCATCGTTTTCTGGACGATCCCAGTATCGTTTGTTGGTTTTGTTTCCAATTTAAATTATCTTACAGATAAATTGAAATTTCTTCAATTTACTTATAATTTACCACGAACTATTTTTGGCATTATCACTGGTCTTTCAGCATCAGTTCTTCTCGTTCTTCTCTTGATCATTGTACCGGTCATACTTCGATTCTTAGGTCGATGTTCTGGTATTCCAACAAGAGATAGTCTCGAGCGGTTTGTTCAAACGTGGTTCTTTGCATTTCAAGTTATTCAAGTCTTCCTCATCGTCACAATCTCAAGCAGTATCGCCAGTGTTGTCACATTAATTATTCAAAAGCCCACTCGGGCTGCGGCAATTCTTGCTGCAAATGTTCCAACTGCAAGCAATTTTTTTCTTTGTTTTATTGCTTTGAAATGTCTTATCATAGGCTCAATACTTATTAGTCAATTAGGTACACTTCTAGCGTTTCATTTACTCGGTAAAGTAGTCGATAATACACCTCGAAAAAAATCGAAACGATATTTTACGCTAACAAAATTTAAATGGGGCTCCATTTATCCAGTATTTACAAATTATGTTGTTATTACTCTTGTTTATTCGATTATTGCACCTTTGATACTAATTGTGTCTGGTATAACATTTATGTTTTACTATGTTGCTTATGTCTATAGGTTGTTTTATGTTTCTGAATTTCAATATGATACAGGTGGTTTATCATTTCCTCGAGCAATTCATCAATCATTCACAGGAGTCTATCTAATGGAAATTATGTTAGCTGGTTTATTTTTTGCTGCCGAAGATGAAACAGGTGCACAATCTGCTATTCCTGAAGGAGTTCTTATGATTATTCTATTGATTTGTACCATTATTATTCATTTGACCATAGGCTCAGCTTTTGACAAGCTCACTGAATATTTACCTATTGATTCAGAAGAATTTTCACAATTACAAACATCAAGTGTAAAACATATCGAAACAATCTGTGAAAATACAGATCGAGAAGCATATTTGCATCCATGTATTACAGCACGAAAGCCAATAGTTTGGTTTCCAAACGATCGATTAGGTTTAACAGCCGGTGAAATTCAACGAACACAATCATCGGGTTTGAATATTGATATATCGATGCAAAATGCCTATTTTACTGGAAAAAATAAAATTGAAGTTACAAGTCAATCTCCCGATTATATTGAATTAAATGACATCGATACTATTTCAACTCGTTTGTAGACAATAAATTGAATATTAGTAACACACATCATCATTTTTTCTCTCTTTCTCTCTCTCTCTCTCTTTCAATCTTACCTATCAGACTAAGTACGCCATCTGTGAAATTATTTCTTACCCGGGTATCCGTTACAGTCGATTAGGCAAATTTATTTCGTATGAGTAATAAGCAAAAAAGGAGTCCTTCATAACCGATTTTTTTGTGATTTTAGTTAGTCATGGCAAATGAAACTAGTAGTTCATCAGAAAGTAGAACAACATCGTCTCTTTCGCAATTTTTCACGGCACTTATTCCTGCGGCACTTATGGCGAGTGTTCAATTAACCATTTTTATTCTGATTCGAAGAAGATTTCGACGCATTTATGAGCCAAAAACATATATCGGTAAACAAAGTCAACAAGTTAAACCTTTACCAAAAGGTCCATTCAATTGGATATTTACGATATTTCGAATGCCACGCGAAGATCTCATTCGTGTTTCGGGTCTTGATGCTTATTTCTTTGCACGTTATATTTATTTACATATACTTTTCTTCTTAACTTCTTTCGTCATCTTAGCTATTATCCTATTTCCAGTCTATGCTGTTCGTGGTAAAGGTCATGGTTACAATCGAACTGGTCTTGATCTTCTCACATATGGTAATATTTCACCATACAGTTCATCTCGTTATGGTGCACCATTGGTTCTCGCTTATTTCTTTATTCTTACGTATATTTATATATTATACAGAGAATTGAAAATATTTATAGAAAAACGTCAAACATTATTACGAAGTTCTGCTTATCAAACATCGGATAATGCAAAAACAATTCTTCTTATGTCGATACCAATAGCACACATGTCCGAGAATATTCTTTTGACAATGTTTAATCGATTTCCCGGTGGAGTTAAATCGATTTGGTTGAATCGAAATATTGATACACTTCAAAAACTGGTAGATAAACGTCAAAAATTTGTCAATAAACTCGAAACTACACATTGCAAATATGTGAAAAAATCTTTAAAAAAAGGAGTAGATCGAGTTCAACGTCCAACAACACGAATCGGATCAATTCCAATACTTTCTTCACTTTGTCTGGGTAAAAAAGTCGATGCTATTGATTTTTATAAGGATCAAATTGCACAGTTAAATACTGATATTGATCAACAAAAAGCTCGAATCGATCAAAATGAATTGTATACATCAGCATTTATTCAATTTCATGAACCAATTGCAGCTCATATGGCTATGCAATGTTCACTAGGTTCGACTCCATTCGCAATGACAAATCGATATATGGACGTTAAACTAGATAATATCGTTTGGTCAAATATGAAAATCAAAAATCAAGATCGACAAATTCGAAAAATACTCTCAATAATTTTCATTATTCTTCTCATTATTTTCTGGACGATTCCAGTATCTTTTGTTGGCTTTATTTCAAATTTAAATTATCTTACAGATAAATTGAAATTTCTTCAATTTATTTATAATTTACCCGATGCTATTGTTGGCTTAATCACTGGTCTTTTACCAGCCGTTATTCTTGCCAACTTGACGATTGTTCCACGAATCCTAATTCGATTATTTGCACGACTATCGGGCATTGCAACAAGAGATGCGATCGAATCTTATGTTCAAAAATGGCTTTTTATTTTTCAAGTTATTCAAGTGTTTCTCGTTGTTACAATTTCGAGTAGTGTGGCTAGTGTTACTACAAAGATCATTCAAAATCCACCTGCTGCACCAACGATTCTAGCTGCTAATATTCCAACAGCGAGCAATTTTTTTCTTAGTGCTATTGCGTTGAAAAGTCTTGTAGTAGGTACAATGACTATACTTCAAATATTTGCACTCGTAGGATTTTATTTGCCAAGTAAACTGTTTGATAATACTCCACGAAAAAAATGGACTCGGTATTTTACATTGGGTCAACTTAATTGGGGTACACTTTATCCATTGTTTACGAATTATGTTGTTATTACTCTTGTTTATTCGATCATTGCTCCATTGATACTCCTCGTATCGGGTTTAGCTTTTCTTTTCTTTTATCTTGCTTTTGTTTATCGAATATTCTATGTTTCGGAATTTCAATATGATATCGGCGGTATATCCTATTCTCAAGCGATTTATCAATCATTTACAGGACTTTATCTCATGGAACTTATGCTTACTGGTCTATTCTTTCTGGCTGAAGATCAAGCAGGTGTACAAACAGCTATTGCCGAGGGAATTTTTATGTTTATTTTATTCGTTTTTACTATTCTTGTTCATTGGACAATACATATAGCTTATAAGAATCTTATTACTTATATGCCTGTTGATGTTACAGTCGAACAATCGATGGAATTACAGATGATTAACGAAAATACACATGGAAAACCATATGTACATTCAAGTATACGAGCTCCGAAGCCGATTATTTGGCTGCCGAATGATGAATTAGGTTTAGCAGCTGATGAAATTCAACGAACTCAATCATCTGGTTTGGATCTTAATATATCTATGGAAGGTGCTATTTTTAATGAAAGAAACAAAATTAAAATTTCAAGTTCACCACCTGATTATAATAAATCCAATGAAACAGACGATTTGATAACACGTCTCTAACCGAAAATCAGGTCGACGTTCTTTTTCTTTCTTCTTTTACAATAACGAGAAAAAAAAGCAAGTATATAGTTTAGTTACTTATGCAAATAAATACGCATTCGAATAGAAAGAAAAATCATATTGAATAGGCCATCTGTCAAAGATTTCGATGTTATAATTATTTTTCTTTTATATGAAAATAAATAGACTACGATCGTTTTTATTTCTATTTGATTATACCGGTATCGGTACTTTTATATATCGATTGATTCGGTTTTTTTTTCATGTAAGAGCAAGCAAAAAAAGATCCAGGACTGTATTTTTAAAATCATGGCAAATGATACAGACCAGTCGGTAGAAGATACTCCAGGAACATCTCTTTCGAAATACTTTACAACTCTTATATTTGCAACAGTTATTTCAATGATTGTACTAACAATTTTTAGTGTAATTCGCACGAAATATCGACGTATTTATGAGCCAAAAACATTTCTCGGCAAAGAAAATCAACGTGTTGAGCCTCTGTCACGACCGTTGTTCTATTGGATATTTAAACTATTTCAATTGCCAAAAGAAGATCTTATTCGTGTGTTGGGTCTTGATGCTTATTTCTTCATACATTATATTTATGTTCATGCTGTTTTCTTTTTGATATTTTTCATTTTCTTATCAATCATTCTCTTTCCTATCTATGCCGTGAATGGCAAAGGTAAACATTACAATCGAACTGGTCTTGATCTGTTGACATTCGGCAATATTTTACCATCGAATTCTTCACGTTATGCTGCACCATTAGTGTTAGCTTATATTTTTATTAGTGCTTATTTGTATTTATTATATTCAGAAATGAAAATCTATGTTGTAAAACGTCAAATTCTGTTACGAAATCCTGTCTATCAAGCATCTAGTAATGCACGAACGATTCTTATCATGTCAATACCGAAAGCATATATGTCTGAAAATGTTCTGTTCAAAATGTTTAATCGATTGCCAGGTGGTGTCAAATCAATTTGGTTGAATCGAAATGTTGATGCACTTCAAAAACTTGTGGAGAAACGAGATAAATTTATCGAAAATTTTGAAACAATTTATTGTAAATATGCAAAAAAATCATTAGAAAAGGGACTGAATCAAGTTCAACGACCGACGATTAAAATCGATTCCAAACCAATTATTTATTGTTGTTGTCGTTCGAGTAGAAAACTTGATGCTATTGATTATTATAAACGCACAATATCACAATTAAATACAGAAATCGATCATGGGAAAACTCAAATTGAAGAATGCGAACTTTCGAATTCAGCATTTATTCAATTTCGTCATCCGAGTGCCGCTCATATGGCTATGCAATGTCTAGCAGGTTCGATACCATTCTCAATGACGACTCGATATATGAATGTTAAACTAGAAAATATTATCTGGCCGAATGTAAATCTTAGTCCACGTACTCGAAATATTCGACGTTTGATCGCAATTTGTATTAGTGTTCTTTTAATTCTCTTCTGGTCGATTCCAGTTAGTTTCGTTGGTTTAGTCACGAATGTCGATTATTTAACAAATAAACTTCCATCTCTTCGATTTATTTATAATTTACCCAATGCACTTCTCGGTTTAATCACAGGTGTTTTTCCTGTTGTTCTTTTAGTTATTGTTATGGCATTACCACAAGTACTTCTCAAATTATTAGCTAAATTTTCTGGTATTCCAACATTTGAGGGTGTTGAACGATATGTTCAACGTTGGTTTTTTGCTTTTCAAGTTATTCAAGTCTTTCTCATCGTTACAATCTCAAGCAGTTTCGCCAGTGTTGTCACACAGATTATTAATCATCCTACTCTAGCTGCAACTATACTTGCTATGAATGTGCCAACTGCAAGCAACTTTTTTCTTTGTTTTATTGCGTTGAAAACTATTGTAGTTGATTCATTTCTTATTTTACAAGTTGGTCAACTCGTTTCATTTAATTTAATTGGTAAACTATTTGACAATACACCGCGAAAAATATGGAAACGATATTTTACATTCAATGAACTGCATTGGGGTAATACTTATCCAATATTTACAAATTATGTTGTTATCACTCTTGTTTATTCGATTATTGCACCTTTAATACTTCTTGTAACAGGCTTAGCATTTATTTTCTCCTATGTTGCTTATATCTATAGGTTATTTTATGTTTCTGAATTTCAATATGATACAGGTGGTTTATCATTTCCTCGAGCAATTCATCAATCATTCACAGGAGTCTATCTAATGGAAGTTATGTTAGCTGGTTTATTTTTTGCTGCCGAAGATGAAACAGGTGCACAATCAGCTATTCCTGAAGGAATTCTTATGATTATTCTATTAATTTGTACCATTATTATTCATTTGATCGTACATTCAGCTTTTGATAAACTTTCTCAATATTTACCTATTGATTCAGAAGAATTTTCAGAATTGCAAACATCGAAAGTAGAACATATCGAAACAATCTATGAAAATGCAAGTCGAGACGCATATTTGCAACCATGTATTACAACACCAAATCGAATAGTTTGGCTTCCAAATGATCGATTAGGTTTAACAGCCGGTGAAATTCAACGAACACAATCATCGGGTTTGAATATTGATATATCGATGGAAGGTGCTAAGTTTAATGAAAAAAATCGAATTGAAATTTCAGACCTACCCCCCAAGCATAACGAATCAAATGAAATTAACGATGTTTTAACTCGTATTTAGATGATACAATAAACTAATGTCACTCACTCAGTTGTCGAAAGGAAAGAGAAAAAAAAATTCTCGGAGAAAAAGAAAACAGTCATTTGAAGTGTTACACACACGTGGTGTTCTTGAATTGAAACAGTAAGTAAGTGTATTTTTTTTCTTCTTTCTTTTTTTTTCTACTGATGTAGTTCAAACGATTTTTCTTTGAATAAAATGAATATTTTTATTCCAAATAAGAATCATGAATTAATGATTATTTACTTCAATGATGAACCAATTGATTTCGATCTTAAACAAATCTTAAACGAACTACATACAAATACGAATATTTGTTCGACAATCGAACAATTAACAACATTGATTAATGATTTACACAATTGTAAAATTATATTGATTCTTGAGGGCCAATATTTATTCGACATTTATTCTCAATTTCAATCGAATAGTAAAATCGATTCGATATTTATCTTCTGTCAAGAGAAAAATATCAATGAGCAACATTTACCAAATATCTATTTCGATTATACATCGCTGTGTTCTTCCGTTGAAAGACGTTTACATATCGTATTCAAACAATTGTCCCTATTCAAAATCATTGATTTCAATCATCCATCTCAAATTTTACTTTGGTATCGTTTGCTACGCGATTCGTTGTTATCAATCGAAACTGAAACAGCAAAACAAGATCTACTCGAATATTCTCGTTTGTACTATGAGAATGATCCGATTCGTTTGAAACAAATCGATGATTTCGAACGCACATTCACACCTTCAGATGCAATTCGTTGGTATACGAATAATTATTTTCCATTTCAATTAATTACAAAAGCTTTACGATGTGAAGATGTCGAAGTTCTTTATCATCTTCGTTATTTTCTTATTCATATTTCCGAACAATTAACTAGACAACAATTATTCGAGTCGAATTTCTATGTTTATTGTGGTTTGATTGTTTCGGCCGACGATCTCGATCGATTGAAATTATCCGTCAATCAATATGTATCAACCAACGGTTTTCTATCGACAAGTCGGTCACGTCATGTCGCTCAAATGTTCAATGCTAATGTTCTGTTCGAAATTTTACTCGATTCAGAAAAACAAATCTATGCTGACATTACTTCATTTAGTTTGCTACCCGACGAACAAGAGATTCTCTTTGATCTTGGAACAATTTTTCAAATCGCAGACATTCGAACTGATGAACATCTATGTATCATATCAATGATTGCAATCGATCAAATTGAATCAATAAAAAACTGGTCTATTGTTAAACAACAATCAAATTTCGAACATATTCTTTCGTTCGGCAAGTATTTAATACAGATTGGTCAATATGAAAATAGTATATCCTATCTACAGAATATTCTACATCGAACAAAACTATACGAATACGAACGATATTATGTTCTTCGTGAATTAGCACGTTCGTTTATTAAAATTGAAGAATACGATCTAGCTCGAGATTATGCACATGATGCGTATCAAATTCATGAATATTGTCTTCACAATGAAATCATTCAAAGTTATTTACTTCTCGGTGAAATCTATTGTTATCAACATGATTATAAACAATCGATGAAATATTACGAACGAATTTTAAATGAAAATACAATTGAAAATCGTGAAGAAAAAATGAAATATCATATTAATATGGCAACAATCTATTTCTCATCGAATAATCTTTCCGATGGTCTCGAACATTCTCATCAATTAATTGAAATGTTAGAACAATCGGATGAAATCGATTTAATGATGATTTCTAATGCACATTCGATTATTGGTAAAGGTTATTATCTCGCCAATAATCTCGATTATGCAATTGAATATTGTCAAAATTCATTGTTTATTCGAACAGAAATCTTGTCTTCTGATCATCCGATTTTAGCCAAACATTATGTTGAATTAGCTGATATTTACGAAGAAAATCATGAATATAATCTTGCCATTGAATATTATATGAAAACAATTGATTTTCATGAGAAATATTCATCGGAAAGTGATCTTTTAGAAAATCAAATAAGTCTCTTGTCAAATATTGGTCGTTGCTGTTTTTGTTTACAAGAATATGATCTTGCACGAATGCATTTCGAAAATGCACTTCAAATTCAAGAACTTCTTTTACCCGATGATGATATTAAAATCGATGATTTACATGAAAATATTGCACTTTGCTATTGGCATTTAACGAATTACGATCGAACAATTGAACATTATCAAATGTCATTAAATTTACGAAAGAAAATTTCATTGAATAGTATCGATATTATTCAATTATACAAACAGATCGGTATTTGTTATGAACATAAGAACGATTATGAACGAGCACGAGAAAACTATCATCAAGCATTAGAATGGCAAAAACAAATGCCATCATCTGATGAACAACTTATTGCTGATATATGTCAACTATTAGCAATGAATTATGAACATGAGAAACATTTCGAATCAGCAATTTGCTATTTTCAATTAGGACTGAATCATCATCATCATGAAAAATTTCGAATCTATCGCAGTCTGGCGAGATTATTCATTGAAATACATGAGTATGATTCAGCTATTGAATATTTAGAAAAACTTTTGAATTCATCGGCTGATATAAATCTGTATGTTCAATTAGCATTTTGTTATACAGAAAAGAAACAATATGATCGATCGGTTGAATATTATCAATATGCAATTGATCTTTATAAAAATTCATCGTGCAAAATCGATAATGATTTATTGATTCATTTATACGAACAATTGGCAATAGGATTTGAATTACAAGAAAAGTATTCGTTAGCATTAGAAACTTACAAACAAACAATAGAATTTCTCGAACATAGTCATTGTCGATGTGCAAAAATGTTTTGTAAATTAAGTGAATTATGTTGTTTGTTAGAACAGTATGAGACAGCAATGAATTATTGTGAAAAATCCATGGAACTTGTTCGAAATCATTGTCCAAATGAATATAGTCTAGCTGGTAAAATCAATGAAATCAAAGGTTCAATTTATGATTGTTATGAAAATGATCGTCTCGCTGAACATTCATATAAACAAGCAAAAGATCTGTATTGTTTAGCAACGAATCATAATGATGATATTCGTCGAATTGAAATTATTCTACAAGATTTTCATCAAACATCATCGGTCGTATTACCGAAACGTCAAATAATCTTATTTATTATTCTATTTTCTATTATGTTTCTACTTTTCTGTTTCTTTAGTGAATTTTGTCAAGATATACACATTCATTTTGTTGATTCTATTTTATATACACGAAATAAACAAAGATAAAGTGACAAAAAAACATCATAAATATCTTATCATTTCATGATGAAAGTACATATCATTATTATTTTAATCTGCGTAGTAAAAATAATCAATGCAAAAATTAACATTGAACGAAATGTTGACGGTGAATTTGTTTTTACACAGTTACGCGGTTCGAATTATTTGCGTTTAGCAAATCGTTCGATGCCGATTCTATTCGAACCTGAACTATATCCAACATGGGATATTGAAAATGCAATAAAAGAAATGAATTATTATGGATACAATTATGTTCGAGTATTTGTCGATTGTCCGACACTTTATCATGGATTTGGCATGGAAACACCGGGAGTACCAATGAATTTTACAATGAATATCGTTGATTTTTTACTGAAAGCTGCAAAATATGATATTGCTGTGATGTTGACAGCGATTTGGACGCCGATTAATTATCAATCGATTATAATGTCTTATCCTGTACCAGCGAATGTAACTGGCATGAATGTAGTGATTTTTCATGCTGGTCAAGCAGCAGGCAAAGCTCAATTTTTCATTGATCTATTATCAGAAATTAAAAATATGAGTCAAACAGCATTTGATAATATATTTGCTATTGATATTTTCAATGAAATACAAGTATCTGTACATGAACAACCGTATTCATTGACAAGTGGTCTAGTGACTTTTGTTGGTCGACAATTTGACATGGGAAAAGGTGCTGACCGACAAGAATTACTCGATGTTTGCGGAAATATTTGGTTTAATACTGTTTGCAAAGCAATTAAATCCGTTGGTCCATCGATTCTTGTTAGTGCAAGTGTATTCTCGCCGAATTCAGTTGGACATAATGGTTTCGATGGAGTGGAACCACGGCCACCAAATGCCGATCCACGATATCCATTACGACCAGCAAGTTTAGTCAATAGTCTTGCTGATTATATTGATTTACATGCCTATCCTGGTCATAATGATACACAAGCACAATTTGATGGAGCTGCATTGAGTCGAGTTAAACCACTTCTGTTAGGTGAAACAGGCGCTTTCAAAGTTCCGTATCCAACTGCTGTGCTTGGCGCTGAAGTTATTAAAAGTGTGATGATCGAAAGTTTGAATTATGGTTTCAGTGGTTGGGGTATGTGGACGTGGGATACTGTTGAACAAGTAACACTTTGGACATTGACAGAAGCAAACAATACGATGAACAATATTCTATCGCCTCGTGTTTGGCCTATTGTCTCTTGATTCTGTCGGTTATATGACGCCCTCTTTTGAAATAAAATAATAATAATCTGAAGACTTAAAAACCAATGACAAATGTTCTTACGAAATTACGTACATACATACATATAAATGTCCTACTTTTTCTTATTCAGGGATTATAAGTGCAATAATGCCTCTGTTTGAAACTATTCCTATTGATATTGAACATGTACGTCAGTTAGCACGTGAGCATTGGAATGTTGAATTAGGAGAATGTGCGAAAGCATCACAAAATCATACGTTTTATGCAAAAAAAAATACAACGGAACGGTTCGTTCTACGTGTTACACCTGATCCAAGAAATGAACGACTCAATAGTACAAAATTAGAAGTAGCACTTTTGGATTATTTACATGAAAATCACTTGCCAGTTTGTCGAACTATTCCAAGTGTTCTTACTTCGTCGAATGTTGTACATAGTGATCCATTGATTCTTTGTCTTTTTACATTTGCAACTGGAGAACCAGTCGTTTATACGGATTGGACATGGATGACTACACGTGAAATAGTTGTTGGACTCGGACGATGGTTTGCTCGTCTTCATACATTGACACAACGATTTGTTCAAGAACAACCTGAACTTGCTGCTCATGCTCGTCTTTGGACAACATTACACGACGGAGTTCTAGCCGAAGTACCAGTCGATGAACACGATCAAAAAACAGTATCCGATCCGAAACAATTCGGTTTGATTCATGGTGATGTTAATCCAAGTAATTATTATTGGGATCCATCACTCGGCATGCCATGTATGTTCGATTGGGATCAATTACAACGATGTTGGTTTCTCTACGATTTATCAGCACCTATTTGGGGCGTTATGTCTCTTGAACGATATGGTTCACCCATCGATAGATCATCGGTACCACAGGCGAATTCAGAACTTTATCTAGCGTGGATTCTCGAAGGATATCAATCGGATGAAAGCGGTTTCGTTGTTGATCGTGCAGCTTTACAACGAATGATATTGATTCGTCGAGAACTCTACAATCGATTTTGTCGACGTGCAATTTTAGAAATACCTGCCGATCATCCGATGGCAAGTTTTTGCAAATCTGTAGTTGATGCATTCGATAAAGAAGAACAAAAATAAATAACTCTCTCAAAATTTTTATTCAAGCAAAAGAAAAATATGACAGTCAGTTTATATTGATTCTAAGAACCATTGTTGATAATTATTTCCATTGAACGTATGTGGATAAACGTTGCCCATGTAGTTCGAATCTAATACAGTTGAATAGGCAACATTTTCTAAAACATAACTATTATCATGTTGTTGAATAAGTTTCCATTTTTGTAAATTTTCATTTTCATCATTTTTCGTATACACAAAACGATATCCTTCAGGATGAAGTACCAATGATGTGACGAGATTTTTCAGTGCATAATAATTATTATCTTTTAATAGAAGTTTCCATTTTTGTGAGTTTCTACCATTGTATTCCGATGTAGAAATCGATGTATCACTATGTGAATCCAATACTCGATTGGTTTGTTTATTTCGTAAAGTTACAATCATATTAGGATAGGGTTTTACCGTTGGAATATGTACAAACCATCGTTGATGATTATTTCCATTGAATTCATTTGGATAAACTTCGCCTTCATAGTTCGAACTGATGACTTCTGGCGAGAGAATACTTTCGAAAACATAACTACCATCTTGTTGTCGAATAACTTTCCATTTTTGACAATCACTACGATTCATATTATTTGTATACATTATATTATCATCGATTTGTATGACATGCGATGTTGCTAAATTTTTCAGGATATAAATTCCTTGTTTTTGTTTAAGAAAAATCCATTTTTGATTATTATCTCCTTTGTATTTTTGTGTAAATAGATTTTTTTCTAGATCACTTCCAAGAGCTAGATTGGTTTTCTTACATGTTAAAACAGCAATCATATTATCGAATGGATCAGTACTTGATGGTAGGAAAAACCATTGTTGCTGAGCATCATCATCGGCAGCATGAAAATAAACGTCACCTGCACTGTTCGAATTCATAACTGTTGAAGATCTGATCTTCTCAAGAATATAACTGCCGTCATGCTGTCGACTAAGTCTCAATTTTTCATCGATAGGAATATCATATGCGAGATTTTTCAATGTATACACATCATCTTCATGTTTAATAAATAACCATTTTTGATTATTATCATTATTTTGATCCATTGTACGAAGTTCTCGTGTTGAACTCAAATATAAAACTCGATTCGTTTGTTTATTCTTCAAAATAAGAATGCTATTATCAGCGGGATATAAATCCGTCTAAAAACAGAATACAATTTGTAATCATCGTTGGCCAATCAACTTACTAAAACAAACGAAAATGAAATTCTTATTAAATGATGAACTATTTAACATACCATTCTTTTTCGGCTTTGTCGTCGTTGTCGTCGTCGTCGAAGTAGTAGTAGTAGTAGTTGTTGTTGTTGTTGTTGTTGTTGTGGTGGTGGTGGTGGTAGTAGTTTTGGGCTTACGAGTCTTTTTTTCTACGAAAAAGAGAAATGAAAATTCCGTTATGAAATGAAACTGCATACGGCATTGTGCGTTGACATGTTCGTATAGAATTGCTGCGTTTTTATTTGTATTTACTAATAAAATATTGCCTTGTTTATCAAGAAACATGGATCCATATTTAGTTAATTCGCAATCATCATCTAAAAGATTCGTTTTTGATTGATCAATTCTCATATTGAAAAAAAAAGAATGTTTTCTCTATACTTGTTAATTGAATAATTTTTCGGCATCTCCAAGCACGATTTGAATTCAATGAACATTGAAAAATACGTCGTTGCGCTATATCATAACAATAAATGGTATTAAAATCAGCTTCATCAACAATCATTGTATAAATCTCAGACGATCGTGGTAAACGAAACAGAAGTGTAGCAGCACCGAGATTCTTTTCTTCTGGATCGAGTTTGAAACGATGCATGCCTGTATTATCGACAACATAAAGTTGACTACCATCATCAGTAACATAAATAGCTCGTGGTGCATTCAAATGTTCGGCAACAACTACTTCCTGTTGATCATTTTCATGAGCTGAATATTTCAAAATACGATTTTTAGTATAATCCGATACGAACAGATTATAAGATTTATCAAAAAAAATTGTTTGACTTTTCCCGTTGTCATCTTCAATGACACTGCCACTTCGTTTGATATCATTTTCTTGAGGTGCTATGGCAAGAGATGCATGACTTTTATGAATACGATGATCGGCTATTGTATGCCATTGTTTTTGTGATAAAATGAATTGATTTAATTCTTGCGGACTATCATTTGCTGTTATCGCACTCAAAGATAGTACACTGTTTAAATCTGTATCGAAACGTTGTGCTTGTGATGACCATTTTGAACACGGTCCAGTAATACCTAATTTGAATCTTATTAAAAATATAGACGAATTTAATTTTAATACAAACTTTGCACTCGTTTTCCATAGATTTGTTGAATCAGTATTTGATCGATCACTGGCAAATAATCGGCTCTTGTTCTATTGTATGCTTTAGGATATTCGGCTTGCATAATTGAGTCGGGATTATCTTCGATATGGCCCAATCCGAGTACATGTCCGATTTCATGCATAGCAATATGAAATAAATTTGGTTCCGTCGAATTGAAACTAAAAGAAAAGTTGATTTTTTTTATTGTTTTTCATTTTTCGTTTCGAATATACCTATCAGTAAAATTAAATTTCTTATTGATATGAATAAATCTGGGAGAGGCTCTTCCTGCTAGTGATGCATGGGCATATTCAGATTTAGTTGAAAACCGATCGTTTTTTACATTCACCTTAACATAATTGGCACGTTGAAGTTCTATAGCGTCGAAAACAGTATCCACATGGTAACCGCCTTTATCATCAATAAAGTCAACGACAATATTAGCTGGACATACTTCACAAACTTTTTCAAATGTTAATGGTATATATTTCGACCATTCATGAAAAGCATCGTCAATAATTGATTCTTGAATTGTACGAGACAGTTGTGTGTATGAAGCAAATGAAGATATACGATATGTTAGGAAACTTTTATTCCTTCGTGTAGACAACGACGCATGCATTGTATTCGTATTCGTCGAGAAATCTTGTACAATATCTGCGACACCACATCGTTCTCTTTGCATGTATTGTTTTGTTATATCGTCGATTACACCTGTTTCTTCGAGACCTCGGAGTTTTTGAAATTTTTTGATGGCATCTGTATAGGGATCACCATGGGTACGATACATTACAGGATATGTATCCGAGTCTGAATCAGAATCATTTTCGTCGTTCAAGTAACCGTAACTTTTAAGATATTCTCGTGGATCAAAATCTTCATTAGAAGTTCGTAATTTTACTGGCGTTGCAAATCCAACAACGCCTGCAAATAATAGAGCATAAAATATCTTGGATATAACCATAATTGAGAAAGAAATGTATATGAAAAATTATATATGTGTGTATATATATATATAACTATATCGTTTGACTCATGATAAAGATGGGATTTTTGTATGGGAAATAGTATCTAAGCAAAAATATGTTACTTTCCTTATCTATTTTTTCTTATTCCTTTCTCTATATGTAAGATATTTGATACGTTACGAGATTAAGAGTGAGATATTTCCCACGATTTTTATTAAACATAGAAAGATAAATGTAAATGATTGATTAAAAATGATGAATATACTATTACACACAGAATTATTAATAATTGAATACAAGCCCGATGAACTAATAGAAACTTCGATATAACTGCCATTTCTTGTCAATCTTTCGATGTAAATACGAAACAAAGACATACGTAGTTTTTGTTTCATTTGTTCGAGTAACTGTTGAGATACATTGGAATCCATTTGAGCTACTGACTAATACAATTGAATATTATTGGAATATAGATTATATTTGTACCTGCTGATGAATTTGAACATATTTCTAGCCTAACCTTTTCTTTCTCAGTATTTATTGAAGAAAGAAAACAACAAGACAAGAGTTAATCATCGAATACAAATACATTGTTGTTTCTGTTCTTTTTCATAAGTAAATTAAACACTTTTAATGAAATAAGAAAAAAATAGTTTCTCATTGGATTTTCTTATTTTGTGTTGTAGACCATACTTTTCTGGCAATCAATGTTGACCAATAGAAATTAAGTATTAACGTCAAAATATAAAGAGCTACCTGTATTAGAATAAAAATAAAACTAATCATGTCACGGGCATTGAGAGTCATTTCAATAAATTTTAGTACAGCCATAGTGACATATACGCATATAATTATTCCATAAATTAAACGACACAAAATAAACGTAATAGCAAATAGAAGATTAAACAAATCTTTTATACGAGGTCTTGCAGAAAAAATCACTGCAAGACTTAATGGAATAGTAGAAAGTTCTCCAAAGTGTAAGAAAAAGTGATTTAAATGACCAACACGTGTATACAATCCTATTAAAAAAATGAATAATAAATATAAAATTCGGTTTTATATAACTAACCCGACACAATTGCAAATATGTGTGTTATATGATGGATCCATTCCGAACTATTTCGAACTAAATCATATCGAAATTTAATAACAGTATCATAGATAAAATAACCAGCAGAGTAGCATAAAAAATAGGTCGCTATTTCATCATTTGTACCTTTGATACCACCACCAAGCATTTTATTAACTTGAGTTAAATCTACTGGTGTAGACATAAAATAGAGGCAAACAGAAAGAGCAGATATACACGCATGAATAGTTCCGATGATATAGCTTTTGATATATGGGGTCATAGATGATTGTAAAAAGTAGAACATTACGCTATTCATAATGATAGAGATTAATATTAACGATAGTATTGGAATGTCTGATGAAGGATTCGATCCAAGATCTACATATAATTATGAATAAATATATTAATGAATAATATTTCATAATACTTACATTGAATACGCACATTATCGTCGATTAACATTGATAATGAAATGATTTTAATGTATCTTCGTTTTTATTTTTCTCCGTGTTCGCTATTTATTCTAGGTATTAAGTATTCGATCATGCGTGCAACTGATGATTAAAACAAATGCAAGTCTTCAAGGTCTACATTACGTAGTTGAAGAAAAACTTCAAAGTTTTCTTCTACCGATTTCTTCTTACAAAAAAATAAATTAAAGTTTATTTTGAAAGCATCAATTGTTTCATTTCGACTTTCGAGAACTTTCTATTAATCATTATTATTTTTTGTTCCGATGGCACCTACAACGCCACCAAGAAAACCGATTATAACTCGTATTAGTCAAGTAAAGATCATAAATTATTCGGAAAATTCATTGAATCAATCGGCAAGCACATGGCCATGGAACGTAATAAAATCGAATCGATCAAAGCTGATGATAATTTTAAAAAAAAAACGTATAAATTTTAGTCGACTGATTTAAATACAAGTGCATTCGATGATGAACGTCGTCTGTTCACATTCTATTGGATCAAAGGACGTGGCTTAGATGAAACTCGAAGGCACGAATACCGATTTTATAGTATATAGTTTTAATTGAAAATATGATTTTATATTTTAGAGCACTTGGTGGATTTTCTCTAAGAAACTGTTATTGTTATTCTATGATAGCTATCATATTAGCAGCTATCTTTGTTGGAGCAATCATAGCAGCTACTAGTGTACTTGGTACATTATTTTTAGAAATATTTATTACTAATTTCATATATTCTTCGATTATTTATTAGCATCACAATGGCATAGAAGAATAGCAAATATTGAGATGATCACAGGCAAATAATAATAATAATAATAATAACAACGAATTCTTATAGCATTTCGTTTTCTTTAGACATCACAGCAACAACAACAATAACATCAAGTATAAATAATGAATTTACCTGGTTTCTCTAATATTAAATTCCATTTCTTTTTGTATTTTAGGCGCAAGTGCTTTGACAACAAGTGTAACATCAGCTGGCACATCCTCGATAAGTACGACGATAACTAGTTCGACCACTAGTGAAACTACAAGTGCTTCGACAACAAGTATTTAGACAAAACAAAATGTTCTTTGTTTTTCTTATATTAAATAATTATAATACACTTAGTCGCAAGTACAGCAGTAACAACGACAGTCACCGTTTGTACTTCAAGTATGTTTTAACAAAACCAATCATGGATCGACTCGTTTTTGTTCGTTCTTTATTTAGTAACATCAACTGCAGCACCCTATACGACTTGTTCGTTATTTTCTAACTTTTATTTGTGCATAGAATAATGTATCGTTAATTTTCTGTTTTAGGCAGCAATCTTCATTGGAGTTCATCAGGAGTTACTGTTGCTGGAGCTGGCGAAGGTTCAACTGCAAATAAATTAAAAAATCCAACAGCATTATATGTCGATGAAAATATTGTTTACATTTGTGATACTGAAAATCATCGAATTCAACAATGGACTCAATGTGAATCATCAGCCAAGACAATAGCTGGCAGTACTACAGGTGCTGCTGGTGTAAATTCTGTTTTATTAAACAAACCTCAAGATTTTGCTTTTGATAAAAATGGATATTTGTACATTGCCGATGGTGACAATCATCGTGTCCAACGTTTTCCTCCGAATTCAACAACGGGTACTACTGTTGCTGGTGTTACTAGTTCGAAAACATCAGCATTAAACAATTTAGATCATCTAACATCTCTTCTTGTTGATGATGATCTTAATATTTATATTCTTGATAGACACAACGAGCGAGTGATACTATGGCCACCAAATGCCACGCAAGGCATTGTTTTAATCAGCAGTTCTCTTTTGAAAGAAACTCAAGACATATTATTTCTACCTAATTCAACCAATCAAGTCTATATAAGTGATCCGAAAAATAGTAAAATCTATGTATGGACATTTAATGAATCTAATGCTAATTATACGATTTCTTCAGTTGGTAGCGGTAGCGATAGTCTTAACAAACAGACTGGCATGGCTCTCGATCCTTATGGTAATTTATATGTTGCTGACACAGAGAATAATCGAATTGTGATGTATTGTGCTGGATCAGCATCGGGCACTGTTATCGCTACAGGTACTTCACCTTCAATTTCCAAGCCAACAGCTGTTGCCTTAGATTCAAATCTTAATCTTTATGTGGTCTCAAAAGATAGCGATACTGTTATCGGATTACCACGATTATAAAAGTATTGTAATAATTTTATTCTGCGAGAAAATGACATGATTTCTGATAAACAGGACACTCCTTTAATTCCCGACACATTTTTGACGTGTTTTTCGTTGATTTTTCTCTCGCATCTTGAGCTACACATATAAATTCATTATGTGAGTATCATCGAGCATTAACTGTTTGGTTTCACATCTATAAAAGAAAAGGTATAAAATTATTTTTCGATATTAAACTAAAATTTCGAGTAATAATTGATTTTAATTGAGTTCGAACATCTAAATTCACTATTTCGACGATTTCATGAGTTCTCAATGTTACACTCGAACGTGAAAAAGTTGCAATTTTACAGAGTTTAGTACTGAACGTTGCTTTACCGCACTTCGTGTAACATGATGAACACAAAAATGATAAATGCTAATATACGTACAAAGCGCGGATAAAGGAGGTAGAAGTGATAGGAAATGAAATATGATCGTAGAAGGTGAGAAGGAGTTGCCGATGACGTTATATTGAGATAAAACTATACATGCGGAACACTGCGAAATTGAACAAAAATGAAATAAAATATTTATTGATAAATAAATAAATGAGTACGATTATATGCACACAGACAATCATATATAGACGAAAAAGCTAAGCGACATTTAATTATAAATTGAAGTGCTTGTTTCGAAAATATCTTATATATTATTATCACATTGACCTGTATTTAAAAGAACATATACACCAATTTCAGAAACAAAGAATATATCTGGATAGTTGTCATCATTGAAATTAACAGTAGCGATATAAGTATAATAACTGGTGGCTTCTGATGAAAATGCTGTATACAATTCAAAATTTCCATTTCCATCACCAAAATAAATATTCAAAGTGGATGGATCAAATGTAGTGGTTACAACGTCAAGATGGCCATCATTGTTGAAATCAGTGATAGTTAGAGGATAACTGAACATAAATTGAATTTTTAAATTTAACTTTATTGGTGGACCAAAAGTACCATCATTATATCCAAACGTCAACCCGACTTGATATGTTTCTGATACATATAAGAAAATAACATCTTGTATCATATCCTCGTTGAAGTCACCAACACCAATACTTACTAACGTTGTTGATCCACCTTTTCCGAAAAGAGAAATTTTTTGTTTATCAAATGTTCCATTGCCAAATCCAATAAATACGTCAATACCGAATTCTCCCTGATTGGCAACTATTATATCTCCGTAATTATCATCATTCAAGTCAGCAATCTTGACCGACATCAACATGACAATTGCTCCTAATGAATCATTGACAATTGTATTTGGTGTAAAAGTTTCATCCACATTTCCAAAAATAATATTGATAGAATTTGCACTAAATGAACATAAAACAGCAAAATCCAAGAACTCATCATTATTAAGATTACCAATTGATAAGCCAACTGCTGTTGTGCAATTTGATATAGGGAATATCAATTCGTGAAAAGTTCCATCACCATTTCCGAGATAAACACGAACACTCGGAAGACAGTTGTCTAAGACAACTATGTCGAGCAGACCATCATGATTAAAATCGATCGAAGTGCAAAACAATACATAAAAATTCATTGAACTCAAGGAGGAAACAATCGGCTGCTCGAATGTATTGTCTTCATTTCTAAGTAGTACGATCATTGTACTAATATATATATATTCAAAATAAATCCAAAACATATGTAATTTTTAAAAAAATAACTTACGTAATTGTGTTGATGCAATCGTAGTAGACAGCATAATAGTCATTGAACATATAAACTATATCGAGTCGATTATCGTTATTGAAATCACCCGCAACAGTTCCTGATGTATAGGAATAAGAGTCAGGCATTGAAATTGGTATCGTTTCAAATTTAAAATGACATCCTGATACTAATTAGCAAACACCCTCAAAATACGATTGAAAATAAATCTAATTAACTAACCTTTCGAACTTGTTGAAGCTGATATTGATACTGCAGTCACATTAACATTCATTATCGAATCTGTCGATGAAGCTAACAAAATAAATAAACTGTTTAAAAAAAGTGTGAAAGAGAACAAAAAGGCATACTCATTGCTCGTGTAGTCTGATGATTTACACGCCGCATAAGATAAATTGAAGAAAGAACGACAAATACAATAAACTCCATGATTAGAAAGCATAATAATATAATTTTTAAATATTGTGATGTACCAGATAGTGTTGTTACTTCTGACTGATTTGCAGTCGATGCGATTTCAACAACAGGTTTCGGGTGAACAGTATTTGAACGTTTATTTCGATTTCTTTTTATTGTTATGATAAATTGAATTATTCTTGGACAAATCCATTGAAGAACAATAGTCAAACCACCTTGAAGACCAAATAAAAACGATGCTATGTAGATTAAATTGATTCTTTGTATATACGTATATGAACATAATAATGGTGCACATTCTTGATAATAAGATGAATAAGTCTTTGTTGTCGACCATTGATTAATAAACAGGTTTTGAACTAATTCACCTATTGTAATATTATCGATTGAGGATTGATTTGAAAGAGATGTAAGAGTAGATGAATAGTTCGTGTATTCTTTGATTATATTTACACATGAACTATCATAAAAACATTCGAGAGTTGATGAAAGAAATGATTCTGTTGGAGTACAACCAATTTTAAGACCTGTAATAGGAACCGTTTCTAATGAATTATCGTCGATAAAATAAGCTTCACTTGTACAATTCATCTGTAATGCACATGAACAATCGTTATCATAAATTTCTGTTTCTGCATAAAACACAGGATCAGACTCCTCAACCCAATTGGCTATATATTTAAAATTGGTTCCATATGTAGATACAATAGCATTTCCAAAATTAATATTTCGAATCAAGAAAAATATTGCATTTAAATTGTCAGGTGCATTTTGTTTTGTTTGCTCAATCAAAGTATCAATGTGTTGGTCAAAATCAGATTCAAATAATAAATCTTTCGATATGAGTAATGTTGAAAGAAGCTGGTCAATTGAATTTTCAATTGATTGAATCGAAATCTGACATAATCCTCGAAGATATTGCATGTGAGATATTATCCAACGACGATAATCTCGTTTGTCATAAATCGATATATTCGATGATAAACTCACTGCAAGATTATTGATCATTTCATTCGAAGCGAATGTACTTAAACAAATCTCATGAAATATAGGTTGGATTTCGATGAATTGACCGTAGGACGATGAAATTGATGAACACGAACATTTTAATTGATTACCATAAGTTTGAATGAGTTCATTATATTTTTGAAACGATGGCTTATAGAATTCTTTTGTCATCATTTGTTTTTGAGTTATAGTATATACCGTAAGAATAACAAAACTGATGATAAGTAAAATAAAATAAAGACGAGTAGCTAATTTTCCATAATATTTCACAGTCGTCTGATCGGTATCATTTCCAAAAACACGACGAGGAAAAATATTTAAGCTAATCAAATTCTCATGTAAAGCTTGAGTGATTCTTTGTTTTAGAAGTTTGAATCGTTGAGACCAAGTTGGAACAATCACACGTTGCTGATGTTGCTGTTGTTTTCGAAGTATTATCGCGATTAATTGCATAATAAGTTTAACCAAATAAGGTGTAATGAAACGAAGAGAAACAGCAAGACCACCAATCATTGAAATCAATGTTACTATTATACCTATTTTATTATTTTTTTGAATTCTTTCTTGGTATGTGCAATACTTTGGTGAACATAATTGATAAAATTCATCGTAGGAATAAAATGGATTCCATTGTTCAAGAAATAAACTTTTGATAATTGTTGAAATAGGTGTGTCAGGAGAAAAACGATTCAATGTTGAATTATAAATTAGAGGTTTAGCATTGAACCATGAAAAATTTTTAGGATTCATCGCGTTTGTTAATTGGAATAGAGTATTGATATTCAATACATATAAATGTTGTAGATAATTTCTTACAGTAGGATAACAAACTGAATCAGAATAAAAACATTCGAATGTTGAAAGTAAAAGTGAATCAATTTCAGAACATCCACGATTTAAACCAGGTATAACATACGATACACGATCATTGGTAAATTGTAGAGTAGGATAGGTGAAGTCAATATAAAAAATGATTGATGATGTTTGACAATTAGAATTTTTAAAACAAAAACATTTGCTCATATTCGAATTAACTTCGTGAAGGCTCATCAAAGATAATGTGGCCTAAAATCAATATGCAGAAATTAAATTTAAATTAGCCAATCTTATACAAATACCTCCATTAACGTTTGATTGTCTGTTGTATTTTCTTGAATAGGTTGTATGGAATCGGTGTTGACTTGCGCCAAATCTATACTAATTCCATATGTCGTGAATCTTACCATAAAAGGTTGATCAATTCGTATGTAAAGATTGACAGCATCAATTAAATGAGAGAAATAAATAATTGTCGATTGATTAAATTGATTAAGAACTTTTTCTATTTGTATATTAAAATCATTTTCAGTAAGTACTTTTGAAACAACAAACGGTTGTAATAAAAATTCATCGGTAGCAACAGAAACTGTTTCATTGGCTAATTGACAAAGTTTCGATAATAAACGAAATTGTTGAAAGGCTCGATTGCGCCAATCAATATCGAGATTTTGAATAGTACAGTCTTCCAACGATGATATCCATTCATCTTTTATGAAATCACTTGAACATATTTTATGTAAAATTGGAGAAAATGACATGAATTCCTTATAAGGTATTGTCACAGTAGAACAAGGACATGTTAGAGTATGCGAATATTTTCTCTGTAAATTAATATAAGTATTTAATGATGGATTTTCAATACTTTTCGTTACTATTTGAGTGTTCAATGAATTAAAAAGCAGAAGAACAGTAATCATACTTAGAAGTAAAAATAAATAAATACGAGTTGCTAATTTTTGTTCTTTGATATCATTTTCGGTGCGTTGATGAACCATTTTAAATAAGTTGAATTGTTTTATTCGTTGAATCACATTTTGTTGACTTATTATTGATATTTTACATACTGATTGAGATCTTAATTTTGATAAAATATTAATGAGAAAGGATGAAATAAAACGAAGTATCAAAATTAAACCGCCATATAAACTGATAAATAATGTTATTGCATAAGAATAATTTATTCTATCTGTTGTTGTATATGTGCATGCTGATGGATTACAATTTTGTAAATATGCTGAATAATTCACTGTTGTTTTCCATTCATCAATGAATAAATTTGATAAATGATTGTATACCGATTGATTAGTTTTGTTTGTAAGTAAAACATAATCAGATAGATTTAAATTCATCTAAACAAAAAAAAGAATTTTGTAAATGTACGTGTAGCATGATGAAACATGTAATTACTTGATTTAGAGATGGAAAATAGTCATTTAGTAATTGAAGACAGTCAATTTCATACAAACAATCTAATGTAGCTTGAAGAAGAGATTCGAATGGTGTGCATCCCGTAAAAAATCCGTTAACTAATTGAATCATATCTGGTGTGTAATCTAGCATATTCGTCCACATAAAAAGTGCACGTCCTCCATAAACAGCATAAGAGTTTAAATAGATACCAGTTCGAGTAACTACTTGAGCAGCTATACAGTAAAGATTCTGCGTCATTCCAGTATTCATATCTACTTCCATGTAAATAGTGGTCTGTGAAAAAAGACCTTTAGCTCCAAAATCAAAAGATGATAGGTCGGTATAAAATACTATCGCATTAGTACCGTGAGCTGTAACAAAACCGTTTGCTTGAGTCATAATTCGATAATAATCAATGAACGAAAGGATTCGAGTTGATAAAGTACTCTTGAAGAGTTGAATAGTTGCATTAATTTCTAATTCAACTTTTGCTTGAGGAAGTAGAGAATCCGTAACAAATTCAGTATTATTGATATTCTTTTCATTTTCCAAAGTAATATCTTGAGATAATGAACAAAGACTAGATAATAGTTGAAACTAAACAACATACGAATTTATTATTTTAGAATAACAACTAGAAAATGATCTTACTTGTGAGCTAGCTGTTTTTCGAAAATCATCGATCGTATATAAAGTTCTATTCGGAACATATAATCCTTCTATCCATTGTTGACTGATGAAAAAACTCGTACAAACAGGATGAAATCGTATTACATTCGAAACAAATTGCTGATAAGGTATTGTTATTGTTGAACATGGACATGAAAGTGTTTCACCATGTTCCGAGTAAAGACTTTCAAATTTTTTGACATCAATATCAGTAATAACAATTGTCTGTGCTTGTGAATTCATTATAGTGACATAGAAAAGTATGTACATACATATACCAAGTAGTAGTACATACAATCGAGTTGTATATTTTTGATGTTTAAGAGCAATTTTTGGATCTTGTGGTTCGTCATCATAATCATGTTCATCGGGGATAAATAGATTATAATCACTTACTTGACGATAGAAGGTTTTAAAAGTTGACTTCATGTTTATTATTTTGTCCTCTTTCGAAGAAAAGAGAATTTAAACAAATGATGCTGTTAAACTAATTTAATTGCTGAAATAGTTCATTCGCAATATGGCGTTCATAAGAAGAAAAGAAAAAATAGGACATTGCTGCGTCCTTGAAAAGTTGTCTTTTTTTGGCCTACGCTTTTTTTTGAAAGTATCAGAATTATTTAGTATCTGTTGCTATAGGTGATATGAGCAAACATTATGCGCATAATAATTTTCTATATGATACTTTTAAAATGCCATCTAAGTAATTATAGTTTAATTTTTATTACTTTTTGTCAGAAAACAGAACTCAAATCGCCATTTGCTTATAAATTATCAACCATGATAGTATAAAAAAGTTCCGGCTCAGTGAAACGAGTTAAATTAAGACCAATAAATGATACCGCAATACTACTTCGCTTTAGATTCAAATCTTAATCTTTACGTAGTCTCAAGTGATAGCGATCACGGAGTTATCGGATTTCCACGATTATAAAACTATATTGTAATAAGTTTATTCTCCGAGAAATAAAAAAACGAAACTTCAATCAAAGAATTAGTTTATTTTCATCGTTAATATTCGAAAGTAATTGTTTTTCTTGTTGAAGTATATCGAATGGTGTTCCTATTTGAGAAATGATACCTTTATCCATGACAATAATTTGATCACTATCCATAATTGTATTCAAACGATGTGCAATGGTTATAATTGTTTGATTGACAAATTTTTCTCGGAAAATCTTTTGTATTAATTGATCAGTTTTCGTATCGACATGTGCTGTTGCTTCGTCGATAAGTAGAATTTTACTTTGCTTTAATATTGCTCGTGCAATACATATCAATTGACATTCGCCAACACTAAAATTACTTCCATATTCAGCTATTTGAATATTTAAACGATCATCTAACTGTTCAATTTTTGCTTTTAATTGAACATCTTCGAGAACATTCCACAATTGTTCATCAGTATATTGTCGAAATGGATCGAGATTATACCGAAGTGAATTACTAAATAGAACGGGTGATTGAGGTATAATATTTAAAATTGATCGTAGATCGGACAGACTTATATCGTGAATATCAACGTTATCGATTAGAATTCGTCCTTCAGTTGTCGATCGATCTGTTAAACGAAATAAAGCTTGAAAAATCGATGATTTACCAGCACCAGTTCGACCGATAATTCCGATTTTATTCGTTGGAGTTATTGTTAAATTAATACCTTTTAGAACAGGTGGAAGTTCAGGACGATATCGTAGTTTATAATTTTGAAATTCAATTTGCCCTTGACTAGGCCAATTTAATGGTGGTTTGATATTTCCTTGATGAAAATCTTCTTCAGCCGACAGACGAGAATATTCATCGATTCGCTCTGTACTTGTCATATAATTTTCTGTTTCAGCTGATTGTCGAACAGCCCATTGAAAAAGTGAAGTCAATGTTATGCAATACGATAGACCAAGAGCAACAGCCGATGCATCCATTTTATCTCGTAGAGCAACGGAAAGTATAGCTGTTGCCAATGTTAAACAACATGTCATTAAATCTAATCGTAATCCAAACCAACGAACTGAACATGTAAAAACAAAGAAAACACGTGTATTTGCATTGATTTTATCGATAAATAATCGAATGAATTCAGTTTGCATGTCAAATGCTCGTATCGTCATAAGACCACTTAATGACGATGAAAACAAAGCATAAATTGGACTACGTGTGATACTTTCCAATCGTTTTATTTCTCGACTTGTTTTCAGATAATATCGTCTCAACCAAAAAAATAACGGTACTATCGGAATAAGAATTAATAGAACCCATGGATTAGCTATGCCAATAATAATTAGACTACCAAGTGTCATAATTAATAACTGAACTGTATCGGAAAATGTCATTGGTAATAGTTCATCAACAATTTGTTGGTCTTTACTAAAACGATTTAAGATTCGACCAATTGGATTACTTTCATAGAATCTCAATGAACTATAAAGAACACCTTTGAACATATTATTATGTAAAATCGATGCACCACAAAGAATTAAATGAAAGAAATAATCGGAACGAACTAAAGAAATGATTACTGTACTAAAAACTAATCCTAAATAGATGCCTATGTAGTGATTATCTCGTTGTTCGGACGAATCTGTTGATGCCCAAATACTTAACCATTTATTTGTCGTATCATAAAATGCTTCGCCTAATAATAACAAAAATAATAATAATATAAATCCAAACCAACCAGAACTGGATGTAAATAATTTCAACCAAACTTTGAGATTTACAGTTCCACCTTGAGATGTTTCTTCTTTGAGAATACTTGTTTCACCAGATTTATCCTTCTTTTCATCATCGAAAATCGAACTATCATGCCGTTGATTGGTTTGTTTAACATTATTACTATGTAATACTTGTTGTCGATAGGATTCTCGAATTTTTTCATCGGCCATTAATTCATCAAAAGTACCTTGTCTATCGATTTGACCCTGATTTAAATGAATACAATAATCGAATTCGGACAGAAATTGTATTTGATGTGTAACTAATAAACGTGTTTTCATTTTCAAAATACCATTATTACTAATACAATGTTGAAAAATTTTTCGTGCTACTTCAACATCAACAGCAGCTAATGGATCATCGAATAGATAAATATCTGCTTCCGTATATAAAGCTCGTGCCAATGTCACACGAGCTTTTTGTCCGCCACTTAAATTGACACCTTTCTCACCGATAATCGTCAGATCTCCAGCAGAAAATGTTCGCAGATCAGGCACGATTTGACAAGCTTTTATAACACGATCGTATTTGTCTTGATCGAATGATTTACAAAAGATAATATTTTCCCGTATTGTGCCAGCAAATATCCATGGTGTTTGACAAACATAAGCAATTCTACCCGATATTTGACTTGTACCTTCGACGAGAGACATTTCACCGAGTATAGCTGATAGAAGTGATGATTTACACGATCCAATCGATCCAATAATACCGATTAAAGAACCATTTGAAATATTTAAATTAATTTTGTCTAATTGACTTGATTGATTTGCATCATTCCATGAAAACGAAGCTCGACTCATAACAATCGTACCCAATGATTGTTTCGTAGGAATTACAGCTGATGAATGTTCTTGTCGAGATAGATTCATAAAATCATTAATACGTTTGGCTGCAATTCGACATTCCATAAATTTCTCAATTCCAAATGGAAAAAATCCTGTGACTGTCTGTCGAATAATGCTAAACAATGAAATGACCATGAAGATCTTAGCTGATGACAATGCTTGTCCCATTAACCAACTGCCACCGAATGTTGCTAATGAAATCACTGGTAATGCCGAAAAGAACAGACCTAAATTCATAGCTCGTATACGACTTGCTTTTCGTATACTTTTAAATTCATTTCGTCTTGAATTATAAACAATTTCTTCTAAAGCTTCTTCCCATCGATACATTTTAACGATTTGACAACCGACAAGAATTTCATTAATAACTTTAACACGTTTATCCGTCCATTGAATAATATCTTTTGTATAGATTCCTATTTGTCGACTGAATATAAATTGTAATGGAATTAAAAGTAGAAAAATTGCGTAACCAAATAATGTCGGCAGACCAATTTCGATCCAAATCAATCCGAAAACAACACAAGCTTCGATTGGTGCCGACCAAATATGATGCATATTAACACTGAGCAAGTCAAATTTACTTGCATCATTCGAAATAAGATTGATGATTTGTCCGGTTGTTGTTTTAACGAGAGCTCGAGCTGGTAATGATAATAATCGTTTGTAAATAATCGATGACAGAGCAATACGTACGTGTGCTCCAACACGAGTCGTACGAAAGAAAAATTGTTGATGCATCAATGCTTGAAGTAAAGCACAAAGACCTAGACCAATTGCATATAAATAGCCGACATAAGCCGGCGATTGTGAGTCACTTATATGTAGAACAATTTGTTTTAATAGAAGTGGTTGAGCTATTTTCGTTGGAATATACGGAACAAGAATTAGACCGGAGAATAGGACTTCTTTCCAAAATGTTTTTATAATCACTTTCCAGATACTAAATGAGTCAATTTTAGCTGTTTCATGTTCGTTTAAATTTTGTTCGAATTTATTTAATATCGTTTGACATTCATCAGTCGATGATAGATCGAATAGATCATCGACTGTTAGTTGACGTTTCGAACCCAATTTTAATATTGGACTCACCCATGACCAGAGAAGAACATAAATCCAACGGAAACAAGATGATTGTACCCAATCTAGACCATGATCTTTACGATATGTACATGGAATAGATATTGAAACTTCGGTTTCGGTGCTTTTCATTGAGTATAACTGATTTACTTTTAAAGAAAGAAGTATAAATCTCTCCCTCGAATTCGTCGGTATCTCGCATGCTATAATGAGTTTGACAATCATAAAATTGAAGTATGATCATAAATTTCACGAAAGACTATTGTCTTTTTCTTCTTCTTCTAAACCGAAAGGACAATTGCGTCTTTTTTTTGTCCTCATATTGTGCGTCATTTTTATGCACTTATGAAATTTTCCAAAAAAAAAATAAATAAAACGGAATTGATTTAGGCTTTTTCCATTAAGATCACTTTGTTTGTATTGTTGTCAACAGTGAAGCTGTTGCACTCAAAATTCTCTCGTGGAATTTTTTTCTCTTCCTATTTTTGTCATGCCCAATACAAAATCATTCACATGACGCATTCTTATGCATATGTGTGTATATAAACAGAGCTTCCAGCAGACATTCATTATATTTTTTATTTTATGGATCCAATTCGAATTCTTACAATTTTAATAATCAACTATATCGTCGCAGATTTCTACGGAATATCGGCTGCTGTTATTAGTAATTATCCTGCGATCCGTTCGAAATCTTTGGTGCCAACAGACAAATCAGATGAACAATATGCAGCAGAGATGACTGATTTTTGGACAGTTGAACGTTTGAATGCAGCCATACCCAAGCCACTCGTCAATGCTGATTTACTGCCATCGAATGCAAGAACTATAATTGAAGAAAATGAACAATCAGCAACACCAACACTCATTGAAGGTACTACTCCAACATCGGCATCGGCCACGCCGAGAACAGCAGGATTTCCAATTACTGTTGGCAAAGTATATTTTGTTGATGGTGCATCTAGTTACTCTTGTTCAGCATCAGTTGTCACGTCAAATAGTAAAGATATGATCTTTACAGCTGGTCATTGTATTTATTCAACTACTAGTTATACTTTCGTAACCAACTTTGTGTTCATTCCGCAATATGAAAATAATACACGACCCTATGGTACTTGGGTCGCACGTTCTCTCTATGCTATGTCGAATTGGGCGAATTATTTAGATCTCAATTCTGATGTAGCTATTGTTCTTCTTTATACACTCAATGGTCAACATATTCAAGATGTTGTCGGAAGTCAATCAGTTGGTTTTAGTTATTCTCATTCAGGACCGATTTCGTCATTTGGTTACCCATCAAATTATATCAATGGACAAGTAATAACATCATGCAGTTCAACGAAATATTTTGCTAATTACAGTACATATACTGGTGATGCTTTACCATGCGGTATGAATCAAGGATGTAGCGGTGGACCATGGTTCGATTCTTACAATTCATTGACTTTCACGGGTATTCAAACATCAGTGAATAGTTTTACACGAAGTGCTACACCTAATATTATGTATGGACCTTATTTTGGTTCGTCAGTTCGATCAATGTACGACTATGTCAACAGTGTTTCAACATCAACGATTTCATCTTCGGCAGCTCGTTTTTTCTCCACTGATCTCAAAATATGTTTTGCATTAATTACTTGTTTTTCTCTCTTCTCTTTTCAGTTTTAATTATGTTAAAATAAATACAAAAAAATATTCGATGCAAGGTTTCTTTGTTTTCTTTTGAGCGTTGAATCAACAAACGAAACTATTCGAAACGATGTTTTTTTTCTTTCTCTCTTTAGAAATGAAATCTTCTCCAATCATTTTCCTTCTTATCGCTGGTATTTTTCAATCAACTTTAGTTGCTGCACCTGATCCTAATAAAAATCAATCGAATTCGAACTCATGGCAAGGACCTTCCGGACAAAACGATGCCGAAGCTTATATTCAACGTGTTCAAAATTTTTGGACAAACGAACGTACAGCTGGTGCACGTCCGAATCCAATGCCATCTCAGCCTAGAGATCAACAACGTCCTTCCAAACCCGATGAATCATCATGAATTCATCATTGAGACTCGTAAAATTTCGAAAATCACATTGTTGTTGTTGTTGCAGTGTATCATTTCTTCTTTTTGATATTTGTACAGCATTGATATTATGTTGAACACCCCAGCCCAAATAAAAATGATGCGGTGGCATTCGTGATCGAATCTGAAGTTTACGATTCATTATCTGAGGCCATGGTGTATACTGAAATTTAGCAATAAAACCATTGGGAAACCATTGTGCTACAGTTTTATGTAGATAATGTCTTCCAATTTTGTATGGTGCATACGTAAAGCGATGAATATATCGAGAATAGAGTGTTTCAGCATGATCCGATTCATTGCAAACATATTGAGAACGTTGTTTAATCAAATTTGTAACATGTTCAAATGGTATTGCATCATTACCAGTTAATATTATCGAATGAAATCGATAGACTTTCACAGTTGGATTTAATTGTTCGAGTTCGACAAGTGCTTGTCGAAGATTGGAATGTACGAGAAATTCTGGTGTATTGAGAGCAATTTTCCATGCTTCAGGATAGAGTTTTTCGTAGTCTTGAACTTCGGCATCAACTTGGGGTGCATCGAATTCCATATTTCTTGATCGTACAATTTTCCATGTATGTGGAGCTTCTCGACGAATGATTTCTAACGATCGATCGGTACTATTGTAATCGATTAGGATGGCCATGTCGAACATTGATGCATGATGACGAATCCAAAATGGTAGAAGAAATTCTTCATTGAAAAAATGAGAAATTAACAGAACAGGTCGTCGATTTGACAGAAATTCAGGTGGCCATAATAGTGGCTTGTAAATATTCTCTGCTCGAATTGAAGTTGTATTCGATTCGAGTTTAAATAGTTGTTGTTGAGGAAATGGAAGTAAAATAAAAACAGTTTGTAGGCCTCTATCGATTGTTAATTTTCGAATTTTTTGTGAAATTTCTTCCCAAAAATTCCAAGCGAATACAATGATTGTCAATGATTTTTTAGGATTATGATTGTATAATGTCGATGATTGAATGACGGGAATCGATGTTCCTGGACAGAATGTTTTCTGTTTCAACGGTGCGTCATCAATCACATACGATATGTCCCATGTTCGATTCGATGATTCCAATAGGAAATGTAATAAAACCATGCCTTTCGCTGCAGCACCGTATGCAACGATGGTATGACCTTGTTGATGAAGATGTGTTAATTGACGTACCATCCATTGTCGTACTCCTTCGACTTGAGCTTGAAATTTCAGATAGAACCAATCGGTATGCAATCCTAATCGACGTTCTTTGTCGAGTGCCAATGAAAGTGATGGTGTTTCTTGTTTTTGATGGAATGTTTCGAATGAAAGCTTGGATTTGTTGGGAATGCGTTGAAATGTAACTAAACATGAACGTCCATGAATAGGTGTTATTTCGAAATTGACAATTTTTAAGCCAACAATTTCGGCAATCTTTCGAAATGAATGTGCTGTGAAAAACGAAATATGTTCATGATAAACTGTATCGAACTGGCCTGTTTCATACATTTCACATTGTGATGTTTGAATATATAATTTCGTTTGTTCATTCATATGATTTAAACAAGCACGAAGAAATTCAACAGGATTGGTTACATGTGCTAAAACATTTTGTGCAATAATCACATTCAACGGTGCTGATAATGAAAATTGATCAACACCCCAAAAACCAACGTAGACCGTGTGACCTTTTTTCTGTGCAAGTTCAGCTAGATTCTTTGCTGGATCGATTCCTATTGTTTTCCATCCGTATTTCAAAAATTGATTCAATTGACTTCCATCATTACAAGCAATTTCGAGAACAGTTCCATTCGACGTACGACTTTCATCAATAATCTTCTTAGCTAACCATTCGAAATAGATTTCTGAACTTCGACTTGTTCCACTTTGATAGAGATAATGACTGAATAGATACGATCGATCAACGATATAGGATAATTGTGTATGATGACATTTCGAGCAACGAACTAAACGAAGAGGAAATCGTTGACATTGAAGTGATTGTTCAGTTTGATTTTTGAATTCATTTGCAAGTGGTTGTTGATGTAAATCGAGAATCGTATGCATTTCAGTTGAACCACAAACAACACAAGGAATCGATTGATTATCAATTCGTGATTGACGACCTCGACACATTCGAGGTGTATCTTCGATCATTTGTCGAATGATATCATTTTGATTTCCTCGAAATGTAAAATTAAATGTCCTACGAAATTTACTTGTATCTAAAGCAAAACTAAAACTATTATTTGTTCCACCGTGATCTATTGCATCGATGAAGACTTTTGTATGATAAGATATTTCATTGGCAACGTTTGCAATACTCGTCGAAAATGATTGTAAATGAAATAGATCAAATCGTTCCGTATTTATTATTCGAAGTTTAATAATGGTTGTCATTGCTCGCATTAAATCATCCATATCTAAGAAAGCTCGAATACTCTGAGGATATATTACACGAATTCGACCGTAGAGAAAAGCCTGACAAATCAATGACATATGAACAAGATCCAATCGTTGACTATCCGAAAGTCCAATGACAGTTCCCAATCTTAGGCCAATCATTCGAGGTGCTCGATTCGATGTTAAACTCAAATTTCGTAGTAGATTCTCACGATGCCACAATGAACTCGTATACGGATCAAGTCGATCGGATTGTACAGGATAATCTTCATTAGCCAATGTCATCATACCTGAACCTTCGACAATGGCTGCTGTCGAAGCAAATATAAGAACTTGTGATGATAACATACGATTTGCTAATTGATAGATGTCACGAACATTCTCCTGTTCGACGTCATGGAATGAATGTTGTTGACATATGACACGACTTGTTAATCCACCAAGATAGATGACAACATGATATTTTCGTAGAGTAAGAGTCGATATTTCATAACTAGCTTGTCCGGAATAAATACGATCGAAACTATCGATCTGCCAATTCGATTCCGTTTGTAGATGGCGTACAAGTCGAGAACCAATATAACCCGATGAACCGATGATTGCAATACGAATTTTGCTATTGAACTTTCGAACGATAGACTTCAGGAAAATATCAGTCGACAAATTCGAAATATACAAAATTCCAAGCAAACTGCATGCTGTTATTATTATTAATAGAATAGCTTTTCTCATTTTGTGTCAAATGACAGTTTTTTTTCTTCTCTTTTTTTTTAATACTTCAATGTTTTTATAAACATTAAGTGATTTTTTTTTCTTTCGTTTTTATTCCGTCAAGTAGCAACAAACGAAAAGCTGTTAATAATGCATTGCAAGGACACAAAAGTTTAATGTTCATCAATGAAATTCATATCGTAAAAAAGAAGTTTGTCAAATGTACGAATGACAACAATATCTTTGCTAATCATAGCAATATTATGAAGTTCATTGCCTTGACAATTAATTTTCTCGATATATTCGCCAACTTTGTTCATGATATAAATATAGCAATTATCAACATTGGCAAGAGCCCAACAGCCATCCGACAATAGTGTCATACGTGAGAATATACCTGCATCAGTTTGAAGTTGAATAGATGCGAGAATATTAAAAGTTAAATCTCGAATTTCAAAACGAAATTGTTGATTAGTTGGATTATTAACATCCTGAATAGTAATAGCTAATTGTTCGATTGAATTCATTCGAATACAACTGATAAATTCATTTGCACGACATGTTATTGGACTTAACCAACGTTGTTGAAATTTCCATGTATTAATTTCATAGAATTCAACTGTACTTTCAACATTCCAATAGGACATAAATATACAATTATCGAAACATGTACATCGACGAAAATGATTCGATTGATAGGGTGTAACCTGATCGATTTCCTGAATAAATTTTGTATGTGGATCGAAGACAATTAATTTCTTATCGAGTAAAATAAAAAATCGACTTGATCGTTGATGCCATTGAATATCACGAATCTAAAAGATTAGAATATTTTCAATTATATCAATGAAAAGAGAAGAAAAGAAACATACGACATCTGAATAATGCCATGTCATTGAACTTGTTTGTTGACCATTTCGATCGAACATAATTAATTTATTGCCTTCGTATTGTTGCACAAGTAAATGTGTATCGGAACCACCAATCGCCCAATAACTACCAATCGGATTTGTTGCTAATGGTTCTTGAGATAATCGTTTGCCGAGTACTGTTTGAGAAACGAATTGATCTGCTTCAACTGATTGATTATGTATATATGTATCTTCATTGTTTGAATTGACAATTTTGATTTCTAGTACGGGTTCTCGTTGATTATTTGAATGTAGTTTAATATTTCGTAAGAAATTTCCATAATCATTTTGTAGTTTTTCGATTTCAATTACTTGCATATCACGAGTTTTTCGTGTATCATTTAAAACAATAATTGAATCTTCTTTGCACTCAGCACGATATTGTTGTATCAATTGATCGAGTTCGTTACTAGTTTTTGTTGCTACTCGATGAATTTCATCCGTTGATTTTCGTTCCCATTCGTGAATTTTATTTCGAAGATTTATTTCGACTTGTTCATATTCATTTAAACATTGAATAAGAACGTCCGGTTTTTGACGAGCATCGATTATAAAATTTTCGAATCGTTCTCGATGTTCATCGAAATCTTTTCGACAATAATGACGTTCACATGCCACACAAATAGCCACAGATGGTTGAGAGCAAAGACTACAATTAATAGCAATAACTCGTCTGGTTCGCATCGAGGAATCGTCTATGTAAAAATCAAAGTAAAGAACTTCGAGTACATTTTTTTTATTTCCTGTTTGTTTAATGTGCCGACAAAAAGAAAGAAAGAAAAACACGGATCGAGACATTTTAAATGCGTAGTTTCTTTCGCCGAAACATTGATACGTTTTCTTTTACTAAAATTAGTAACTAATCATTTTCAACAAATATGATTAACACAAAAAAAATTGTCGATATCGAAGATCCTTACCTTGATCTGCCATTGAAATACTTTGTCTTTTTTTTGCTATAAGAAAATACGACATTTTTATTGAAGTTACACGTCTATATTTAGAAAATTAAATATTGTTAATTGATTTAAAAATACTGACAATTTCATTTTTTTAAAGCTTAATTTGTTTGATTGACATTTAAAAGAATCTCCCTAGTTATCTGCCATGATGCATTTATCAGATGAACGCTTACGTCTAATTTTTTTGTTGATGTTTAAATATAATTTCACTTTGTTTTCTTTAAAAAAATGTCAGACGACTACGACAACAACAACAGCAGCAGCAGCTTTACCGATGAATATCCATATTTACCTTTGCTTACAAACAAAATAAAATTTTGGTCCTATCTAACCACACTTATTCCATCGATAATCTGTTTATTTTTTATTCTCTACCATTTTCTATTCGATCGTACTCTTCGAAATACTTTAAACAATCATGTGATTATCATTGTTCTCATCATTGGTTTACTATACGATCTAACCATTTATCCTTGGATGATTTATTATTATCATCAAGATGGTATTTGGGAAAGATCTATGAATTTTTGTTTTATTTGGACATTTATCGATTGGATTTTCTATGTATTACAAACAATACTGTTTGCTTGGGCAACAATTGAACGACATATTCTTATATTTTATGATCGTTTGATGTCAACAAAAAAGAGACAATTTATTTTTCACTATTTGCCTATTATTATTCTGATTGTGTACTGTCTGAGTTTTTATATAATCGTTGATTTTGCCCTCCCATGTGAAAATATATTTAGTAATGATTATATGAGATGCATTTATTTTTGTATCAATGATAATTACGATTTTTACATGTGGGAAACAATAGCACATCAATTTATTCCTGCTTTAATTATTATTGTATCAAGTATTGCATTATTTATTCGTGTAGTTTGGAAAAAGATTCGTATGCATCAACCAATTCAATGGCGAAAACAACGAAAAATGTCCATGCAAATATTGATGATATCATTTGTTTATCTTCTATTTTATTTTCCATATACATGTTTAAATTTTATGTATTTATGCGGATTTTCATATGATTTAAATCCTGATGTCACTGATTTTCTTGATTTTATCAGTTATTTTATGATGCTACTGTTACCGTTTGCTTGTATGCTAACATTACCTAATATTGGCAACAGAATCAAAGGTGTTGTACGAGTTAATTGGGTAACTCGAACAATTTTTCCTACTACACGGACTACGAAATAATTTTCAATTCAAAAACAATGGTTTAATTCGATGAAAATTATTTATTTACTCATTAAAAAATTCGATTTTCCTTACACTAATATCGAAGTACATATGAGGAGAAAGAGAAAGTCAATATTTAATATTGTCGTGGAAATTGAACTCCGCCAACACCTGGTGCACCACCATAAACTTGACCCATCGTTGGATTTGGATTACCACCCATAGCATTGTCTAACATTTCACCCATGGCACCTAGAAAACAAATAATAGAAAAAATAGTTTGCTTTTATTTTCTACATACTGTTGACACCGCCTGGAACATTTTGATTGATCCAGTTATCGGTCATTTGTTCTTGAAAATTGTTTCCTTGTCCGTACATTTTCGATTTCGAAAACGATTGTAACTATCTACATAAAAACCTTCTCTTTTTATACTTGAAGAAAAGTCATTGAAGCATTTCTCGATGATTCTTTTCGGTTACGCCTTTCTATAATACTCGTCGAACCCTTCTTTATCAAGTAAAAAAACAAGCTTTCGATTGATCAGAAGTCGATGTCAACAAAAATCATGCATGCGAAAAGATATTTTGTTTATTCACGAACGAGAAAAAGAAAGCAGCAATAAATGAGATTTTTATTGTTTACAAAATAGTTTCATCAATGTTATTCGTAATTCTTTGGATGTAAATACATAAACAAGAATATCCAAAGCTGAATTGGTATAACCTAACCAATTTAACGTTTTATAGACTAAATCATGATGATCTTTATTTTTAAAACGAATAAGAAAAACATTACTAACTAATAAATAAGTAAAATATGGAAACCAACATATAACAAATGCGCCCATGACAATACCAACGAATGTTAGTGCTTTTTGATTTTGTGAAAGATTTTTCCAAAATTTTTTCTTTTGTTTCACATTTCCATTTTCGGCATTTGACGATTCTTGATTGATTTGTTGATATGAACCATGATGAATACGAAGTGTAATAACTTCAAGTGACGATCGATGATCAACAACTAGATTATCCGTTGTATGAGTGATAGTTTTCCTTCGATTGCATATTTCAAATGATGTTTTAAATATATTTTTCGATCGTTGATGTTTATAACCTATACGACGTGCTTGTGATTCTTTTTTTGCTACTGAATATACACAATAATAAACATAGATCATTAAAATTAATGGTACATAGAATGATACAATCGATGAAAATAGAATATAATATGAATTGTCTGGAAAATCACATTCTCGAAATGTCTCAACTGTTTCATTGAATATTGTTGACATATCTAAATGAATATGATCGAAAATATGTGTTTGTTTAGTTTTGAAAAAGAATCTTATACTAGGACTAGAACGTATTCGTTCAGTTTTTAAATGAATAACAGCTGGAAATGAGAGAGCGGCCGAACAGATCCACATGAATGATAATATACTAAGCCATCGTTTACATATAAATGAATTTTGATACGCCATTGGTCTTGTAATAGCAATATAACGATCGATTCCAATTGCTAATAGACAGAATATTGATGCTGTCGATGCAAAAATATCAATTGAATGCCAGAAATCACAAAAAAATCGTAAATTTTTCGAAAATAACCAATATTCATCGTCGGTCATTTCAAATAAAAATGCTAATGGCATAACAAATAAACCAACGATTAAATCAGCTAATGCCAACGATGCTGTATAATAATATTTTGATGAATGTAAAGTTTTGTCGTAGGAAATTACCCATATAATTAAAATATTGCCTATGATTGTAAATAAGCATAGAAGAATTAGAAAAAATCCAATTGGATATGCTGACCAATGAATATCTATCAGTGTTAGTGTTATACTTGAATTTATTGAAAATAATTTCATATCTCCAAACAACAACAGCAACAAAAAAAAGAAGAGATGTATATTCTTTAACAGTTGACAAATTCGATTGACAACAATATTGATTTGTTTCTTGATTCTATTTCCTATGAGAACAGAAACGTACTTATATAATAACTTTAGACATATGCATATAAGCATACATATACATCAACAGAATGAGTATGGATAATCGAAAGAAAATATATAACCCAGTTATTCTGTTCTCCATACGAACGCGTATAACAAGTCAATATTATACTAAAGTACATTACACATGAGAATACAAAGAAAAAACGAAGAAGACACGCGGATAGTATTTGATGAGAGATGTGTAATCTGTCAGACAAAATTATTTTGTCAGTATGGCAACATAATCTCGAAATATGCTCTATGTTTGACAATAGAGTACACGAGAGTTATTAACTGGTCCGTACTACCGAAAACGTACACATATACGTAAAAAAAGAAAAAGAAATTCGAGTGTTGAAAATTGTGACATTTTAAAATAACTAATTAATTCACATTTTGCCTTGAATGGTTTAATATTATGCAAAATATCAATAAAATAAAATGTTATTTTTATTTTCTACCGTTTGCACCGAAATAGAAAGAAGAAAAAAATCTTACATCCAAATATTGATTGGATAGAAGAAACAATAAATATAAATGGTACTTTCCCTACAACTTCGCCCTTATCAACAAATAATAATTCTATTCAACTTCAATTTATTTTCTTTTTACTTTACATGCAAAGCATGATTATTCTGTATTTTAATTATTTGAAACGGTAAAATCTTTAAATCCAATTTGTTCATGTATGAGACCAAGAAAACAAGCGAATGGCATGATATAACAAAGAAAAAGACTTATTGAATTCTTAAAATGACCAGTATAATCAAGAGTACATGTAATAGCATAAGGTATTTTGAGAAAAATAAAGAGAAGAGTTATGATAGGTATTTGAAAGGTTAATTTACTTATACGACGCCATTGAATACAACTGAATTTAAACAAATTGCATCACAAAAAACAACGGAAAAAATACTGAATTTATTAATAAACGATAGCGAATAAAAATATTACAAATAAGTGCCAAAAGATCTAATTATATGTATATTCTTTAATTAAATCTCGGTAGTTCTTCAGTACTTTATAGATAATACGATTCGAATTATGATACGAATTAGCACCACGATATGACGTTCGAATTAGATAGATTATATCTGGACCGCCATCACAATTCCATTCGATACAACTTGATTGATTGTTTTTTGTTAATTGATCAAATTGCCAATCGACATAATGAAAACCAGTATAACGAAGACTATCATTAAATGTTAAACCAGTATCATCGTATAATAAACGGTCTGCTGCTATTTTCCAATTGATCAAATCTTTCGAATAGGATAAACTTAGAATATTTCTTTGCGTAGGATGATAATCAACGGTAACAGGATTTACAAATGAAAAATATACTTGTGTAATAGGATCATATCGAATAGAAAATTTACTCATACCACCAGGAAAATGAATAATAGACACAAAGAAAAGTGTATTATCAGTTTGATTCAATTCGAGAATGACAGCTAGATTTGCTACGGGTGTTGAATTAAATCGTAGAATATTCAATATGCGTACATCATCCGATGAATCTTTCGATGTTACAACAAGATTTCCTTCTAAATAACCTGGTCGAGTCATATTTGGAAATGTTTTCGGTATCCATTCTTTATTGAAAGTAAGCGGTGGTGTCACACGCCAATTACTTGGTATCATAATCGGATCTCCTTCTTCGGTTTTTTCATTATCAAATGTTGATAAATTACAACTAAGAATAGCTGCTTGATAATCTCGAGGTCGTGAGTGTGGCGATGGTGAACTTTCCATTGCACGATACATCACTTGATTGGCAATAACAATCGGTGTAGGTGCTGTTGCAAATGAACCATTAAATAAAATGATTCCATTATCATCTCCATTGTACAACCATGTTCTACCCTGATCATTACTTCGATGAATAATAGCACTTGCATGTGAATCCGTACTTGAACCTATAGCATAGATCATATCTTTATAAACAGTTAATGATGTCCAATAACTATGTTTGATGTACGATGAAAATGTCCATGTTTGACCTTGATCATCACTGACATAAACAGAAACATTTCGTGGTTGTAATGTATATCCATTACCGAAGAAATCATGACTAGCAACGAGACGGCCAGTTGATAGACGAACGATCGATGGTGAACCAAGATAAATTTGTGATAGTTCATTATGATAAACAACTTCATTCAAATCAAGACTCGAATCTTCTAATTGTTTACATTGTATAAAATAAAAATTTATTACGAAAACGACTAACAATCTTGAATACATGAAACTATAACTGCGCGTGTTTATGTTATCTTTGTTTTTTCTTTGATGAAGGGTTAAAATAGAAAAGTTCTTTTATCTTACGTATATGCAAAGCATGTCTGTGTATAAATAAAACAGAAAGAAATCATATTTTTACGATGGTATCAACAAATGTTCCCAATGCTTATTATATTCAATCGAAATTAAATGATTTCGTACTTGATTTAAAAGATAATGCAACTAAGGCTCATACAGGTCTCGTTGTTTCGCCATTGAATAATGAATCAACGACTCAATTATGGTCATTCGATGAAGATGGAACAAAAAGTTATTGATATCGAAGGTATTAATAAAGCAGCAGGTGCAAAAGTCATCGCATATTCAAAGAATGGTGGTGTTAATCAACAATAGCAATTAGTACCAAAGGGTATAGTATAATATCAAATTTTATTATCAATAATCATTATGAAAATTAAACAGAATTTTTGAAAACACTTGAAAATAATACGGTTGTTTCATTAAAACCACTCGATCATATCAAAGGCAAACATCTCTTTGGTATGTTCATATTCATAGTATTCAACCATTTGTCGTCAGTCTTCGTTGTCATGATCTAACTGGTACGAAACAGCAATGGTTAACACGTACCAATGATAATCAAATCATACTTGGTGATAGTGAAAATGCTGATGGAGCTCTTGAGGCTTATTGAAAAGTGATCACTCGAAAATAATGATTTTTTTTTCTTTTTCGAGGAGAATAAAAAACAAACAAATAAATTCTGTCTATTTAAGAATCGAAAATGTCAACTAATGTACGATGAATAACATCAATTAATTCTCCTTTTTGATCACTACAAAGATCCCACAAATGTGCACCACGTAATCGTGCATCTTTGATATATTGTGCTTTCCTATTAACTGATTCTGTATCTTCATAACTGATCCAAATACGTGTCGTTGAATTGAACAAATAGGGAACATTAGCTTTCTTATCAAAGTAACGTTTCATCGTAGGAATATAATCTCGTTTCAAATGATCATAATCAAAAACATTATTTTTGTCCCATGTACCCATTGAAGTTCCAGTCGATGCTGTTTGACGGTAACCATTATTTTCACTACTTTCAACTTCTAAAACAATTATGTTTAACATGAAAGACAAAAAAAACAAGAGTATTCACCTTGCCAACCACGTCCATACAAAGGTATACCCATAACTAATTTTTCTGATGGTACACCAGCATCCATATAAGCTCGAATTGCTGCATGACAATTGGCTGCTGCTTCGTATTCATGAGGTTTTATCAAATGATTTCGATGTAAAGCTGCTTGATGATTTGTTTTCGGTTGCCAAGGACCTTCGCGAAGAGAACAACGAGAATTAATTAATTATGAAAATGACTAACCAGCAAAATCTTGAGTGAGAACATTAATCCAATCGAGATACGGAATCATTTGAATTAAATTTAAATATTTTATTTTTTCTAAGACACCACCTCTAAGACAATCAAATCAACAAAGTAGAATTAAAAATTTCGATTCTTTGTCAAACCGAATAGTCAGTAAATAATGTTTTCCAGTTTGATTCATTTGTTGACGAAGTTCTTTGACGAGAAGAACGTAATTTTCTTTATTATCGACTGAAAAAAGAATCCTAGAAGTAAATGAAAGTTATTGTTCGTTCGTTTGATTTCGAATTTGTAAACGAACCAATTTAGATCAATACCATCGAAATCATGTTTTTTAATGAATTGAATGCAAGATTCAGCAAATATCGAACGATTGGCTGCACTACTTGTAGCATAGGAAAAACTCAATGGATCGTCCTATCAACAAACAAAACCAATAGATTTTTCTTTCTTTTTCTATAAACAAATCGAAATCTCACGCCGGCAAAAATTGAAATCAATGTTCGTAGATGTGGATATTGCCTTTTCAAATTCGATAATTGTACAAAATTGCTTGGCATAGATGGTTCATATTTATCTTCTATATCTGCATGACTATCACTGTAACCAATACGTCCATTCGTATCTATTTTTGCATGAGCATAATTAATGTGTGTTAATTTCTCAGCAGTAATATTCGATACATAGTATTTTCGATAAATTGACCATGAGAGATAATAACCAAGAATTACAAATGAACTATTGTATTCGATTAGATTTTCAACAGGGACTAATGCTCTGTTGATATTATTTGATGGGTCACATTTTCTGAAAATGTAGATAGCCATGAAAATTAAAACAGTAACAAGTAGAAGTGCGATGACAGCAAGAACAATTGAAATAAAAATTCGTTTTCGACGATTGAATGCAATCTGTCTTCGATTGTTTTTAATCACTTTCTCAGGGCTAATTTCCGATAATTCGAAATTTAATGAAACTATAATCAAAGATTTTCAATTATATTATACGACAGAAAGAAAATCTACTTGGATATGGAAGTTTATCTTCAACAGCAATTTCATTTTGTTCGTTGTTGTTTGAAAACTCTTTCAATCGTTGAGCTAAATCGATTCGACCAATTCTTTCGAAAGCTACGATTAAACAATAACAATTTGCTGCATTAATTCTATCGAGATTTCTTAACGTTTGGAATAGTTTCATTGTTCCACCTATTGATATATCATTACATGTATCTCGTGGTACAGTATCAATAAATAGAAAATGAAAACGAATTCGATCTTCATGTGACAAACTATCCTGTATTGTAACTAATAACTCATTGAATTCGAAATTATCAGCCATTCTATCGAATGATTCCAACACTCACATAAAAGCAAAGTATATTATATAGAGAGATAAGAATGAATGAGTAACTTATACACGTGCTTTTATTTTCTTCTCCCAGTGAAAACATGTATGTAGCGCATACCAAACATCTTTATAGAGATAATTCAAATAAAGGAAAAAAAATATTCTATTTAAACTTTCGAATCAATCCATTATAGACAACATCAATGAGTTCTTCTTCATGATCACAACTTAAATCATATAGAAATGCACCACGTAATCGTCGATCGTTGATATATTGTATTTTTCTTTCAACTGATTGTGTATCGTCGTAACTAATCCAGATACCTGTTGATGAATCAAATAGATAGGGAACACTAGCTTCCTTGTCGAAATAACGTGTCATTTTCGGTAGAAAATTCTTTTTTACATAATTATAATCAAAAGTACTGGCATCATCCCAAGTTTTATTCATTTTTGTCAGTGATGTCTGTTGGCGATAACCATTGTTCCCGATATTTCTAACACCTAAATTTATACAGAATGATTTTTAATCGAGAGAAAAAAAAGAAGAATATTATTTACCTTCCCAGCCACGTGCGTATAACGGTATGCCCATAACTAATTTTTCTGATGGTACACCTGCAACGATATATTCTTGAATGACTGCATCACAATTTGATTTGGCTTCATAACGATCTTCGGGTATGAGTCGATTTCGATATAAAGCCGAATGATGATCGGTTACACTTTGCCAATGACCTTGAAAAGAAAAGAAACTGTATGATTGATTGATTTATTATTTTAATTAGACTCTTCTAACCAGTAAAATCTAATGTTAAAACATTGATCCAATCCAAATGAGGAAGCATATCAGGGAAATTAAAACATTCCATACAATGATCCGATCGACCTCTAAATTACGAAAATATTCCAAAAAAAATTGAATACATAAATCGAAATGATTTAACCGAATTGTTAATAAATAATATTTGTCTCCTTGTATTTGATTCAATTGTTGACGAAGTTCTTTGACAAGAAGAGCATAGTTCTCTTTATCTTCTAGACGATGAATAGTGTTAGGTGCGCCACCTTTGATCGGATATTCCCTAGAACAAATAAAGTAAAGTCAATTTGATTTAGAAATTGAAATTGAACACGAACCAGCTAATATCAATTCCATCAAAATTATATTCTATAACGAATTTAACGCACGATGCAACAAATATCGAACGTAGTTTTGAATCATGTGCAACATTTGAAAAATTATACGAATTCTCCTAACGTATATGAAAAAGAAAACACAAGATTATAACATTCAATTAAATAAATACTACATAGTCTCACATAACCACCGATTGTAATTAGTATTTTTATATTGGGATGTTTTTGTTTCAATTTAAACAATTGATTAAAATTTCCTTTGACAGGTTGATCGAGTTTATCGCCTAAAAATGATATTCCTGTATCTGCACTTGAATCAATTCGCATGATAGTTCCATCGACATCGATTCCAGCAAATGCATAATTTATGTGTGTTAGTTTATTAGCTGGAATATTCTCGACGAAATATTTTCGTTCATATATTGACCAAGCAGTGAAATAACCAACAAGTACAGCGTCATTTCTTCGTGTATATGGATATTGAGCAAAATAACTAGCTGATGGCGATGGTTTTTCCTCTAGAATTTTGATATTTATGATTTCATGTTTTTATTCAACTGACTTGGCTTTTGAGCTAATTTAATGATAATATAAATAATTAAAATTCCAATGAGAAGAAGAATAAATCCAACTAATTTCTTTGTCGAAAAAATTTTAGCCGGAGTATTTTGATTCGATGATTTTATTTTCGACAAATCTATGTAAATACGAAACAATCGCGATGTCAAATTAAATTATGCAATTACTAATCGATGAAATATGATCATCGTCACAGTCATCGAGCATTCGTTTCAATAAAACTGAATCGCCATTCATCTGTGGATGGGCGTTTTCTGCATGTGCTAAAAAATAACATTTTTTTTTGTTATGAAAGAAATTAAAAAGAAAGAAAGAAAACAAACATCGCAATCGTTGAGCTACGTCAAATCGACCAATTTTTTCGAATGCTGCGATTAAATATCCGAAATCTTCTTGACTGATTTTGCCAAGATTCATCAATGATTCGAGTAGATTAAGTGTTCCACTGATCGATGGATCATCACGTAATTGTCGCGGTAAAACATCAGCAAATAGAAAATGTAAACGAACTCGATCTTCCTTGGACAAACAATCCTGAACTTTGAGTAATAATTCACGAAATTGTAATTCTTCAGCCATAATCTCAATCGTTTACATACCGTGTAGCTATAGATGTCTGTTCTGTTTTTTTATTCAGAGAAAAAAAACAAACAATCAACACGTAGTAATCCAATGAAGATAAGAATAACAGAACTATTGATAAGTGTACAGTAGCGTTTCATTCTCTTCTCCGTTACGATTCGTCTAATACCACGAGAATAACAAGAAGTATCGAAAAAAAACATCAATTATGTTATTTTTGGGCGTATATTAAAACATGTTTGATACTAATTTGTTTTTAAACTATGTGAAAAAATATGATTGATCGAATATGCACGCAGAAACCTCTGCTGGTGTTAACAAAGAATCATCCAGTCATGGCTCACTAACTTTCTTGAGAATATAAAAAGAGAAGGTTTTTATGTAGATAGTTACAATCGTTTCGAAATCGAAAATGTACGGACAAGGAAACAATTTTCAAGAACAAATGACCGATAACTGGATCAATCAAAATGTTCCAGGCGGTGTCAACAGTATGTAGAAAATAAAATCAAACTATTTTTTCTACTATTTGTTTTCTAGGTGCCATGGGTGAAATGTTAGACAATGCTATGGGTGGTAATCCAAATCCAACGATGGGTCAAGTTTATGGTGGTGCACCAGGTGTTGGCGGAGTTCAATTTCCACGACAATATTAAATGCTGACTATTTTCTTTTCTCTCTCTCTCTCTCGCTCCTTTCGTATACAGTTCAATATTAGTTTAAGAAAAAAAACAGTGCTTTTTTAATATTATAAGGTTCATATATTATTTGCAATTATAAAAATCGATCGATTTTCGTACTTTTTTTTTCGTGTGAAAACTAAAGTCAAGGTTGAATCTTGAGAAAAAAATACAGAAGAATCAAGCTTGTGAATCTGCACATACGAATGCTAATCTTTACTCTATAAATATCGAATCATATTTCAATGAGAGAAGAAAAAAGAAAGAAAATGTGCAGCACAATGTTCTATTTGTGCATTCTTATAATTTTGCAATCGATTACTTTAATAACGAGTAAGAGTAATGTTTCGTTTGCAAGTCAACCTGACACTTGGGCAGCAACGGATGGTCTCGGTCGAACTTTGCCAACACATGATCAAGTCGGAGATTTAAAACCGAATAAATTCGTTGGTATTTTTTATTTCTTATGGGCTGAGAACGGAGCTGGATTTAAAACAGGTCCCTACGATAATACAAAAATCTTAGCTGAAGCTGGTGGTGATTTAATCAAAGCAAAATTTGGTCCCGTAAACGCTTTTCATCATTGGAGCAAACCCTATTTAGATTACTATCTAATGGACGATGAATTTGTTATTCGTAAACATGCACAAATGTTAGCTGATGCTGGTGTTGATACAGTTATATTTGATGCAACAAATGCGTTTACGTACGATAATATTTGGACGAAAATTGGCGATATTTATACGGATATGAGATCGAAAAATATTCGTACACCAAAATTTTGTTTTATTACTTGGTCATCAACTGAACAGACAGTGACGAAATTGTACAATAATTTATACAGTAAAAATCTCTACAAAGATCTTTGGTTTATGTGGCAAGGTAAACCATTGCTATTCGCTAATCCTACTGGATTTCCAAGTCAATTATTGGATTTTTTTACTATACGAGAATCATGGGCATGGACAAAAGATCAAAGTTGGTATGGCAATGGTCATGGCAAATGGCCATGGATTGATAATTATCCTCAAGGTCGTGGTCTAAGTCCAAGTGGAGAACTTGAACAAACATGTGTTACTATTGCTGGACATCCAACAATGAATATTGGCCGTTCATTCGATGGTCATTCTCAACATGAACCCGATGAAAAAAATCCCGGCGTAGGAATCTATTTTTCACAACAATGGGAGCAAGCATTGAATATCGATCCATCGTTTGTGTTTGTTACCGGTTGGAATGAATGGATAGCTCAACGTTTTGTTCAAACAAGTGCACAAAATTCATTTATTGGCAAACAATGGCCTGTTGGTACGACGTTTTTTGTCGATGAATTTCTTCAAGAATATTCACGTGATGCTGAACCAATGGCTGGTGGACATGGGGATAATTATTATTATCAATTAGCTAGTTATATTCGTCGATTTAAAGGTGTATCGAAACCTGAACAACCATCGGCACCGAAGACAATTCAAATCAATCAAGATTTTACTCAATGGACTGGTGTTCAACCATTTTATCTTGACGATCTTTTCGATATTCCTTCACGTAATCATTCGAGATATGGTGATCAAGGTGGACTATTAATTGACACAAGTCAACGAAATGATCTAGCAGTTATGCAAGTAGCTCGAGATCCGACACATTTATATTTTTATTTACGTGCAACTCAACCATGGAAACAAGGAAATCAGTTTCTTTGGCTATTTCTTAATACGGATAATACATATTCAACGGGTTGGATTGGTTTCGATTATTTAGTTGATCTTGGTGCAAGTCAATTGAAAAAAAGTACATCCACTACAGGTCAATGGCAACCACAAGAACAAATCACAATTGCTAATAGTGGTAACAATGAATTACATTTTTCTCTTGCATATTCATCACTTCATATGGATTATAAAAATATTCAATTACAATTCAAATGGTTTTCAGCTGATCAATTGTATTCAACTGATCCACTGAATTTTATTGATAAAGGAGATTCAGCACCCAATGGTAGATTTACATATACATATGCTGTTAAAGATTCTTAATCAATAAAATAATATTGAATAGAATAGATAATTTCTTGACGTCGTAAATGCGTTACGTTTTACGAAAATTTTAATCAGATTAATTGCGAATTTTTGTTATCGAAATACACTACTAATTATTATAATGTGAAGTCTTCACAATATCAGTCCATATCCATTTCACTTTTCGTTATTTCTTTCTCGTTATCGTTTATACATTCTTTTTTCTCATCATGCTTGTTGGTTTCGTTATCTCGTTCTTTTATATGTGCATATACATTTTTATTCTCTAAAATGTATGTCGAGTTTGACTTGAATAAATACACTTTCACAGTATGGTGATGGTTTTGTCAATCACTATATAAAGTGCTTATTGAGATGAAAATAGATTTAAACGAGTGATAAATCATTGCATATGAGTTTTCTTTCTTGATTAATTCGCATAGAAGCAACATTGAGCACATCCCTACACAGATTTTCACTCAAAATCTTACTTATATTAGCAATCATTAGTTTGATTATCTTATTATTTTTGAACAATAACGGAAGAATTATGCATCCTCGTTGGTTTGTGATGTTAAAGAATACTAATATGTCAATAGAAGATATTCAACTTTCTAATAGATTAATCGAAATAGCAAAGAATCGCAGTTCGGTATATCATTTACAAGATTTTGCGTATTTTCGAATGATTTGAAATCAATTTCCACGAACTGATTCTGCTGCTAGAATTAATCTCGGATCATATTTGATGCCGTTACTATCAACAAAATTAAATTCGAAAGATGTTTTATTTATTGTCATGGGAAGTGTAGCACATACACAAAGAGCTCTTCAGATTGTTGAAACTTGGTTACAATGGTCACAGAAAAATGTCTTTATTTTTGCCGATGCCGATAATTCAAGTATACCGTTCACGACATTACCAGAATTAAAAAACAAACCAACTTATACAGATGCACAACATCGACAATTGATCGGTTCTTAATGGCTTATGCGAAAAAAATCCGAAATAGTAAAACGAACGAAATGGTTTGTATTTGTCGATGATGATACATGGGCGAATGTGCCTGCTCTTTTTTCATATCTACAATATTTCGATCATCGCCTTCGTTTATCGATCGGTTATCTTTGGGATAATACTTGGGTGTCAGGTTGGTCGCATTTCTCGGGTGGTGGTGGTATTGTTTTGTCTCATGCAGCTTTTATCGAAATGATGCCAACAATTTATACACCTAGGTGTTATTAAAATTCATTCAAATCGGTTTTATTACCATAAACCACCTGCTATTTCTACTCTCAAGGATATTCCAATCGGGCATTATGTTAGTCAAGTCACTTTTCATTATGTTCACGAATATAGAACTATGAAAATAATGACATGTACTGTTGCTGCATTTTAGAAATGGCCGATTAATGGATGTAATATCACTTATTCGGAAAAATGAATATTTTATAATAAACTGATATAGTTGAACATGTACTCATTGAATTTAAGAATAAAGATCAGCTTTTATTTCTTTCTTGGAAAACGTTTTTATTAGAAATACACACAGGGCAATTTTTTCTATCCTGACCTGTATTGTCTAAAAACCGCTTTTCATCATCACTTTTGTCAACACGCGTGTAAGCACTTGAGATCATGATTTCTTCTAATTTATTTATGCATTGAGCATAGTTGTAATGTATTTAGAGCTGAAATCTGTGTACGAATTTTACCAAGACAATTTTTTCGCTGTCAATTTCTTAACCGAACAGTTCAGGACATGACACAGAAGATCACGATAAGATATGTCCTGAGTTTACGACAGGGCAACAGCACTCCCTGCGCTCTTTTATGTACATCTGTGGTCTTTACTCTCTTATCTGAAAAAAATCATAGCATGTCTTAACCTTACTCTACATTATGTTTTGTGTCAGTTTTTTTGCATAATGATACGATTTATGTATTTAAATGTCGACGTTCTCTCGATCCAAATGAAGATCATAAGAGAAAAAAAATTGTATGATTTATCCTATTTCTATAAGTACATATCTGTGTATTCATCGAGAATAAATAATCGCTTGATTGATTTTGTACGGAGTAAAAATGTGACTCACATACTTCTACAATAAAAACAAATCGGTCGAATAATAGCTCGTAAGCAGTTTTGTTTTTTGTTAAAGATTATTTTACCTTCGCGCCTTTCATCTATTCTTGAGATTCATAATAAGATATTGAAATACGTAAGTAAATAGAAAACTCAATTTTCATGAATGAATTACATCAAAAATATAAATTTCTTTTGTTTAGTCATGAAAAGATTTAATGTAATCAAATTTATGAAGTATCTTGGATTTAAGATCTTATTTGCGACCATAATCGTTAGTTTAAATATTCTGACTTGGCACAATAACATAGCTGTGCGTCGTCAATCGTCAATTACAGCATTCACAGATAACAATATGTCCATAGAAGATATTCAACTTTCTAATAGATTGATTGAAATGGCAAAGAATCGTAGTAATCGATATTATTTATATGATTTTATTTATTTCCGAATGATTCAAAATGGATTTCCACGAACTGATTCTGCTGCTAGACTTAGTCGTGGATCAAATATAATGCCTTTACTACCGACAAAATTAAATCCACAAGATGTTTTGTTTATTGTTATGGGGAGTGCAGCATACGTACATAGATCTGTTTGGATGGTTGAAACTTGGTTACAATGGTCACAGAATAACTTCTTTATTTTTGCCGATGCCGATAATTCAAGTATACCGTTTACGACATTACCAGAACTAAAAAATAAACCAACTTATAAAGATGCGCAACATCGACAATTGATCGGTTCTCAATGGCTTATGCGAAAAAAATCCGAAATAGTAAAACGAACGAAATGGTTTGTATTCGTCGACGATGATACATGGGTGAATGTGCCTGCTCTTTTTTCATATCTACAATATTTCGATCATCGTCTTCGTTTATCGATTGGATATGTTTGGGATAATACTTGGGTGCCAGGTTGGTCGTATTTCTCTGGCGGTAGTGGTATCGTCTTGTCTCATGCAGCTTTTATCGAAATAATACCAACAGTGTATACACTTCAATGTTTACATACGGGCTTCAATGATATAACAATAGGACAGTGTGCAAAAGAAAAAGGTGTTCTTAAAATTCATTCTGATCGATTTTATTACAATTCTGTATTCTCATATAATACATTTCCACATTTTGGTCATCATGTAAGTTTTCATTATGTTAATGAATCTAAAACTTTCAAAATGCTCACATGTACTGTTGCTGCATTGTGGAAATGGCCGATTAAAGGTTGTAATATCACATATTCGGAAAAATGAATGTTTGATAATAAACTGATATAATTTAGCATGTGCACATTGAATTTAACAATAAAAATAAGTAACATACATCGAGAATCGATTCACTTGACCTCGAACTGAATGTTTTCGCTATAGATGAAAAGTATCATGTAGAGCTTTAGTAATAGAATTTCATTACATTTGCTAGGAAAGTAATCCATGTTATATTCTCGATCTAAAAACGTGACATAAGCAATCTTGTTCTAATCAGTTGAAGAGGATTTCATTTTTAAATTTATAAAATATGCTGACTAGATTTTTTAATCATATGGTAGATTGATGTGGTAGAGAGCAAACCTTGCCAAATTTCGTATGGTATAGTAGTGCCGATGCCTGATATAAAATTTCGATAATACGTTTACTTTGTTTGGATAATTTTATTTTACTGTACTTTGCTTTACTTTACTTTTTCAAAGTGTGATAAAGATAAAGTGCCACCCCTAGTTCTGTTTCAATAAATACCTAATAATTTAATTTTTATCTAAACTATAGTTAAGAAGCGTATAGTTCAGTTTTGAGTAGTCCTATAGCTGTATATACAAGTTTTGGCAAAACTACGTAAATATTTTCATACAATTTCTTTTCATTTTGAAATTCATTTCATATAAGAAATGGTTTCTCATTTCAGAGATCATGCTTTTTCTATCGTCTATCTTAGAAAAGGAAATTTGAGTCAAAATTAAAAAATTTACAGGGGGGACAAACCAATTTACAGAGGGAGCATTGCAGCAAAATCACTTTTCTCATATGCTATTAAATAATGCTTTAAATATTCACGTTTTCTCCACTCGAAGAAGCATCATACGAAAAAAAGTGCAATCTGTCATCTCTGTGTGAATACATACCAATTGATCCATGGAGAATAATCGCTTGGTTGATTTTGTACAAAATAAAAAAATGTGATGCTTATACGTTTATAATAAAAACAAATCCGTCGAAAAATAGCTCGTAAGCAGTTTTGTTTTGTCAAAGATTATTTTATCCTCGCACTATTTCATCTATTCTTAAGATTCTTAATAATAATAACACTGAAATAAATAAATAAAAAGTAAACTCCATTCTCATCAATGAATTACATAAGATACACATTTCCTCTGTTTAGCCATGAAGATATATGATGCATTGCGTCATTTATTTAATATTGAATGGCTATCGACATGTACTTCGAAAATTTTTAAGCAACATTACATTGTTAAGATTGTATTTGTATTAATTGCAATCATTAGTTTGATCATCGTATTATTTTTGAACAATAACGGAAGAATTATGCATCCTCGTTGGTTTGTGATGTTAAAGAATATTAATATGTCAATAGAAGATATTCAACTTTCTAATAGATTAATCGAAATAGCAAAGAGCCGTAGTAATCGATACTACTTACATGATTTTGCGTATTTTCGAATGATTCGAAATCAATTTCCACGAACTGATTCTGCTGCTAGAATTAATCTCGGATCATATTTGATGCCGTTACTATCAACAAAATTAAATTCGAAAGATGTTTTATTTATTGTCATGGGAAGTGTAGCACACACACAAAGAGCTATTCAGATTGTTGAAACTTGGTTACGATGGTCACAGAATAACTTCTTTATTTTTGCCGATGCCGATAATTCAAGTATACCGTTTACGACATTACCAGAATTAAAAAACAAATCAACTTATACAGATGCACAACATCGACAATTGATCGGTTCTCAATGGCTTATGCGAAAAAAATCCGAAATAGTAAAACGAACGAAATGGTTTGTATTTGTCGATGATGATACATGGGTGAATGTGCCTGCTCTTTTTTCATATCTACAATATTTCGATCATCGCCTTCGTTTATCGATTGGATATGTTTGGGATAATACTTGGGTGCCAGGTTGGTCGTACTTCTCTGGCGGTGGTGGTATCGTTTTGTCTCATGCAGCTTTTATCGAAATAATACCAACTGTATATACACCTCAATGTCTACATCAAGGCTTCAATGATATAACAATAGGACAGTGTGCAAAAGAAAAAGGTGTTATTAAAATTCATTCAAATCGGTTTTATTACCATCAACCACCTGCTATTTCTACCCTCAAGGATATTCCAATTGGAGATTATGTTAGTCAAGTCACTTTTCATTATGTTCACGAATATAAAACTATGAAAATAATGACATGTACTACTGCTGCAATTTGGAAATGGCCGATTAAAGGGTGTAATGTCACATATTCGGAAAAATGAATATTTTATAATAAAAAAAATTTTCTTTTAAATTTATTAGTTTAATTATAATCATCCTCATCAGCACTGTACAATGATTCATCTCTGGCTCTGTGGTTTCCTCTTCGATTATTTGTTGACGTTGTTGTTGGACGATAATGATTATGCTGTTTCTCTGAAGTTTGAAAATCATCATCTGCTAACGAATGAAAATTTTGAATGATCTCGACAAAAGTCGGTCGATTATGTTTAGGCCATGTACAACAAGAACAAAGAATGTCAATAATTTTCTTCGGTGCATGTTGTTCTCGACAAATTTGTTGAAAAATAGTAGCATTTCTTTTTTCAGCCAATGCTTTCATAAGTTCTCTATTACGTTCATATTCTGTTATCCATGGTAAATCACGTGTTGCAATTTCGAGAATAACACAACCATATGCCCAAACATCAGACGCAAATGAACTTCGTTGTGGTGGACTAAAACAAAGTTCAGGTGCAAGCCATCGAATAGCACCTTAAAATATTAATAATTAGAAAATATGTAGATATGAAGGCACGTACCTGTGGTTGATTCACCGATTTCTGAATTCGAATTTTCAATAATACTTGACAAACCAAAATCCGACAGAACAGCTTTACCATTTCGTCTCAATAGGATATTATCACTTTTCAAATCTGAATGAACAATATTTTTCTCGTGTAAATACGACATTGCATAAGCAACATCGATCATCATATTTTCACAATCACGCCAATAATTCGTTTTCATATATTGTTTTTCAATATAATCACACATTGTACCACCATCGATTAATTCCATAACCAAAAGCGTATGTTGTGATGTATGTATAACGTCAATATATCGAACGATACTTGGATGATGAAGTGTTTTGAGAATGTTTGTTTCATGTATGGCTTCTAAGGATAATTGTGATCGTGTAACTTTATAAGCTACTTTTTGGGTGTCACGATAGATTCCTTCGTAGACTTTGCCATACGAACCAGCACCAAGTTTTTTTAAACATTGAAGCCATGATTCTTAACCACACAAGATATTTTTCCCAATGAAAAACAAAACGCTTTCGTTTATTACCTTTTCGATGTTTTACTCGTTTAATAGGTCGACGTTTTGTCTTATCATCGATAGCTTTCTGTTCAAGTCGATTAAAATCAATATAATAGTTCTTCAGATAGACACCGTCTTCATTGTTTTGATAAGCATTTTCGATAGTAGCATTTTGTTCTTCCGTGTAATTACGCCATTCTTCTTCTTCATCCTGTGCGAATGGATCTAAATTTGCTTTCCACATCCATGTTACAGCCGTCGAATTCGTAGTCGCTGACATATTAAAATTATATTCAAATGCTTTTTTTTTTACCAACTATGTTTCTCTTTGTTTGACTAAAGAATAAGAATGAAAACAGCAGACAAGCCAAGATGTTATTTTATTCTGCGTTACGAAGAAGAAGAAGAAAGGGAAAAAAACAATCGCTGAAAATAACTGTTTTGATTTCGGTTTTTTTTCTCCGAAAAAGACATGAAAAAGTGTGAACTCAAAACATAAGACAGAACGAAAAGAAAAGTTTGTTTTAGTGATCTCATCAGTATAAATGAACGCGTCAAATCATCGGTTTTATCGATTTAACAGATAAGATCGAACAGAAACAATAAATACATATGAGAGTTAATTGCAGTGTATTGTGTGCATATACGATTGAGAAGAAGAAAAAAAAGAGAAAAGAGAACGAGTCAACAACACATTAAATCTTCTTCTTCTTCTTTTTCTTGTATTGACTAGAGAGTATAACGAAAAGTAATGGGTCGATTAGACGAAAAAATTGCATTGATAACGGGTGGTTCGGAAGGTATTGGTTTTGCAGCAGCCAAGCAATTTCTTCTCGAAGGTATTGATCATGTTTTCATTACTGGTCGACGTCAGCATGCACTCGATGAAGCTATTCAAAAATTAAATAGTACAAAAGTCACAGCTGTTCAAGGCGATGTTTCAAATTTAACTGATCTCGATCGACTTTACGATGTTATTAAGAAAGAAAAAGGCTATTTAAATATACTTTTTGCTAATGCAGGCGTTTATGAACTTCAACAATTAGGTTCAATTACTGAAGAACATTATACTAAATTAATAAATGTCAATGTTAAAGGTGTGTTATTTACTGTTCAAAAAGCATTACCAATATTTAAAGATGGTGGATCGATTATTTTAAATGGATCCTATAGTTCAATTAAAGGATTTGCTCAACATTCAGTTTATAATGCAACAAAAGCAGCTATTCGTTCGTTTGCTCGTTGTTGGACAGTTGATTTAAAAGATCGAAAAATTCGTGTTAATACACTTAGTCCAGGACCAACCGATACATCTATGCTTAAAACTCTCTACGAAAATGACGAATACAAACAACAACAAGTCTACAATCAATTAGCATCACAAACCGTCGTTGATCGGATAGGTACTCCAGATGAAATCGCTAAAGCAGCTGTATTTCTTGCATCGGACGATAGTAGTTACATAACTGGTATTGAACTTTTTGTCGATGGTGGTGCAGCTCAAATCTAAGATCGATAACTTTTTTCTTCTTTCTCCGAAAAATAAATTATATTTACTTTCACCGTCTAGCAGACGAGAAAAAGAAACGAGATGCACCGAGAACAATTCATTTTACAGTATTGATGATAGTTTTGGTTTGTTAACAATTAAAAATGTTCATCAATTAAAGAGCTGTATGCTTAATAATATATGACTACATCATTAACTGTTACTAATAAATCAACAATTATTAAAAGTGCTTCTCATACAAGTTGTATTATACTCGTTCTTTCACTTGTCTACATGCTATTCAAAAAGTTTATTCACCCTCAACGTCAATACTGTTGAGAAGAATCCATATACGACATTTAGTTTTTCATTAGCAGATTAAAAGATTTATATTTCTTCTCAAACAGAATTCTACTCTACTCAACTCAACTTTCTTCTTAATTAAAATATCCTTTTAGTATTAAGCCATGTCATTCATCTTATTTTCACAGACGCATACAGAAGTAGCTATATGTCCGCAGTTGACTTTGATATCGATGCTATTACAGCATTAAATAATGCATCGACTGCTCTTAATTCTTATGCACCTATATTTATTTATATTTTCGGTACAGTTGGAAATTGTCTCAATATTCTTGTTTTGAGTCAACGAACACTTCGTTCAAATCCATCAGCTATTTATTTTCTTGCTTCATCATTAGCAGGTATTATTGTCATTATCAGTGGTCTAACAAGTCGAATGATGTCTGGTTACAATGGAGATTTAACACTAACAGTTGGCTGGATTTGTAAAATTCGTAATGTCGTTTTGTACAGTTTTCGAACCGTTGTCTTTTGGATGATTGTTTGTGCTACAATTGATCGATGGTTATCATCGAGTACAAAAGTTAATTATCGACAAATGAGCAATATGAAAAATGTTCGTCGAAGTATCATTGCAGTCATGATTTATACTTGCATTATCAATTCGCCTATTCTCTATTGTTACGAAGCAAATGTCGATGGAACATTACGTAGTTGTTACGGTTCGACATATAGTTGCCGTTTAATAACAGATCTTATCTATGCATTTGGCATTGTTCTACTACCATTGACATTAATGACAATTTTTGGTTTGTTAACAATTCGAAATGTTCGTCAAGTACAAACTCGTGTACAAACAATAACTGCAATTAATTCGAATTCACGTTCGACAACAACAACAACAATCAAACGGGATCAAGAATTATTTCGAATGTTACTCATACAAATTACTTTACTTTTACTATTCAATGGTCCACATGCTATACAAAAAGTTTACACATCATTCTCATCAAATACTACTTCTGACAATTTAACAGACGCTACTACAACATTAATCTTCAACATATTTACTCTCCTGGCATTTGTTGCAAGTAGCATGCCATTCTATATCTATACACTCATCGGTGGAAGTCTATTTCGTAGTGCCTTATATAATTTATTCAAGATTTTTTTTCACAAATTGACATGTCATTGATTGTTTTTAGTATTTCTCTCTTTGAAATAAAAGATTTATTTCAATTATTGTTGATAATGACATAAGAGGTCTTTCAGTCCATTTAATTGTAATCGATGCACATGATTTTGATTGTAATTTCTTGTGATATGTATCAAATCGTTGTCGAATATCATCTCGTGTTGAATCAATATAAAGATATCCACAAATATTGAATTGAATTTGTCGAATATTTTCAATTAATATCCAAAAATCATGAATCATATGTTTTAATAAATCTTCATTCCAACGTGTTGGACCCATGGTTATTTTCAATGATTTTCCAATCGATTCCATTGAATGTAATTGTTCGAAAAAGACACGTGTCGGTTCAGCAAGTAATGCTTCAACATGAATACATTGAATATGTTGAAGTAGAAAATAATTTTCTTTTAACCAATATCCGAACTGATTCAATGACGATGTTGATAAACATAAAATACATAATTTTTTTAAGTTTGACATATGTCGAATATAATGTTTGATTATTGAATATTGATTGTAATTATCTTTAATTGTTAATATTTCAATACGACTGTCTTTACTTGTAAATGTATTAATTGTATGTGCGAAATTTCGATAGATTAATTTGCAGATGCGTACTGACCTCAGATTAATTAAACCTTCGAATAGAGTTTGTGTCATAGTACATCCGAGGGACAGATGTGTCAACGAATGTAATTCTCGTAATGTAAGAAATGTTAAACGTTCGTGATAGGGACGTAGTTTAATCGTTAAATAACGTAAACGTATTAGTTCTTTAGCATTATCTAATAGAAATTTTAATAGATAACTGTATTGTGTTGAGAAACGATTTTCAACATAAATCAAACGATGAAGAATATGTTTCGATTGTGAAAGAACAATGGCCGAGAAGAAATTCAAAGTTTGACTATTATTTGTTAATTGAAAATGAAATAATAAATGTTCAGATGTAAGAATAGAATTAAAATACTGATTTAATTGAGAAAAACTATGAAATATTTCCGATATATCAAGATAATTGAAAATACATAACCAGATTTCAATCGGTACATTTTCTGCACACGTTTTCATTTTCCTATACATACAAACAATAAAATACAATGTGATTATACGTCTATCTATCTATGTATGTATGGTGTGCATCGATGCACAACTGTGCATTTTGTCATTGCCAAATCTTATTTTGATTTAAGAGTAAATAAAATTTTATTAATATAGAAAAAAATCAACATTATGTGACTATGTTTTCACTTTTGTCGAAACACAAATTGAATCGATTCTTCAATTCAAAAATTCTACCTAATGCATGATAACAATGACAAAGATTTGTTTGTAAATTATTCGATTGAATTAACCAACGATTTCGAATATAGCTGATGATGATGTTTCTGATTCAGCTGAATTTTTATTTAATTTTGCTCAAAGTACTTCCTCTTTTGACATTGATTTCTGTCGATAAACTCAAATTGTTTTCGTTGGTTTTCTCGTTTGTAATTCATTCTCGAGATGAGAATTTGCTTGAATTGTACGCGCATTTCTAGCATCCATCTTCTTGAAATGTCAAAACGAAAATGTACTGTAATGTTTCACTGACACATTTTATTCTTGCTTTGAATATAGTTCACGATTTATTTGTTGTCCTTTTCGTTTTTAATTAGAAAAAAAACGAAGTCTTACGAAGGCATTTCATTATGAATAAGATTTATTTTTCTTATGAGTTTCGATACCGATGGCAACGAAAAGTAAAAGAGCTCGAACTATAATTCATGTGTTAGTCAGTGGAAAAACATCGAAACCGAAAAGAATAAATCAAGTCACGCCAATAAGCGATTATTCGATCAATAGTGGATTGGGTTTGACTCTAAATCAAAGTTCTCCTACTCCAACTCCAGCAAAAGAAATATTCGGTCTTGTCAATAATCATCACCGAAATCGAAATCGAAAGACGAAACATCGGAACTTATTTAGAATTATTCTTCTACTATTGATTCTTCTTCTTCTAGTTGGTATTACCATTGGAGTTATTCTTTTAATTCCTCGAAATCCAACCAAAACAACAATAAATTCAAGTGAATTTTTCAATTCGTACATGAGCTATAGTTTTCTTCTCATTTAGACGAAACATGTGTTCTACGATGGAATACATCTGGCGTGACAATCGATGGTATTGTAGGTGTTTCTGGATTACAAGCAAATTTATTATTACAACCTTGGGATATAACTTTCAATTCAGCCGGTACACTCTATATAACAGATCGATTCAATGGTCGACTTAAAAAATTAATTCGTGGTGCTCAAAATGCATCCATATTGTCAACTCCAGTATCGAGTTTTGCTCGACCAACTGGAATTGCCGTTGATAATAATGATAATCTCTATGTTGCCGATCAAACAAGACACACAGTTTCATATCTAAATTCGGCCAACTCGTCTTCAGTCTCAGTAATTGCTGGCATACCAGGTTGTATTAAAATCATCGATAGACACATTCAATTATACGATCATTTTCTTTTCATACGTAGGTTCAAGTGGATTAGGATCGAATCAGTTAAATCAACCTCATGGTATAGATCTTGATACAAGTACGAATACACTTTATATATCAGAATATTCAGCTCATCGTGTTCGATGTTATTTATATAATGCAACATCAGGAACAACAGTTGCAGGTGGTAATTCTCAAGGGAATACTGCTACACAACTTAATATGCCGACAGCCGTTTATTTTGATTCATTTTCCAATAGTCTTTACATAGCAAATTCAGGTGCGCATAATATTGTTCGTTGGATATTAGGCAGTAGTAATTGGACATTGAGCGCTGGTAATGCACTAGGAGCACCAGGTGGAACATCAATGCTTTTAAACAGTCCACTTGATGTTGAACTTGATCCAATGGGTAATTTATATGTTGCAGATACAACTAATCAACGAATACAATTTTTTCCATTTGGAAAATTGAATGGAACGACTATTGCTGGACAATTGCTAACTACTGGTATTGATTCATACACTTTTCGGAATCCTGTTTCATTACAATTAGATACTCAACTTAATCTATATGTTGTTGATTATCTTAATAATCGAATACAAAAGTTTTTGCGTTATTAAATTTTGTTGTGTGCTAAAATATTAGATTAGAGAAAAAAAACATCGACAAAGAGTATTTAGCCAACATCGTAATCATGAGAATATCAATCATTTATGCTACATATGACAGTAACGTAAAAAAGACGTCATCGAGTTTTGTTTATATTAGAAGAAGAAGAAAAAAAAGTCAATATAATGCTTGATTACACACTACGTATAAGACTGTTTATTTGGTTTAAGGATTAAAAAAAGAAAAGACAAAGATGACTAATATGAAGCTCGAAAAATAAATGAATTAATTTTGTGGTACTATGCCTGGGATAGGAGGATAATTTGGTTTGTTTCTTCAATAAGAACAAGAGAAAAGAATATTTATGTATTTACTATTTTTTTTCTGAAAGAATTCTATACATACGATAGCGATTGAGTATTGCCGAAACGTTCGCCTGTATCCATGCCTAATGCACCGGCGCCAATACCGAAACCAACACCACGAATACCGAATTTTCGTGTGTAACATTGTCTGCAATATAAATCACCATCATGTTCAGACATTGTTGTGATTTCTAATGATTTTTTGCAAAGACCTTATGAAAAAAAAATCAGAATAAATAATCAGTCCGAGAGAGAGAAAACATTTTACCGCATCGAAAACAAATTTTATGCCACATTTTTCCAGCAGCAGGTATCGATTCAGCATGAAATGCTGCATGACCACAACGAGGACAATGAGGCGTATCTTCCGCTTTGAATGGCATCTAACGCGAGTATCAACAGAAAAGAATAAAAATAAGAATATTTGTCCTGTTTCTTATCATATATATATATATGTATCCATGTTTATATTCTTGACAGAAACAAAAATATGTTATTAGTAATAAATTATATTTAGACAAAGAAGTTTGTCCTTCAGATTTCTATTTTTATTTTCTTTTAGTATGTTATTAATAAGATATAACACTAAAACAAAAAGAGAACGGAAATTTCTGTCAATAAAAACTTGTTTAGATAAAGAATATTCGGTTATATTCGCTATTGAAATACGAACAAATCAAGTTATGTCAATCATTATTGATATGACATTTACTTTCGAAGAGTATTTTTATATGCGTATATAGTAAAATAGAGTATAAGATAAGACAAAGAGTAAAAAGTAAGTGACTCATAGTTATTATTTACTATCCCACCAATGTTTTGCTTTTGTTAAGATTCTGGACATAAATGTAACGATTACTCGAAGACTAATTGTCAAACCACACCCTCAAGAACAAAGTGCACTGAAAACAAGCCAAAAATTGACCCAACTTGATTTCATGGAATGATTGCTAAAAAGAAATTAACCCGTGATCAAAGGTGATCGTGCATTCTACAGAGAGCACCAACAAAGAAGAAGAAGAAGAATTGTAATATTTTCATTTTTGAGAACTTTTATCACAACTAAGTAAATAAGCCCGTTTTCATAATCGAAAAACAGACGCATTCGACACATATACATTTATTTAGCATAATAAACTAAAATATTTACATCAAGTTTTTAGTGGCATACCAAATACCACATGCAAATGTTCCTAAAAGACAGTTTATCGCAAAATTGAATTATTGAACTTTAATTGCTTGCCAAAAGTATTTAAAAAACCTGACTAAATAAATAAAAATATTTGTAGTAAATAACTTTATTAAATTAAAAATGCTTTACCCAATGATGATGTTGTTCAAGCCACGAATCAAGATTACCATCTATTAAATTCACGGTTTGATCAATGAATAATTCAATAATCGAATCTTCATTGTGTGGTTGATGTTGAACAATATCTTCAGCTAATATTGCTGAGAATGAAATGAAACTAATAACGTGAGCCCATGTGATATTACTATGATTGAGTAATTCGACTGCAATCTGATGATGAATATTTTTGGTATTAATCATTGGTGATGTTGGTGATATGTTAAAACGAAAGTGTTCATCATGTAAACGATATTTTGTCTCACAATCACGAGCAACTTTTATTAAAACAGATAATAATTGATTGTTCATCGATATTTGGCTTCTCAAACGATAATTGAAGTAATCTTTTACAACAGAATGTGTTGATATCATTTTTTAAAATGAAATGTTAAAGAAAGGAAGTTATATATATACATACAGAGAGAGAGAGAGAGAGAGAGAAAACGTTGCGTCTAAATTTCCTTTTTCTTTCATAGCGCTCGTCGGACGGATATCTTTTTAGCAATCATTCTCTCCAATTTGCTAAAGCAACAATTAAGCAAATTGATTGACTTTTATCTTGCCCTGCTAAAAAGGAAATCTGTAGAAGGTCAATCATGACGTCAGGTCAATTCTTGTGGTGTCATCGGATGCAATAGCAAATCGTTTTCACTTAGGCACACCGATCATTATCACGTGTTTTCTGCACTTTTGCTTTCCTGATTAATGAGAACAGTCATGACTTGAGGGCGAATCATACAAAACAGAGAAATAATTATGTTTTCTCTTAATTTTTTGTCAGTTTAGCTTTTCTATATAGGAGACATTTAATAATTATGTAAAAAAAAGTATTTTCGAGCGTTATTGTCATGCGATAGAAATGTTTCTACTCGATAAATATATTCAATAAATTTTGACAATCATGAAATTGACTAGTAAAAATCATTCTGTCAAATAAACTAGATAGATTAAAGAAGCGAATATTCTGTTGAACCACTGAAATAATTTACTCATTTGTTTCGTCTGATAGAATATCAAAAAACGAAATGAAATAAATACTTTTTCAATAATATCTTATCAGCATTTCAAAAGTCATTTTTTCCCATGATTCATACACGTTTATTTGTTCCGTCGCATTATTTCATTCGAAAAGAGCATGTAAATCGACTCGAAATAGTTGGAGTCGATTATTTTCAATACCTTGCGAATATTCTATGAGTCATCAGACGTAAAGAACCAAAGTAAAAAGCATGAGAGAAAAATATATGCATGTGTTCTTCTATCACAATTCTGTTATGCCTTAACGCCTACATCACTTTCATACTTACCCTATTATACTGAATCAGCATGATATTATATATTCATGCATATTTCTATTGAATTGATCATAAAATAATTATCGATACGAACAACTATTCAAACAGTACAAAAAATAGATGGGCAAACTCGATGGAAAAATTGCTGTTATCACGGGTGGTTCGACGGGTATTGGGTTTGCGACTGCTCAACGATTCATCGAAGAAGGTGCCGAACATGTCTTTATCACTGGACGACGACAAGATATGCTCGATGAAGCTGTCAACAAGCTCGGTAATAAGAATATAACTGCAGTACAAGGTGATACTTCTAATCTAGCCGATCTTGATAACCTATACAAGACGATTAGTCAGAAGGGTTATTATTTGGACATTATTTTCGCTAATGCCGGTTGTGCTGAATTTGAAACAATTGGTTCTATCACCGAGACACATTTTGATAATATATTCAATGTCCATGTAAAAGGAGTGCTATTCACCGTTCAAAAACTATTACCAATTGTCAAGAATTGTGCATCAATTATTTTAAATGCTTCTATCGCTTCCATTAAGGTACTTCCTGGATTTAGTGTCTACAGTGCTGCAAAAGCAGCTGTTCGATCTTTTGCACGAACTTGGACAGTGGATTTAAAAGAGCGAAAAATTCGAGTCAATGCTTTGAGTCCAGGACCGATTGATACGCCAGGTTTTCAAAGTCCAGATAAAACTGAAGAAGGACAAAAACGATTCTTTGCCGCAGTAGCAGCCGGTGCACCTTTACAACGTATTGGCACATCCGATGAAATTGCCAAAGTAGTTGTCTTTCTTGCTTCGGATGATAGCAGTTATATAACAGGGATAGAACTTTTTGTCGATGGTGGTACGGCTCAAGTCTAAAAATCTTCGATATTTCTTGAAAACTTTGGTGGGACACATTTTCCCTAATATTTTATCAAAATAAATGTTAAATGATGTCATTCTTATAGATGATGATGAGAATTAGATTTGAGGTCAAGAAGTTTATTGAATCCTTGATTTTTTTTCGAAATAAGTGTATATGGATATAAAATGTACATAAAAAAGTGAATATTTATCATAGATCTTGTCGAAAGATTCATGCAAAATGCAAAATAAAATGAGGTTTCTCGTCTAAAAAAAGCAAACACTTCTAAACTTTCTCATTTTACACATGTTTAAGTTTGGTTATCAAATAACAGATTTCATTTTTCACTCATATATTATTTAAAGAAATTCAAGGTATAACATTCATTCGAGAAGTTCTAGATTTATTCGAGTTTCATGGAAGATTATTCAACTGCATCAATTGATTTATTATCGCCATCGATCAGAAATCGATCGAATCTAAATGATGATGTCGGACAAGATCAACAAATGCCACAGACACCAATAACACCACTTTCATCAAATCAACCTCTATCAAACGTAGCTGTTTGTTCAGTATTAACAGTTGAAATTGATCCTAAGGCTATCGAATCATTGGAAATTTTATTAAGCAGTGTTGTGAGGATCTTTTGTACTGTGGTTTCCTACTCGTTTGATTTACCATGGTAAGATCTATTCAAGAATTTCATTTTTTCTCATAGAAAAATTTATATTTTCGGTAGGCAAGTGAAACCTCAATCTAGTTATATTGCATCTGGCTTTATCATAGAGAATCAATGGATTCTATCAAATGCTCATGCCGTTGCAAATCAATGTATGATTCGTATACAAAAACATGGCGATCCGAACAAATATTCTGCACGTATTTTATATATTGCACATGAATGTGATCTAGTTATAATGACTGTTGATGATGATAAATTTTGGGATAATATCAAACCATTGACATTCAAAGATAATGTACCTAGTTTACAAGAAGAAGTAATAGTTGCTGGTTATCCAATCGGTAAAAATAAATAGCGTGCTTTTTGTGTATAATAATAATATTATTCACATTTGTACTTAGGTGGTGATAATCTCTCAATAACAAAAGGTGTCGTTTCCAGAGTTTGTATGCAAGAGTACGTTCATTCATTTGAATATTTATTAGCAATACAAATTGATGCTGCAATAAATCCTGGTAACAGTGGTGGACCGGTGATTCAAGGTATGAAAGAAAAAATTTTGACAAATTAGTTTAATTTTGGCTTTTTTTTCTGCACAGGTAAACAAGTTGTTGGCATGTCATTTCAAGGTCGAAAAAATGCTCAATCAATTGGATACATTATTCCAGTACCAGTAATTCAACATGTACTCGATGATATTAAATTACACAATGAATATACAGCTTTTCCACGAATGGCTTTTCAATATCAATTAATGGAAAATTCATCACATCGTAAATATTTAAGATTAAATGATGATCAACATGGTATTATGGTAACATTAGTTGAACTAACATGCACTCTCAGCCAAATATTACAGAAAGACGACGTGATAACAGCTATAAATGATATACCAATTGCTGATAATGGTACAGTCTATTTTCGTCGTGGTGAAAGACTTAATTTCAGATATTTGGCGAAATTAAAATATGTTGGTGATTCAATTAAATTTACAATTATAAGACAAGGTTTTTATTAAAAGTCATTCTTTTCTTTATGCTTGAAACTTCTGTTTGATTTTTAGGTAAAGAATTAACATTAACGAGTACACTAGAAAATACTCCACGATTGGTTCCATTTCATTCGCATGATAAACATCCCGAATATGTAATTTATGCTGGTATTGTCTTCACAGTGCTGACTCAGTTTTATTTGCATGAATGGGAACACAATCCTCCAGCGCATTTAGTTAGTTTAGCACAAGATGAAATTTTACAAGAAGTAGATCAACAAATTGTTGTTATCAATCGAATACTTGCTGATGATATTAACTATGGAATAGATTCTCATGTTGAATGTGCTGTTTTAAAAACTATCAATGGAATTGAAATTAAAAATCTCAAACATTTAGCACAATTAATTGATCAAATATCAAATACTGAAGTGTACATTCGATTCGAAACGAGATCCAACATAATTATTGTAATTGAATGCAAACAAGCCAAACAATCAGAAACAAAAATTTTAAAACAGAATTCAATAGTTCATGCAAGAAGTGAAAAGAATGAACACTAAGACAGAATTAGATTTATACAAAAAAAAACAAAGGTTAAACATGTTTGATAGATACAGTAGAACCTCTCTCTGTGAACACTTCTGTTTTGTGAACAACCTGTTAATGTGAGCACCCTGGAGATTCCCCGAGCGAATTTTGCTGGTTTTGACCTCCTCGTTTACGAACACTCCGCGATTCAGAAATGTGAACGCTTTTTTTGGTCTCCACCGAGTAAAAAACATCGCCATTGTGAACAATGATAGATGGCGCTGTGTTTAAAAAAAATGGACGATATTGAAAAGTCGCTGATAGGAATTTCATTGGCTGTTAATTAGCGATTAGTCATAACAGAGAGGAGAAGGGAAAGAGAAGAGAAAATATCGACGGATATTTCATTGATAATTGCCTATTGAAAACCATGTCTCGTAATGATTTAACTTTGGAACAAAAAGTTAATTTAATTAAGGAAAATGAACGTGGTTCATCCTATCGTCAATTAACAAACAAATACAATGTGTCAATTGGATCTGTATCGAATATTCTCAAACGAAAGAGTGAATATTTAGACGATTACGAATGTAATCAAAATAAAAAGGTGAAGAGAAAATCAACAAATCCCTTCACACAAACACTCAATGATAATGTTTACGAATGGTTTTCTCAGCAACGCGCCAAACAAATCCCCATATCTGGAACTATCTTACAGGAATATGCTCGAAAAGTTGCTGGTGAATTGGGAGATTCGGGTGATTTTCGTGCCAGCAATGGCTGGTTGAATCGCTTCCATGTTCGTAATAATATTCGCTTTCGAGTGATCTCCAGTGAAGCAGCATCTGTTAGTACTGAAACAGTTGAAGATTGGATTTCTCGTTTGCCGGTAATCCTTGATGGTTATGATCCGAAGGACGTGTATAACTGTGATGAAACGGGTCTTTTCTTCAAATTGATGCCTGATCGATCGCTTGTTCTTGGCGAAGAAGCCTGTAAAGGAGGCAAACGATCGAAGGAGAGATACACCGTCTTGCTGTGTACTAACTGGAGTGGTTCTCATCGTCTTAAACCCATGGTTATTGGTAAGATCTACTTCCTATTGTTATATGCTCTCTATCGTTTTCTTCATTCAAGGCAAATCGGCCAGACCTCGTTGCTTCAAAAGACTGAACATGAAGAAACTACCAGTTACATGGTGTTCAAATCGAACTGCTTGGATGAATTCCACCATTTTTACCAAATGGCTCCGTGATTTCGATGATTTGATGGGCAAAGAAAATCGAAAGGTTCTATTGTTCTTGGACAATGCCCCGGTGCACCCACCTGACGTTGAGCTGAAGAACATTACGATGAAATTCTTTCCACCTAACACTACGTCAAAAATTCAACCACTTGACCAAGGATTGATCAAAGTTTTTAAAACTTTCTATAGAAAACAATTGGTACAACATTTAATAGCAAATGCAAGTTTAGCTCATTCAGTGGAAGAGATTGTTGTCAGTGCGTTAGATGCAATTTGGTGGATAGACATAGCTTGGAAATCAATTAGTGAAACAACGATTCAAAATGTATTCAAAGCCGCTGGTTTTACCACTACATCGTGTGGTTTGAACGCACCAGCTACAACGACTGGAACGAATGCTGGTCAACATGTTGGAGAAGAAATCTCGTCCTTAGTTGAACTAGATAAAGCTCTGAAACACATCACAATTGGAGGAGATATTATGTCTGCATCTGATTTTGTTGTAAGTTCTTAAAACTATTTTGACTTTTCTCATAAGATCTCTACTCTTTTTTTCTTGAATTTTCCAGAATATTGATGATGATGTTCCCTCTTTCAACATTTGGGATGATAACTCAGAAAGGATTTTGATTGCTGATGGCTTTGACAACGAAGACAAAGATGATGGTGAGGAAGAATCGGCGGATTTAAATAAAGCCCCAACATTAGCAGAAGTCTTACAAATAACACGTCGTTTATATCTGTTCTCGCATGTTCAACATCCCGAAATGCATTCCCAAGTTGTCAATCTTCAAAACAAACTCATGAAAATTTATCTCGATGGAAATCACTCAAGACAAAAAACCATAGTCGAGTATTTCCAACGCATCTAAAAAACTTCTCTCTCGGTGATTAAAATATCTTATGATTAAATATTTTTTTGTTAATTAGTCAAAATTCCTTCAATAAAACTGTGCAACATGGTTTAGACAGTATTCTGCCTTAAAAACTGATGTTTTAGTTATCTTCTCGCTTAACCTCCTACTTTATGATCACCTCGTCATACTGAACGATTTTCGTGGTCCCCACAAGTGTTCACATTAGAGGGATTCTACTGTATATTTAATGGAATACAAGAACCTATTAAGCGATTTTCAGCGCAAGGTAAATTGAGTTCATTGTCAGTTATTATTGTTTGCTCATGGAATGTTTCGTTGATATGTTTTTGTGTAGCAAGATTTCTGTCGACATGCAACTTAGTCTTTTCATTCTTGAAAGAACTGATCTCCAATAGAAGATCGAATACACTCTCCTCATTGTGATACCTTTGAAATGGTAGTCGAATGCTAATTCGAAGTTGTCGATGTACATCCAATGATGATACCACATTGTTCATAACGAGACATTGAAGAATATATAAGAAAATTTGAAAATTATTTCTATTACGATTTTTATCCAGTAAAGAAAATAAATTTTCAACAACTTTTCTATCCGATATTTGTTTAAAATCTCCGGTTTTATCAGCTTTATCAAGTAAATCTAACATATCAAGTAATTCATTTGTAACAATACCAAAAGTACTATAAATATGAAATGCATTCGAACAATCATCTGGATACTTTTTTGAATGATTATAAAGTTTAGTTCGGAATTTTTTTCTCCAAATGAACTATTTCGTACAGCATTTAAAAACTCTTTCAAATATGTCCCTAATATCCATCGTGTTATGTAAATATAATCAGGTGAATGATTATCATCCTCATTCTCTAAGTAATTATATAAATCCACAACGAATGTATTCATTGATATTGGATATGAATAAAAGTATTCCTTAATTTCTGTTAAACTATAAAATTGACGATCTATTGGATATAATGTTTGTTGTAATAAAATTGTCAACTGTAGATTTCTATCATCTTTAGACATTTCAATAAACCAGGAATTTGTCAAAACTTTTTTCCCATGCAAACCTTTGCCATATCTTAAACAAAATCCAGCTCGAATCGAAATAATTTCACGAAAATATTCTTTATAAATTTCATATAATTTCTCTTCGATTATATTCGAAAAAATGTTTCGATTCATTTGTTGTGATAATTGAAGTCTTAATAATAATTTCCCATAAGATAATAGACAAATATTAAGAAAATCTTTTGAATAATTTTTAAAATCATTGATAATTATTTGAAAATGTTCAATCATATTCCAATGTATCGAACGGAGAGATTCTCCCGAAATACTACTATCGAGAATACCGATAATGATCATTTGAATTTGAGGATATTTGAAATCATGTAATAGTGCAAATATCAATTCTAAACATTTAGTTTTTGTATTATTCTGAATGGTACATTCAATAATAATAGCAATGATTTCTTCGTTCATAAAATTTTCTAATTGATATTTTAAATAGATTTCTAAATCGAACGGACAATGCTTAAGTATTAATAGATATGATGGATGTGTATTTTCATTTGATTGTTGTTCGAATTCTAATTGAAAAATTAAAACTAAACTTTCTTTTCGAGTAATATCAATAGAAATTTTCGAAAGATAATTATGCTGTTTGAATTCAATTAAAATTTGTCGAAGATCTTGTAAATCAATAGTAGGAGAGTTAAATAAACGTTTTGCAATGAAAAGTAAACGATCGCAATTATTCTGATTAAACATTTCATTGATAATTTCCATTGAAATTATTCGATCTAAACCAGCAATTATTAATTCTACTGCAGCAAATTGTGCAAATGGATAGAGATCTTGATCGAATTTGTAGTCAAGCCATTGTTGAATAACAGGAAGAGCCCGTTTTTCGATTGATACAGATCGAAAAATGTCTCGAATAATAATAATAATTGTATTTTTATTTAAATTTCGAATATTTTTTGTAATTACATTTGCGATGTCATAAGTAAGAATTCTATCGAATCTTGATGATTCTTGCCAGAGTTGTTTTAATAATTTCATTACAGCTGAAGATAAATCTTCATTAGTTTCTTTAGGAATTTTGATGGTTTCAATATCAAAAGTCAATTCATTGAGATACATAACCGATAGAAGATTTATATTACATGTTGGAAATGTCGATTTAGTTTGCAGATAATATTGAAAAATAGGAGAATTTAATTCAAGAAGATCGGATAGATTGATTGATTTTGGAAGAGATAATGTTAGATAAGGATCATGAAGTTGACGTAGTGCAACAAAAGCAACTGCTGATTCTTGACTTTCATTAAATTTACTGCTAAGAATAATAGATATTTGTTGAAATAATTGAGGATAATGTAATCGTTGTTGATAACATCGAATGAATAAGTAGCTAGCTGTTAATAATGGCAAATCTGATAGAATAGAAAAGAGTACACCAATCATCTCTTCACACATTTCATGTTTTTGTTCAAGATCAGCAACCATTGGATTGACCATATGTAAGATAATATTAAATGCAATGATTCGTAAAATTGGATCATCTATTCTTCTTATTAGAGTAAATACTTCTTTACATGTAATCGAATGAGTATCAACAGGAACGTTTTCACGATGTGCACCTTGTAAAATTCGAAGAAATGAAATCGATGCTGAAAATAATTGTAGATTAGTTGTTGTTGATTTTTTATTTTGAATAATACGTTTATGTTCAATATCAATAAGTGTTTGCCAATTAAATACTTGGCGAATATAAAATTCGTCACAATTTGGAAAAAAACGAGGAGCCTCTGTTATACCAGGATATTTTTTTCGAAAAATAGTTAAAGCATAATTTTCCAATGAATGTTCTATTAATAGTGGTATAAATATTGATAAAGCACAAGCAACCATTGGTCCGTCACCTACAATATGTTCGATTTGATTTAAACAATCGATTAGGAAAACAACGTCAGGCAAAACAGATGCTGAGTGAGCATATAGTTTTTGTAGAGACTTAGGTAAGCAAGTAAGTAGAACGTTTGATTGATGTTCATTTGTTTTTAATATTTTCGGTAAACCGTTTTTATCAAATATTCGAAGTTTTCTCAATGCTGCTGAACATGCCACAGAAAATCGTTGAGACGAAAACATATTGATTATTGTTTCAATTTCTGATTCAATTTGAGATGTTTTATAAACAGTACAAGTACCTAAGTCTATACATAAACCTGAAATCATAAAATGAAACCAGTTCCATTTGAATCTCTCAATTGCTAACGATAAAGCTTGATAATGAAAATATTTTTCATAGAATGATAGATCCGAAACACCTTTTAAACATATCAAAGCAATACAAGTATCAACAGCATCAGATGAACGATCTGTTAATGAAAATTGTTTCAGATTTTCTTCGTATTGTTTAGTAAGTGTTTGAATATCTTCGAAATTTAGTTCTTGTTGCTTACGAAGATATTTTATAATTGGACCAAAAACATTCGATTCACGATGCATTTTTTGACTTGAAAAATTCATTTTTAGTATAGACTTTTCCATTGTATAATAAACACCTCCGCATATAGCAATAACAACTGCAAGTATTAACGGATGAATATTCGGTGAGAGATGTAAAGCTAAATGTTTGTTGAAGGTTTGATCAGTAAGATTGTCTCTAATCATAACAATTCTTAAAATTTGATCGATATCGAATTCAATAGGGACACTTCGAGAATGAAATGACCATAATTGTTGACAAATAATAGATGGAGTTTTACTACAGTTTTTATCTCGTCTTTTCATGAAACATAGATAGAATTTTGAAAGCGATTGAAAATCTTTTAAATTATTCTGCATCCATTCGATAATTATCTCATTTGGTAGAGTCGATAAATTGGCAAAGAAATATGTCGATATAATCAGATAAGATGGATGATTGAACAATTTATTCAATCCTAAAATGAGTATTTCATTTGACGGTAAAATCTTCATTTGATCGATTGAATTAAATAATAAAATAATTCCAAATGGAATTGTATATTGATCGGCTGTATTAATAAGATATTGACAAAATCTTTCGTAATCATGAGATCGATTATAACTCATCCATTGAATAGCTAAACTAATTGCTTGATGAAATCGAAAATTAATTGCAAACGAGAGAATACGTTTGGCCATGTCCTCAATTGATGAACTTCGAACGAAACCTCGTGCGACGAAATAATCTTGAAATAATGAATCTTGAAAACTGTAGACTTGTAACTCTTGATGAGCGAGAAAACCTAAATTTGTATTTAATAAATCGATTATGTTATCAACACATTTATATAATTCTTTTCGATTATTGAATAGATATTTTGTTGGTTGCTGTCGTAAAATCAAAGTACATAATTGTTTAATATCAAATTCATCGATAAGATTCGATGGAGACTGTATATGTAAATAAACTGCAAGATCAATAAGAAAATCAATCAGAAAAGTTTTTGAAATAGGTGATTGTTGAATTCTTCGTTGGGAAAGTAATGCTTGTACAATATAATCATAGAATTCAATTTGAGACTTGTAATTGATCGATTGAGTTGATTGAATAATTGAAGTACATATTAAAGATAATAGCCAAGGATTCAATGCAAAATTTTTTGGTAATATTTCAAACATTGAATCGATCATATCAACTCCGTGGCCTGCTTCATTGAGCCAATTTTGAGCAAATTCTTTGGCTCGCTCATCTTTCAGAGGTAAGATTGTATAATGCGCTATGAAAGAGCCAATAATAGGATGTAATGTATAGCCAGTCGAAGAACTTGTGATCAGAATTTGATTACCATGCAATTGATTTGGCCGTGGTGTTTCAATGATCGGTTCAATATATAATTCAGACATGTTTTTACGAACTATCTTATAATCAAATGCTGAAGTAAAATCAGGAGCTCGAATATATTCATCGATGAATTTTGGACAAGATCGACAACTTGTTTTCGTTGTTCGAAAATTGGAATTTCATCGAGTCCATCGAGAAGCAGTAATGCATGACCATGATCAATCGATTTTCTCAATATATTGTCATTTTTATCAGCATAAACGTGTTCCGAAAGCCAATCAATATAATCAATCAAAGATTTTGTTTGATTCTGCAAGAGCCATTCTGCAAAATTTCGAATTGAAATTTCAATTGGAATATGCGAAGAATCTTCTTTCGAAAATTATTTGATTAACCAACGAATAAGAGTCGTCTTTCCACTGCCTGATTCACCTAAAATAATCAATCATCTGTTCGATGCTAATAAATTCTCGATAGTTCCAGACAAATGTTTTAGCGAAATTGCATCGGAATATTTGACCGATGGTAAGAAATTATTTTGAATGAAATTATTCTTACATAATTGAAATAATTGTTTTGAACAATCGAAATTAATCTCGATATATTCAGATGGATTTCGTTCGATTAATTCTATTCGAATTTTTGAATGACAAGACAAACATTGCTGACGATATTCTTGAAAAAATCTCTCATATTGATGTATAAACTCAGACAATGTCTTTCGATCGCCAATTGTTTGATGAAATTGTAATTGACGTTCTTCTAATTTCTTTTCCAAATTCATCTTAGAACGAAATCTTTCTAAACTATGATTATCTAGTTGTTGATCATTGAGCTCCTTGATTAAACAACAAATATCTTCATGCCATTCAAATACCAATTGATATGATATAAAATCATTATAATCGATCATTCGTTTCATTTGTCGACAAAATAATAAAATTTCATCGGTTATTTCACAATTTAATAACTTCTCAAAATCATTTTGAATATAATTCATCATCGGTCTAACATTCTGGTCAACTGATTGATTCTGTAATTTGTTCCATGCTAATTGAATTACATTGAAGACAATTTGTTCCATAACATAGAAAATTCGAAGTAAAAACAAACTTTTATCATATAATGTTGTTTTGCTCTATTCTACACATTTTTTATTTTTATGACCTGTAATCTCTTAAATACTACAATCTACAGTTTATCTTCAGATAGAACGAAAGAAAAAAAAAGTTGACTCAAAAGAACGAATAGTATTTTCTATTCGCATGAATAATTTTCAACATGAAGCTGTACCAACATTGATTATTTTTCTATTTAGTACGGGTCTTCTCGTACGTGTTATCTATCAAAAACAACAATTAAGATTTATTTATTTCTTAATTCACCTGTAACAATTGTTTTCGTTACTAATAAATACGATGTATCACTACCAGAATTACAAAAAACAAATCGAAAACTTTTTCGTATCTATCGACGAAACAGTCGAGTGGCAGATATATCAAAATGTGATAAACAAAAATTTCGCTTTAAGCTTTTCAAATTGAGGGTGAAGGCGGACATGTGTACTCGGTAGGCATAATCGAAAAAGTTAGTAATTTGAAATTTGAAATAGTTATTTGAAGTTTGAATTCAAGTTTCAAATAAGACACTACTGATTTCGACAGTATACTGATGAACAATTGTGGAATGTTCTCGAAGATGTTCAATTAAAAGCAAAAATTGAACAGTTAGATGATCGTTCAAATATTCAAATAGCTGAATATGGAAGTAATTTTAGTGTTGATGAATGTCAATTGATATGTATTGCACGAGCAATATTAAAGCAAAGTAAAATTCTACTTATCGACGAAGCAACAGCACATGTCGATACGAAAACTGATCAATTAATATAAAAGATTTTACGAGAAAAATTTCTAAATCAAACAATTATGGATAGTGATCAAATTATTATCATGGATAAAGGTATCATTTCTCAAATAGGAACACCATTCGATATACTTCAACAAGAAAAACAATTACTTTCGAATATTAACGATGAAAATGAACTAATTCTTTAATTGAAGTTTCGTTTTTTTTTCTCGGAGAATAAACTTATTACAATATAGTTCTATAATCGTGGAAATCCGATAACTCTGTGATCGCTATCACTTGAGACTACGTAAAGATTAAGATTTGAATCTAAAGCGAAGTAGTATCGCGGTATCATTTATTAGTCTTATAATTTAACTCGTTTCATTGAACCGGGACGTTTTTATACTATCATGGTTGATAATTTACAAGAAAATGGCGATTTGAGTTCTGTTTTCTGACAGAAACTAATAAAAACTAAACTATAATTACTTAGATGGTATTTTGAAAGTATCATATAGAAAATTATTATGCGCATAATGTCTGCTCATATCACCTATAGCAACAGATACTAAATAATTCTGATACTTTCAAAAAAAAAGCGTAGGCCAAAAAAAGACAACTTTTCAAGGAAACATCAATGTCCTTTTTTTTTCTTTCTTCTTATGAACGCCATATTGCGAATGAACTATTTCAGCAATTAAATTAGTTTAACAGCATCATTTGTTTAAATTCTCTTTTCTTCGAAAGAGGACAAAATAATAAACATGAAGTCAGCTTTTAAAACCTTTTATCGTCAAGTAAGTGATTATAATCTATTTATCCCCGATGAACATGATTATGATGACGAACCACAAGATCCCAAAATTGCTCTTAAACATCAAAAATATACAACTCGATTGTATGTACTACTACTTGGTATATGTATGTACATACTTTTCTATGTCACTATAATGAATTCACAAGCACAGACAATTGTTATTACTGATATTGATGTCAAAAAATTTGAAAGTCTTTACTCGGAACATGGTGAAACACTTTCATGTCCATGTTCAACAATAACAATACCTTATCAGCAATTTGTTTCGAATGTAATACGATTTCATCCTGTTTGTACGAGTTTTTTCATCAGTCAACAATGGATAGAAGGATTATATGTTCCGAATAGAACTTTATATACGATCGATGATTTTCGAAAAACAGCTAGCTCACAAGTAAGATCATTTTCTAGTTGTTATTCTAAAATAATAAATTCGTATGTTGTTTAGTTTCAACTATTATCTAGTCTTTGTTCATTATCTCAAGATATTACTTTGGAAAATGAAAAGAATATCAATAATACTGAATTTGTTACGGATTCTCTACTTCCTCAAGCAAAAGTTGAATTAGAAATTAATGCAACTATTCAACTCTTCAAGAGTACTTTATCAACTCGAATCCTTTCGTTCATTGATTATTATCGAATTATGACTCAAGCAAACGGTTTTGTTACAGCTCACGGTACTAATGCGATAGTATTTTATACCGACCTATCATCTTTTGATTTTGGAGCTAAAGGTCTTTTTTCACAGACCACTATTTACATGGAAGTAGATATGAATACTGGAATGACGCAGAATCTTTACTGTATAGCTGCTCAAGTAGTTACTCGAACTGGTATCTATTTAAACTCTTATGCTGTTTATGGAGGACGTGCACTTTTTATGTGGACGAATATGCTAGATTACACACCAGATATGATTCAATTAGTTAACGGATTTTTTACGGGATGCACACCATTCGAATCTCTTCTTCAAGCTACATTAGATTGTTTGTATGAAATTGACTGTCTTCAATTACTAAATGACTATTTTCCATCTCTAAATCAAGTAATTACATGTTTCATCATGCTACACGTACATTTACAAAATTCTTTTTTTTGTTTAGATGAATTTAAATCTATCTGATTATGTTTTACTTACAAACAAAACTAATCAATCGGTATACAATCATTTATCAAATTTATTCATTGATGAATGGAAAACAACAGTGAATTATTCAGCATATTTACAAAATTGTAATCCATCAGCATGCACATATACAACAACAGATAGAATAAATTATTCTTATGCAATAACATTATTTATCAGTTTATATGGCGGTTTAATTTTGATACTTCGTTTTATTTCATCCTTTCTCATTAATATTTTATCAAAATTAAGATCTCAATCAGTATGTAAAATATCAATAATAAGTCAACAAAATGTGATTCAACGAATAAAACAATTCAACTTATTTAAAATGGTTCATCAACGCACCGAAAATGATATCAAAGAACAAAAATTAGCAACTCGTATTTATTTATTTTTACTTCTAAGTATGATTACTGTTCTTCTGCTTTTTAATTCATTGAACACTCAAATAGTAACGAAAAGTATTGAAAATCCATCATTAAATACTTATATTAATTTACAGAGAAAATATTCGCATACTCTAACATGTCCTTGTTCTACTGTGACAATACCTTATAAGGAATTCATGTCATTTTCTCCAATTTTACATAAAATATGTTCAAGTGATTTCATAAAAGATGAATGGATATCATCGTTGGAAGACTGTACTATTCAAAATCTCGATATTGATTGGCGCAATCGAGCCTTTCAACAATTTCGTTTATTATCGAAACTTTGTCAATTAGCCAATGAAACAGTTTCTGTTGCTACCGATGAATTTTTATTACAACCGTTTGTTGTTTCAAAAGTACTTACTGAAAATGATTTTAATATACAAATAGAAAAAGTTCTTAATCAATTTAATCAATCGACAATTATTTATTTCTCTCATTTAATTGATGCTGTCAATCTTTACATACGAATTGATCAACCTTTTATGGTAAGATTCACGACATATGGAATTAGTATAGATTTGGCGCAAGTCAACACCGATTCCATACAACCTATTCAAGAAAATACAACAGACAATCAAACGTTAATGGAGGTATTTGTATAAGATTGGCTAATTTAAATTTAATTTCTGCATATTGATTTTAGGCCACATTATCTTTGATGAGCCTTCACGAAGTTAATTCGAATATGAGCAAATGTTTTTGTTTTAAAAATTCTAATTGTCAAACATCATCAATCATTTTTTATATTGACTTCACCTATCCTACTCTACAATTTACCAATGATCGTGTATCGTATGTTATACCTGGTTTAAATCGTGGATGTTCTGAAATTGATTCACTTTTACTTTCAACATTCGAATGTTTTTATTCTGATTCAGTTTGTTATCCTACTGTAAGAAATTATCTACAACATTTATATGTATTGAATATCAATACTCTATTCCAATTAACAAACGCGATGAATCCTAAAAATTTTTCATGGTTCAATGCTAAACCTCTAATTTATAATTCAACATTGAATCGTTTTTCTCCTGACACACCTATTTCAACAATTATCAAAAGTTTATTTCTTGAACAATGGAATCCATTTTATTCCTACGATGAATTTTATCAATTATGTTCACCAAAGTATTGCACATACCAAGAAAGAATTCAAAAAAATAATAAAATAGGTATAATAGTAACATTGATTTCAATGATTGGTGGTCTTGCTGTTTCTCTTCGTTTCATTACACCTTATTTGGTTAAACTTATTATGCAATTAATCGCGATAATACTTCGAAAACAACAGCAACATCAGCAACGTGTGATTGTTCCAACTTGGTCTCAACGATTCAAACTTCTAAAACAAAGAATCACTCAAGCTTTACATGAGAATTTGATTAGCTTAAATATTTTTCCTCGTCGTGTTTTTGGAAATGATACCGATCAGACGACTGTGAAATATTATGGAAAATTAGCTACTCGTCTTTATTTTATTTTACTTATCATCAGTTTTGTTATTCTTACGGTATATACTATAACTCAAAAACAAATGATGACAAAAGAATTCTATAAGCCATCGTTTCAAAAATATAATGAACTCATTCAAACTTATGGTAATCAATTAAAATGTTCGTGTTCATCAATTTCATCGTCCTACGGTCAATTCATCGAAATCCAACCTATATTTCATGAGATTTGTTTAAGTACATTCGCTTCGAATGAAATGATCAATAATCTTGCAGTGAGTTTATCATCGAATATATCGATTTATGACAAACGAGATTATCGTCGTTGGATAATATCTCACATGCAATATCTTCGAGGATTATGTCAGATTTCGATTCAATCAATTGAAAATTCAATTGACCAGCTTCTTTCAACATTACTCATATCGAAAGATTTATTATTTGAATCTGATTTTGACCAACACATTGATACTTTGATTGAGCAAACAAAACAAAATGCACCTGACAATTTAAATGCAATATTTTTCTTGATTCGAAATATTAATTTTGGAAATGCTATTGTATCTACATATGGAACCAATTTTAAATATATAGCCAATTGGGTTGAGGAGTCTGATCCTGTGTTTTATGCAGAAACAGAAATTTATGATAACGATTGTTCATGTGCATTACAGATGAATTGTACAAGTGAAGCTTATTTTATCGACGATAATTCATTAGAAACGGTTCCTATTACAGGTCTTAAAATTGGTTGTACTCCAACAGAATCATTTCTTTCATCAACTCTCGAATGTTTTTATGATAGTTCATGTGTAAATATAATCAAAGAATACACGAACTATTCATCTACTCTTACATCTCTTTCAAATCAATCCTCAATCGATAATATTACAATAGGTGAATTAGTTCAAAACCTGTTTATTAATCAATGGTCGACAACAAAGACTTATTCATCTTATTATCAAGAATGTGCACCATTATTATGTTCATATACGTATATACAAAGAATCAATTTAATCTACATAGCATCGTTTTTATTTGGTCTTCAAGGTGGTTTGACTATTGTTCTTCAATGGATTTGTCCAAGAATAATTCAATTTATCATAACAATAAAAAGAAATCGAAATAAACGTTCAAATACTGTTCACCCGAAACCTGTTGTTGAAATCGCATCGACTGCAAATCAGTCAGAAGTAACAACACTATCTGGTACATCACAATATTTAAAAATTATATTATTATGCTTTCTAATCATGGAGTTTATTGTATTTGTCGTTCTTTCTTCAATTTATCTTATGCGGCGTGTAAATCATCAGACTACACGAGCAATGAGTATGCCTTTTTGTTCTCTTTCACACTTTTTTTAAACAGTTTATTTATTTTGTTAGCTTCATCGACAGATTCGATAATGAATGTTAATGTGACTGCAGTATCAATATCAGCTTCAACAAGTTCGAAAGGTTAGTTAATTAGATTTATTTTCAATCGTATTTTGAGGGTGTTTGCTAATTAGTATCAGGATGTCATTTTAAATTTGAAACGATACCAATTTCAATGCCTGACTCTTATTCCTATACATCAGGAACTGTTGCGGGTGATTTCAATAACGATAATCGACTCGATATAGTTTATATGTTCAATGACTATTATGCTGTCTACTACGATTGCATCAACACAATTACGTAAGTTATTTTTTTAAAAATTACATATGTTTTGGATTTATTTTGAATATATATATATTAGTACAATGATCGTACTACTTAGAAATGAAGACAATACATTCGAGCAGCCGATTGTTTCCTCCTTGAGTTCAATGAATTTTTATGTATTGTTTTGCACTTCGATCGATTTTAATCACGATGGTCTGCTCGACATAGTTCTCCTAGACTACTGCCTTCCAAGCGTTCGTGTTTATCTCGGAAATGGTGATGGAACTTTTCACGAATTGATATTCCCTATATCAAATTGCACAGGAACACTTAGCTTATCAATTGGTAATCTTAATAATGATGAGTTCTTGGATTTTGCTGTTTTATGTTCATTTAGTGCAAATTCTATCAATGTAATTTTTGGAAATGTAGATGAAACTTTTACACCAAACACAATTGTTAATGATTCATTAGGAGCAATTGTCATGTTGACTTCGGTCAAGATTGCTGACTTGAATGGTGATAATTACGGAGATATAATAGTTGTCAATCAGGGAGAATTCGGTATTGACGTATTTATTGGATATGGGAATGGAACATTTGATAAACAAAAAATTTCTCTTTTCGGAAAAGGTGGATCAACAATGTTAGCAAGTATTGGTGTTGGTGACTTCAACGAGGATATGATACAAGATGCTATTTTCTTATATGCATCAGAAACATATCAAGTCGGGTTGACGTTTGGATATAATGATGGTACTTTTGGTCCACCAATAAAGTTAAATTTAAAAATTCAATTTATGTTCAGTTATCCTCTAACTATCACTGATTTCAACAATGATGGCCATCTTGACGTTGTAACCACTACAAATACTCCATCCACTTTGAATATTTATTTTGGTGATGGAAATGGAAATTTTGAATTGTATACAGCATTTTCATCAGAAGCCATCAGTTATTATACTTATATCGCTACTGTTAATTTCAATGATGACAACTATCCAGATATATTCTTTGTTTCTGAAATTGGTGTATATGTTCTTTTAAATACAGGTCAATGCGATAATAATATATAAGACATTTTTGAAACAAGCACTTCAATTTATAATTAAATGTCGCTTAGCGTTTTCGTCTATATATGATTGTCTGTGTGCATATAATCGCATTCATTTATTTATTATCAATAAATATTTTATTTCATTTTTGTTCAATTTCATAATGTTCCGCATGTATAGTTTTATCTCAATATAACGTTATCGGCAACTCCTTCTCACCTTCTACGATCATATTTCATTTCCTATCACTTCTATCTCCTGAACAAAGTTTTTTACATTTTCTTTTTCTCTCTAATTCTTTCGTTCTCTTTTTGGCTTGATGTATCAAACTATGTGTATTCTTCAATGATTTTGTTGGGAATTTCGAATCTCGCCAATTGACCAAAATCCACGACTTCATTGGCGAATTTCCATGTATATATTAGAGAAGTTTGCGTGTATATCCGTTAATGATTATGTAAAAAATTAGAGTCACCCTCGAGACTACTAACTACAATGAAAATATATGTATTCAAATATTACTGCATCACTTTTCGAAACAAAATTAAAACTAAAGCATAATCATGACAGAAGTGCAGAAGAATCTATTCAAATATATTGATACGAAGAGGTTAGGATATAACTTACAATTTATTTCCGCAAAGTTATATATTAACCATCTTTTTCGATCGAGAAAGTATCGATCCCGAACGTATTGTTAATGATGAACAAAACTTAGCAAAAGAATTCTTCTGTGATATTTGTCAAGATTTACTATGGAAACCGAAAGCTTGTTCATTATGTCAACATTTATTCTGTCAACAATGTATTAAAATATGGCTTCAATTCAATCCAACATTATGTCCATTTTGTTGTGAACCATATGAAGAAAAACGTCCACCACCCTACATTCATTCACTATTAGGCCGATTGACAATTCGTTGTCGAAATAGTTCATTTGGTTGTCAAGAAGTTCTTTCCTATGATCGATTGGAACATCACGAAACTATCGAATGTCAATTTCTTAGTCAACAATGTCGTATTTGTGGTAAATCTATACTAATCAATGATATCGAACAACATCGACTGTCATGTCAATCGACAACAGTTCGATGTTTTATTTGTAAAAATCTTATTGATCGAACATGTGTATCACAGCATTTGATCGGATGTATGCGAGATCGTTTAGATTCATTTATCGATGAAATTATTCCAACACCTGATGAACTCGGATTACCTGTTGTTGAGAATGAATTCAATCTAACACAACAGCTAGCAAATAGAAATTTATTCGAACGATTTAATTATCGTATAGAACGTATACTACCTGCAATGCCACAAGTGAATCTTATTGGATTTGATCGTGTTCAACAAACACGTACCGAAAAATATTTTCTTAAGATTTTAGACAGTTTTACAATTAATTTGGTTTAATAAATCACGTGCTTTACAAATCGTTGTTCTTCTGATTTGTTTTGGAATTGGATTTCTCATTGGTTTTACTGTTGGTCTATCGATATTCATACAAAATCAAATGAAAAAATCTGTCTATCGAGCACTTATTTATATACTTATTTTCACTGGTTCTGTTACTTCGATTCTTTCATATATTTTTTGGTTTTGTACTCTAATGTTATTTTGTTATAAAATCATTCTTTTAATTCTACGTTTGTATATTTTTTATATTCCATTTTATTTATCTGCTGGTGATTTAGCTTGGTTAATCGTTTTTATTACGTTTCACCTTCGTTGAATGTAAATAAAATTACTAACTATTCTCTTAATTCAAGGCTAAATCAATTCACACATATGCAAATTTGTTCCTCTCCATTTAATCAATGATTTCCCACTTGAAAATATATTTAAAAAAAAAATTTTTTTTTAAAATTTCGTCATTCAGTTTAGTTGAACTCTTTCGTACCGAAATTTCATTTCATCTCTTATATACAGGACAAAAAATACAAGGTGATTGTACCATTTATGTGCCTACATAATTCTTTTTGACAGACAAATGTAAATAAAAGAAAAAAAAATCTGCTCTTTTCTCTCACTCTCTCTCGGTCGTAAATCAAATCGAGAAGAAAAGTATCTCTCGTTCTTTTTCTTTCTTTCTTCCTGGTCAGGTATATATATATATGTACGTGTCAATTTAAAAAGCAAACGAGAGTCTTATTACATATATTAATTATTTGAATAACAAATACGCATATGGCATTTGCGATGTCAAGAAAAACTGCAAGCAAACCAAATCGATCTCATAGTCATATACATGTGGCAACATCTCGTGATTACGATCGAAAGAAATTAGCAGCTAAACATACACTTAAAACGGAACAAGATAATGAAATGCTCGAACGTAAAATGATCTCACATGCTAAATGGAATCAACGTGTAGAAACTAATAATGCTCGAACGAACATTGAACAATCGAGTACATCTCTAGATGAATATATTCAACGAGAACGAGTTAAACAAGAAAATATATTAAATGCAAAACGAATGGGTAATGAACGTATACGATCTAGTTCGACGACGACGACGAATAATAATAATAATGCACCGATGAAGTTTTAACTTTTGTTTATTTTTTTATTTGAGAGAAATAAATCAAAAAAAAAAAAGAAAGCGGACGGAACGATTGAGAAAGTGTTTGCGATTTTTGTTTTGTTCTGAATAAAATTAATCGTCGTCATCATCTTCAGTCAATTGATGATTTTTACCAGCTAATTGTTGTCGTAGATCTTTGATTTGTTGATTTTTTTGTTCGATCATTTTCTTCATATTCATGTAAGTATTTGTTTGATTGAACTTCTTTTCTAGTTCATTTTCAGCTAATGATAATGCATGTTGAATGTCTTTTAAACGTTCTTCATTCGATTTTAATTGTTGAGAAAATGTGGCTTCTTTCGATGAAAATGTACGTGCATTTTCTTCTAACTGATGAGTGAGAAGTTCATCGTCTTTTTCATATTTCGATAGGCGTTGTTTTAATTGATCATTGATTTGTTGAAGTTTTTGAATTTCAGTTTTAAGTAAAATAGTCGATTTTGTATCGTTGATTGGATCGAGAAGATCTTTATTTTCTTTCATTTTCTTACGTTTTAAATCTTGTTCTTCATAATCACGAATCAAATCGATTAAACGACGATTTTCTAATTGATCAAAATTTGGACTTAGTTTTAAGAACCATTGTTCAGCTTGTTGAAAGATTTGTTTGATGAGAAGTGCATTAATACGATATTGATGTGTTAATTCTTGTTCGAATTCTTTTTCAAGTACATCAATATATTCTTCAAGAAAATCATTGACTTCATTGGCTGTCATCATTTCTTCGTCGGAGAGACGTTGATTTTTGAAATCTTGTGCTGCAGCACGAAACGATCGAAGACCAACTGTTTTCTGTTCACGAGAAAACTGAACGTAATGACGAATGATTTCTTCGTGATGTTCATTGACACCGAGATCAGTTGCTGATGCCATCAGAAAAATAAAAACAAATATATATTTGAGTATTATTGATTTGAAGTTTGTTGTTTTTCAAGAGTTCTTTCAAGAGTCTTCTGACAATATAATAATCTACACGTTTTCAGAAGCATACTGGTTGCGAAAAATATCAAATCACGAAAATGGAATCTTTTGTTTTTCAAGAAAAGATGGCGTTCTTGTATGTGGAAACAAAAAGAGAGAATTCCCGTTCTTTTTTTTTTCTTGTTCTTTATTTAAAGGTAAGTAAAGCAGATAGACACGTTCACACACAATAGAGAGAAAAAATGATTTAAGCAGAACTATTATTGACATAAGTAAAGCGTTGAATTACAGGTTTATGTTTGCGTTTCTTTGTTTTTTTCTCTTGTTGAAGTCGTCGACGTTCTCGATCGACTGGGTCAATGCCGAAACAATACTTTAATATATCCATTATCAATACAAATAAAGCAACACTACACAAAGCTAAAATTGCGACATAAGCAAATGATTTTGAAACAACTTGTTTGACATAGATTTTGTTCGAAGTATGTTCACAATGTTCACCATAATAACTATCACCAAAACATTCACAGATGTATGTCTGTTTGTCGGGTACTGATCGACAAAAACCATGATCATGACAAGAAACTCCTTGACAATAGTCGATTTTGTGTTGACAATGAGCACCTTGCCAACCAAGTCGACATGAACAAGTGAAGTTTTGTTCGTGACATGTGCCTATAGAAGAAAAGTATTTGATGAGAATTGGTGGTGGATATCAATTACCGCCGTTGAAACAAATATGAAGTGTACAAAATCGATGATCAACCTCGCAATGAGTCCCATTGAAACCTGACGGACAAACACATGTATATCCCAATGGACTGGTATTATTAGTAGTACAAGTGCTGTTATGTTCGCATGGTTTCATGAGATCACAAATAGTATTTGATACATTGCAGTTGTGACCAATAACTGTTGATGAATTGCAACTCAGTGGCGGGCCAGAACCAAAAGTTACGGTGTGGCAACTGTCATACTATGTCACCATATCGACCCGTCACCGTATGGTTTTCGATCCTAGTGTGTTAGTAGCGAGAGGATTCTTCCAAGTTGAGAT
>Ga0209960_1000209_pt1 | contig 164008 bp, 153 predicted proteins | sample ThiBiot_500_plan_2_FD_183947 | JGI IMG/M metagenome (GOLD analysis project Ga0209960, IMG submission 183947) | Wastewater bioreactor microbial communities from Cape Town, South Africa - Thiocy_expt_500_plan (SPAdes) | ecosystem: Engineered > Bioreactor > Thiocyanate-remediating >... | reverse complement strand
AAGAACTTGTTCGCTCATTTAAGGGGAAATAATATGACAAAAGAACTATGCCCCATTTGTAGTGAAATGGCAGCACAACATAAAGAACAAAGACAATTGCTATAACCAGAACAACTAAAAAAGCTATTGATAGCTCAAGCAGCAAATCCATCTGAACATTGCAATAGGCTACTATAAAATGAAAGAAACATTACAAATTACATTAAGAAAAAACAGGAGATCTGAGGATTTGATTCAGATCGCTCGAAAGACCAAAGGTGAAAACATTTCATACAGTTATGGGCAGTCTAACCCCCCATTGCCAGAGGAAGCGATTTTTTCAGAGGCCGAACTATTTGAAATTTCATGGTTCGACCAAATGGTTAAGTTTTTTCATGAGCATCAAGATACTACTGCAACCGATTTAGAGCGCTACAGGCTCTTTCTGCCAGAAAATTTTTATCAAGCCATCTATGAATTACACAAAAAATGCCAAGAACATAAAATTGACTATAGACCCGTAGACTCATTGCTTAAGTCCATAATTAATAAGATTAAAGCTACAGAAAAAAAATTGTATGAAAAAACGGGGATCACAAGTAATGTTTTAAGCGATATTAATTTTAAAGATCTGGCAGAAAACTCAGATAAACATCATTCCTCAACCTTATTGCTATTCAAAAAATTTATTGAACTTCCTGATTTTTATAATCAATTTATACAAATTGCTACGAATGAATATAAGAAAAACCCCAATATAAAAATGGGACATTTTAAAGGGTATGCACAAGGCCACGCATTACCATCAAAATGGATCTGCGCCTGCGCCATAGATGTAATTACACAAAGTGAAAGTCCTTTTAATATTCTCAATTCAGAAGAACTCATTGATCTTTGGATTAAACCTAAATTACGCTTAGGGTTTGAGTTGTCACAGCTATTATCCAGGTTGAAAGAGATAAAATCATCCCCAGAGTTTATTAAAATTGTAGAGAATACATTCCAACGTTTTTTATAAAAGCATTAAAATAAAGAGGATCACACCCCTCTTATTAAGAAAACATTGCAGTATGATATTACTTGATTAAGCAGATGGAGTATTTGTTATTAAATCGTGGAAACCCTTCCTATACAAAGGTGAATTATACCCGTTGAATCATCTTGATGAGTTTCATTGGGAGTTCACCCAACCCGCAATTCATGACAAACAGGAAAAGCATTATGCTTTTATTATTGCTTTTGGCCTACATTGCTTTTCTCGTGGATTAAATAGCCATGCCCAGGAAACTTGGCAAACCGTGGAGGAAGGACTCATCTATTCTGACTCCCGTGAACAACGTATTTTTTGTTTTTCACGTTATCAATTATCTTTCTTGTTGCCTGAAATTGCGAAACAAATTGATCATCGTTCTTGCTTTCATACAGGGAAAGGTAATTTTTTTACTATCGAAATTTCAAATCAGCAAGAGTATGAGGTTTACTTTAAAGTTTCAAAATCAGGAAAGGGATTGCTTCGATTGTTTATAGAAAGCGCCTATATTCGAGACAAACAACACGCCTCTTCACAGCCACAAAAGAAAAAAATATCCTTTTTCGTTATAGCTCATCATATACAATCAAATAAGCCAATAAAACCGCCTCCCAAATAAAAAACCCTGAAAAACAGGGCTTTTTAAAAAATTAACTAGGCTCGCTTTATAATCGCTCTTGGGCTGATACCGATTAAACATCGGTGGAGGAGTGCATGGCTTTCACCATCCTGTTCATACACTCTGTACGGTAATTATGGCAGGTTATTGTTCAAATTTCAAATCATTTTCGATATTTTGATTAACAAAACATGACAGAATCAAGATAAGGCCAATATAGCTCGAACAGAAAAGCTTGGGGAAAATTTAATTAAGGGGCGATCAAAATCCATCGCCAATGAATAGTCAGTCGTATTTTTAATATATATTTTATATTGGATAACTCATTGTTCTAGAAAACTCTTGATTGGATTTTGATGCCCCTATTATATTGCATATTAATTCATCGAAACATCTTTGTTATCGAACGGTTGGTTGCTCAAAAATTCTCTTGCCTTAACCCGATTAATTTGCATCAATCGCCGTTCAAATTGTAAAAAAGTCATGGGCTCGCATTGATCCAATCGAAATCTACTGATGGGCATATCATTATCCAAGCATTCTCTATTTCCCCACATAACGCTAACAAGGTATTTATTTTGGTAATGGGCGTAGATAATTTCAGCATATAATGACTTATTGCTTTTGGAGCAATATTTTTGGTGCTCTTGATAGTCCTCACTCTCTTTATCAATAGACCAAATGAGCCGATTGACTTGATAATTTTTGTACCTGTTTTTTCCTTTAAGCAGATCTCTTAAAAAATTCTTAATCCCATGATCTCGCAAATAAGTATGGCCGCTCTCTCCATAATGCTTAAAAAACAATTCAGAAATTCGCTCAACAGGGCTTTTTTCAGCAATAAAAAAATACGGCCAAAAAATGGGTTTTAGAATAAGATAAGCCTTCAGATCAGGACGAGTTTGAAATAAATCAATATCCATGTTTTTTTTAAGGTCATTGCGGTTAAGAAGACATTGAATAGAACCAAAAGAGCTAATACACAATCCAGCACTATAAATCACTAAAATCCAATAAAACCATTCTACAGACATGTCCCATCGCCCCTTTTTAGTCAACCATCACTCGATAAGGATGCGTAGTCGAATGAGTATTATGCCCACGAAACTCATAATGAGGCCACCTGGAGTAACATTCCTCCAAAGCGGCTAGCATTTGATTACGGGTCATAGGCGTTGCGCTATAACCTGGCCAATCTTCATAGCTATTGGCTTTTGCATCAATACGCCATTGAATTACCCATATTTTTGCGTCATCTTCTCCGCTCATTACCCACTCCATACCTTTACGTAATCCTATATTTTACAACAGGGAATCTCTAGGCGTAAAATAGCACCCTACCCCCAATTTTATAGCATGATTTAATGTCTGAGCCTTATTTAAAGCAATCAAACCCGATAATCAATCAAGAGAACCAAGAAGGGTATTGGAAAAAACCAACCCCACTTATCGCTGCTCTAAATAATGAAGCACCTTATCCTTCGTATGCCTTACCCAATATACTACAACACATTATTCATTCTTATCAAAGCTATGGACAACAGCCGATCTCTTTAGTCGCCAATAGCGCTTTGGCAAATCTCTCTCTAGCATGTCAGGCTCATGCTAATGTTGCACGTGATAATTATTTAACCAGCCCCGTTTCCTTATATTTTTTAGCCATTGCCAGCTCAGGAGAGCGCAAAAGTGCTGCCGACTCCCTATTTTCCAAAACAATTCGTGAATGGGAAACAGCCATAAGAAAAAAACGAGAACCAGAGCGATTAAGCGCATTAACCCAGCATAAAGCTTGGCAAATGGAGCGAGATGGACTACTCACCCAAATCAAACGCGCTACCTATACAGGCGAAGACAGTGAATACTACAAAGAATTACTGGAAGAGTTAGTACATCAAGAACCAGACATTCCCATACAACCTACCCTGTATTTTGAAGATGCAACTCAAGAGGCCTTAGCCGTTCATTTGGCACATGGTTGGCCAAGCGCCTCTCTATGGTCTGATGAAGCAGGAATTATACTGGGTAGCCACAGCATGCAATCCAATCCATTGCGTTTTGTTGCCTTGCTCAATCGTTTATGGGAAGGCAATCCCTTTGCAGCACATCGTAAAACGTCCCAAAGCTTTATTATTGAACATCGCCGCTTAACGTTAAATTTAATGATGCAACCAATACTGTTACATCAAATGATTAATCAGCCCACGGGTATTAGCCGTCAAAGTGGATTTTTGGCACGCTGTCTTCTCGCTTTTCCCGATAGTTCAATGGGAACCCGTTTTTATCAAGAGCCACCTGAACATCTGACAGGGCTAAACGAATACGAACAACGCATCACGGAATGCCTGGATCACACTCAACGCCTAACACAAGCCGGATGCATTAATCTGCCCCTACTTAAAATGTCAGCTCAAGCCAAACATCTATGGGTTCAGTATTTTAATAGTATTGAATCCGGTCTAACCGCCCAAGGGCAGTGGGTGGAAATCAAAGACTTTGCCAGCAAAGCTGCTGAAAATGCAGCACGTCTGGCGGCACTGCTTCATCTTTTTTCAGGAAGCACAGGAGACATCAGTGCCGAAAACACAGAACAGGCCATTACGCTAAGCCAGTGGTATTTGTGTGAAGCAAGACGCTTATTAGAACCTCAATCCACACAACCCTCCCTTGAATCTGCGCGTAAATTGCTGGATTGGCTTTTAGTACGAAAACCAGAAATGCCAACCCCAAGAGAAATACTTCAATTGAGTCCTTTGCGTACCAGAGAACTGCGAGATAATGCACTGGAAACACTGATGGAACATCACTATATTCGCCTCATTAAGTCAGGCAATAAAACCCGAATTGAACTCAACCCCTACTGCCATTAATCAAAATCGAATTCCGATTATTGCTACAATTGCTACACAAGCACGATAAGCATTAATCCTGCTTTTTTATTTTCTATTCAATCGACAGATCATCAGTAAATACAAGAAGATTCCGTATTCCCTTTTTTTTAAATCAGGAAAAACACGTAGCACATAGATTGCAACTTAAACGCTACACAAAGCTACACCAATCAAACCACCAAAACACATCCTTTAATACACAAAAGAGGATGTCCTCAGGTCCAGAAAGGGTTTTATGTAAGTTTTATGTTTATTTGGCAGGATTTTATAAACTTTAAATGGCATGATGAGCACCATCTAATCCTACATGAAAAAAAATATCTGTATCAAAATGCTGCTAGTTTCGCGATGGTTTGTAAGCATTCAGGTTTATTCTCGGCATAAATAGCGGTGGTAATCGTGTTGGCATGGCCGGCCAAAGATGATACAGCTTTGATACTGACACCCTGCTCAAGCAATCGGGTAATAAAAGTGCGACGACCAGAATGAGAACTCGCACCAATTATACCAGCTTTGTCATAAAGAGATCTGAACCATTTTTGCAGCGTGCAAGGAGTAAATTCTTTTTTCCGCTGCGTTTGAAATAATGGTTTATTAAGCTCGGAACCCACTATAGTTTTTAAGTGGTCGGTAAGTGCTGCATAAACCTTTTTATTGGTAAGATAAGCATAATGTTGTTTTTTGCCCCAATGCATGGAGCGTTTAAGACAAATTTCATCAAGAAGTCTGTATTGCTTGTCGGCAACGTCTTTTATAGTAAGCGATGCGATTTCTTTTGCACGCAGCCCCAACCCGAATGAGCAATATACAAGAGCAATATTGCGAATGGCAAATGAGCCAATTTTTGCTGCAATGAGTAGTTGTTCGAATTCAAACTCATTCAAAATTTTCGCTTTCCCTTTTTTTACCATGCCAGCACCACCATAAAAATAGATTAAGTATTACCAATTAACAAACATTCTCTTGCTGCCAATACCACTTCATTAGTGATATATTGCAATTGATTCAACTTTAATAGTCGATCAATTTGCATAAATAACCGATTTAGTAATCGAAAATTACCATTAGTGATGCGCATAATGGATGCCATCGCCTCATGATCAGAAAATTCCCCTTGCTTTAATTTAAGCCCTAATTTTCGCCAGTTATGTTCTAGGGTAAATAACATTTCTTCCTTGGAAAGTGGTTTGTATTCATGAGAAAATCCTATTCGTGAATAAAGTTGTGAATACCTCGATAATCTTTTTTCCAGCCCTGGCATACCAATAAATACAATGGAAATACCCCTGTCATCGTATAACGATCTTAATAATTCCAATGCAGAGAAACTAAGTCGTTCCGTTTCATCAATGATTATTAGTTTGCAGTAATTTTTCGATGATAATTTTAGCGTTTTAATAAAGTTCTCTTTTTCTTCTTGATTTAATTGGGTTTGTTCATCGAACATTTTATTTGCTTGTGCAGCTTGAACTACACGATCAAAATAACAAATGTTCTGATTCAAGGTATTTAGCATTTGAAGAGAAGATAGCGGGGCGATTGGAGTATAAAAAATGGTCGTGCAGTTACTGAGTTCCGTTGGTACATGACGATTGTCTTCAATTGCATATCCATTCGGGTTTGCAGACAAGATTAGCTTACGCTTGCTGTAATGCTCTGCAGATTGCGTTTTACCAACCCCGGGAGATCCATAACAAATGCCAATGTATTTATATTCGACGCAAGCATCACAAAACTCCTCAAATCGCTGATATCCCTTGGTTTCTAAAAACATATCATCCATGTCAGGTAGCTCATTCATGCTTATACATCTTTATTTTGACATGGCTAGCTTTTTTTTGTTGTTCGATAGGTGGTATTGGCGTTGGTTTTCCGGTTATTTTTGTTGGATTTTTTAACAAGGCATCTACAATTGAACACCGCTCGCTGATATTGTCTCGTAATTCTTTCCTTCGAGCATTTCTCGCCTGGATAATTTCTTTCAAGCTGACTGTCCCAGTGTCTAGTTCCTGTGAAATTGCGCGGCACAAAAAACTACCCTTGTGAAACACGCGAATTACGGCAAGATCCCTTGGATCATAACGAATGATGACATCCTCGCCCACAAAGCCCGCAAGGGTTGTAGAAAAATAACGGAATCCTTGAAATTTTATGCCATCTCTGTGAACTCTTCTTGGTTTTGCTACCATCAATAATAATGAATCCAGAGACTCTTGTGTTTCAGGGATCTGGGGTAAAAAACAATTGCTTTGCCATTTAATGATTGGCGCAGCTTTGGTTGAACTATGTGGCTGGTTATTGTATTCATCCAACATAAATAATTTTAGTTTTAATTCAAGTTCTTCAAGCGTCAAGCATTCATTATTTTTTACAGAAGTACCTGGTTGCACGTATCCAGGTAAGTCTTGAAGAACGCGTTGATTTATAGTTGCAAAAAATCGCTCAATCTTTCCGCGACCACGGGGTTTGCCGATAGTCGAAAAAATCAATTGTATTTTTAATGAGACACAAACTTCTTCAATATGATGGGATGTAAAATCGCAACCATGATCGGTATACATGATTTCAGGAATGCCGCAGATAGGCCACTGCTTCTCATTTTTTATCCATATCGCCTGACGCAACGCTAACGATGTTTGTAGTGATGATGGAGCATGAAAACTTAAATAATATCCAGCAATGCCCCTACTGTAATCATCCATAATAACTGTGAGCCATGGTCGTTTAATCCCACCTTTATCATCAAGCACGTAGATATCAAGCAATGTATGATCCGCTTGCCATATTTCATTTGCCCTCGAGGCCTCTCTGATATAAAGAAGATCATATTTTTGCTGGTATGGTTTTATACCTTCGTGCGCAAGGCTGATGAGATCAGGGGAGATATTATTAACAATCTTTGAAACAACGGCATAGCTAGGTATTGGCAGCCCATTATCTTTGGTATGACGCACTATTTGTCGATGGATTGCAGCAACGCTACGTTTTGGTTTTTGCAGAGCTAACCCTTCAATTACTTGCGCCAAATTTTCTGTTAGTTGGCGATGGCACCCCTTATCATTACGCGCTTTAGATTTTAATCCGTCTAACCCATGGACTTTGTATTGGTCTATCCACCGATGCAAACTCCTAATCGAGATACCTGAATCCTTCGCGATAGAAATCAGAGTCGCCTTATCTTCTAAATACAACTGAATGACTTTAAATTTATCAAAAGCGCTCTTTTTGCTCATATATACTTAAAAACTCCAAATAAGGATTTATGTTGTACTTTGTGATCAAGATAAAAATATATTGATTGTTAAATACTTTATTTGGCAAATATTATACTTTACCTTTTTTATTTTGTATACTACATAACGACCGTTTTTATGCACATGTTTTATTATCGTCTTACACTTTATAAATCTATATTAGTATGTATAATTAAATCTATTATTTAAGGTTAAACATTAACGGACTATTTTTTGAGTAAATTATGCCCAAAACTATTGCATATATTCGTGCTTCAACAGATAAACAAGATTTGAACAATCAAAAACTTGAGATTTTTGAATTCGCCAAAATAAATAAACTTGAAGTGGATGATTTTATCCAGATGACTATTTCAAGTAGAAAAACCACCAAAGAGCGCCGCATCGATGAAATGATCTCAGTATTAGATGATGCCGATACACTTATCGTCACTGAACTCAGTCGATTGGGACGAAGCACTGCGGAAGTCATAGGATTAGTTAATGAGTTAATTAAAAAAAAAGTGAGGGTGATTGCTATTAAGCAAAATTTGGACATGAAACAACATGACATGACATCAAAAGTGATGATTACCTTGTTTTCACTCTTTGCTGAGCTTGAACGTGATCTTATAAGTCTCAGAACAAAGGAAGCACTTGCCAGCAAAAAAATGCAAGGAATTCAATTGGGCAAACCCAAAGGAACAATCCAGAAAAGTAAATTTGATAAGGATAGTGATAAAATTAAAGAGTTATTGGCATTAGGGTTATCCGTCAGGAAAATTGCAACATTTTTGGGCTATAGTAATCATATTGGTCTTAATACTTATATTAAGAAAAGAGAGTTACGTTCAGCGGAAATGGCTTAGTTTATTGAGGGAGCAAGATGAAAGATATTATTATTCCCAGCGATGTATCTTTTAATGATCTTAAATTAACTACCTCAGAATACGTGAAAGACAACCCGACACGCTTGAAAGGTATCACAAGTCATGGTGCCTTTTAATGCAAACACCCTGGTTTCTCATCCCTTCCATTTTGCACCTGAGTATATTTGACTTTTCTCATGAATAGAATATAATAATAGATAAGTGGATCGGGGAATCTCGGTCGGCGTTAACGCCTCGGTGAAGATCGGGGCTTTTCGCTTTTTAAGGGAAACGTTTTAAACCCCATCCTTCTTTTTTACCATTCCCATTACGATAAAATTTTTTCTCGATTAAGTGATATGCTCTATTTTCCTGTTTTGGATCAAGTGTATATCGACCAATTGGGCGAGCAATTAAGTCGGCAAGTTGTAGGCCGCAAGAGTTTGTTTTTTTATCAGCTAGAATCATATCAAAAGGTAATCGCACTCCCCAATAATTGGAACCATCGCATACTCGCCTAAATTCCAGTTCTAAATCGTTATCTTCTTTTTTGCCTCTACATTCAAAGATAATATGTGTTCTAAGTTGGCCTTGTTGTTTTTCCTTTAAAAAAGTATAAATTCGCTCCAATCCAAAACCCAGTGCTAAATGATAAGGATTTGCTGGATCTGCATACTTATTTTTAAGAGATTTTTTTTCAATAACCATACTAATAACAGTAAATGGAGCGTCATTTATAAGCTCATTGAGATCGTCCATAAAAGTATGGCGGGTTTCTTCATTTACTAAAATAACAAATTCTTTTTTGGCCTTGCGAATATCATGTTCATGTAATAAAACCATATCATGACCAAAATAATTAAATTTAAATTTTTTTATAGCGGAACTAACAGTATGAGCATAATCCCGTTTATTAAAAATACAAAAAGCCAAAACGAAAACAGGGTAATTGGGATCAATTGATTCCAAACTATGATCGCCACTTTCATCTACATAAATGATATAATCACTAAATCCAGCATCCATAAAGCGTAGTTCCAAAAAGTCATTAAATATTTTTATACTAAAGGTCCATTTTAACATGCTTAGATAAGATTAAGCGTTTATTATTGACTGATTTTGTATCTGACTCATTGAATTCAGTAAGCCCTTTATCAAACTAATCGTATAACAAATCATTATACGATTAGTAATTAACGCATAGATTCCCAATATGCCTATCCAGCACAACAGGATAATTTGTTAACATCTTTATCAAAAGATAATGCAGCAAGTTTTACACCCTCAACTCCGGTCAGATAAGGAAATAATGTATTTGCTAAATCTTTAATGGTAAATTGTGCTTTTAATGCAATAACAATAGTCTGTATTAAGTCACCTGCTTCAGGAGATAAAATATGGGCGCCTAGTAGCTTATCGGTTTTTTTATCAGCAACGAGCTTGATTAACCCTCTTGTGTCTCTAGCCACAAAAAAACGAGGAACATGCTCAAGACCAAGGACACTGACTTTTACTTCATAACCAGCCAATTTGGCACTTGCTTCTGTATAACCAACATCAGCCACTTGTGGATCAGTAAATATTACGGTAGGCATAGTTGAATTGTCATAGCAATGCTGATTACCCTCGAGTGCATTTAATGCAGCTAATTTAGCACCATATGCTGCCATATAAACAAACATATCAACCCCTGTTACATCACCGACAGCATAAATATGATCACGACTGCTTTGCATGTACTGATTCACTCGTATGCCACCATTGTCGGCTAAAATAATGTCTGATTCGTTTAACCCAAAACCTGAAGTATTTGGAGTACGGCCTGTTGCGATAAGGACTTGCTCTGCTTCAATAATGCGGGTATCGCCGTCCTTGTCATGGGTTAGACGAATATAACCATCAATTTCCTCTATTTTCTGATAACCTATGCCCTGACACACATCAATGCCTTCTTGCTGCAGATAATGCGTAAGAGCCATACTTATTTCTGGTTCACTAGTTGGAACAAGACGAGAGCGGCAACAAATGGTGACTTTAGTGCCTGCACGTGCAAACATCTGCCCTAATTCAACGCCAACGACCCCGCCACCAATCACTAATAATGATTTAGGTTGATTGTGTAAATCCAATGCTGTTGTACTTGTTAGATAAGGAATTTGATGTATACCATCGATAGGAGGTATGGATGCTGAAGCTCCAGTCGCAATGATAACCGATGTGGGGGTATAGAGCTGATTACCTACCATTACACCATGATTCACAATGCGCGCCTGCTCTTTTACATAATTAATATTTTTATAAGCTTGCAATACATCAACATACTTGGTTACCCTTAGTGTATCCACCAGTGCTTGTTTTTGTTGAATTAATTCATACCAGTTACTGAGTTTGCCACTTGCTTCAATGCCATCAAAACGCGAGGCCTGATTCGCTTGATGTATTGTTTCTGTTGCCCTAATCATGTTTTTTGAAGGGACGCAACCTACATTAACACAGGTTCCGCCAAGGATGCCATTATCAACCATAAGGACATGTGCACCTTCTTCTGCTGCTGTAATTGCAGCGGAAAACCCAGCCGATCCAGCTCCTATAACCAAAATATCGGGTGATGTATTGGCACTTCCTATTTCATCAGGACAACTGAGGTAATCAGACATATTGTTCTCCATCATTAGGGCTGGTTGTTATTTTTTATCGAAGAGGGGTAGCCAGCATTGGTCGTTGTAGTAATCAATGACTTAATTGTTACTTTAGTTGGATCATAAGTAATTGTGGCTGATTTAGTCTTAACTGATGTTTCAACCTTATATACACCTGGTAGCTTCCCAAGACTTTTTCGCACAGTATATGGACAAGTAGAACAAAACATTCCTGGAATATCAAGAGTCACAATGCTTGTTTTCAGATTACTGCTAACTGTAATTTCCTCAGCTGCTGTGGGTGCTTGCAAACTAGAGGCAAAAGTCGATACATTACCCAATATTACGGTAATTGCTAATACGATAAATGCATTGTTCATAAATATGTCTCCTAATCGTTATAATCGCTCTAAAATAATTGGCGCCAGATAAGGATAAAGCAGCACAAGCCCTATAATGATTAACGCAATCCAGAGCATTATTTTATTGATGCGATCTGAGGCTGACATCGCACAAAAAGTACCTTGTTTGCAATCGGAATGATTGGGTTTGCGATAAACTTTCCAAAATCCAAGTGCAATCAATAGAATAGCACTAGTTAAAAAATAGGGTTTATAGGACTCCATTGCCGTTAAACTACTTATCCAAGCTCCACTTATACCCAAACTAAACAATATTAAAGGCGCAATGCAACACAAAGTCGAAGCAATCGCCGCAGCGGTTCCCGAGAGCAATATCCATTTAATACTATTACGCTTTACATACTTTGCTTCATTCATCATGTATCTCCAGGCTATATAGTGAGACAAATAAAAAGCCGTTATTCTCCTTTTGAATCAATCATATCTAATAAAGGACATTCATTAGCCAACACATTGTTTCCACTAGCATTACAAGCCATTATTAAATCTTTGAGAGCTTTTTTAACAGTCCTAAGTTCCTTTTCTTTTTCTTCAATCAGGGCAATTTTTGCTTCGGCCTGTTTTCTCACATCAGAACACTTGGCTGTATCTGACAAACGAAGATCTAATAATTCCTTGATTTCTTTTAAAGTAAAATCAAGACGCTGTACTTGTCGAATAAACTTCAGTCGCTCCAAACTAGTCTCGCTATAAAGCCGGTATCCAGCTTTTGTTCGTCCCACCGGTAATAATATGCCGAGCACCTCATAATAGCGTATTGTATCTATGCCTACACCGCCATTTTTAGCTAGTTCACCAATGCTTAGCGAAACCATAACTCTCTCCATATAAATAGTCTAGACTCTAGAGTATACCCAAGGGTCAAGGGAATCATGATAGTATTTTGAAATAATATAATTATGCGATCAGACCAATGATGATAGATCAAAACAAAACTCGCACGGAGATTATGATTTCAGAAGGTTATAAGGTGAAAATGACAGGAATTATTCGTTAGATAATATTATGGTTTAGAGGCGAAATTGTAGTAAATTAAAGCAAAGTCGTATTTCCAGTTCGCATTAGTACTGAGTCTGTAATTTAAGCCGAAATTGGATGAAGTTTTAAAGAGAGACGCTTTACTTTTTGAAAATAAAGCGATACTTAATTCAGATAAACTAACTGCTGGGCAGCTCTTAGCCTCATATCGGTCTTAATACTTATGTCAAAAAACGAGAATTACGACAACCGGCTGTCTTAACCAACAATACTTAATTGTATGAGTAGGTTAGCATTATGAGTTCATTAGTTTAGGAATTAAGCGCACATAGAACAGTTCACTTATCAACTCCACAAGTGTCTGAGTGACAATGATTGCCGGCAGTATAGGAACAGCGCCTGGTATCGCAAAAGCAAGCGGTAGGACAACAAGAGAGTTGCGAGTACTTGCGCTGAATGCTACAGATCGGCTGGAAGGCACATCCAAGCGGAAGATTCGAGCGATAAACCATCCAGCCCAGGGAGCAATAATAGCAAAGGCAATGTAGATTGGAACTACTTTTAAAACTGAGTCTGCCTCAAGACCGAGCTGCGGTACCACCGACGTAATGACCACGAATAACACAAGAGCTGTCGCTGGTACGGGCAGCAATCCAAGTGCTATTAAAACCCGTTTGCCCATCGATTTTCGATTAGCCCACGCTTGTGTAAGTGCTGCGAGCACAAGCGGAATAGCAATTATCCATATAAAGGCTTCGACAAATGGGCCAGGTTGAACCAAGTGAGCAGCGCTTTCCTCAAGGAATAGTCCAAGATAGATAGGTAGAAGCAGCATCTGTAAGATAAGAAGCGCAGGTGTCGCCACCAAAAGTAGTCGAGCATCGGCGCGTCCAATATGCGCAAAAGTTACGACATAATCAATACACGGAGTGAGCAAAACTAATAGCACACCAAGTCGTACCATTGGATCGATGGGAAGAAATTGGACTAACGCCACTACAATTAACGGGACCACCATGAAGTTCACTAGAAATAGAACCATGAGGAAACGAAACTTCACTAATGCTTGCTTAAAGTCAGCAAGCGGCACTTGTAGAAACGTTACAAACAGCATCAGAGCTAATGCAAGGTTTACACTGCTCGCAAAAACTTTCGTGGCCGGCACGAGCAAAGCAATTATGATTGCTACAATAACTGTAGAAAAATAAATTATGATTTGCTTAGCCTCTAGTAATTCTCTTATTGATTGCATGTTCATTTTTGCCTTTAATCACGTTACGAGTAAATCCGAGAGATTTGAAAGTAAACCAGTTTAATCAATCCTACCCCGTATGATTTGCTTTATAAAACCAGTGTTGGCGCAACCACAATGCAATATTTACTAGTAAAATAAGAATCGGCACCTCAACAAGTGGGCCAATCACAGTTGTAAAAGCAATGGCGGAGTTAAGCCCAAAGGTGGCAATTGCAACAGCAATAGCCAATTCAAAATTATTACTGGCAGCAGTAAATGAAGCTGCTGTTGTTTTTTGATAGTTAGCCCCGATGAGCTTCCCCATCGCAAAACTGACAAAAAACATCACAACAAAATAAACAGCTAAAGGAAATGCAATTCGAATTACATCTAATGGAAGTTGCAATACCATCGCGCCTTTCAAAGAAAACATCGCCAGTATAGTAAACAATAGGGCTATTAGAGTAATGGGAGAAATTTTTGGTAAAAAATTAGTTTCATACCACATTATCCCTTTTCTCTTTATCAGTATAAAGCGAGTCAGAAATCCTGATAAAAAAGGAATTCCAAGATAAATGAAGACGCTTTCAGCAACAGTCATAAAATCGATATGAACCATTTGTCCCGTCATGCCAACAAGGGGTGGCAAAACGGTTAGAAAAAACCAGACATAGACACTAAAGAAAAGTAGCTGAAATATACTGTTAAACGCCACTAAAGCCGCAACATATTGATTATCGCCTTCAGCCAGCTGATTCCAGACAATTACCATGGCAATACATCGAGCCAAACCAATGAGAATGAGTCCAGTCATGTATTCGGGATATCCATGTAAGAATAAAACAGCAAGACCAAACATGAGAAATGGCCCGATAAGCCAGTTTTGAATTAAGGACAACAATAGAATTCGCCAATCTTTAAAGACCAGCGGTAATTCTTCATATTTTACCCGAGCCAGGGGTGGGTACATCATTAAAATCAAGCCAAGCGCAATAGGAATATTGGTGGAACCAATCGATAGGGAATTTAAAAATTGTGGCATGTCGGTTAAAATAGATCCGATAACAACGCCTAAACCCATAATCAGGAAAATCCATAACGTTAAATATCTATCTAAAAAAGAAAGGCGACGAGTGCTGCACGTGCTCATGACAACAGCTCCTTTTTTATTTGTTGTTTTAGTTGATTAAATACCGCTTCAAATGCTGTATTTATTTTCATCTTAGATCCTTCTGCTTTAGCAGGATCAGGAATACTCCAATGGAGTTTTTTTGGTTGACCAGGGAAAATAGGACAGCTTTCACTAGCTGCCTGGTCACAGACAGTAATGACTAAATCAATAGATTCTGAATTAAATTCATTCCAGGATTTACTGCGAGGTGTATTCGGTTTGATACCATGACGAGCAAGAGTTTCTATCGCTTTCGGATGTACGTTTCCAGTCGGGATGCTGCCTGCGCTAAAAGCCAGATAGCGGCCATTCGAGTAATAATTAGTTATTGCCTCAGCCATAATGGACCGACAAGAGTTACCTGTACAAAGAAATAATAATTTAATTGGCTCAGTACGTATCAATCACAACATCCGGTTGATTTTGATTGTACATCACAGCAAGAGGTTGATGTTTTTTTGGTGGACATTGAACACGAGCCTTCAGTTGTATTATCTCCAGAAAAAAATTGAGCATCCTCCATGGTATGATAGGCTTCCCATGCAATTCCGTTAGGGTCACTCACCCATGATTTTTGTGATTTGGCATAGCAACAGGTTGTTTCACCATCGCTATGGGTTGAAATATTAGCCTCTGAAAATTGGTTTCTCAGTGCATCTAATTCAGTGGCATCATCCACTTGAATTCCCAAGTGTTCCACGCCATGTTTTCCAGCACGAGTTGAAATGGCAAAATTAATACGCGGATCTTCCAGCATCCATTTGGCATAATCGGACTTAACTTTTACGGGATCTGCTCCAAATAGAGCATTGTAAAAACGGATACTATCAGCAAGGTTGTCAACATCAATATGAATATGAAAACGTTTCATGACTTACTCCTTTTAGAATTACAGCAATCATTTAATTTTATAACCAGACAATCGTCTGTCCCAGGTTGTTGAATTTGAACTTGTTGTTTACTGCAACAATCCTGAACCATGAAGGCGATAAAATCGCGCATTAACACAAAATTTGCAGAATAAAATACATAACGCCCTTGGCGATAGGACGTGACAATTCCGGCATTAGACAAATGGCTTAAGTGAAATGATAGGGTATTTTGTAAAATACCCAACTCATCCCCAATTGCACCAGCGGATAATCCGTTTGGCCCTGCTTGAACAAGTAGCCGAAACACTTGCAAGCGAGTTTCTTGAGAAAGGGCGTCAAATATTTTTAGTGAGTTTTTTATATCCATACTTCTAGAATAGTAGAAATATTTAATTTAGTCAATCTGCCATTTAAAGTCTGTCATTTAAAGTTTAAATTTTCCTGCCAAATAAAGATAAAACTTACACCTTCGAGCTCGACTCTATCTTTCTCAAGACGCCTGCCAGAATTTCAGCCCTCATGATGATAATGACCCTTTGCCTCATGGTATACAACTTTGCTCAAGCACACCTTAGGCGTTGTTTAGAAGAACATCATGAGACATTACCCAATCAACTTGGAAAACCAGTCAAAAATCCAACCATGACTTGGATTGCTGAACTGATGCACGTCATTGCTGTAGTGACCATTACTGCTAATAATCAAAAACATCGTATCGTGACTAATCTAAGGCCTGTTCATCAACAAATTATTGCTTATTTTGGGCGTTACGCCCTAGATATCTATGGAATTTCAAATACTGAATCGACGCTCGCGACTAAGTTCACCCAGCGACCCCCTAATTATCAAAAACTTAATTCTAAAAAACTGATTAATTAGGTGCGAAATGTACGGTCAAATAGAGTACAAAAATATTTTTTGCCCACTATTTAACCGGTTTTTGTCTTTACTATTTAGGAGAGAGTTGGTACAGACGAGAGGAGGTAATCTAAATATATTTATTCATGTATAGCCTGTTGCCAAATCAACTGAAATTTTGGGTATTCTTGAACTTAAAATTCGATTAGATCTTTTGCCCTGTTGATTGCTGCGATCGCTCATTAATTGATAAATTAATAGCTACTTAAATTAGCTATACTTAACAATATGAAATAATTTTCGATTATTAAATAAATATGAACACTACGTTCTACCAAATAGAAAATGAAAAGCTTATAAACTTTATGGAAGGGTTTTCGGCAGCTATAAAGTTAAAAAACAGAGCTGCTGAGAATGGCTTTTTTATAGAATATGTATGCTTGTCAACATCTATAATTGATGCTCTTTTAAGAATTGGTTTAGTGTTTCAATATTTATTGAAACAGGAAAAAAATTCTTTTCCATCAAAATATATCTTTCAAGATGAAAAAGCTAAAACTCTCTCTGAAAAAGCTATTTATATTGCTGCGAAAGAAAAAGGTATTATCTCAGAGAGTATCCACAATAGCCTTCTTGGGCTTTATATAAAACGCAATCAGGTTGTTCATAGGTATATTATAAGCCGTATTACAACAAATGATGTATTAATGATAGCTAGTGAATATGATTCCTTGATTGATCAAATTAGTAATCAAGTTAAAAAGCTTGAATTAGAGCATATTCAGAAGGATACAGGTTTCTGTCACCTAGTGAGTGGCCCTGAAGGGGAGATGCTTGAATATATTAATGAGTCTATTGAAAAAATGGCTAATAAAAAGCACGCAAATCATAAAATTGCTGGCAAGCAATGAAGGTAACTTGATCTGTTGAAAAGTTAAGCAAAAATAACAATTTGTTTTATTTTACAAATAAATGATCTCCAATATTTGAAAAAAACACTATTTTATCCATTTAGTTATAGTATACTTTCACTAAATGGTCATTTTAGTGTGTTATTCATGAAAATATCTACAAGTGAGTTAATTTCAGTTGTCTCTCAGTTTAATCCATGGTGGAGAGGGGAGTCTATACAAGATTTGCCTACTTGGCATCGTGCAGCATATCAGGAACTCGAATCTTGGTTAATTAACCCACCTGCACCTAGAGCAATTTTCTTATCTGGGGCTAGACAAATAGGAAAAACAACGCTTTTATTACAAGCGATTGATAGACTTTTGAAAAACGGAGTGAAACCAGGAAATATTTTGTATGTCACATTTGATCATCCATTAATTAAAATGTCTGATATAGATACGGTTTTAGAAGCATGGAGAGAGAGAGAGCCCAAAACAGATGATTTAGAATATATCTTTATTGATGAGGCACAGTTCATGCGGAGTTGGGGTACTTGGATTAAACATCAAGTAGATTTCTCTAAAAGTCGGAGGATTTTTTTTACAGGCTCCGCAACACCAATTATAGAAGCCGATCAAGAGTCAGGAGTAGGGCGATGGTATACCATTCGCCTAACTACACTCTCATTTTATGAGTACTTACAATTAAAAAAAATTGAATTGCCACCGCTGCCCATACTTAAATCATTACGTGAATTATTCGAATGGCCACAACAAGAGTTTTATCGAGTTCAGGAACTAGCCGTTCACTATGTTGGACATTTTCATGAATATCTATTAAGAGGTGGTTTCCCACAAACTGCTCAGGTTGAGAGCATAACTCAAGCTCAGCGCCTTTTAAGAGAGGATATAATTGATAAAGTATTGAAAAGAGATATGACGGCACTTTTTGGCGTGCGTCGTATTTTAGAGCTGGAACAAACTTTTCTTTATTTATGTATGCACGATGGTGGATTGCTCGATATGGCCGATCTATGCAGCAATCTTGAAGTAAAGAGACCAACAATACAAAATTATATACACTTATTGGAAGCTACAAATCTGATTTATCGTTTACCACCATTTGGTTACGGTAAAGATATTTTGAGAGCTAAATACAAAATTTATTTAGCAGATGCGGCCATTGCACCAGCGGTATTACTAAAAGGTAAAAGTATCCTTAATGATCCAGAGTCCTTAGGTGTGGCCACAGAAACAGCGGTATTTAAACATCTATTTGCCCGATATTATTCACAAAATGTTCGATTTAGCTACTGGAGAGGTAATAAAGATCATGAAGTGGATCTTGTTGCACAAATTGGAGATCAAATTATTCCTTTTGAAGTCAAGTATCGCTCACAACATACAAATGCCAAAGCGTTAAAAGGATTGCTAGAGCTATGTCAAAAAAAGGATATTGCGCATGGATATGTTGTAACAAAATCTTTGGATGACTTCGGTGTTATGAAAAATCTACCAGATATTAAAACAAAAATTATGCATATACCCGCACCATTACTGTGTTACTGGATGGGGGAATCAGAATTAAGACAAACTTATGGCTTCTAGAAGCAATCCTATTTTTTATGTGTATGTCTATGGTGAATATCTGGGTAATGTTGGTGTGAATGAGTCAATTCTTCATGCTGATGAGGATGTGAGTGGGGTTCTTTACCATCCCAAGCAAAGTCATGGGTATGTTGATGGTGTTCATCATGACAATGCGAATGGCTATGAAATAAAGATTCGTGAGTATGAATATGGCCATGACTCTCAGTTAAATGTATCCAAACTCCTATGCTCATTAAAGTAGCGGCCATCCAAAATAATCCCGATGTAGGTTCATGAAAAAACAGTATAGCAATACCAGCACCCATAAAGGGTGCTGTGGAAAAATAAGCTCCTGTTCGTGCTGTTCCAAGTCCCCTTAAAGCAAGAACAAATAAGACAAGACTGATGCCATAACCAAAAAAGCCTAATAGCATGGAATAGCTAATATTAGCCCATACGGGAATTGTTAATCCTATAAAGAATGCCAGACTAATGTTTACTACTCCAGCCACAATCCCTTTGCTACCTGCAATAAATAACGCATCAGCAGATGATATTTTGCGGGTAAGATTGTTATCCATCGCCCAACATAAACATGCGCCTGTAATGCTTAACGTACCTAACCAATTTTGTGGGGATGTTTGTCTTGGCCAAGATAATATAGCGCCACCTGCTACGATGAGAGCCATGCCCCAAATAATACGGCGATCCGTGCTTTCCTTAAAGAAAACCCATGCCAGAACTGCCGTGAATACCGCTTCTAGATTAAGAAGAAGCGAAGATGCAGCCGCACTTGTATGAGCAAGCCCAATCATTAATAAGGTTGGGGCAATCACACCACCAAATCCAATAGCTGCCAATAACCACGGCCATTCATTTCTTAATAAGCCCGCACCATTCCAACCTCTATCTCTAATTAGGCGCAAGAAACCTAGTCCCAGCCCACTTCCTAAATAAAGAAAACCCGCGAGGAATAAAGGAGGAATATCACCAGTTAATTGCTTGGCAAATGGGGTACTGCCTCCAAATAGGAGAGCAGCTCCAAGAGCCGCTAGTGTAGCTGAGGAAAAATGAGGCTTAAGCATAGTGAACCAACTTATTAATGATATAAGAATAGTACCTTAGTTTAGAGGAGGTTTTAATTTATTGTGAACCTCTCTTCATGGGCTCCGTTTTTTTGAAAATCTCCTTTAGAGTTAAATATCATGTATCGTTCTGGCTTGTTATTTAGCTAGTTCATAATAATCTTTATATGCTAAAGCTATCTATAAGGGATTTGACAATATACCCACCCAGGGTATATACCTATAGAGGTATATAGGAGAACTGTTATGTCCAAGCACCCAGAACATCATAATGAGTTATCCCGACTTAATCGAGTTACAGGCCAACTTGAAGGTATTAAGCGGATGATAGAAGAACAGCGCTATTGTGTCGATATTTTATCGCAGTTGCGTGCTGTTCGTAATGCAGTAAAAACCATTGAGCTTGGTGTACTTGAACGTCATGTTTTAAATTGCCTGAATGAAGTGGCGTGTCATGGCAGTCAGGATTCTCGCCAAGAAAAAATGGATGAGATTATGGCTTTGCTTAAAAAATACGATTGAGATACTTGATGAATACACAAAAACATAATAAACACGAAGAGAAAGGACATGATTGTTGTGCGCATCAGCATCAACATACGCCTTTTCCCTCTGTTGAAGCGACAGCAGAAAATACAATTTATACCTGCCCCATGCATCCGCAAATCCGTCAAGGCAAACCAGGAACTTGTCCCCTTTGTGGCATGGCACTTGAGCTTGAACGCGTGAGTATAACAGAGCAAAAAAATCCCGAATATCAAAATATGTTTTGGCGTTTTATCATCGCTTTAATCGCAAGCTTCCCGGTCGTCTTCTTGGCGATGGGTGAGCCTTGGTTGAGTCTATCTATACCCATGTCTTTATCGTTATGGACTCAAGCAATTTTGGCAAGCTTCGTGGTTTGGGGCTGTGGCTGGCCATTCTTTGTGCGAGGATGGCAATCACTGTGGTCACATCATTTGAATATGTTTACTCTGGTCGCTTTGGGTACAGGCGTTTCTTGGGGATACAGTTTAGCTGTAGTAGTTTTCCCCCATTGGCTTCCCTTACCTATACAAGGGGACGGGATGATTCCGGTCTATTTTGAAGCCGCAGCGGTCATTACAACCCTAGTACTTTTAGGGCAAGTGTTGGAATTAAAAGCACGCGAACGCACAGGGGATGCCATTCGTGCGTTACTTCATTTAAATCCAACTGATGCTCACCGATTAAATAACGAAGACCAAGAGGAGGATATTACTCTTGATGCAGTGCAAATAGGCGATAGGCTTCTTGTTCGGCCCGGTGAAAAAATTCCCGTTGATGGGGAGGTGATTAGCGGTCAAAGTGACGTCGATGAGTCCATGTTAACCGGTGAGCCCATGCCTGTGTCAAAAGAGGTTAGGAGTCATGTCATTGGAGGGACACTCAACCAACAAGGAAGTCTCATTATAAAGGCTGCCTATGTCGGCAAAGACACGTTACTTGCTCGTATCATTACACAAGTTAGCGAATCCCAACGCAGTCAAGCTCCCATACAGCGCTTGGCAGATGCAGTTTCATCTTGGTTTGTACCGCTAGTTTTAGGAATTGCTGTGTGTTCGTTTTTTGCCTGGCTTTTACTAGGCCCGGCACCTTCCTTCAGTTATGGCTTAATCGCTGCCATTTCCGTATTAATTATTGCATGTCCTTGTGCCCTAGGGCTTGCAACACCGATGTCAATAATGGTTGGGATTGGTGAAGGCGCGCGACGCGGTATCTTAATTAAAAATGCAGCCTCTTTGGAGCGATTGCAAGCTGTCGATACATTGGTTGTGGACAAAACAGGAACGTTGACCCAAGGTCATCCGGCATTGAATCTAATTATCTCAAGTGATAATTGGCAAGAAAATGAACTTTTGAGTCTTGCGGCATCCATTGAGCGTCATAGCGAACATCCATTAGCTAAGGCGCTACGTGATGAGGCGCAAAAACACCAAATTACGCTTAAGGAGGCTACTGATTTTGTTGCCATCAGAGGCAAAGGGGCTCAGGCACTCATCAACGGGGCAAGTGTTGCCATTGGCAATGCTCAGTGGTTAGGAGTGCCTTCCGATGCGATCCCTAATGCGGCGTTAAAAGCACAAGAAGAAGGTGCCACCTTGATTTATTTGACAGTTAATAAACAGTTGGCCGGGGTCTTTGTGGTGGCCGATCGAATTAAAGAATCCAGTCAGCATGCGGTTACCACCTTAATTAAAAAGGGCATTAAAGTCATCATGCTCACCGGTGATAACGCCATGACTGCCAAAGCAGTAGCCAGGCACGTAGGCATTCAGGATGTGATTGCTGAGGTATTGCCCGATGGTAAAAGCGATGTAATTCGGAGGCTGCAAGAAGAAGGGTGTACGGTTGCCATGGTGGGTGATGGTGTAAATGATGCGATTGCACTAGCCCAAGCTGACATTGGTATTGCGATGGGAACTGGAAGTGATGTGGCCATTGAGAGTGCGGGGATTACCTTATTGTCAGGTGATTTAAGTAAGCTTTTAGAAGCTTATGAGTTATCAGTGCACACGGTAAAAAATATTCATCAAAACCTCTTTTTTGCTTTTATTTATAATGCGCTAGGTGTACCTATTGCCGCAGGGGTTCTTTACCCACTCACAGGTTTATTACTTAATCCGATGATGGCTGGTGCTGCCATGGCATTAAGTTCCGTATCGGTGATTGCTAATGCATTGCGTTTGCGTCAGAAGCTGACATGATAGAAAAAAGTATTGAAGACTAATTTTAGGGACAGAGTACACATGATGAATCGGAGCTCAGGTTTAAAGTGTTTTGTGATTGGTGCTATTGCTTTGTTAGCTATGGAGGTGCATGCCAAGCCTGTTTTGAGTCTTAAAGAGCTCACGCGCTTAGCCATTCAAAATAACAAGGATTTAAAGGCTGCGCGTTTGGCTATTGCAATCTCCAAAGCACGCCTTGTCCAGGCGGGATTGTGGTCTAATCCAAGTTTAAGTCTGAATAATAACGACGACAGGGTGTTCAATAACGAAGGCGAGTATTCGCGCAGTATCACTTTTAATCAAGCCTTTCCTATTTCAGGGCGCATTGCCAAACAAAAAACGGTCGCACGTATTGATATTCTTCGAGCTCAGGCGGAGGTGGACGAGGCTACACGTCAACTGAGTGCCAAAGTAGCTAATGCCTATTATGTAGTAGTCATTGCAGAACATCGCATGAAGCAATTGAATTATTTACAAGGTATAAACCAGGAGCTGGTGCGCGTCATTCATAATCGTTACCATGCTGCTGAAATTTCTAAATTGGATGATAATTCGGCACGCATCGAATACGCACGCATTATACAAGAAAAGCAACTGTTAAAAAGCCAGCTGATTAGTCAATATGCCCTTTTAAATCAACTAATAGGGCAACCACCCAATACACCATTACCAATCGAAAAAACCATTAAAGTAGCAAGAAATATTCCTTTGTTAGCGGGATTAATCAATCATGCGATGAGTAATCGCCCTGACAGAATGGGCTTGGTACTTACTGAACAACGCGCACTGGCCGATAGACGTTTGGCTCAAGTGGAACGATTCGCCGATTGGAATGTTGGTGTTGGGGTGCAGCAAGATAGAATTGTTGTTGAAGGAGGGCTGCCGCAACCAGCCGACCGTACCTTAGGCGTTTCATTATCAATACCTCTGCCATTATTGAATCGTAATCAAGGGCGTATTATGGAGACAGCTACTGCCGGTGCTCAGGCGATGATGTCAATTGAGGCTTTGAATCTTGTCATTGAAACCGAAGTCACGAGTAATTACGGCCAGCTTAATGCACTTAAAACCAGTGTAGTGCAAACGCAAGGCACCTCCCTTCGTCTTGGACTTGAGAACGTAAAACTTGCGCGTGAAGCGTATCAAAATGGGCAAGTCTCTTTTTTGAATGTCTTACAGGTTCAGCGACAACAAAATGATGTACAGATGGCTTACTTAACCACTGTGGGACAATACTTTCAATCGTATGTTGCCTTATGTACTGCCATTGGCGCATCGGATTCAGCCGGGCTTTGCTCGTACCTACCTCTAACCAAGGAAGTGACCAAATGATTCAGGGACATCATAGTACTCGCCAAAAAGTGCGGTTTATTTTTTTAACAAGCATTCTTTTCTATTCGTCATGGCTGATAGCCCATGGGGATGAAATTGAAGTTAATACCTCAGGTCCCGCAGCATCGGTTACATTAACCCCGGAACAAACCAAGATGCTAAGCATTGAGGTGTCTGAAGCCACCCCACGCCCCATGGCCGAATTGTTGCCATTAAATGGACAGATTCAACTGCTGCCTAATGCCCAAGCGGATGTTAGTGTGCGTATTAGTGGTGCTGTGACTGATATCGTGACGAGCCTTGGAGATAGCGTCACAAAAGGTCAAACATTGGCAACGGTACAATCGCGTTTAGTTGGCGATCCTCCGCCTAGTGTCGCTGTAAAAGCGCCTATTTCCGGTGTTATTGATGCGCGCAATGTCAATTTAGGCCAAGCAGTAGAACCTAATACCGTTTTGTTTCATATCAGTAATCGCGAGCAATTATTAGTCATTGCTCAGGTATATGAAGAAGATTTGGGCGAGGTTAAAGTGGGGCAAGACGTTAACGTGCACGTTTTAAGTTATCCCAAACGGATTTTTCCAGGAAAAATAACGCTTATAGAACCTAATTTAGATCCATTAACGCGCACGGTCAATGTGCAAATCAGTCTTGATAATAAAGAAGGATTATTAAAGCCTGGGATGTTTGTACGTGCCAACGTGGTCTTGCACTTTAACCAGGCAGCGTTGACGGTACCTAATAACGCCATACTGGAGGTTGATAATGCCACTTTTGTGTTCGTAAAAAATGGCGCGAATTATGACCGAACGGAGGTCAAACTCGGGGCGCGTGATGATATGAATACTGAGATTAAAGAAGGTTTGGTTCCTGGCGATGAGGTAGTTACCCAGGGAAATCGAGAACTATACACCTTATCTCTAAGTGGTGGGGGCACTAAAAAGCCCGGTGATAAGGAGCCTCATTAAATGTTTACTCGCTTAATTGCCTGGTCGTTGCATAATCGCCTTTTGATTTTAGCCTTAACACTGGTTCTTTGTTTTTTTGGCGGTTACACCTTAAAACAAATGCCCGCCGATGTGTTTCCTGAATTTGCTCCACCACAGGTAGTGGTTCAAACAGAAGCACCAGGTATGGCAACGCAAGATGTCGAAACGCTCATTACCTATCCTTTGGAGAGTGCTATTAATGGCACTCCAGGGGTGGCCAGCGTACGTTCAAAAACTTCCGTGGGCTTATCTACAATTACGGTAGTCTTTGATGATAGAACTGATATCTACCGTAATCGACAACTCGTTAATGAACGTATTCAACAAGTGAGCAACAGACTCCCACCCGGGGTTAATCCCCCTGTGATGCTTCCTGTGACCTCAGCCGTTGGCTGGCTTGTCAAATATGCCTTAATTAGTGATACGGCAAGTCCTGAAACATTACGCACGATTTCAGATTGGACTATCAGGCCTCGGATTTTGGCTTTAGGTGGAGTCGCATCAGTCGTGTCTATTGGTGGGGAGGTAAAACAATACCAGGTGCGATTGATTCCTGAACGCATGCTGGCTTACGGTATTACCATTGAAGAGGTTCGCCAAGCCTTAACTACCGCCAACCAAAATGTGCCGGGTGCTTTTGTTAACCAGGCCGGTAGCGAACTTGTGGTTGGAACCATTGGACGAATCCAATCGTTAGAGGATATTCAAAAAACTGCCATTACGGTGCGAAAAGGAGTCCCTATCACCATCAATAACGTGGCCATCGTCACCTTTGGTGGTGAAATTAAACGCGGGGACGGTGCTTATAATGGAAAACCCGCGGTAATTGGCACGATTTCTAAAGCCTATGGTGCTGATACGGTGACAACAACTACCAAGGTAGAGCAGGCTTTAAACAACATAAACCATACACTGCCTGCGGGTGTTGCATTAAAAACCGAAGTCTTTCGCCAAGCTAATTTTATTGAGTCGGCTATTCATAATTTAACTAGGGCTCTTTTAGAGGGTGCCATTATTGTTATTGCCGTACTGTTTGTCTTTTTAATGAATTGGCGTGCTTCATTTATTACTTTTATTTCCATGCCCGTATCCTTTATTATTGGGATATTGGTATTACATTATTTTGGTATTGGAATTAATTCCATGACCTTAGGTGGGATGGCTATTGCCATTGGTGAGGTGGTGGATGATGGCATCATCACTGTGGAGAATGTGGTGCATCGTCTAAGAGTTAATAGTCAAGAAGCTCATCCTTTACCTGCCATTGAAGTCGTCTTTGACGCCGTGCTTGAGATTCGAGGCTCGGTTATTTACGCCACCATCATTATTAGCCTCGTTTTTTTACCTATTTTCTTTCTATCAGGAATTGCTGAGCGCATTTTTAGTCCTTTAGCCATTGCTTATATTGCTTCTGTATTGGGCTCGCTTTTGGTGTCCATTACCGTGGTTCCTGCGCTGTGTTATCTCTTATTGGTTAGGGGGAAAGAGAAAATGGAGGATTCCGAGGTGAGTTTGCATGCTTTATCGCAGCGCGAACGTCACTATCATGTTGGGCAAACAACTCAGCATGAGGGAGAGTCTGAAACACGCTTTGTTGTGTGGTTGAAAAGACATTTTTTAACTGTATTACATTGGTCTTTGGCACATCTTAAAGCAGTGGTTGCGATGTCACTGGCGGCTTTTTTATTTGCGCTTGCCTTGCTTCCTTTTTTTGGCACTTCGTTTTTACCTGAGTTTCATGAGGGAAATTTCATTGTAGCTATGAGTACCTTGCCAGGTACTTCCTTAGATGAGTCAATGCGCTTAGGACAACAAGTACAAAAAACGTTAATGAGCTATCCGCAAGTTATCTCGATTTCTCAACGCGCAGGACGAAGTGAATTGGATGAAGATGCGCTACCGCCGAATGTCAGTGAGTTTGACGTACGTCTTGATTTTGGTAAAGACAAGTCTATGCCGCCTGATGAACTATTACGCCGCATTCGTGGGGATTTAGCTAATATTCCCGGGACTGTATTTAATGTCGGGCAATTTATTGCCCATCGCATGGATGAGGTATTATCTGGGGTTCGTGCGCAAGTGGCAGTGAAGTTATTTGGTGATAATTTATCAAAGTTAAATGAACTGGGACAATCTTTAGAAACCGTCTTAAAATCTGTTCCAGGTGTGGTCGATGTCAATAAAGAGCAACAGATTAACGTCCCGCAATTAATTATTAAAATTGACCGTGAAAAAGCAGCACGATACGGTGTGAATGTGGGGCAAATTTCAGAAGATGTCCAGGTACTTTTAAATGGGGTTAGTGTATCAAGTGTGTTAGAGGGTCAGCGTACCTTTGATTTATATCTTCGCATGGATAAACCAGGTCGTGACAGCATTAAAGCCATTCAAAACATGCTTATAGATGCACATGGGCAGGCGGAGGGAAGTTTAAGTCAAATTCCATTACGTGCAGTAGCTGAAATTAAAGTAGAACCCCAACCTTTTGCGATTAATCGGGAAAATGTACAACGGTTATTAGTGATTGGCTTTAACGTTCAGGGTCGTGATTTAGGCAGTGTAATTGCCGATGTAGAGCAAGAGGTTCAAGAAAAAATTAAATTGCCCGCAGGGTACTTTATTCAGTACGGAGGCCAATTTGAAAGCCAGCAACAGGCATCAAAAGTAATGTTTACTTTTGGTGCTTTGGTTATTTTTATTATGTTGGTGTTGCTGCATAAAGCCTTCGGCACATTTAGAGAGGCTTTATTGGTGATGTTTAATTTACCTTTGGCGTTAATCGGTGGGGTCATTTCGCTCTTTATCGCCAGTGGTGAAATGAGTGTGGCGGCCATGATTGGCTTTATCACTTTGTTTGGGATTGCCGCACGAAATGGGATTATTTTAGTGAGCCATTACAATCAATTGCGTTTGCAGGGTAAAACGCTAGAGCAAGTAGTAATTGATGGCACCTTAGACCGATTAGTGCCTGTGTTGATGACAGCTGCCACCGCGGCACTAGGTCTTTTTCCACTACTTTGGGGATCGCCTGCTGGAAAGGAGTTAGAGCGCCCTTTAGCCCAGGTATTGTTAGGCGGCTTATTAACTTCAACTGTACTCAATATGTTTGTAGTCCCGACAGTCTATAATGCCATTGAAAAATGGCGAGAAAAACGAAACTATTTAAAGGATACTCAATCAGGAGAAACATCATGAAACAACTGCAATACAATAGAAAATCGGCATGGATTAGTTTGATAATGAGTCTTTTTATTTGGACGATATCCTTAGGGCTTTTTGCCAATACCACTGAAACCACTAAAGCAGCTATTCCATCTACCACCCCTGCTATTTGGAAAGCTATTGATGAACAGAGTGCATCGATTAATCAGGCATTAAAGGAAAATCAATTAACATCGATTCATGAGCATGCATTTGCCATCCGAGATTTAGTGAATGCACTACCAGCTTTAAGTAAGGACTTATCAGGTGAGCAAAAAACAACATTGCAAAATAATTTAGGTTATGTCGCGCAGTTAGCCACTCGCATGGATAAAACGGGTGATGCAAACGATAAAGAGGGCACACAAGCCAATTGGGATAAATTGCAAAAGATATTGGCTCAATTACGTGTACTCTATCCGACTCCGCAGTCAACTTAAGGCTTACTTTATGAAGTTATTTAATTGTTTTCAAGGAATACTATTCAGTACTGTGGTTTTAGGACAGGCTCTTGCAAACCAAGAGTCTATACCTCATAAAACGAACGAACCTACCGTATTACTGATTAAAAAATTCCAAACCGAAGTGGATGGTAAGTCAACAGAGCTGTTTCGTGTTGAGCAACCTGATGGGACCTGGGGGTATCATGGAGTAAAGGGTCAAATATTTGATGCTATTGTAAAAAATCAAACGGATAAGCCTACCGTATTACATTGGCACGGGCTTATTGTCCCTAATGATCAAGATGGGGTGCCTTACGTGACTCAAGCACCTATTCCTCCTGGTGGAGAATATCATTATCACTTCTTGCTCCAGCAATCCGGGACTTATTGGATGCATTCGCACCATGATTTACAGGTTCAACAATTTTTATCAGCACCTCTAATTATCTCTGATCCTAAAGACAAAATGAGTGATAAAGAAGTTACCTTATTCATCGGTGATTTTAGTTATAAAAAACCAGAAGTTATTTTAAGCGAGTTAAAGAAAGGGCAAATGACCCACATGCATCATGGCAGCGGGACGGCTTCTATGTCTACGGATTCCGCAAATGCTGATTTAAATGACGTCAGTTACGATGCGTTTTTAACCAATTATAAAACTTTAAAAAATCCAGAAATCGTACCTATTCATCCAGGAGATAAAATTCGATTACGTTTTATTGCTGGATCTGCGATGTCTAATTTTTTCATCAATACGGGCATCTTAAAGGGGGAAGCGATTGCTCTCGATGGTCAACCGATTAAGCCTGTACAATCCAATCAATTTCAACTGGCGGTTGGACAGCGCCTTGATGTTCTAGTGACTATTCCCCAAGGTGAAACAGCGTATCCCATTCTTGCTCAGGGAGAAGGGACTGACATGCAAACCGGTTTAATACTGGCAACGCCCAAAGCGATTATTCCTAACCTTAGTGAAAAAAATTCAAGTAGAGCTGGGGCTTTAAATTATGACCAAGAAATTAATTTTAAGGCATTAAATCCTATGCCAGTTCAATCCCCAGGCCAAACTCTAATGGTTAATCTAGAGGGCGATATGATGCGCTATGTATGGACCATTAATAACCAAAAATGGCCTGAAATCAAACCGCTAATTGTTCAAAATAATAAGCGTGTGGAACTTGTCTTTAACAATAAAACAACAATGGCTCATCCCATGCATTTGCATGGCCATGTCTTTGAAGTGACTGAGATTGATGGCAAAAAGATAAGTAATGGCTTAATGCACGATACGGTCTTGGTGTTGCCGAAATCAACAGTGAAAGTTCAATTCGATACCGATAATCCGGGAAATTGGATGATGCACTGCCATATGCTATATCACCAAGAGACAGGAATGATGACGATTATGAATTATCAGGGTATTAAAATGCCAGACTTAACAATGCATCATTAATCAAAAAAGGTTTGAGTAATTGTTATGAAGAAAAATCTGTTTATCCGTGGGGAGAATTTATGAGCTGTGAATGTCAGCAAGCTACGACTGTTACAGACAAAAAAGTTTTAATAATTGCGTTAATACTCAATTTTATTATGTTTGTTATAGGTTTAATTGCTGGAATTATAGCTCAGTCTACTGGGCTCATCGCCGACTCTTTAGATATGCTTACTGATGCCTCTGCGTACTCGATAGCCCTTCTAGCAATAGGTCGAAGTGTGCGTTTCAAAGAAAATAGTGCTTTAGTAAGTGGCGGATTTGTATTTATTCTTGGCATCGGGGTATTAATTGATGTTGGTCGAAGGGCTTTTTTGGGTAGTGCTCCAGAGAGTGTTATTATAATAACTATTGCCTGTATTTCTCTCTTGGTAAATAGTGTGGTTTTATATTTACTGCGTCGATTCAGAAAAGGAGAGATCCACTTGCATGCAACCTGGATTTTTACTCGTGCAGATGTTATTGCCAATCTCGGTGTCATTTTATCTGGAGGATTGATAATATTCACCAAGTCTCGTTATCCGGATCTAATCGTCGGTTGTGCTATTGCCTTGTATATAATAAAAGAAGCTTTTGAAATCTTTGGTGTGTATCGAACATCGCAACCAATTTCCAATAAATCAAATTAATGTGATTTTCTGTACCAGATAATCACTGTTCCAAACATGCTGTCCTCGGATGTACATGATTTTAAATACTGGGGTAAAGAAACCTGATAATAAATAATGAATCACATACACGCAATTAACTGCGCTAAAAAAACAAAAACATCAATAAAAGACAAATAAAAAAGAGATCAGAGTACTAATCGCCATCATACCTAACTAGAAGTTCTACCACACACCACGCAGTATAAATTGCTTAAGTACAAAACAATAACTTATTGATATATATGAATTTTATTATAAATAGTGCTGTTTTTGTTTTTCTAATTTTAAATTTATCCTTTTTTAAAGGAATAACTCTTGTTTACAGTAGTAAACAGGATTCAATGCAAAACACCCTGATATCATTGGTCAATTACGTTTCGTGTAAACAAGAATTAAATTTGTTTACAATAGAAAACATATTGTTTACATTAGTATACTGAGAAAACAATGGTAAACACATTTATAGTAAATTAAGTAATCATATAGGATAAATAATGACAGTGGTTTCAACCCGATTATCACCGAAAGAATTGGATTACCTCACAAGAATTGCCTCTGAAAACAAGATGCGTAAAGGAGGATCTGATGAATTATCATTAGGGAAAGCTTTGAATGAATTGGTTCGCTGGTGTCATTTAAATCGTATCGACATTAATTCTAATCACAATGCCGTAAACGATGATATTAAAAAAATGATAGAACAAATCCATGTGGCAATTCCTCATCTAATGTATCTTACTCGATTACAAACCGTTTTATTAAGTGATGGTATTCCAGAAGAAAAAATTACGCGTAGTCGAGCGCAAACGTTAGATTACATCAACAAAACATGTGGTGATTTACAAAATATAAATTACGATTTGGTTCGATTTTCAATGAATGATATTGGTCTGAAAACACTTCCTGTTAACAAAGATAAGACACTATGGAAATTACCCTAGACATGGGAAAAATACAGCAAGTAAGATTAATACAATTGCCAAAAATGATGGTGTTAAATTTGACATAACTGTATGAAAATTGGCTATGCTCGTATTTCAACGAAAGATCAATCGTTAAATATGCAAATTGAAGATCTGAAAAAAGCAGGTTGTGTGCAAATTCATGAAGAAATCGCAAGTGGTGCAAAAACTGCGCGACCTATTCTTGATGAGATTATGCGTAATTTACGTGAAGGGGACACCTTGGTAATTTGGAAACTCTACAGAAATTTAGCACACCTTATTCAATTAACTACAAAATTAGTTGAAAGAAAAGTGGGTTGATAAGCTTGAACGATCCAATTGATACCACAACACCACAAGGGAGGTTGGTTTTTGGTATCTTTGCCTCCCTTGCCGAGTTTGAACGCGAATTAATTCGTGAGCGTACGCAAGCAGGATTAAATTCTGCGCGAGCTCGTGGTCGAAAAGGTGGGCGGCCTAAAGGCATGTCAAAATTAGCGATAGAAAAAGCTGTTATTGCCGAGGCACTCTATAAAGATGGACTATTCCTGTACAAAAAATTGTAGAACAATTAGGTATTTCAAAAACCACTTTATATCTATATCTCAAGTATCGCAATGTAAAAATTGGAAATTATAAAAATAATTAAACAATCTATCTAGCTGAGTTAACTATGACAATTATTATAAGAACAATGCAGTCTTCTGATTGGAATGAAGTTAAAAATATTTATTTAGAAGGCATAATCACTCAAAATGCAGCTTTTCAAACAGATGCCCCAGCGTGGCAGGAGTGGAATAAAACGCATTTAACCACCTGTAGATTTGTAGCATTATCAACGCAAATAGTGGGGTGGGCAATGCTAAGTCCCATATCAAATCGTTGTGTATATTCTGGAGTAGCTGAAGTTAGTATCTATGTGTCTAAATGTAATCAAAATCGAGGTGTTGGCAGTTTACTTCTTTCGAAAGTTATTTCTGAATCAGAAAAAAATGAAATATGGACATTGGAAGCTGGAATCTTCCCTGAAAATTCAGCAAGTCTAGCCCTTCATAAAAAACTTGGTTTTCGTGAAATTGGTTTTAGAGAAAAATTAGGTCAGTTAAATGGTGTTTGGAGAGACGTTATATTATTAGAGCGTAGAAGCAAACTATTTTAATGAATTTAAATAGAGCATTTTTGGATTGCGATGCTAATGCGTTTGACTAAATCTAACAATTCTACTATTCTAGAATTATGGACATAAAAGAATCTATAAAAATATTTGATACCCTTTCGCAAGAAACTCGTTTGCAAGTGTTTCGATTACTTGTGCAGGCAGGACCTGAAGGGTTGTCAGCAAGTGCAATCGGCGATGAATTAGGTATCTTACATAATACCTTATCTTTTCATCTAAGCCATTTGTCTAATTCTGAAATTGTAACCTCTTGCCGTAAAGGGCGTTATGTTTTTTATTCAGCAAATTTTGAATTAATGCGAGATTTCATCGCGTTTATGGTTCAGGATTGTTGCAGTAAACAACAAGTTAAAATTCAACAAACTGATACAAAAAATTGTCTCGTTATTGAATTAAATAATTGTTGTCCTTCTACAAAGGAGTAAATCATGAAACGTTTTCATATTCATATTGGCGTTAATAACCTTGCTGATAGCATCCGTTTCTATAATGCCCTGTTTGGAACCGAGCCCATCAAAGTGAAATCGGATTATGCCAAATGGATGTTGGAAGATCCACGCATCAATTTTGCAATTTCAACACGTGCTGGCAAATATGGTGTGGAACACTTAGGCATTCAAGTAGATGGTGCTGATGAATTAGATGGATTAAGAAAACAATTTTCAGAAGCCAATATTTCAACCCATAGCGATGGTGAAACAACCTGTTGTTATGCCAAATCAGAGAAATCATGGGTCAATGACCCAAATGGAATCGCATGGGAAGCCTATCACACAATGCAGGATGTACAATTTTTTTCAGATGAAAAAACAACTGAAAGCTCTTGTTGCATGCCAGAAAAAAATACAACAACTTCTTGTTGTGATACAAAGGCAAAAACAACTGGATGCTGCGGCTGATGAATATTAAGCCTATTAGATTATTATTTCTTTGTACTGGTAATTCTTGCCGATCGATTATGGCCGAGGCTATAACCAATCACTACTCCAATGGTCGCTACCTAGCCTTTAGCGCGGGTAGTTTTCCGACTGGAAACGTACATCACAAAGCAATCGAAACGCTTATCAGTCATGGTATAAAACCAGAAGCACTTCATAGTAAATCCTGGAATGAATTTAAATCAGAGTCTATTGATTTAGTGATTACTGTCTGTGATCAAGCAGCTCGCGAAAGTTGTCCTATTTTCCCAGGTCACCCAAAGAAACTCCATTGGAGTATTCCTGATCCTGCTAAAGCTGAAGGTTCTGAAATGGAAATCAATACCGCATTTGAGGCGGCATTTAATCAACTGAAACAACGGATAGAAATGGAGTTGCTATCATGAGCAATTGTAGCACCCATCGTCTTTCTTTTTTAGATAGGTATTTAACCTTCTGGATTTTCCTGACTATGGCTGCAGGTGTTTGTATCGGCTCACTTTTTACTGGAACACCACAATTTATAAATTCATTATCTATTAGATCCACCAATATTCCTATTGCACTTGGACTAATTTTAATGATGTACCCACCTCTTGCTCGGGTGAAATATGAAGAGCTACCTCTAGTATTTAAAGATTGGCGTATCTTGTTATTGTCTTTAATTCAAAATTGGCTTATTGGCCCATTTCTCATGTTTGGACTCGCTGTTTTATTTTTGCATAGTCATCCCGAATACATGACGGGACTTATCCTTATTGGTTTGGCACGGTGCATTGCCATGGTGATTGTTTGGAATAAGCTTGCTGAGGGCGATAATCAGTATGTGGCAGCCTTAGTTGCATTTAATAGCATTTTTCAACTTTTGTTTTTTAGTTTCTATGTCTGGTTCTTTCTCACAGTCTTACCACCTCTGGTGGGTTTAGTTGGGCAAATAGTCCATATCGATTTTATGACCATCGCAGAAAGTGTTTTTATTTATCTAGGGATTCCCTTTTTTGCAGGACTTCTGACTCGTTTTTTATTGATAAAACGAAAAGGAGTAACTTGGTATGAAACCAATTTTTTACCTAAAATTTCTCCTATTACTCTGTTTGCTCTGCTGTTCACAATTCTGGCGATGTTTTCTTTGAAAGGGGCTATGGTCTTAAAACTCCCATTTGATGTAATTCGCATTGCCATTCCATTAACGCTTTATTTTATTGTGATGTTCTTTATTAGTTTTGCGATGAGTAAGTTTATTGAGGCTAACTATGAAAAAGCAACTGCAACGTCATTTACAGCGGCTAGCAATAATTTTGAATTGGCTATTGCTGTAGCGATTGCCACTTTCGGACTCAATTCTTCTATTGCTTTTACAACAGTCATTGGGCCTCTTGTTGAAGTACCGGTGCTTATTTTGTTAGTGAATGTTGCATTTTGGTTGCGGCAACACTGGTTTTCAAAGATAAATCTGGAGGGGAAATAATCCAGAATTAACACTTTTGGTGGTTATTCCACCACGACCCCGATGTTGTGAACTCACTGAATAGGTGTGGGGACACTGATTTATCGGGAGCCGGATGCGGTAGTTCCGCCGTTCTACTCACCTACGACCCCTAGAAAGCAAATTTAATTATGTTTTTCGTTTTGGCAAAACATTCCATATAGAAGCAGAAATTAAAAGCAGAATACCTATATACAACGTCCCATCCATAGGCCATATAAATTTACCACTTATAATTAGAAAAGCTGCTATAAAACCAAGTATAAAAGGCTTAAATCCTCTGCGTTGTTTTGCTTTAAAGCCCAATGCAGCAAGTGCTAGCATGAGCAAGACAATGGTTATTGGGAATAGGTATTTTATATACAATGTTAAACTAACACCTAATGCACTAAGTATTCCTGCATATGCAGACCAGCAAATAGGACAAATCCCTGCAACTACCATGCTTGGCAAAGAAATAAAAAACTTTACTAAAGAAGAAAACATTGTTTTTATCTGATTTTGCATTTTTATCCCATTTTAATTTGGCTGCCAACGCTTGTCATCGCGTCATAAAATAATCTTGGACGTCCACGTAATGAATTCAAGAATATAGTCGTAATACTTGCTGCCATTGCTGCCATTGCCCATACAGGATAAATAAGCCCTGTGATCGCAAGTGGAATACCAATGCCATTAAACATAAAAGCCAGCGTAATATTTTGTACCATTCTACGATAACTACTACGACTAATTTCATAAGCATCCAGTATAGATTTCAACCGGCTATTAAGTATGATGATGTCAGCAGAATCGATGGCGATATCAGTGCCACTCCCCATTGCAATTCCCACCTCTGCTTGCATCAAAGCTGGAGCATCATTAATACCATCCCCAACCATGGCGACCTTTCCATTTTGTTGCAGTTGTCTTATCACAGCTGCTTTATCACCCGGTAAAACACCTGCATAAACCTTATCAATTCCAGCCTGTTCGGCAATGCGACGAGCAGTGCGCTCGTTATCTCCTGTTAACAATACTGTCTCTACACCTGCTTTATGTAATGCAGTAATAGTTTGAGTAGCATCTTCCCGCAGTGCGTCTCCCACTCCTAAAACGCCCATAATTAAATCATCTTGGCTAATCGCAATAACTGTCTCTGAAGCATTTTCCATACGAGAAATATCGGCATCTAATGAAGTAATGTTAACTCCGCGTTCTTTCAGAAACGCTGGGCTCCCAGCTACTATTTCATGTCCATTAATCTTAGCTATTACACCTTTACCTGGCTGGTTATAGAAATCCTCGGCTGCCGGCACAGCAATCTCTCTATCAAAAGCAGCATTTACGATTGCTTTTGCCAAAGGATGCTCGGAGACGGCTTCTGCTCCAGCGGCTAAAGCAAGAAATGCTTTTTCATCATTTAGTACTGAAACCATTTCACGCACTAATGGTTTACCCTCAGTCAATGTGCCGGTTTTATCTAAAACTACGCAGGTTACTAATCGGAGTGCTTGAAAGGCTTCACCAGTACGCATAAGAATTCCCTTATCCGCTGCCTCACCCGTTCCACTGACAATAGCAAGGGGGGCTGATATACCTACGGCACAAGGATACCCCATAACCAATACGCTTATTCCCGCAAACGCGGCTCGTTGTATATCGACAATGCCATATATAAAACTAGATCCAACTAACCAACCAATGACAGCTAATACCGCTATAGTGAGGACAGTTGGCGTATACACCCGCAATACCCGATCCACCAAATGTAACAACCCAGGCTTGAGTGCTCTTGCATCTTCCACATGTCGGACTACCTGTTGCAGAAAACTTGCTTCACCAACAGCAGTTACTTTGACGAGTAAGGTACCATTACCATTTATTGAGCCACCAATTACAGCACTTCCATGTTTCTTTTCAACAGGAACAGATTCTCCGGTGACGAATGACTCATCTAATGTCGAGTGCCCATCTATCACGACTCCATCGATAGGCACACGTTCGCCTGGCCGGATACGCACCTGATCCCCACTTTTTACATCTTCTATGCGCACTTCGCGCTCATTACCATCTTTCACGATACGGGCTATTTCTGGTTGTAGAGCAAGTAACTTTTTAACTGCTTGAGAACTGCGTGTCTTAACTATTAGAGAAAGCCATTCGGAAAAAAGATGGTAGGTGAGAACCATCACAGTTACGGCAAAAAATGCTTCAGTAGGATAATCTGGCAGTTGAATAGTAAGACCAATAATACCGCCTGCGATGCCAGCAAAACCGCCCATCTCCAATAACACATGTTGATTTAAAATACCGCGCCGTAATGCTTGGATTGCCATTGATAAAATGTGGGAACCGAAACCGAAGACGAGGACAAAAGCAAGTGTAGCCGTTATCCAAATACTGGTATTTGCTGTTAGATAGTCATAGGATCTGGCTAAATATAGTAACAAGCTTAGCGCTGCTAAACTACTAGCTCCTATTAATGCTACAAAAAGACCACGGCCACGAAGTGCGATATAAGCTAAAGCAACTAAGCTTATCAAGACTAATGCACATAATATAGACCATAGACCAATTGAAGGCGCAATGAGTGCGATGGAAACTAAACTAAGACCTAGCGCGATAAAGAAGCGTCGGCCTTCGTTAATAAGAGTACGCTCTTCTTCTTCGAATGGACGCAGCTTACGAGGATCAGAAACAGTATAGCCCATGTCATATAATGTTTTTATAAGAGTTGTTGCTTCGACAAGGAGGGGATTAAACTCAACAAGAGCCTGCTCATGAGTAAGACTGACTGCCACCTTATCTACACCTTGATGTTGGCTCAGTGCTTTTTCAATGGTTCCTGTACACAATGAGCAATGTAATCCACTGATGCGCATGCGAATACGTTTATATCCAGGTCGATCAGACGACTCCTCTTTCCAAAACAGAACATCAGATTCCGCAGTAGTTGAGATAGATTTCGTTGTATTTAACATACTACACCTCCTGCTAAAACCTCATCGGGGTAGTACTAAATAGGCTGTTACTCAACGCTGTTTGTAACATCATACCCTGCCCCATTGAGTATATGAACTAGCTGCTCCTGTGCAACAATTTTAGGATCGTAGAGAATACTTGCTTTTTCTTCTGAGAATGATACTTGTACGGTAGCTACGCCTATATGTTCCGTTATCAGCTTTTGAATTTTGTTAGCGCATCCGCTACAGTGCATTCCTTTTATTTTGAAAATAACTGTGCGCATATTGTATTCCTCTATTAATCACGGACTTAATACCGTATCACTCAAATTTATTCTTCTTTTACTATTCAAATTATAAACCATGCACTTAAGTGTAAGGTCAAGGTCTATTGGATTTTTCTTATGTTTTTTTACATAAATATCGTAAATATAAATAATTATATAGACCCTATACTATAGTATATGGTTATACTTCTTATTAAAAGTAGAATATAGGGGATATTTCAATGAGAATCGGACAATTAGCCAAAATCACTGGCGTTAATTTAACAACTGTGCGCTTTTATGAGCGCCGAGGTTTAATACCTGAACCTAAGCGAACAGCTTCTGGCTATCGTCAATATGCTCCCGAAATGGCCTTGCGCGTTCGTTTTATCAAAAATGCCCAAGAATTGGGATTTGCTCTTAAAGAAATTTCAGAATTACTTGATTTGCATGCCGACAGCACCACAGGATGCCAAACGATAAAGCAGCGCGCAGCAGATAAGATGATGATTGTTGAGAGTAAAATCAATGCTCTTAAAAAAATTAAAAATGCATTACAAGAATTACACAACTTATGCTCTGGACAAGGAACTATCAAAGAAGGTTGTAGAATTTTAGATGCTTTGGGCTCTGAAAAAATGATAAAATCTGTATTAGGAGAGGGCTGATGAAATTGGAAAGTCAAACTAAAAGTCGATGGAGTTTTTTAGCAACATTGCCGGGCATTATGAGTGTACTGCTCCCAAAGTTTGTTTGTCCTGTGTGCTGGCCATTATATGCGGGCATTTTAAGTGGCCTTGGTGTGAGTGTGGCTAATTATAGCTACTACTTGTTACCCGTGATGATTCTATTCTTGGCTATTGCCTTATTGGCCCTGGGAATTAGAGCCAAACAACGTCGTGGTTATTATCCTCTACTATTAGGTAGTGTGGCTTCTCTTATGATTTTAATTGGCAAATTGGTGTGGTACTCCAGTATCTTTTTATATGGAGGGGTTTTGTTATTAATCACAGCCTCCATATGGAATGCCTGGCCAAAGCGGGAACATGCGATGGGTTGTGCCGCTTGTAAAAAATCTATTTCATAAACTTGACCTTACACTAGGATACAAGGCTTATATTAATAATGAGCAATAAAAATTGCCTGATTCATAGTGTGAAACATTAACTTTTTTGGAGATCAGAAATGGTTAACAAGCGTAAAATTGAAATTTTTAGTGCCGGTTGTCCTACTTGTCAAAATACCGTTGATTTGGTGGATAAACTCGCTTGCTCTTCCTGCGAGATTGAGGTTTTGGATATGAGGAACCCAGAAGTTGCTAAAAGAGCCGAACGCATAGGTATAAAATCGGTTCCTGCTATAGTAGTCAATGGTGAGTTAGCCAGTTGCTGTGCAGGGCAAGGACCGAGTGTCGATGAGCTGCATAAGCTTGGTATTGGCCAGCCATTATAAAGAGACTAGATGAGATGTCGTTGCCATAGCATTGGAATCGAGCAGCGACATCTGGATTGGTAGTCGATATCTTTATATTTTCTACAATAGTTTGGTAATCTCATCCTAGTAACACCTAAACCTTAAATAATACTTAGGCCGAATTGTTACTAAGAGCACCTTTCATGAACCACTGATTCAGATGTACTAAGTTTTCGTATAAGCTGCTTGGTGGTCGGGAGTAACTGTGAATACGCATCCATTAAGTGGTTCTTTGCTAATCGATCAAATTCAATCATGCTGCGAATCTCTGGAAAGTCCCTCTTGACCATAACTAAACTCATCCTTGCTCAATGTATTTGTATCTACTTTTTGGCAAGAAAATATGGATTGCTGCTGATGATTACAGTTTTTAGGTGCTCGATCGGTGTAACGATCTGCAACTTCTTCCCGTTTTATTGCTCGAGTGAATTCTAACCATTTTTTTACAACATTGGTATAGAGACTAGAACACCTATATGGAATTAGCCCCAAATACAATTTATTTTTCGGTTGGTTACAACTCTCTTTCCATGATTTTTTGATCTTTTATTTTAGGAACAATGAACCGATCATTCATTGTTTCACTATGAACTGATTTATATTCTTTATGAAGTGTCCCTAAATTTTTTAAATGATTTCTTTCATTATTTTCTATCATTTTTAAACTTGCAATTTGACCATTTTCAATAGATGTAACTTTTTTAATTAAGGCATAATTTTCATTGTATTTTTTTAAATATTCGTTGTTTCCTGGTATAAGCCCCTTTGCCTTCTTAATTTCTTTCTCAAGAAATGTATAGGCATCGTTCGGGTTTTCCATATGACTTTTTACTGCAGCTGCACCTTCTTTTTGTAGCATATCATCGAAATCATTATTCATTTTTTCAGGCATTATAATGCTTACATTTTTTCCCATTTCTTTAAGGCGAATTACCGCTTTTGTTATAATCTGATCTTTAAATGTTTCTTTGCCATCATTATCCAAACAAAAAACTATTTTATCGGTCAATCTCGAAGTATCAACATTTAAAAAGTTACTTTTACTCAGCAATGCTTTTACATTTGCTTGTGGATCCACTTGTAAAAGACTTAATCCTGTTTCTGCCCCTTCGGTTAAATAGGTAACGGAGCCAGTAGATTTTTTATTTAATTCAATGGGGCAACTGTTCACACTACCATAAATTTGTTTTACCACATTTGATGCGTGATCTTTATCTCCAGTGACAGGATCCAGTCTTATTACCTGGACATGATTGATCTTACCCTTCGAATTTTTCCCAATGCACAAAAGAGCTGGTACAGCAGCCTTTCTTTCACCGTGCCACGTGTTTATTTTTGGTAGAAAACGTAAATCCGCGTCTTGAAAATCAGTTAATTTACGGAACTCTTTTAAATAACGTTCCGCAAGAGTGCCTTTAATGTCCACACTTTGATTTACTAATTTTTCAGCATATTTCTTTTTATTTGGAGCTTCTTTAAAATGGGTTCTCTCTTTTTTTGGGGGATCTTTTACGCGGGTTGATACTATCCAGGAATCAGGATGATTTAAAAATTCTCTTGCATAGTCCATCGTGTCTTTGAAATCAGCATGACCCATTTGTGTGGAGATAAGTTGTAATGCGTTTCCTTTTTCCCCTGTTTCAAAGTTATTCCATAACCCGTTATTTGTATTAATACTTAAACTTCCCTTGGCTCCATACCGTAAATTATTAGGCGTGGACATTCGATTAGAATTTCCAAATAAATGCTCACATAATGACTCTATCTTTTGGGTCAATAGCTCATTAATTTCATTACTACTTAATATTGACTTACTTATAATTTTACTATGTTCAGGTGAGTATTTTTCTGGTTCATTACCTTTTTTTTCACCTGAAGTTTCATTGGATTTTGTTACATTATAAAGGGGATTTTCCCCTGTTTTTATTTGATATGCCGATATTTTATCCACTTTTAGCTCTGCAAGTCGCTCTTTAAGCCCGGTTGCATTTTCAGTATATATAGTCACCTGTTGGCGTGGTCTTGTTATATCAATTTCATGCGAACGATGAGTGGTGGCTATTTTACGTTTCGCAAGCTCCAATGCGATTACAAAGGTTTCTGTCGCTGATTGTGCACCAAAGGCTGTTCGGCTGTAAGCATAATCCCAATGGGCATCTTTTTTATCATTCAACTGCAACTCTAATTCATTGGTTTTATCACTACTTTGCAAATGCGCCCGACCTGCCTCAATTCGTTTTATGGTATATTCTTTATTAGCGATATGGCCTCGCGCTTTGTCTGTCAAACGCAATCTAATTTTATCTCCTATCGCAAGTGCTGCCTCTTCGACGGTGTACACTGACATACGAGCTTTTAATGCAAGTGCTGCAGGATTAATGACGTATTTCTCGCCAGTGGCTGAGGTGCAATGTAAATGATTGCTATCCGGGCTTATGCCTTCTACAGAAAAATAGTCTCCTTTTCGTGCTACAGAATAACTCGCATCAAAACGGACTACATCGCCTCGTGAATAGTTTTTAGCGTGCATCAGTTCTGCTTTCGTCATCGATTTAGCGGGTAATCGATTACATTGTGTATCTTCCCTGGCTACCCTACCCTGTTCTTGCAGCCCCTTACGAATTAACTCATTGATAAATTTTCGGTCTTCATGGGCATGAGCTATAACTAAAGTTTTTTCTTGATGCTCAGGAATACGGGTTAAATAATCTGTTGCAATAGCCTGATAAATACGATTGTAATCATTTTTCTTAGTTTTTGTGTCCATACAATTAATAGTAATCACTGAGGTTTTCATGGCAGGATCACTGCCAGATTGTCTTTTAACAAATTGTTCAGGATTCATAGTAGATAATGTTGCAAAAGAATCTTCTATTTCGCGATTTGATGCATGGATTACAGCTTTCTTAAGGATTGGACTGTCTTTCTGGCGCACAATCTCTGTCATTTTTGCTATTTTTTGAGAGCCTGTTTTTATAGTTAACTCGTGTGGTATGCCACTGGCCGGTGATTGTAACTGTGTGATATCCCCTGCAAATAATGCTTTGGCCTTAAAGCTTATGATTTTTTCCTGGATGGCCGCATAATCCCTGTTCCCAATCATTGATGCTTCATCGATTATAAAAAGGGTATTTTCTCTAAATTGAGTGCTCTCTGTCAGAAACTTAGCAATAGTCATTGCCTCTATGCCATTAGCAATCATTTCATCTTTTGACGTATGCATTGGTGCCAGTCCAACGACCGCATAATCTTTTTCTTTAGCAAACTCTTGAAGTTGACGCATCATGGTCGTTTTTCCAACCCCTGCGAGACCTTGTACTGAAACAAAGCGATCTGAGGAAGTCAATGCAAGACTAATTGCATCTTTCTGACCCTGGGTTAATGTTGAAGGTAAAGAGAGAAGACGTTCACTACCAGAAATAGGTACAACGGTATTTTGTTCATTTCGATTATTTTCAAGAATGCGATTCTCAAGTGCCAGAGCTTCTTTTGAAATCCAATAAGTATTAGCATGAATAAGCGCACCCGCCTCTGAATGTTCTTCAATTGCTCGTTCAATATCTTTAATTTCTACTTTGCCAAGTGCAAAACTCATCGCTTGCGTGAGCAAATCCTTATGCAGAAATGCTGCATCCCGTTCTGAAAGCTTGGCGGTGGTATAGGATACGGCAAGAGCTGCAACTGCTGTTGCATCCAAATCTTTATGAGAGGCTGTGAGCATCGTGCTTAAATGTTCTAAATCATTATTAAAAGCGCTCGGTGCAAAAACACTGTCTCGATAAACTCTCAACGGTTTGCCTTCTGCCACCTCACTGAGTGTCCAAGACATTTGTGCTTTATCTAATTGCTCAATGGCTTTTTCTTTATCCTGCGTAAAAATTTTAATTCGAGGAGAACATTCCGACAGTTCTCCTAAGATATTTTTATTAAGTTGATAACTGTTTAAGGCGACCAGTACATCAGTTGCGTTTCGAGTAAGTGCATTAGGCTTTTTAACGTAATTATAACTCAGTGAAAAACAACTTAATTCCTCATTAGAGAGATATAAATCCGCATTATCATAATGCATCATCACCCCATCCTCTCGAATTGCTTTTACATTAAAAATCTCACCTCGTTCAAATTTCATTCGCCCTATGCGAAGACTGCGTTCAGTAACCAGCTGCTCACCAATGCAAAACTCTAGTTTATGGCTTTTGGTTACTAAAAAATTATTATTCTTCTGTATTTCTAGCAATTTTTTTTCGCCATGGGAACTTTGTAGATGAAGTGTGGTGTCATCTTTCCCAATTACTTTAAATTGACTTTGTTCATGCTCAAAGGGATTAAGCGTAATCTGGTCGCCTACATCATAAAACTTAGAATGTCGTTTTTGTGTTTCAGATAAACTCTGATTAGATAACACCCTCACTTCTTTAGTCTGTAGAGACAAAATCCCCTTTTGTTGTAATTGAGTGCGAATTAATGATGTTAACGAATCAGCATCTTTAGTGGTTAAAGCCATTACCTGGGTTAACTGTCGCATATCTTCAGGAATCTGGACGTAAGCCTGGGCTAAATCACAATGTGTTTTAGTGCTTTGTACCACGTCAACACATACGTTTTTTTCTTGAGTTTTAGAACGAAGCGCAATAAATCCTGCATCTTTTAAAGCTTTAATTGGACTTCCTGCAGCAAATCCTTCTGTGGATCGGATGTTATTCAATAAAACCAGTTTACTGTCCGTGCGCGAACTGAGCCGCTCAAGGGTTGATAAATCTTTATATGAAAGCTTTTGAGCATCATGAACAATGACTAAATCATTTCGCGAACATGGTTCAGGATTGGCCTTATCATAACGGGTGCTAAAGCCTGCAACCGTTTGTACCAGATCTGCCTTAAAAAAATTTTTAACCGACTTCCAAAATGTAGACGCATCACGATTGATAGAATCACTTAAACGGTTAGATTGGAGTCGTCCCACATGCAATACCACCGCACGAAGCCCCTGAGATTCACTTTCATTGACTAAATCTTCAATTAAATTTTTTTCATGGGTCAAACCGTTTACATCAATTAATTGTATCCTGTCTTTCGTTTTTAGAATCGAATTACTTAGCCCTGATTTATTGCATTCGATACTAAAAGCCGTGCCTAAGGTTGCTTTACATTGACCTACAAAAACTTTTTCCTGACGGACTAAATCATGAGTTGTGTAGTAATCTGATTTCACGCCCAATATTTCTTTTTCACTAAAACGTTTGGCAATCTCTGCTTCTATTTCCAGATGATCCACGGTGCCTATTGCAAAGACATAGGCAGTACGCACTAGTTCTGCATGTTTTATCTGGGTTCTATAGGGAGATAAATGCTCTAGTGCATCATTAAGTGCTCCCTTGGCTGTTTCACTGGCCAATATACCTTCAAGTGGCTCAATTACTCCTTTATCCTTATTTTGTGAGTGCTCAATAAGTTCTGAGAGATTAACCCCTTGTTTTTCAGCTTCTTCTCTCCAAACCGTTCCTAATGATTGGCTGTTAACTGATTCTTTGGAGCGTCTTGTATCCAAATTCGCTTTCTCAGCAGCTTTTGCACTGGATAATCCTTTTTCGCTTAAACTGGTTAGAATCTGTTGTCGACGTTTAGAGCTTTTATCAATAAAATCCTGTGGTACCCCTTTAATTTCAAAATTGCCGTACTGATCTTTAACCTCTATGTCATACCCGATGTCGCACGCCCCTTTTGCAAGTGACGAATTGTATATAAGGCCAAAATAGTGCTGGTTTTGGTAAATTATTTCACGAAAACCATTATCAGGATGTTCCTTGTCAGATCGAGACTTAGAGGACAGAGATCGCCACTCATTATCCTTTCGCTTTGTCATGTTCATTATCAAACAGTGATCGTGCAACAGGGCATCAAGTTCTCGTGATGTGGTATGTTGGAATAGAGCTACCACCAAATTGTCAGTCTTCTCAAATCCAGTTTGTCCGTTAAAGGTAACCCGAGCTTCTGCGGCCATTTTTTGAATTGCATCGAGGGTAGTCCTTACAGCTTTATTATGTACATCAACAAGTCGTTTATCCCCGCCTACCAGAGCTAAAATCGAAACCGATTTAGGCGCAGATAAAGTAATATCCGTTGCCGGTCGATGTTCTAACTCCCCATATTGATTCATTCTCCCCAATTGCTGGCCAGAAGGCATCCGCCCTTCTAATAATTGTAAAAACATACCAGGTTCAACTTGACCTGATAATTCTAAATCAGATGCCCCCTTCCCATACCAGGTAGTTGATTCATCTAGGGTAGACACATCGGTTAAATAATAATTGTCTTGAGCACTGTAGTATTGACTGGCACTGGCCGCACTGGTGATTGCTTTAATGGTGAGCATGATGTTCCTTGTTCTACTTGTTTTGAATTAAAAGAGGGTTTCTTCGTACTCAAAAGACTCTTCAATGGCCTTTATACCTGTGGCTTTTTTACGAGGCTTAAACTCATCTTCTGCATTCTCATCTTCACCAACGTAATGTGCCGCTTCATCAAAGGCACGCAGCTTTTTTACCTCCTCATTGACTTCAGGGTTATTTTGCACGCTTAAGGCATGTTGGTTGATTTTTTCCAGCGCATCAAAATCGATGGTGCGTTCGATTAATGGCTCCATATGAGGCTTTCTATCAATGTAATCAGTTTGTATGCGGGCAATGGGGTGGTGACCTATGAGACGTACAAAGCACTCCAAATCTTCCATGGTCATAATGGTTCCTGCATCCACAGTTTTGCGAACTACTCGTTGCGTTGCTATCGTGTTGCCATCGCGTATTGAATTTGGACCATAAGATTGGCTCTCACGAACCTCTTCAATCACCTGTTCACCTAAATCCTCTGAGACCCATTTGGCAACACGACTCTTTGGGCTTCTAAAATAAAGGCTCGTATTGAGTAAATCCGTGATGGCATGTGCTTCATGATTGCCATACAAAAATTCAAGCTGTGAGATGGATTGAATGCCAATCGCAACGCAGCCTCCAAATTTTCGAATGTCTGCTAGTGTGTCAGAGAGCATTTCTAGGCGATGTAAACTCGCCAGCTCATCCATCACTAGCCAGATTCGTTTAGTAGCATTTGGTTTTAAGGATTGAATGGCCTGCATGGCCAACCCTAACCACAATGAAATAAGGGGTTTGATTTCTTTATGGTATTTTGAGCGCGATGTAATAAACAGCCATCCCTTTTTGGTATCGCCTGATTCAGTAGCTTTTTTCACCCATTCTTTGATGGAAAATTTAGGCGCACCCAGGGTATTGAGTCCTTCAAGAAAGCGTAAAGATTTTGTGTAGGTGGCAAGAACCGATTTAATCGAAATGGCTGTTTTTTCAATTTCTTTACTGACTAGATTTTCTGACTCAGTACCCTTTAAAATATCACGCATTTGATCAAGCGTTGTAGTAAGCAACAATTGGAGTAAAAAGATAGCGCTCTTATCGTCCCGCTCCCTTATTTTCCAGGCCATGCTAGTTAAAATAGTACGTGCAGAATCCACCCAGAATGGGTCGCTTCCTTGAGCAGTTTTTGGGATAAGGTAGGTCGCAAGACTTCCAAACTCGATGGGATTATCACACTCAGACCATAAATCCCAATTAGCACAAGAGGCTGATACTGGATTAAGCTCTACATCAGTAACATCATTAAAAAAATACGGTTTTATGGTACATTCTTTATCATAAATAATGGCAGGTTCACCCAATCGTCTAATTTCATCCAGTAAGCGCATCATGGCTTGGGTTTTTCCTGAGCCAGTTGAGCCGTGAAAGAAAAATCCTTGGAATTCGGAACGTGCAGGAATGGGGAGAGTGGTTAACAAACGCACATCCGAAACACCACGAGCACCTTTACTCACTGAACGAACCACTTCTTTAGTTGTGCGCGCAAGCTCCGTACCAGAGATAAGCTTGTCGTTAGAGTATTTCTCGCCTTTTTGAATGAAAAATCGCGTGAAAAAGGCAACAATTCCACAATAAATCACCCCTCCCAGGCACAAAACACTCACCCCATGCTTGATTAAGGTCGATTTAGCAGTAAGAACTGCTGCCTGAATAGCATGAGAAGTGAGAAAAAAGTGCGCCGAAAATCCACCAATTCCAGCCTCTTTCCAGACTACGGTATCACCGAACCCAATGCGTTTTAAAAAATCACAATACAACTGCATGCTTAACAGTTTTAGCTCGGAAAAAGAGGTATAAAGCATGAGACATATGACTAAAACCACATAACCAATAATTGCCCAGGTAAAAATCCGATTCGTGACTTGAATCATCATTTTGGTTTTATAATCAAAAATCTGACCGCCACGGATGAATTGAATGCCTTTTTTCTTCATCACGCATCCTTACTTGAATGAGTATTTTGATGGGACTTTCTGGCTTTTGTTATTATTTCTGACAGGACATTAAACACAGCGCCCAGACCTAAGCGGTCAAGCTCCACTCCTGCCAGAAGCCCTGTGATACCAACTGCAACAATGAAAGAGATGATCTGTGAAAAAATTGTGATAAAGGCAAGAACATCAAGATCATTCATGTGATCATCCATTCCTGCTACAACAACAAGTGTGATAAGAGCGTACGATACGCTATAGATTCCCAAAAAGACCCAGCCTAAATGTCTGAATATTTTTTTCATCAGGCCTTCTGTCTTTAAGCGTCCTTTAATAAGTTTGCTGATGATAATGAAACGACTAAGTACCATACCAAGAACGAAGGTTGCCATAAAACAGGCCATCCAGCTGCCTATCATTAAGCTTACTGTAAAAGTAATTGGATAAAGCCCAGTTCCCATTAATACAAGACGAACACACGTATTAATGGCAAGTAACACAAAAGAAAGTTTGAATGCCAGCCAAAGTACCCTTCCATATAAGTCTTTGGCTGATACATAGCCCATTTTCAGGGTTGAGAGAGTTGCCAAATCTCCTTTGATAGCATCTTCTATTTGCTGTAGCTCCATTTTATTGCTCCTTGTTTAGTTTCTTGTGTTTATTTTTAATGGTTTTATCCGTACCATCCAGCACATGATTCGCGGTTTTTACAATGGCTCCTGCATCGTTTGTTACTGACTCCAGGCGATGATCAGCCTGGATATTTTTTGCTGCCGTCATTTGTTCTGAGCTCATGTGCATCAACCCCATACGGGATGCCTTTCTATCCACTGAATGCCCATCTCTCCGATACTGCTGTCGTATCCCGCTGGATTGATTGATTAACGCAGCATTGCGTTGATGGTCAGCATGAACATCGGCTCCCGTTTTTGATAAGACGGAGCTCACTTGAGCAGACACGGCACTATGACCGGCGCTTGAATTTAAAAATTCAGTAGCCCACTTGTTTTGGGTTGCAATACTGGCGCTGTCCGCCTGCAACATCACTTGTTCTCCACGAGCACCAAATCGTTCCACCACCCAGTCGTGATAGGCCTGATTTAAATTATTATCAATAGACCGCGCATTCTCTGTTGCATGACTTGCCGCATTTTGTAATTGTTGCCCATGGGCGTATTCACTGGATGATTGCTTAATGAGTGATGTACCCGATGCAAAATTCGCCCCTATTTGCTCAGCCTGGCTTAAGTTGCGCGAATCGCTTGCATCGAGATGGCTGTTTTGTGCCGTACTTACCATGTGGTTGAACGCCTCATTAAATGCCTGGCCTTCACTGGAATTATTAAACCATTGCATACTATGATTTGTTGAACCTTGAGTTCTTGCTGTAGCCGAACCTTCAATTGATGCTCCTGTCCCCATTTCAAACACCTTGCCAAAGAATTGTTTGTTAGAACTCAGTCTTTCAGTGATTGCAGCTTCTGCACTGATATGGCCGGATACATCATGATGTTTGTTATAGTGATGTACAGCATCCTTCATGGTACGCAAATCCTGACTGATGCTGTCTGTGGTAGTATTACTCACCCCTTTTCCACTTCTAAAATCATTCGCATCAGTACTGGTAAAATTCTTCATTTCCGATAAGGCGGCTTGCAGATGAGAATCCGCTGCTGTTCGAAGTTGCGCGGCATTGCTAAATGATTTATTCGCACTTTGATGGAGTGAATCAACAACTCTGTCTGAACCATGTACGCTCACTGCAGCACTGGATATGGCCGGTTGGATATTGCCCACCCGCGAACCATCTGCATTTTGAGATAAGAGAGCACCATTGCCCATTTGCAGGGTACTTCGTCCTTCGGCATGATGGCGATTCGTATCGAACTTATGCGCATTCGTATTGTCATAATTCATATTCCATCCACTATAAGAGGCCATGGAAATGTTACCCTGTGCAGCAGATTGCGCTTCACCAACCGACAAGGATTGCGCCATCCCTCCAAAATGTTGGGCAGCATTACTTAATATAGGACCTAATCCTTTAGTAATATAATAGGCAAGAAATGGCACGCTTGCCGCGAGAGCACCTGCAGTGTAGGCAAAATTACTGTGATAGCTGGCCAATGAATCGATGTTAGAAAAAGTAACACCTCCTGTTTTTTGGCCAAACAAAGAAATGGTAGTGCTAGATGCAAGTGAAACGAAATAATGGATGATGATAAACATCGGAGGCCATGACCAAAGAAAAACCTGTGATTGCAGATACAGGATGTAGACATTTACCTTAATCGGTAAATAAGCAAGTAAGACCACTAAAGGAAAAATACATAAAGTCAGCATCCACATAACAGTCATGTAATAAGGCAGGCGAAAACTGGCAAGCCAAAAACTGTTGGCCTCGGCCACATGCATTTTTTGGGTGCTGGTGGTGTTGGTGTAATTCATAAGCGCTGCATCCGCCCCTGAAAAAGCAAAAGCATCGGATGCTGCATCCCTTGTTGCATTAATTAAGATATTTTGAGTGAGGATTGCGGCTGAATCAGTTGATATGTTCATAAAATAATCATGAGCGGCTTGTAAATTACCGTCAATTTTTTCTTCGGAAGTTTTAAGCTTATCTCCTGGCATCATTAAATGGCCCAAACGGGCAAGCTCACGCTTGGCGGCAACAGGTAATCGAGCTTTCAGGTTAGACGCAGCATCAATGCAGCTTAAATTGGTTCCGTCATGCAAAATCACTCGATAAACTGGCGATGGATTATTAAAATAGGTTTTAATGAGATTGGCGCTGTTCACCAATTCCTCTGGGCTGATTTGATGACTTGCCAATAGTTTGGCACCAAAGACACATTGGCGGATGTAGGCAGACATATCCGTTGCCAAATCAGGCGACATGGAAAGCCGAGTATTCGTTGCCGCAAGCCAGGTTCTTGCTCCAAAAATCATGCCGGTTCTGTTATAATCTAAATCTCCTGGCATTTTAAACACATCGCTAAAAAGAGTGGTGACTCCATACCCCATACCGCTGATAATGGCGGCAGGTAAGGCAACTCCCAATGGGACATTATCAACACGTAGCGCCTCGCCCGCCCCATCTGCCCATTGCATGTCAATGATTGCGACCGGAACCCGTATACCAATCAAACAACAGGACACCAAAAAAGTGGTCAGGAAAAAACGCACCAGAGATTCAAGTTTTTTACCAGTCACAAATTGATAGCCCACCAGAGAGACCGATAGAATCATCATGATCTCGATTGCTGATTGAAAAGTGTCCTCCTTAAGTAAAGCGACCATCGCATCGAGCACTGTTTTTAAAAATGCTCCATTTTGTGGGGTGTAAATCAGTAATGGGCTCATTGTGCACCTCCGGTGTACGATTGTCTTAGAATGGGCGTTAAGGCGCTCAGTGCCTGCTTCACGTTGTTTTGCACTAATTGATTGGTGGTGAGCGCTGAATTAAATCGCGCACGGGTTTCTGCATTAAAGTTATCTACGAATTGTTGTGCCACCTGAACACTTTTAAAAAGCTTCTCTTCATTAGTACTGCCTAAATCCTTACCAGCAAGGGATGCCCGAATCACTTCAAGTGAATTTGCCAGATACTGGGCGAGCAAGTCTGTCGCTACACTTTGTGCTAATTCATAACTGCTTTGAATGCCTATGTTTTGTTGTGCACTGGCTGAAATAAGCTGAAATACTGAAGGTTGTGTCAGCTCAATTAATCCCTTTTGTTGTGGGGTTAATGCGGTACCTGATTTGATGTTTTCATAGACGCCCTGCAGAATGGTTTGTACCTGAAACACCAGGGCATCGTGACTTGCAATAACCTGGCTTCCTTTAACGTTAATGTCCACACATTTCTTAGGCGTTCCATTATCCTTACACTGATAACTGGGTAACTTACCTCCATAAAGTAAAGCTTTAACAAAATCCTGATTCGTGGCAAGAGAGGGATACGTCTGCATTCCCCCCTTGGAATCAAAGACTAACGTTCCTGAAATAGACATGTATACTTCGGAAAGGCTTGAGTCTGATTTAATAAACTCATTGAGTTGTAATGCGTCCCAAACCACATTAGTATCCAACAGAACACGGTCTTTATATTCAGAATCAGTTTTTGCCTGTTCCAGTCGCTTTTCAATTTCACCACCTGTAGAGCATTTGTGCCGTGCCTCAGCCCAATCGGTATAAACGTTTCGATTACGCCCTATGTCCTCACACAAGCGCTGATGTGCTGCTCGATTTTTTGGATAAACCGCTGCGGTCAGATTTTCGCCCATTTCACATGAATTGAAATTAGTTCCATTAATGTCATTAGCAAGCTTTTGCATGTACTGCATGGCGTGAGCAATTTCTGGTAACTCAGTTTCTAAAGCAAGGTTTAGGGCATAGCCTGCTCCATTACTTAAAATATTCTGCATGAATGAGACAATTTGCTCTGATTTAATAAACGAAAAACCACCCGCAAAAATATCAATACCCCCACACCCTGAGCGAAATCCTGGTACATCTACATGTGCTATCTGAATAGATCGCACCTGATTTCTTGCATAGACTGAGCCTAATGATGCAAAGCCTGCGGCCTGTGACTCATAGGACGAAGCACCGGTGACATTGGCTGAATAACCCAGATTATTAAAAAAATGATTGAGATCGCTACTTGCAGTGGCATAAGTTATTCCACTAAAGAGCAAGGCCATTGAGGCCATCAGAAATTTAATCATGAAACTTTTCCTCAATATGTTGCTTTAATTCATGAACACGCTTTGCCAGCTGGTAAGGTGTTGCCTCCCCAAACAATACGGCATACGCTTCCAGGGTATGCCGATTCACTAAAAATAAGGCGGGAACTGTAGGCTTATAACCTCCTGCGACATAGAAGGTTTGAAAAAGCTCAGGGGTTAATGGCGTTGCGTCAAATCCATCTAAAGACTCATTATCCAGGCTAAATGCACGCACCTTGATATGAAAAGTGTCTGAAAAATCCTTTAATACCGGCGAAAATTTCTTACAATGAGGGCAGGTGCTTCGATAAATAAAAGCAAAATAATAATTACTGGATAAGTCTTTAATCTCGGGGTGTGCCTTTTGGGCTGTAGCCTTTATTGCCTGCTTTTTCAAGATCAGCGCGTTGAGCTCATCCACTGCCACATTGGCATACGTGACCTGCATACAGAGCAGGAGCAATAAAAATAGAGTGCGTAGAATCATGCTTCAAATCCCTCGTAACTGAATCGTTTGTAATGAGTCGCCACATCCAGCAAGCGTTCCTTTAATTCTGTTGTAGAGACAAAGCCATAAGACAAGGGCGACATCTTTTGTGTTTTTAAATCAACGAGAAACAGTGCAGGCATGTAGCGGGATTGCAAATCCATATTTTTTTGTATTACTTCCAGTGGCACGTTTTTAGGATTAGGAAGGCCTTCGATGGGTTGCCCATCGGTTGTAACCGAAATCATTGAAAAATGGGTAAGATTTACGAACGGCACAAGATGCGTAATAAATTTTTGTGAAATGGAACTGTTTCCTTTGTAAAAAAGGATTAATCCATAACGCTCTGCTCCTTCACGTATAACCCGTTCCATTAAAAGATTCATTGAGTCGTTGCGAATCGCCACAGCAGTGTTGTCGGTTGGAAAATTTAAGGAGTGATCCAGCTCAGGATGTGACATCAGCACTTGTTGCCAGTACTGCACAAATTTCTGATTATTTTTGGCATATACTTGCTGTGCTTTCATATATTCATAAGTTGCATCAAAAGATGGTGCAATTAATGCGCTCGCCAGTTTATTTAGCGTAGCTTTGCGTACTTCCATAAGTTGTTCATAAGGAGTAAGTCGGGGCTTTGATTCTTTCAGGGTTTGAACAGGTTTCATCTTAGGCTCTTTAGCTTCTGTACTGTACCAGTGAAAACCATGAGCTGGTGGGCTCACCAAATCAGCCATGGCAGGCATTGAAATGAATATTAAAAGAGATACGAGTAGTTTCATTTTTGTTCTGCCTTCTGTTGGACGCGGCGTTTGATTTCATCCATGGTTTTTGAAGCATCTGGGGTATTTAAAACCACATCTCCCACAATTCCAGCCTCTTTGGTTGGCTTTCCAGAAGGATAAGGATAGATAGGGCTTACAAAATCAATGCGCCCCATATCAAGATTTTGTAATTCGGCAACACTTAATCCCGCGCAGGTTGCGTGCTCTGCATCACCCAAAGCATTGGGATTTAATTGTCTTAGGCGCCCTTCTGCCTGGATAATTCGCGCCATTTTGCTGTCAAAGACACAATAGGTGCGCTTGTGTTCCAGGCAGGCACCAAAAATTGGATCTTTCTGGCTGCAATACTCGCCTACGTAATGTGCTAAATAATTTAGTTTGGCTTGTCCTAGAGCTTTGTCTTCTTCACGACACAGATTAATGTGAAGTTTGTCAGCCCAGCCTTCATTCGAACAGCAGTCAATAATATCCCAGAACCAGATTTTGCACCGGACAGGATGCCCTGAAAAAAGAGTCGCCTGCGTCTTGCTGAATTCAGAGCCTGCGGCACCTGCAACAGCGATTGGTGCCATGCTGGTTCCAAAGTCCTCATTTTGAGTCGCTGCATGTTCCGTACAATCCCCATCAGCACAAAAGAGGTCGTGAACACAGGCCACAGCCTGCGGGCAGACTGTTTCATTGCAGCGATACACCTGCTCATAGAGCGAACAGGCATTATTGTCCATTAATGTGCAGCGCGAGCCTGCCTGCAGACACCCCTTTTCACGTTGAGACTTACATTCATCAGCTTTGGCTGATGCGCAGCGGTAATTCGCATTAAGCTCCCAGCAATCACGAGTAACCGGAAGTCCGTCAATGACACGGGTTGAGTTGGAATCCGTACAATGCTCATCTATTTTTTGACATAGGCTGCTTGCCTCAAGGGTCAAACATTGATTATCCCAGTGCTCTTCTTCCACAAATGATTTGGAATGAGCATTAATCGTCAGCGCCACCTGGATTGGGTAATAGCGGCTGAACTTATCTGAAATATAAAGGGTGATTACCCCGCCATTCTGGCAGGTTGGCAGACCCACGACACGTACCCAGTGAGCCGAACCACCATTGTTTAAAATCGAATGGATGGTGGCTTTCATTTCTTCGCAGGGATGGTTTAATTTAATTGGATTAGTAAGATGACCGCCCCGGCCATTGCTCATGGCACCCGTTACAAGATTAATCGTAATGGTTCCAGTCCATTTTTTCTTAACCCATACTTCAAAGTCAGCTCTTTGATTAAGGCGTTCTGTGTTCACGGACACTTTACGTTTTTTTACACATTGCTGGTCTGGCAACTGCCTTGATGTATGGCAGATTTCCTCATGCGATTTAGTTTCACAAGCACGCGGCTTTTCATCGCATTTAATGCGCTCATTAGATTGTCCATGGGTAATGGCATAACTTTCTTCTTCAATTATTCTGGCGTTTTTAATCGCTTCATTTTTAGTATTAATTTCAAACTGGCTTTGCCCAAAATGCTCCGTCACGGTACGTCCCCCTGCATCATTCTGTAAGGCATTTAAGGCTTGTGCATTTAAATCGGTTTTTTCAGTTTCAACTCCCTGATAATGTTGGGACTGTGCAGGTGTTTCCGTATAATCCTTGAATGTTGTATCTGGCTTAAACTGGTTCATGGCAGTCATGGGTTGATTGCTTAATGAGCGTGCATATTCTTTTAAATTTTGGAAATCCTGTGCTGTTTTATTGGCAAGCGAAGGTGCGCACAAACCGAAAAAACAGGTGATCGCCAAAATACGTCTAAACATGACCATTCTCCAAAATGGTGCGGGCAAGTTGTGGTGCTGCATCTCCTTTTTGGGCGATGAGTTCCAATCCTTTTTTAATGCTGGCATTGCCATACACCACATCAAAGGGTTGATTGGTGCAAGTCTTGCCTTGTGCACAGGTTTTGGGTAGCTCTGTTACTACAAGAGCAGGCACTGATGTTATATCGAATTGGCTAAACCAGACCGGATCAATGGATACCCCTTTAAAGTTCAAATGCTGCTTTTGAGCTTCGTCATTAAGCCGCTTAAAGGTTTCAATGGTTTTTTTAAAATCACCCTTTACTAAACCATTAATGACCACAGGAATATGAAACTGCGCTGCTTCATCGGCTAACGCAAATAAAAGTGAGTCAGGCATTGAAAAGGATACAAATAAGATAGCACCTTCAGCACCTTGCGGTTTTTGCTTGCCTTGCATTCCTTCCTTAGTACTTTGCATGAGCGTATCAATCAATGTTTTGTGTTCGGATTGAGTCTGTGATGATTTAATCTTCAGGACATCCATCGTTGAGCTCGGTATCGCGGATGTTTGACGCTTACTTTGAGAAAGGTATGTGGCTATGTCGTCATTCGTGTTAGCAAGGCTCGTCACAGTCCAGAACATCAAACCAAACCACACTGTTTTATTAAGCATGATTGAGCTCCTTGAATACTCGTGTAGCTCGGCAAAAGGAAGAAGTCACCAGGAGAAGAAAAACTGCAGTCAAGACGTTTAATACAACAGGACTTAAATGGTGTCTTATAGCAAGGTTGTAGCTTAAAACTAGGAGTGGCGCGATCAACACACTAAAACTAAACACCGTATTAATAAGACTCTTATATGCGTTAACCCACTCGTGTTTTTTTAAAAATATTTCCATGGCAATGGCGCTTTTACTAACACCAATAAACCATAAAAATAAACCGGACAAAGCTCCAGAATAAAAGAAAAAAACCTTTAATCTACCGTGTGCAAAAGCACTGATCACCATAGCTTGATCAGGTGCCATAATAAGGAAGCACAGCGTTCCAACCACGTAATAATATCCACAAAACATCAACCAAATCAGAGGCGAGCTCCCCATAACCTTTTGTTTTGGCATTAAATAATTAACCATTTGAAACACTCCTTTTTTAAAGAAAACAACAATTTCTCTTGCGAAAAATCATAAAGCCAAAATTATCCCCGTCCCCTGGATACGTATGCCCCGCTTCCCAGGTAATCACCGAGCGCCCAAAGGGTTGGCAGCGTTTTGCATCAGGTAGCGTATTGACTAACTGGTAGCGATACCGGCTTTTAGGCAAAATAGAAGAGCGATAGGTAGTACAGATTGCGGGTGAATCTTTTCCGACCGAATCCTTAATCGCTCCAATGCGATGAAGCTTAAAATCGGTGCGCTCTGCCAATAAAGTGGCAGCACTGATGGGGCTTGCCTGATTGGCGATAAAACCATTGAGCGGGTATGTTGAGCCTTGAGCTCCCTGGCACCAGAATAAAGAATCCATTGCCATTCCGGTCAATGCCTTGGTAGCATCTGCGGCACAAGAGGCACGAACAGGTGGCGTGCTAAACAGGGTTGCTTCGGGGTTTAGAACAAAAGCAAATTCAGAATCATTCCATGTTGGGTCAAGCTCGCTCAAATACATCACATCAAAATCTTCTGTATCCATACAGCCAATTGACGTGAGAACCTGCAACCAATACATCAGGGGGTATTTGTACCAGTGCACGTAATAAAATGCGCCTCTGCCATCAGTATCTGGCATTTGCGAACCACCCAAACCCTGGTCTTTAATGTGCAGCTGCACCCCAAGATTCACCATGCAATAGGGTTTTCGTGTCACATCAACTAAGGCAAAGGGCTCCCAATAGCCTATGGTGACACCTAAAAGCTGCAATTTGTTAGGGCAGGAACAAATAGGACTGCCAGGGTTTTTGGTGTCAGGGTAATGGCTTTTGACGACCGAAGATGCACCAATAGTTAATGGAAACAAACAATCCCAGCAAATATCGGTTATTGGATTAACAAAATGTCCCTTGCATTGTGATCCATGAACTAAAGGCATTAAGAAGATGCTTGCAAAAATCCAATATAAAAGTCGTTTATTCATCGAAGACTCCAACTTCTCTAACCTGCCAATAAAGACCATCCTGATTTACAATGCTGGGAACATGTTTTATGTGTAGCTTCGTTGAAATCAGTCCATTAACATCAAAATAAATTCGCCCAAACAGCTCTGCTGCAACCCGTACATCCCCACCTGTTAAAATAAATTTGACGTGGTTGAAGTCGGCGTAATGTTTTTTGACCCAAGCGACTTGTCTTGCATCGTCTGCGTTAAAAAAGAATAAAGTTTTAGAAAAATGAACGCGCTCAAAGGGATTAATGCGCAGTCCTGCTTTTTCTATTAATTGTCCATCAGGAGTCCAAAGGTCATGTGAGACGGTGACAGTCGGATCTATATGATAGGTCTTTGGTGTGCTGGTTGTAGTGAGTGTTAATGGCTTTGGTCTTATGGTGTGCGCGGCGATTCGTTGCTCAATCTCGCGCTGAACGTGCAGGAGTGAGCCACTTTTCTGCATCGACTCCAGGCGCTTCATGATGATTTGTCGTATATCTTCTTCATCTACTTGAAACACCTGACCATACTGACCTATATTTTTAGCGAATGCACCATTTGAAAATAGCAATAGTCCTGCAAGCACGAAACCAATCCCTTTTTTTGTTTTAAGATTCATGTTTCATCCTTGCAATGGTCAATTCGACCATGGTGTCCGTAATGTCATAAGCGTTGTGGCTTGCCAGAACCGTGCTTCCCACCACAGTGACTCCAAGGGAGGCGCCATACTCTTTTATTACCTCGGGTAACAGAGCTGAAAACCGCTTCATGATGTCAGATTGTTCTTCAACAGTAAGTTTTGAATGAGCAAGCATCACGGAAGGCGCCTGGATGGCTCGATTCATGTCCACTACCACAAGAGGCTGCAGTGAATGCCCAAAAAAACGGGCAAACACCAGGATTAAAAAGAATCCCAGCACACTAAGAAGTATCCAGTGCATCACGTTTCGTGTATCAGGCTGCATGGGAGACTCCATAATGTTCATTGGCAACTCGCAAGACCGCATCGATGAACGCCATACCCTGTTTCACATAATTAAGTACAGCTTGATAATCGTCTCCATCAGAAGACAAAAGCACGCGGGTAAAGGGATCGACAAATAAACGATGAAAGGAGGAAATCCCATTGGAACGTAATAGAACCTGTGAAAAACCTGCCTCCTTGGCCTTTGGAAAAGCCGTTAATAAATTGATCTCATAATCAGAAAAAGTCTCATGCTCTTTTTGATGTTTCATCAGGGGTTCCTGTTCCTGTAAAAAAATAAGTTTCAACGCGGAGTTCTCCCAGGCAGCACGTGCTTCTATAAATTCATAGTAATCAGCAATCCCCTGAGTAATGGTGACAAAGGAAGCCTTGTGCCTTCTACCGGTTCTAAACCCTTTGATAATGAAATTGGCGGCTATTTCATCTCCTGTAAAAAATGACCAGGCCTCATCTATAATGCACATCTTTTGTTTGTTTCTGTCTGAGTCAAACATGCGTCTTTGAAATTGAGAAATAACTGACAATAAAACAGGGGCACGAATGCTTTGATTGTCTTCAATTTCTTTTAAATCAACGACGATGATGCGGGCATCTGGAGATAATCTGGATGGCTCATTAAACGCTTTTCCATGCTCTGAGGTACTGCAATAACGCTGCATGTTTTTTGATAAAATGCGCGCTGTGGGATAGGTTTCCCTATCGAGCTCGTACAGGCTTAATAACTCCTGTTGCACATCATCAATACGCGTTTGATTTCCCATCCTGGTAAAAGCCGCAAGGATTGCTTCTCGCAATGTGCCTCTGTCATCATCAGTAGCACCACTGGTAGGACAGGTTAAGAGTTCAAATAAGGCAATAATATCATCCAGTTCACGGACAATATCGGTAACGTGGGTAAAGGGATTCATCGCTAAATTACTATATTCCAGATAAGTACCACCCAAAGCCTCACACAATTTTCGATAACTTCCGCCAATATCAATAATGAAAATATCACCTCCATTAAAGAGCACGTTAAGCATCAGCATCTGAATAAAGAAACTTTTCCCACTGCCTGAGGTTCCGGTCACAGCCATGTTGTAATTGGTGCCAAATGCTCCAGAAAAGGGATCAATACAGGCAAGTTGTTCGCGCATGGTGGGTAGAACAATGCCCTTCCCTACTCCTGACCAATCCGAAAGAATCGGCATGTATTGCGATGCATTCCAGGAAGAAATAGGCCACATCATGGTGGGAAGTGAAAAATCCTTGATTAATCTCCCTGTAAACAGGAATGGCATAGATACTAAAAAATAAGGGAGCTGCATCCGTTTGCAAAGCGCTAGCTCAATGCCATTGTACTTATAAACACTGATCGCAGCTGCTACATTATGTTCTTTCTCATGGGCTCTTGAAAACAGCACCACGTTATAGAGCATTTTGACGGAACGAGTCTTTTGTGCGCTCAAATCATCACGGAAAGTACGCCAGGCGTGAGCTTGATTCTCAGTTCCTGCAACATGCAGGGCATAATCACTTTTTGATTTTTTATCCAGATCTCGAGTCTTTCGATTAGCGCGTCCCTGCGCTTTGCCTTGCTCATCAACAAGATAAGTCACTGAAATAATATGATTACAAGGGATGCTCTGCTCTGGGTGAAGAATATTATTGGTGTTGTTAATGTTGTCCCATAAGTGAAATTTAGCTGGCAAGCGGTCAATAGTGAGCACCGACACAGCAGTTTCATAAGCACATCCTGCCCCATTCACGCCACGAATCATTAAGGTATCGTTGTGAACCTCAACATCAAAATCATGAGAAAGTGCCTGCTCCTTCAAAAGCCTTGTTTGATCATAGGCTGCGGGACGCGGATAAATAGAGTCTGGGCAATTAGCGCAATAGAAATTCAAAAGATGCAGAAAATCAGTTGCATCTCCTCGCTTAAATCCAATTTTTGCCGCAGTCATGGAGGCTTCAAAAGACACACGAAATTGCCCGAAACAGGCTTTTAAATCACTCTCAGTCTCTTTATTGACTTTATCGATTACAATAAAGACTTCTGTATGAGTCAGGCGAGGCGAAATAGTGGTGTTGGTTTTAAATCCATTGATCGCTGCATTTTGGTAAAAGGATTTAAGATTGTCGCCAAGCACCGATAAGTTTTTAAACTCTGCTTTGGAAAACTGTCTTGCAAATGCATCAATTTCATAGCCCACTTGATTGTGCTTCACCAAAAGAAGCTGCATGGTAAAGTCATGGGAGACTTTGGTGCGCAAAAGTGTATCGAGCTGCTCGGCTATTTTTTCATTGGCCCCTGTGAGGGGAATGATCCTATAAATTAAGCCCGCATTGTGTTCATTAAAAAATACCCTGGACTCTTCATCAAAGTATTGATACGGCAACAGTCTGGTGAATGAAGGGTAGCGGTGCTCGTCAAGGTTGAAACTTGTGAACTCTTTTTTAGATGCTTCATCACCAGTAGGATCAACACTTAAATACTCTTTAAGTAACTCATGGGACTCTTGAACCCATTCTTTCACTTTAGCAAACATTCATTTCTCCTGCGTGATTCATGGTCTACCTTAAAAAATGCCCTATTTGTATCTTGAATAGATAACGCTGTTATTAGCCTGCTGTACGAATTGGCCATCGGGTGTATAGCGTTTTTCCATGACCATTCGATTGACCATTTCCATGCTCTGGCATCCGCCTCTATCTGCAAAAGGGCATCGTGCGTCTTCATTGTCCAGAATGGACTTGGAACAGGCGCACAACAGGGTGCAAAGCACTACGATGCTTCCTGTCAGGATTTGTTTAATCATGAGATTTCTCCTCATTTTGAACGGTTGAAAACAATGGTGCTGATGACTGGCCTTGCTGGCTTAGAAAATTTTGTTCCAGGCGGTTGTTATGACCAATCATCAGTTCCTGTGAATTGGATTCGGTACTTTGTGCATCAGTACCATTCATTTGTGAACTTGAATCAGAAGCTCGACTAATCTGTGTGGTAACGCCTGCCTCATTTTGAGCACGCCCCTCATCAATGGATTTACCAGACTCGTAGACTTGATGTTCTTTATCAATCCAGAATCCTTTGGTAAATAAAACAGAGACCTTGCGTCCTGCGCGTGCAACTACCAAAGGATGGTAAATATCGGCTATTTTCATTACATAATCTGAAATACGATTGGCAGGATTACTTAAGGCACCTCCTGCTGCCGATTGTCCCAAAGCGGCAGCACTTCCATAAGTCGTAATCGTACCTACGCTTGGATTAATGGATTGCGCTGTATTGTAATTTTTTAAGCCATCGCCAATACCGGCCAACATACCTGCTGCTGCCGAATAGCCGAGCAACGGTTTAGTTTTTAAAATCGAGGTTCCACGTAAATCTTGCATGGCATCAAGATCAAACACTGAACCATACACTTTTTGCTCAAAATTGATGTTCTTTCCAGCGCAGGATAAGGTTTCAAGATGCAAAACCACAGAGCTTCCTGATAAATCACCGTAAGTTGAAACAAGTGCCGAACACCCTTCCAGGTGAGAGCGCTCATCGTTAGGCATAATGCCTCCACTGGTTAATCGAATTAAGGCGGTTCCCATATTTTTTGAGCCATTAATTCCCGCATCGCCCAGGATTCCGGTAAGTAACACTCCTTCGGCAAATGTGCCTGCCCAAACATAATTTCTTGAAGTGCGTACTTCTCGCATCTGCCTTTTACGACCGTGGAATTGCACTGTTTCAAGACCCCCTTTGGAGAGCATTTCGCGTGTCTGTCGGCGTTTTTGTTCCTGTCTTGCTTCAATTTCTTCGCGTGTTGGGGGTCTTGCTGCAACGCTTGCAAGGCTTGCTTGTTGTGAAGACAGCAGCGCTACCTGTAATTGTTCCTTGGTTTTTTTATTCTCTTCCTCAAGACGAGCAAGTTGTTTTTGCATGGTTTCTACCAGCGCTTTTGTTTCAGAGTTGTCCTCTTTTGAGATAACTTCCTTGTTTTGTGCCTTTTGAGTCACAAGCTCCTTTAAAGAATCAATTTGGCTCTGCTGCTGTTTAATCAATGCTTCATCACTGTCCTGATTGAATTTGCTGTTAAATACACCATCAAAATGAGCAGGCACCTCCAGCTCAGGCTTTTTGTGGGAGGCTGAAGACGTTAAATAAAATCCATAGGACGCCCCTGCAATGAACAACAAAACGGCAGCATGTTTGAGCTGTTCTTTTTTTGCCATTTTGTTGGCATTAAACTTAGGTTTATTGAGCCACCAGCTTTTTAGTTTTTTTAACATGTCACACTCCTTTCCACTCACATCGACTAAAGTTAGCCTTCATTGCTGTACAAACCATATAAATAAGCGACTTTCTTTGGGGGAAGCCGCTCATCGCTTAATGAAAGCGTTTGTGCCTTGTTATTAGAAAAAAGCTCTGTTGTGAGGGCTATTTCATGATTGGACGTGTTTTCCAACCGATAGACATAACCCGTTAAAGATTCACCCTGGTACTGTTTTTGGAGAACGACTTTAATGTCTTTTTTAATGTAAAATGGTCTTGAAAGCGTGCGCTCAAGATGAAAATCTTTTGGAATTTCTCCTGCTTTCATCGCCGCCAGCACTTCTTCATTTTGGTTTAAGTCACTGACATCGTTTTTCACAAATTTCAATTTTGTTTGTGTTTTAGCCACGAGCTTTAAGGTTTTGCCAACCGCCTCATTAGGAGTGATGGTCAATGAAAAATGATGTCCTTTATCCGTAGTCAGAAAAAGGGTAATAGGCACGTCAAAGGCAGGTTTTAAGTAAATAGAGCCTTCAATGCTGTTGAGGTCGTCCATCTCACTTTTATCTACTGTAAAAGCACGCTCTGGATAGCTCAATTTAGTGATTTTCTCACCTTCAACAAACACTCGGTTGAAATTAATACTCGATAAAGACAAATTGAATTGCTCGCCTTCTTCAAATGAAATAACCGATGGGATTGCTCCTGCTGTTGCTATACCTCCGCACAAAAGGCCTGTCAGGAACAGTATTCTTTGGGCTTTAGAGTAAATACTAGGCTGCATCATGGATCTCCTGAATGGACGAAAGGGTTAAAAGGCCGTTTTGAAATGAAAACTGCAGACGATAAACTTTACGCTCAGGCGCTAATTGAAGGCCGTGACTGGTGCGATATAAGAGCCCTTCAATCTGACCCTGGTGATGTGCTACATCAACCGATATATTTTCGCTATAAAATACCGAGCTTATATTTTTTTCGTGCACTGTTTTACGCTCTTCATCCAATAATCTGGAAAAGGCTTCCTGAACATTTGGCTTAATTAAATGCGTTAACATGGCATAACGCGCATCGATGGTTTCTGGATTGTATGTCAGGCGTAAATCAGCGGCTTTTTCAGTCATATCTTTTAAATATGAAGGTGAGTAAGCCCGTTGACCTATACTGAATTCTGCACCGGTACATACCGGCAACCAATGAACCTGCCGATGTGTAAGGGAATAAAAGCAAACACCCGCCAGAACCAGAACAGCACTTGAGCTTGAAAGCGCCCAGGCCAGACTTAGCTTTAAAAGAAGCCTGTTTTTAGCAATGGCATTATCACGGTAGGAAGTATTCATAAGGTTCACCTGATGTAGAGTCGGTTAGCAGAATCAGGAAATTCACGAAACAACAGTGAAGTGAGCCCATGCGGCAACGCCCAGTACACAATGGATAGAAGTGTGCGGATGGGTAACCCGCCAAACTTATAATGCATCAACGCACTTAAGGCTGCCCCTATCATAAACAACTGATAGGAAAGGCCTGTCAGAAGCCCAATACCGGTTAGCAAAAAGAGTGGCAAGCCCGTGGTAATGGGTATGCCGGCTATTTTTGGCTCATCAGAGAGCATGAAGGTTTGGTAATTTCGTTCCATTATTTCAACGCATAGTTAGTGAATATCATCAGCACAGGAACCCCTGCTAAAACAGCAATGTTTTTCGTTTTCATGTACGCATAGGCACCTGCAAGTCCCTCAGCCAAGAGGATAAAATAAGGAGTATCTGATTTTGCACCAAAGGTAGCGGCCACCTCGTCCTTAAGTCCTGCCAGATGATTAGTTCCTGCAAAACTTAAGTCTGGAAGGAGACACGCTACAATGAATCCCAGTATTAAAACGGGTGTTAATTTTTCAAAATACATAAAGCCTTTGAGGCTTAAATCATTTAAAACTGATGAACAGTTCATCACTTTCTCCTTTTTTGGTTAAAAAAATCCCCTGAGCCCCAATTAGTGCTCATTTTTCATTCTTTTAAATTAATGGTGTGTTGTTTTTGAGCTTTTAAAAAGAGTGCTTATCCATCAATGACTCCTCCCTTATTGAACTTGTTCTGGCTTAACAAGTGATTGTTTTTTTGTACTTCGACCAACAATTGTGCCAGGGTTTGATTTGCCCTATGAACCTCATTGAGTAAAGCCACATATTCCACTTGTCTGGCTATTTGAGGAACACCACTGTCCAGAGAGATTAAAAAGGTATAAAGCTGACTTCCTTTAAGAACGCTTCTAAAATAATCAACTCCCTTTTGACCTATCATTATATTGTCTGTTAAAAAAACATGATTAACCTGACTATGATTTTGAGCTTTTGATCCAGCGTCTGCATAAATAATCCCATTCATCGCCATTAGAGTGATGGATAACATGAGTGTTTTTATTGCCTTCATTAGTACTCCCTTTTAACAAGACTTTTTCTTACAATTGCTCTAATTTGTTTCAACGATTCTTTGCGACTAATTGACATCTCGCGTGGAGCTTGAATTCCAATACAAACCGTCCCACCTTCGATCAACATAACTTTCACCTCAATCCCCTCCCCAATTAAGATCGATTCATTCACCAATCTGGATATAAATAACAATTCAAACACTCCTTTATTTTTGCCTATAAGATTTCCAATTAAATGCCAAGGTAATACCGTTTTCGGTCAAACGACCTACTGTTGGCTCTCCGGGCTTGGGGAGCAATGGAACAGCCAACCGACTTAAGGCTTTTCTGTTGTTCTTAATGGCCTTAACTCACCACGTTTTACCTCATCTGGCATGGCAAAGGAATATCGTCCGAGCATATTAATATGACCATATCCATATGCGGACAGTCTGGCTACATCTTCATCGTATACGGGGAAGCCTTCTTGTCGTAATTGATTAATGGCAGCATCCATGTAAATAGTGTTCCAAAGTGTAATGATATTTAAAACCAGTCCAAGGGCACCTAACTGATCTTCTTGCCCTGCACGATACCGCTGATGAAGTTCTCCTCGCTTACCATGAAAAACAGAACGACCTAAACTGTGTCTGCCTTCGCCCAAATTTAGTTGTACCAAAGTCTGACGACGGAATGACTCATCATGAAGATAATTGAGCATGTGGATAGTTTTGTCAATTCGCCCAATTTCGGCAATTGCTTTGGCTAAACGAGTTGGTTTATCAGCAACTTGAAGAGTGCGCATAATGCCTTCTGCGGGAACTCTCCCGAGTTTTAATGAAGCCAATAAACGTAAAATATCATCCCACTCAGGAGGAACAAGATTTATATTTATACGACTTTTTGCAAGTACATTGAGCTTTCCATAATCAGCCAACGGATCAATCCGCCAGAATCTAGCACCACCCATATCAGCCAATCGCGGACTGAAACGAAGTCCCAACAAACGAAACAGTCCAAATACAATATCACTGTATGCGCCTGCATCTGTCATGATCCGCGTTGGCTGTAATTCCGTCTGTTGCTCAAGAACAACGCCTAACAATATTAGGCTATCACGTAAAGTGCCAGGTACTGTTACAGCATTTAAGCCAGTTCGTTGATTAGAGATTAGATTGTACCAAGTGACACCACGACCTGATTTAAAATATTTTGGATTTGGAGCAGCGTGCACTGTTCTAACCGGTACAACGAAGCGCATGCCATCAGCCGATGCAATATCGCCTCCGCCCCATTTCTTAGCTAATGGAATTTGATTTTGAGCAGAAACTAAAATGGCATTGACCGCCATTATCGTTTCATTTCGAATATAATTTTGATCAACCCATACCAATCTATCTCTTTTTAAAGCAGGTATGTCCTCACGAACAAACGGTTCTCGTCCAGTATTGCAAGCGTCTGCTAGCAATTCAGCACATAAACTGATTAATAGATCCTCAGCACGCGCACTTCCTTCATTGATGTGGGTAAATCCATCCGCAAATCCAGTACGTGTGGCTATCTCAAGTACCATCTCGGGTAAATCGACACGTGGTAATTTGGCTTTTACAGCAGCTCTCAATGCTTTTAATGATGGAGGCTCATCAAGTGCATCAAGCTGAGTTAGAATCAGCTCCTCATTACCCTTAACTGTTTCAAATCGAACAGCAGGGTTATTATCAATATTTGCAGCAACTAACCGATACACTTGATGTAGTTCATCTGTAAGGCTTGTTATGGCTAACATTGGGTCAATTGTTAAATTTAATGAGCGGCAAATCATAGGACGTATTGCCTCCCACTCTGAGCCAGAATAAAGATTGGCTCTTGGATCAGCATACCGCCAACTCGGACTTATGAACACATCCCTATGTTTCAGTGCCGATTGCAATTTATCAAGAACACAAAATATATATGCTGTTCGGTCAATTGTAGTTCTATTGCTATCCCGGCCAGTTATTGATGTTATTAATGCAAGCTCTTTATTATTTGCGTTTTTTTGAACTTCCTTCATGTTTAAAATGGATTTTTTCAATTTCTCAACTTGAGATTGTTTTTTCTCTGGTACAACGATTTCCTTAATTTTTTTATTGATAAGGTCAGCATATAAAAGTTTATCGTTATGCAAAATGATACCATCTTGGGTTTTTACAAGTTTCTTTATGACGCGATAAGTGGGTCGTGGTTCGTCTTGTGGCCAATTGATAACGCTACATTCATTTTTAATAACAATATTACGTTTCCATGATGTTCCAATAATCTCCATTGGCGGTTCATCCGTTTGTTTTCCCTTTAACCATTCAAGACTGGCAAGAAGAGGTTTTCCCGCTTGATTACTATCAAAATTTATTACTCGAAGGAGCGAAGGTAAAAATTTCTGAACTGTTTTTTCCTTTTGTTCAAGCTCATGATAAAACACATTACTTGGCGGCCTGATTAAGGCAGTGGCATTTTCAACTGCAGATACAAGCGCTTCATGACCTACTGTTGTATAAATTGTGTCCCGAATTTCATGATCACATAATTCTGTATTCAGTAGTAATTTACATGCATCGACCAATGTGGCTGTAGCTTGATCGAGATCTTTAAGAGTTCGCAGTCGTGTATTTTTATTTTCTTGCTTGGCCTTTGAGAATAAATCACGCAATACCATACTGAGCACGTCCAGAGAATCATCTTGGGAGTCTGACTCAAAATGATTCGCAAAAGCAACGAGCGTCGCCATTTTACGCTCAAACGGCAAGCGGTTGATGGCTGTAATTTTTGCCGTATTAGCAAAGCGTGCAAGTGTTGCTATTTTACAGGCGGGGATGCGGTACAGTGGTAATTCAACACTAATGTTGCGGGCAGACTCAACCCGTTTTAATGCTTGCACAAGAGCTGTGCTACTGATGCTAACCGGACCTTTACGCAGTTTATCAAGCAATGACAGATGTTCGTCATCCTCTACCACCAAGAGGTCATTCAGTTTTTCCTGTTGTGATGCGCTTAAATTTTTAATCAACATTCGCCATAAGCGAGACTCCATCCTGGAGCGAATTTCTGCAACAAAACGCTCAAGAACTGTAATACCTGGTAACAATATTTTGTTGGTCGATAGCCAACCCACTGCATGATCAAAAAGCACTCCAGGTCTGTCAGTACCAGTCCAGCATAGTGCACATAATATGCGACCAAGACGATAACGACTACCTTTTTCAGCAAATTCTATATAGCCATAACGCGCTCGAATTTCAACAGCATGACGCCAACGCTGCTCACTTTTCATGTACATTGATATGCAACTTTCAGGATCATTAACCTTGATTTGAATAGCAACTCGCTCAATTACCACACGAGGAATCTGATTCAAGTCGGAAATAAAAGCTCCAATAAATCGAACTGTTGTCAGCTGTAATGCATAACCTAACCTGCTGAAGTCACCACGCTTGTTTGCAATCCACTCCATATCCTGATCATCGAGGAAAAAAAGGCTATCTACGATATCTGGTGGTAGGTCAGTAGGATATTTAGCGTAATTGTCACATTGTACTGGGGAGAGAAAACTAACAGGCATGTTTATCCAAAATCAATAGGTGTTGTTGCTAAACTTAGAAGTTTTGCAGCGAAAATTGATGCCGCGGATTCATTGACTCAAATTCGTTGCAAATATCAGGTGCAAAAGTCTATTCTTTTGCGATATAATTTGCAACGAATTTAAAGGATATAAATATGAAAATTGGCTATGCGCGAGTTTCAACCACCGACCAAAACTTGGAATTACAGTTAACCGCTTTAAAAGAGGCTGGCTGTGGTCGTATTTTCCAAGAAAAAATTTCAGGCGCTAAAAAAGAACGTCCTGAATTACAACGGATGCTCGAACAGCTGCGCCCCAAGGATGTAGTTGTCGTTTGGAAATTGGATAGATTAGCACGCTCAACACATCAGCTGCTTGAGCTTGTTGATTCGATCCAAATAGCTAAAGGCTCGTTTCTGTCTCTTTCTGAGCCATGGGCAGATACAACCACACCTGGTGGTAAAATGGTAATGACCGTATTTGCAGGTATTGCTGAATTTGAACGTGATTTAATTCGTGAACGTACTGGTGCTGGTAGAGCAGCGGCTAAGAAACGAGGGGTACGATTTGGTCGTCCTGAAAAAATGAATGCAGAGCAAAAATCATTGGCCAAGCGTCTATTACAAGAAGATAAATCAGTTAGTGAGGTTGCTAAAACTTTTAATGTTCATAAAGCAACAATATACCGTTTGCAAGATTGATGCAGAAGATGAACATTGAGTTCTAACTAATAATATTTCAAAGAGGTAGCCTATATACTTTATTTTCCTTCCCCATCAAGTTAACTCTAATGCTAGTGCACCAGTTCTCTAACCCACTTATCTGAGATTACCGTACCTATGAATTAAATTAGCATGGAATCATGCTATAATTAGCCCATAGTGAACATTTTACGACACTAAATTATGCCGGAGATTACAGGAATTGACCGAGAACTGATTGAATCCACTATGCGTAAAGCTCATATCCCAGGTGTCAGTATTGCGTATAGAGATGGTAAAACAACCATTCCGTCAACAACAAACATTGGCACAACCGACACACGTGATACTTCAATTGTGAGCGATGTGCAGGATGATACTGTTTTCGGTGCGGCCTCTTTGAGCAAGCCTGCTTTTGCTTATCTGGTATTAAAACTTATCGACAAAGGTGTTTTAAAAGATTCTCATAATAGGGCTATTGGTTTAGATACACCCCTTCATGACAGTCTTTCTTTGGATGCTTTTTTCCAGAAGCATGGAGAAAAAGGGCGTGACCTCCAATTGATGTCTCAATTACCTGAGAAAGAGAGTCGCGCGCAATATAAAAACAGTTATGTATTTATCAAAGAGAAGGATACTCAGCAACTGTATTATATTACACCTGATGAGAAATGTGAAAATGTAACTATCATTGATTTTAATTTATTTGAAAAAAAAATAAATGACCTTAGAAAGAAAGACGAGACGAAATTACATCTTAGTGAAGAGCAAATTAAAGAAATTGTAACCTCAAACGGGGACTACACTCACACCCCAATAAAATTAAGCGAAAAAGATAGTAAATCCGCTGAAACAATTACGCCTAGAATGCTGCTTTCCCATACATCAGGGTTAGGAATTGATAGTAGTGCTGCTTTGAGTTTTACGCCTGGTACTGAATATGCTTACTCAGGTACGGGACTCGAGTATCTACAAAGCGTGATTCAGGCGCAAACTGAGAAGTCACTGGGTGCTTTAGCCCAAGAGCATGTATTTGGTGAGTTGGCTTTAGGTATGAAAAAGAGTAGGTTTGTGCCACCAGGAGCCTCTGAAGATGATAAAGATAAAGCTAATGCCGCTAATAGCCTCTTCACCACAACCAGTGATTATGCAAAGTTGATGATTGCCTGGATGAACGATCCCAGCCCCATTATGCAAGAAGCATTTAAAAAGCAAATCAGTTTAACTCAGGATAATCAAAGACTGCCAGGAGAAACACAACCTGCTGCGGAACATGTAGAAATAAAAGTGAAAGAACGTCTTGCCTGGGGTTTAGGAGTAGGTTTAGAGCTTGATGAGACTGGCGAAAAAGCAGTTAAAGCATTTCATACGGGTGATATGAATCAATTTCGTGCGCAAGTGGCACTTGATTTAGGAAAGAAGTCCTGCATTGTTTATTTTGCGAATGCTAATAAAGACTTACAGGCAAATGGCCATATTTTAGCCCCACTCATCATTAAACCGAAAATTCCTATCGATTACGCCCATACATGGTTTTACTCAAAATTCCCTTTTGCATTGAACGTTGACCAGCTTCCTCAGGAAGCTCATTTTGGCTTAAGAGTTCAAGACAAAGATAAAAAAGCAGACAGTGATGCGGTCATGGCAGCATTTATGCCAGGAGGTTCGCCAACGCCTGTTCCAAACTCTGATGCAACAAAAGAAGCATCCGATGGCAGCAGCTATGCTGTGATGAAAGCGTTGATGCCCACGCATTCTCCAAAGCCCGCATTAAGTTCTCCTGAAATAAGAGAACAATCCAATGTGGAATCGCCGCCTACGACGACTATCGAAGAGGAAATTCAAGCGGAAACTGATAGACTTTCATCGCCATCACCATTGAAATTGACACCCAAACCCTCTGATTATCCTTGATGTTGTATTTACAAAATATTTATGTCACGAGCCATTTAAATACAAGATGGAGTTCTTCTACTTTATTTAGCAGACGTTAAGTGTATTAACTATAGTAGAAGATGGTTCAGCAAGACTATTATCCTTAAGTCGGTTGGCTGTTCCCTTGCTCCCCAAGCCCGTACTTCAAAGGTGTAGATAGGCATTTTGTCACCTACATCAAGTGGAGTATCATCTTCATGCCAATTAAATCTGAAAACCAGCCCCACATGCCCCTGAAGTTTTATCATTGGTATTGAAGAATCCATATCTCTTGCAACAATGTCGCCTGAGCAATGTTCTTTGTCGACTGTCATGCAACCAGCACCAGTGAATATTGTATTTTGGGGGCATAAATACACAGGATGAGCTTTCAATTTGAAAAAATTAGAGTGTCCACTTTCCGATGAAAAACAGGATGCTTGAGCAGTAAGTGTTTTTTTGATTTTACTCATATCATAATTTGAAGTAACACTATCCGAGATAGCATCAGTGCTGTAATTTACATCCCATTTGCAATCAGGAAAGGAGGGAAGTTTGGAATAAAAAATAACTGGAAACTCATTTTCATTATGGAAATCCATTGGAATATTAATTGTAATTTTAGCTGAGTCTGCACAAGTCTCTTCATCTTGAATAAACTCATAGGGTTCATATTCTTCAAATGAATACCCTATAAATTGGGGGAATACTTTAATAGCCTCTGAAGCAAATAAATTACACGATAGCATTATTTGAATAAATAAGGTTTTAAAGAGTTTTTGCATGAATATTTCCCTATCTGACAACCATAATCTTAAACTACGCGATTATATAATAATCATTTGATGTTGACTCGCTTATTTTTCAAATGTCTATAAAAGCACCGTGTTCGAATTGCTTAAAATCTTTACTGAAGCTATAACAAAATTGACTTTAAAAAAACCAGTGGGACATTATGGGCAAGTGTAACACTTAATATAAATACTGCTCTTTAGTTTTCACAATGTAAAAATTTCACTTAGTAGCCTTTACGCTCCGGAACTTGCGCTGTGATGCAAAATCAACAAGTAATAGTCACTCATATTGAACTATTATTTAACTGAATTACTGATGGTAGTTCTTTGAATGCTTAAAGGGGGAACTATTTATTGATGATAAGACGATTTTAGGCCTTGAATTGCTAGCGATATTAAATGAAAATCCCATTAATGAAACAGCTGGAAACGTGTGTCTTTTTGCAGGATTTTCAATCTTTATGTTATTTGTAATTCTAAAAATCGTACAAAATCGCTAATACCCTTCCCAAGGATGGATGAGCGCTCTTTGTTGTAAAAAACAAAAACCATATTATATTGATATAAAAATAATGTTCACCAAAAAATTGTTGCGATTTGACTAATTAAGTGCCATAATATTACTAGTGAGTGTATGAACAGGATAGCTATTGCTATGCACTCCTCCACCTTATTAAGGTACCAGCCCAAGAGCGGTTATAAAGCGACCCCAGTTTAATTTATTAAGAACCCTGATATTCAGGGTTTTTTATTTTGGTGGTAACTTAATCTTTTTATTCGTTTTCACATTATGAGCAATAACAAAAAATGAGATTTTTTGTTTTTTAGGTTGCGAAGTACGGTGATTAGAATCACGAATATAGGCGCTTTGAACAAAAAGCTTTAACTTACCCTGGCTTTTTGAAACTTGGAAGTACACTTCATACTCTTGTCGAAGACCTTGCTCATTCAATAGTTCAATAATAAAGAAATTTTCTTTTCCAGTATGAAAACACTTTTTCTTACTAAGTTCTTTTGTTATTTCGGGTAATTTTTTTGACAATTCATAACGGTTAAAATCAAATATCCGTTGTTCTCTTGAGTCTGAGTAGAGTAAGTCACTTGGAACATCATCCCACAGCTCCTTTTTATGTGTATTTAATCCCCGTGTAAAACAATGCAGGCCAAACTCAATTCTAAAAACATAGCGGATTTCTGGCTTATCTGTTTTTGCAGCTTGAACAAATGTCCATTCAAATTCATTAAGATGAGTTAAATCATAAAGTACTTGTTGATAATCGAATGGTTTCCAAATCTTTATGACATAAACTCCTGTGAACAACCCAAATTATTTTTAAACGATAATCCAAGGGGAAAAAGTAACCGTTTTAGGTTTGGTTATTCATGCTGAATAAAAGACAGATTGAATACAGAGGGATTATCGCCCAGCCTTATGGAGTTTTCAATATTAATCCAATTGGATTAATATAAATCACTATCTTTAGGACCTAAGCGAAGCTCTAGTCTGCATATGTGGACAATATGAAATACCCTTAAGGGTCTTGCAGAATGACTTTTCGCTCAGCATAAATCAATGAACAATACTTGAGATCACAATTGGTGATCTCAAAATAAATTTGAATAATCCCATTTCCAAGATCACCGATATTGATCGGCGACATATAACACTAACTTTCGGCTTGATCTTAGTTCAAATAACTACGGGATAACATCATGAATTTTTTGCAATTCATTTTTTGTAAGAGCGATATCGCTTGCTTTAGTACAATCTTCTACAGCAGAATAGGCCATATCTCTGATTGCTAGTTCCAACTTCAATTTAGCAGAATTAGAACCATCAAACATCAAATCATTTGCAGCCATTTCAGTATAAGTGGAAGCGCTATGAACTTTGTTTTTACAAAAAGAGACTTGCTCAGCAGCAGCAAGTTCATCAATAAAGATGGCAAGTTTATGGCATTTTTTTGCTAATTCTAGATTTTCAAATAAATGAGCTGCATTCAGGGTCATGGGAAGCAAAAGAAACAAAACAAATATTTTTTTCATTAACAATCCTTATATTATTTTGGGAGTGCATCCTATCATCTTCGTATCAAACATCAAATTTTATGCTACTAAAATCATTGCATTCTTTTGTCCACATACCCACACGAAGCGTAACACACTTCAACCTAAGTGAAGCTCTAGTGTGGGTATGTGGGCAATAAGATGACTCCTTTTAAGTGTCTTGCAGGATGATATTGCGGCCAGTTCAGGCCAAGAAATCATCCTCAACAAGACCAATATCCCCTTTAAGGGGAGGCAAAGCCTGGGGTAATTAGCATGTTATTTTGCAAGAAATAACATACTACCCTTGCAGCATCACTTTAAATTGCTGCAACTTTTTAGCCTCTGGAATGAGGCGTTTTTCCCGGGCTCTGCCCGCTGCGTCACTGGCCTTTTACTGCCAGTGACGCAGCGATTCGCTGCATCAAACAACAGAGTTTTCAAGGGCTATCCTTGAAAACTCTGTCACATTTTAAAAGCGATTACTCAAATGCGCATAAAATGCACTCATATAAATGTAAAAAATCCAGCAAAAATCCCTTGATTGGATTGTGAGATATGCAGGCCTTTGCTACACTAACTTCAATCACAACTGATGAATCCGTGAAAGCCGGATGAAACCAAGTTAACCTGGTCTTGTGAATTGCTACCCTAATTCCCTAACTTCTGTAGCGGACGCCTAGTCGGGAACTAACACTCACCTGAATCTTCAGGACCTAAAAATACTAATTAGGTTACTAATTAGTTCTTAACAACATGTCGTACATGTTGACCTTTAATCATCAACGCAATGCCCTGCACTACGTTGAACCTCTTGAATGATTAATCACTTATTAATTATTTGAATCAAAAAACTTTGACTATAAATTGTGACTTTTGACCCATTAGATTTATTTTTTGCATTGTGAATTAATGCACTGAAATTTTTGATGGTTTGTATTGTGAAGCAATGGATTAAATGACTTTGCTTTTTTTGTTTTTAAAATTTTAACTGGAGAACTCTATGAGTAATAACACCCGTGAAGTAAGTAATAGCGACATGTTGAACACAGTTGATGAGATGCAGGATAAAAAAGAGTACTTACTCAATCAGGAGAACTTTGAACGTTTGATGAATGTCCAAAAAGTCGTAGAACAAGCAACTGAAATGAGACCAACCTTTAAGAAATTGATTAATAGTTTAGTGACTGAAGAAGCATTGAATACTTTAACTGAACGTTTGATTAAACAAATGGCGTAATCTGAAATTGTGACCTTTAAACCAAGAACCGTATAAGGAGAGTAAGACTTTAAAACGAAGTGTAGTATCGATTAAAGAAGTAACTACGGGTTTACCCCCGCATCGAGCCTAGTGGTCCTTACCAAGCATCATTTATATGAGCTGCTCGAATAACACTAAACAAAATCCTGGGTAAACGTAGTGACATTAATAGGAACTTAAGCCAATGAGCAGAAAGCAAAAATTAACCCAAACCATGATTCAATATCTGAAACAGGACAACCAGGGATCATTGAACACAAGACAGGTTCGCCTTTTTTCGATGAATCGAATCATTGATGATTTATTTGCAGCGCGAATCGTTCCCATAACCTGGTATGCACTCACAACAGAACATATTAAAAAGTTAGTGAGCTATTGGCAAAATAAAGGGTTAAAAACGGCAACCATTATGAATTACCTGGTTTGTTTGCGCTATTTTTTAAAGAAAATTAATCACACTATAGAAGGTATAGACAATCAATCATTGAGTCTTGTAAAACCACGAAACAACAAGAGGCCAGAAATTCATAGCGACACCATTTTACATGCTATCAACGAGCCCATCGCTTATCTATTATTTGCTTTACAGTCCAAATTTGGTCTCACACTCCTTGAATCCATGTTTCTTGTCCCAGCCATCCACATTCATGAAAATGAACTTTGGATTACTAGAGAAATCAGCACTAACCGTAAAGATCGCCTGATCCCTATTATTAATGAAGAGCAACAACTAATCATTACCAAGTTAGTCACCCTGACGGAAAACAAAAAGAGCCTGCATCAACAATTTGGTGAACATCATTTACGTCTTGCTTATAAATTTGCATTAAGTGCCCTAAAACTCTCTACGCAGGTGAGCTATCGATATTTATACGCTAAATCACGCTTTGATCATTTGTGTAAAAACCACAGCAAATCAGATGCAAAAAAAATAGTGATTACTGAAACAAACATTAATAAAACCAGCCCGCTTTGGAACACAGTCCATGAGTAAAACAAAATTAAGAAGTGCTACTTATTCCATTCATCATCTGGTGAAACAGATGAGGATCTCATCCTTCAATACTCGAGCAGATACACGTGTCATGCTGGTGCGCTGCATTAAAGACTTACATGAGCTGGGCTTTAAAGTAGGGCATATCAAAGGAATTAAAGAGCGGCATGTCCATGCCTTAATAGAACATTGGAAAAACCAGGGGAAAAATCCAGCTACCATTAAAAATTACATGGCCAAACTGCGTAAAATGGCAATACAACTAGGCACTCCAGAACTTATCAAATCGGAAAACATTGCTTATCAAATTGAAAGTCGCTCTTACGTCCCCTCAGTCAATAAAGCCATTACAGATATTGATTTTTCACAGTGCTGCGATGCTCACATACGCTTGTCACTTGAAGGCCAGGCATTATTTGGATTTAGGCGTGAAGAATCACTTAAATTTACCTTGAGTGAAGCTTATGAAGGAAACCATCTTAATATCCAGCCCAGTTGGACCAAAGGTGGTATAGGCCGGATTATTAAAATAAGGACTGAGGAACAACGGAAATGGCTTAATCGAGTTAGCCAGCTAGTCCGTCCTGGACAATCGTTGATACCACCAGAGAAGTCCTATAAAGAACAGGTGGGACATTATAAAACGATTACAGCTCAATTAGGTCTCTCTAATTTACATGGGCTTCGACATGCCTACGCACAGCGTCGTTATCACGAACTGACCTGCTGGTTTGATGAAAACAAACAAGGGCTTTTGCCACCAATTGCAGGAGGAAAACTTTTTAAAGAGTTGTCACCAAAAGAACAAGACTGGGACATACGTGCCAGGCAGATCATTTCCAGAGAATTAGGTCACTCCAGAATGTCGATAACCAAAATTTATTGTGGTTAATTCACCGTTTTTTATAGAATTTATTAATTGAGTTTAGTAGAATAATAAACAGAAAACACAACTGATGAACCAGTGTAATTCTGGTGAAACCGAACTCTTCGGTCTTGTGACTTGCTACCCTAATTCCCCAATCACTGTAGCTGAGCGTTTAGTCGGGAACCTGATATACCTTAATTCAATACACAAATATTGAATCCTATTAAAACAATAGAGGTGTACTCCTTTATTTTTATTTCATTAAAGCAATTAATCTTGTTTTGAACCCGTTTGAATTCATTGTCTGATGCCTATCAGACAAACCCATTTTTGAGAATGTATTCTTTAACAATTTGGGTTATTCAACCATGTTTAAAAAAAGGTGAATGACGTAGGCTTACGCTGGAGAAGAACTCAGCGTTTGCTGACTATTTCTCTGGCTTTTACAGGAGAAATGGTCGTGCGTATTCAGACAGATACCTTAAAATATGCTAAGATTCTTAAAGAGAGTGGGTTTTCTAAAGAGTTATCTGAGGTATTTTTTTCCACACTGACTCAAATAGAAATTCACAACATTTATAGTATTGATGAGGTGGATAACATGTTAAGTGAAGCCGTCAGACAAGTGTTTGTTGAGCAAGATAAAAAACTTGTTGAACAGCGTCGCGAGTTCGATGAGCGAATGAAATCCTACAATGAGCAACTGCGTGAAAACAGGAGTGAGTTGTTGGCATCAAGACGCTGGATGATTGGTACAATCATCACAGTTGGTCTTTCATTAGCCGCTTATCTTTCAGCATTAATTCATTTCAATCACTAAGCCTATTTATAGGTTTGTAGCCCATCGGGGAAATCACACTTCCTCATGGGGCAAGGGTATTTCCCAAAATCTAAGGAGAGAACCCATGCAACAACTATCTTTTGCAGAATACACCAATCAATGCACTCGAACTGATTTAGCCTTTTTTGATTTATTGCGCTCTATAGCTGAACTTCATGCCTATCAGCATGAGTTATCAGCAGAAGACATAGCACAACTTCAAATTGGCGCTCGAACGTTGAATGGAATAATTGCAAGGAATACCACAACGAACCATTCCATACAGTTGGTCTAGGAAGCAGGATTAACCCTGTTACTTGTTTTACCCGTTTTAATCCGCACAATCGGAAAATTTCTGCCTTGTGCGGGAGTTCTCCGATTGTGCGATTTTTTATTAATTACATTTAAAGGAGAACTAAAATGGCAGTATTGAACAAAGTCCAATTAATAGGTCATGTGGGTCATTCACCTAGAAGTACCCAAACAAAGGAACATCATCCTGTTGCATCAGTCTCCATTGCCACGAATGAATCCTATCGCCGTAACGGTGAGTGGGAAACCATTACTGAATGGCATCATCTGGTGTTTTTTGGAAAATTAGCAACTTTAGCTGTGGAACGCCTGCAAAAAGGCAGTCAGGTATATATTGAGGGCAAACTGCGCTCAAATAACTGGACTGATAAAGAAGGTGTTAAACGCCAATCAATCAATATTGTGGTGCAAACCATACAGTTACTTGATAACGCAAAACCCAAAGAGCTACCCGAGCAAACTGATAAACCAACACCAGAAGAGTATTTAGCTCAAATGCACTCGATGTTGGAATGTGAAGAAGTTCCTTTTTAATTGTTTCATTAATCCCGAAGGGAGTTATCCCTTTGGGAACAACTCCTTTTTTAAAACTTAAGGAGAACCACTTAAAATGAATCCATTTGAACTGACCGCAGCATCTACTTTCCTCAGTTATTTTCCCGATGATATTGAGTATTCAACCCTTATCAATCGGTTAAACAATGATGAATTAGGGACTGATGACGATGCAATCGATTTGTGGCAGCCTTTTGAATACTACCCAGGTGTATTCATCGCGGAATGCATAGAAACATTGCATGATCGATTGGTTAAAACGTTTCATACTCTAGCTTAACCCTTGCAGGAATCTATCCTGCAAGGGACGGATTTTTGACTGTTTTTAAGGAAAACATCATGAATTTAATTGAGAAAATTACCGCAGCTGTATTAGATGATGAAGAGCCAACAGAGAAACAGTCGGAGCTTTTAGTCGAATCGTACCTTAATAGCACCGACAAGGAGGCAATTGATAAGTGCTTCACTTGTCTTTGTGGGTATAGCCTGTCCAGTTTAATTAATTAAAGTAATTTAATAACCCTAATGGGAGCAAGACTCCCATTAGGGACTTGCTCCTTTTTCTTTGAATCAGGAGAACATAATGAATATTTTAACAACAGAACAACTTTATAAAGCAGCCCCTTCGCTATTTACTCACGGAGCTGCTGAACATACCAGTGAGCGATATCAGCCAATTGCCACTTCTGACATCATTAATGTATTGCTTCAGGAAGGGTTCTATCCAACCAAGGCAACACAATCAGCGAGTAGACATGAAGAAAGAAAGGCCTTTGCAAAACACATGGTCCGATTTCGACATAGAAACTATCACGAGCAGGATGGCGGTTTATTTCCTGAACTGGTATTGGTCAACTCTCACGATGGCATGTCCTCGTATCGTTTGATGGCAGGACTGTATCGTCAGATTTGCACCAATGGTATGGTTGCCGGTAAAAACTACAATGAAGTGCGCGTTAGACATCAAGGTGATGTTATTGGCAACGTCATTGAAGGAACCTATCAAGTTGTTGAGTCGTCTCACAGAATGCTTGATGCCGTAGAGCAAATGGAGGGGATTCAATTAACTAATGAGAAGCTTCTGGATTTTGCTCAACAAGCGCATGCTCTTCGTTTTAGTGAGGATGATAACCTGGTCATCGAGGCAAAAACTCTGTTAACTCCAAGGCGACGTGAAGACATGAAACGTGATTTATTTTCTGTTTTAAATGTCGTTCAAGAGAACCTTATCAAAGGAGGATTGCCTGGCTACAGACAGGATGAGAAAGGACGCTGGCGACGCGCTCGAAGCCGGCAAATTAAAGCAATTGATCAAAATATCAAAATAAATCGAGATCTTTGGAGCATTGCTGAAAATACTTTGTTATCTTGCCCTTAGAACTAATCTGTTCAAAGCCCCATATCCTGGGGCTTTTTTTTGCCTTGAATTTTTCAAAAAACCTATTATCATTGCTTCATCTTTGCAAGGTTGGACTTGCATATACCAACACAAAGGGCTGATTTTGGCACAGGATCAGCCCTTTCTATTTTGTAACAAGAAGAATTTATGATTTCCTACCAAGCCCCGATGCTCCCCGATGTCAATTACGCACTGCTTGACGAAGACGCTTATTTTTCGTTAACTGATCTTGAATACGACACCATGAAAAGCTGTAGTCATTTTCTGGAAGAACTCAAATGGGTACTCATCGAAGAAAAACTGGTGCAGATACCTCAAATTCTGTGTGGTTATCTTTGCGCCTACCTCGGTACAATCACCACGGTACACACCGTTAAAAAAGCAGAAGCTTTAGTACCATCTCTCCTTACGCTCATCCAGCACCAGGCAAAAGCCTCACTCGATGCTTTTGCACAACACCCCATCAATCACAGCGTCAAAAGTACGGAAAAAAAGAAAATCCATCTTGATCAACTGCGCAACATCACCCCTGGCAGCATCGTGGTGCAAACCATGCGCCTTGGGCGAGAAATCATGGACATGTTTGACGAAATAAATAATCAGCCAGGAATCAGAAGCAAGAAAAAGCAACCTACCCCCTTCTGCTCTGATGAATCACTGACAAAACTCATGCTGCTGATGGGCTCAGAACAATGCGCACAATGGAGAGAAGAACTCGATGGGCTTTCAGACCATTATGTTCTCAATCAATTAGCCATCCAAATTGGTTGGGTGATGGGCTATTTCACTCACCTTCAAAACAAATCCCTCAAAGAATCACAATATTTTGATTATGGCCTACCCTTAGTGAGCCTCTTTCAAGAACATATTTATCGCTTAATGGAATCGTACGCCACCGCAGAGCATGCAAAAATAGAAGCCCAGCAAAGCGCTCATTATGAAGAAACGGAATCCCTTTTAAGTGAAATTCGCCACCTTTCCGAACAGACCTACAACCAAAAAACGCCCGCTGCCAATGCATTTCAAAAAGAGGTTCTCATCGCCCATGCTGGCATTGAAAAAACACTCATGGAGCTGATAACCCAGGGGTATGAAGTTAAAATCATTTTAATGAGCCTTTTTTATTTCTGGTTTATCCTGGAGGCTCCTATAAATGGAGTGAGTGAACAAACACTGGGCAAGACTGACCCTTTCCACCACATGCTGCCCGTCATTAAACTGGTCAAATCAACTACCCACTCCCTGCCCAAGCCAGAATTAAGCAAGGAAATTCGTGCGCTAAACGATTCCATGCAACAATTAAAAAAACATCTGACCCACCCTGAAAAATTGGATAACGTGCCGCAGAAAATTGCCCTGGAGCAGACCGAAGCGGTCAACACAGCCATTCACACCATCACCTGTGATTTCCTTAAAAAGGATATGCGCATCGAAGCCATTACTAATGCTTTATTCAGCCACTGGCTTCGTTTTTCCGTTTTTTTTGGTGTCAGTGAAAGTGAATGGCAAAAGATGGATTACTACCTGGTTGAGATTCTTAAAGCAGTCCGAGGTTATCTGGATTCTGAATTAGGGCAATAAGACTCTTCTTCGGCTAAAAAATTGGGTAAGTGCCTCCATTTCTATTTGTGATTAAGATTGGGTTACAATCGTAATCACAGGTATACTGACTCGTCTCATATATTTATAATATAGCGTTTAGTCCTTTCTTTTCGATTAAAGAAAGTAATTTCAAAGAAGTACCTGCTGGTTTTTTAAGCCCCCTCTCCCATTGGCTAATAAGATCTTTAGATACATTAAGACAATACGCAAATATGGGTTGGCTCACATTTTCTCGTTCACGCAATGCCTTTATTTCTACAGGTAAAAATTCATGTATCGGGGTTAAACATGCGCGATCAAATTGTCGCATTGTTTTTTTATCAATAACACCCGCATCAAACATATCAACAACAGTTTCATGTACAGCCTCAAAAACCTCACTTTTATATGTTTTATTTGTGCTCATTATATAGTACCTCCACAAGTGCACCTGATTGGAGCAATCGCTCAATGTCATCACCAGAAAAATTAAGCATCTGCGAAGATAAATCTTTAAATATTTGCTCTTCTTCCTGGCTTATGTTGTCACGTTCATTTTTTGGAAATCCATACACTAAAAAGGCCAGATCTTTATATCGATATAAAATAATACACCGATACCCACCCGACTTTCCTTGGTTTGCTCTGCCAAGCCTTTGCTTTATAACTCCACCACCATAATCAACATCGATTAATCCTTTTTCAATCTCTTTTATTAACTTACATAATTGAGAATCTAAAATACGCTCTTTCTTTGCAAATTTAGTAAACCATTTGTTTTTAAAAACCCGCAAAATAACATTCCATATTTCTTTTTATTATATGGTGTAATTATATAGCACTCAGTTCTATATTTCAAGAAATACTGACCCAAATACTAACCCAATTATTAACAGATAAATTCTAAATGATTAAATCCTGATAGATGGAAATCCAGAATATTAACCTTATAGAAATAAAGGACATGCTGAATTTCGGGAGAATTTCACCATCCGTAATGGCTATTCCAAAGCTCAGAAATAATGTAAACCCCCTCTTCATCAAGGTAGGATCGAGCATCAACAAAGTTTGATGTACCAACTTTTTCAAGTAGTTCTTGACCGCACTCAGGATCAAAAAAAGAGTACATCATAGCAAGCAATACTTGTTTGCTATGGCTATAACCGCCTATGGACTCTTTAATGAATTGATAGTTGGGTTCTAACTGCCATCTTTTGTGAGCATCATTGAGTGAGGATGCTTTTAGGTTAAAAAATTCAACACCAACTTTTTTTACACCTTGCTTCCAAGCCTTATCAAAGCGGATCATGAGATCATTTCTGTTATTCATTAGTTGTCCACCGTTTTGTATTTTATTCTCATTAACATCTACTTTACTTTAATGGCTTAAATAAGACCAAATTATGAGTCAAATAATTCTTCTATTGTTTCCTGCATTTCGTCCTGACTGGGCTTCGCATAACGAAAAATTTCTTTTATTGAAACATTTCCACTAAGTTCCTGAGCAAAATGCACTCCATGCTTATCTGTTACTTTTTTCAAAAAAGTATGCCGAAGTTTATGAGGTGTAAATTCAAATCGCTCATTCTCTGGTAAAAGTGCAAGCACTTGTTTTAAAACTCGCTGACATATTCGAAATATATTCCGAGTATTAATACGATTCCCTGCCCTATTAATAAATAAGGGTTGGTCAGATTCTATAGCTCGACTCTTTAAATAATTATCCAAATGTTCTCTACTTTCTTGCGGTAAGGGAATTTTAGTAGTCACCCGTTTACTTTTATGTCGTACTACAGAATGAAGCCCTTTTGAATGATATTGGTGTACATTTAATGAGACCAATTCAGATTCCCGCAAACCTGTTCCCAACAACACATAAAAAACAGCAGTTTCCAATAATGCATTTTGATTTTTTCGAGTACATATTTTAGCGCGTTGCTCGCAGGCTGCTTTTAAGCGCATAAGCTGTTTCGAGTTCAAGCCATTCCATTCTGGAGCATCTGTCTGTAAATCTTTAACCCCTGATAAAGGATCGCCCGCAATTAAGGGTCGTTGTTGATAAAGCCAACGGCCTGCATGACGAATGGTTGCCATGGTCCGATTAATGGAAGTCGCTTTGTATGCTTTTCCGGTTTTCTCCGAAATGGTATTGCATAAGGAACGTTGAAATTGTTTACTTACTGCTGGTGTCCAATTATCTACCTGGTCGTGCCCTACTTCGACCTGAAAAAAATTTAAAAATTTAGATAAGTCTTTTTGTTTAGCCTGAACTGTTTTTTCCGGTGCACCTTTGACATGAACCTGAACATAAAATGACAACCAGGCCGATAACGAATTGGTATCAAAATGAACATCCAAGGGATGAAAAACCTTATCTACCCCAAACTTTCGATTTTTGTCGTTTTTGTCATTCAGTAAGTTCAAGGCATGCTCCATGAGTGTTTTTCTCATTTTACCTCATTTGGGGTAGATAAGGTACGTTATCTACCCCAAACAATAACACACCTATCTGACTGCTTAAATAACCTATACCCTCATAAATATTCTGGGATAAAAACTCAGCACGCCTTATAATGCCCTATCAGGTTATAATCATGGATTTAATAATGAACATCAGTCAATTGAACGTAGAAGAACAAATAATAGAAATCAGAAACATACACGTTATTCTCGATTCTGACATCGCCGCTTTATACGGAGTAGAAACAAGAGATATTAATAAAGCAGTCAAAAACAACCCGGATAAGTTTCCTGATAACTATATTATTCAACTAAATAAGCGTGAAAAGAATGAACTGGTGGAAAATTTCCACCGGTTCGATGGACTAAAGCATTCAACAGTAAACCCTAAAGCCTTCACTGAGAAAGGTCTTTATATGCTAGCTACTATATTAAAAAGCCCAAAAGCAACAGAAACTACTTTAGCCATTATTGAAACTTTTACCAAAGTAAGGGAAATATCACGTACTATTAAAGCAATACCACAAACCCCACAAAATTCACCAAAGTACCAAGAGCTCATGCAAAAAACAGGTAATTTAATTTCGGATCTAGTTGTTCCTGATGACCTCGACACATCTGAAACGGAAGCAAGCATAGAGGTTAATCTTGCTATTGTAAAATTCAAATATTCAGTCAAGAAAAAAAACAAGTGATATTTTATTGAAATAAAAAATTTTGATGGGATGCGATATTTTAAAATTGATATGAAATTCTAATACTTAGATTCCTATGATCTTAAAACCCACCATTAGAGGCCTAAAAAAGACAATTACTATTATTGCATTACATCCCACTCCTGAAGCCTGTAATGACAAAAATTGCACTATAATAAACTATGCTGTGGTATATAGCACCTATTAAGGTAAGAAATGTCCACACCACAGTCTTATTCTTTTTTAATAGTCGAACCTTCCCTAGCGAAGCGAATTGTTATTCGCTCCCAATTCCTCAATTTTCGGCATCATCTAGATATTGCTTGGGATTTTGAATCTGCCAGGGAGTACCTGTCCTTTACATTATACGATCTTATTTTAATTGATATAAACATTCACCAAAGAACTATATTAATTAATCAAATTCAGAACAATTGGCGCATTGGCAAAAAAACCCCTATTATAGGTATATCTTCACACGAAGATTATGCATTATCAGAAGAGAACAAGGAGCGAGTCTTTCGTAAGCCCTTTACAAAAAAAGACGTAATAAAAATTATTGAGTTCCTTAATGGTTCAAGAAAGAACCATTAAATCATTTCATAAAACTGGACAAGGATAAGCCTAATGTTTAAAAAATTATTAATTATCAGCAGTCTTGCGCTTACCATTATAATCCCTAATACACTTTGGGCAAAAGAAAATTGTGCGTGTAATATGGGCTCAATGAGCCAATGTCAAAGTGCAATGGATCAAATGATGATGGACAAGTTAGGAAAAAAAGACAACCAATACGATAAACGCTTCATTGATATGATGATACCTCATCACCAGGCTGCCCTTATGATGGCAAAAGATGCCTTAGACAAGGCAACACACCCAGAAATCAAGGAAATGGCTCAGAAAATCATTGACACCCAACAAAAAGAAATTGAGCAATTAAAAACATGGCGTAATCAATGGTATGCAAATGAACCATCAAAAGGAGAATAGCATGTCCCACCAACAGTATGAGGCCTGTATTAAAGCCTGCCAAAAATGTGTGGCTGAATGTGAGCATTGCGCAACGGCTTGCAGCGAAGATGACAACCGTAAAGACCTAGCCTGTTGTATTACATTGGATCGTGATTGTGCAGCAATCTGCGCCCTTGCAGCAGAGATGATGGCCAGGGGTTCATCCTTTGCTAAAGAAATTTGTGGATTATGTGCTAAAATTTGCCGTGCTTGCGGCGATGAATGCAGTAAGCATCAGCACATGGAACACTGCAAGCGATGTGCCGATGCATGTTATCAATGTGCTGAAGAATGCGAAAAAATGGCTTAATGTTCAAGCTCCTTGCAGATACTGTAATGGAGCTTACAACGAATGGTGCATCATTAATTTTGGCAATTTAAAATCGCGATAACTCACTAGGGTCATCATGCCCGTTTCTTGATGATACAGCATATGGCAATGCATCATCCAATTACCAGGATTATCGGTATCGAATTGAATGTTCACTGTTGATTTTGGCAACACGATGACCGTATCGTGCAACAAGCCATTCTTTATTTTTTTACCATCAATCTCGGTTACTTCAAATACATGACCATGCAAATGCATAGGATGAGCCATGGTCGTTTTATTGTTAAAGACCATTTCAACGCGTTTATTTCCATCAACGATTAAAGGTTTGATGTCTGGCCACTTTTGGTTATTAATAGTCCATTCATAGCGCATCATATCGCCTTCTAGATTAACGGTTAAGATTTGGCCTGGTGTTTTATCAGGCAGTGGGTTTAATGCTTTAAATTGAAACTCCTGATCATAATTTAAAGCCCCTGCTTTACTTGAATTTTTTTCATTAAGTTTAGGAATAATCGCTTTAGGCGTTGCGAGTATTAAACCCGTTTGCATCTGCGTCCCCTCGCCTTGAGCAAGAATAGGATATGCTGCTTCACCCTGGGGAATAGTCACCAGGACATCAAGTCGTTGTCCCACAGCCAGTTGAAATTGCTCGGATTGTACCGGTTGAATCGATTGGCCATCGAGTGCGATTGCCTCTCCTTTCAAAATACCTGTATTTATAAAAAAATTGGACATTGCAGAACCCGCAATGAAACGTAATCGAACAGTATCTCCTGGATGAACGGGAACGATTTGAGGATTTTTTAAAGTTTTATAATTGGTGAGAAAAGCATCATAATTGACATCATTTAAATCAGGTGCCGCATTATCCATAGGCATAGAAGACATCCCACTGCCATGATGCATGTGGGTCATTTGCCCTTTTTTTAACTCACTTAGAATCACTTCTGGTTTTTTAAAACTAAAATCTCCGATAAATAAAGTAACCTCTTTATCACTCACCTTATCGTTTGGATCAGCAATAATCAAAGGGGCTGATAAAAATTGCTGTACTTGTAAATCATGATGCGAATGCATCCAATAAGTCCCAGACTGTTTAAGTAAGAAATGATAATGATACTCGCCGCCTGGGGGAATAGGTGCTTGCGTCACATAAGGTACCCCATCTTGATCATTAGGAACAATAAGACCATGCCAATGTAAGACGGTGGGCTTATCCGTTTGATTTTTTACAATCGCATCAAATACTTGACCTTTGACCCCCTTATATCCCCATGCCCCATCGGGCTGTTCGATGCGGAACAACTCAGCTGGTTTACCATCCACTTCGGTTTGGAACTTTTTAATCAATAATACTGTAGGATCAGTCGTTTTACGAGAAACAAGCTCTTGATTTGCAAGAGCTTGTCCTAAAAACAGCGTACTTAATAGTACTCCATGAACGCAATAAAACAATTTCATCAATGTAATCCTTAATTAGACTGTGAGGTTTGATAAAGCGCGCGTAATTGCGTTAATATTTTTTCCAATTTATCCCAATTCGCCTGAGTCCCCTCTTTATCGTTGGCATCTCCCGTTTTATCAAGGCGTGTAGCCAACTGCGCAACAAAGTTTAAATTACTTTGTAATGATTTTTTCTGCTCATCGGATAAGTCCATACTTAAAGGGGGTAGTGCGTTGACTAAATCGCGAATGGCAAACGCATGCTCATGAATGGAGGTTAACTGGTTTTCTTTTAATGATTGAGTAATGGATGCAGCCTGTGCATCAATAGCCTTCCAAATCTCAGGTATTGTGGAAGGAATAGCTACTTTAGAAACTTCAGCAGTATTGGCAAAGAGTCCCAAAGGCATTGTCCAAATAAAAAGGCTCATGATTAAACTAAGCCATACCGATTTTTTATTGCATTGCTGTGTTTTCATGGTGTTTCTCCTAGTTGATTATCCTTTAAAGCGATTCGTTTTTCTCGCCATTGTTCAATGGCGTTATAGACGGTCGGGACTACAAACATATTAAGTACGGTTGATGTTAATAACCCGCCTAACAGCACCTGGGCTAAAGGACGCTCCAATTCTTTACCGGCAGGTGAGCCCCAAAGCAGGGGGAAAAGCCCCAGTGCTGCGGTGGCGGCGGTCATCAACACTGGCACTAATCTATCAAGCGTACCATCAATAACCACTTGCTCGCGTGTTTTTCCCTGCAAACGCAATTGATTGTAATGGCTAACCAAAATAATCCCATTTCGCGCTGCAATCCCAAATAAGGTAATAAAACCAATCATGGCGGCCACACTCATCTCGCCACTGGCGATAAAGAGAGATATGACTCCGCCAATTAATGCTAAGGGTAAATTAAACATCACCAATAAGGCTTCTCTAAAGGTACCGAAGGCTTTATGCAGCAAAATAAGCATAATAAAAATAACTAAAGCGCCAAAGGTAAGAATCACTTTGGATGCCTGCTGTTGACTTTCAAATTGACCGCCGTATTGAATGAAGTATCCCGCAGGCAGTTTAATCTTCTCTTGCACCTCTTGTTCAACATCGGCAATCACACTGCCTAAATCACGTCCTTGCACGTTAAAACCAATAACTAATAGCCGCTGCACATTTTCCCGATTAATCGCAAAAGGTTGTGGTTCTACTTTAATATCAGTAACCGCGCGCAAAGGAATTTGGCTTAAATTTGCTTCAGCTTGTCCGTGCGCATCAATGAGCATTTTTTGAATGGCTTTAATGCTGTCGCGTCCCGGCTCATCCATACGAAGATATAAATCAAAGGTGCGTTGGCCTTCTAAAACACTCGAAACACTCACGCCATTTAAAAGCACTTGCACGTCTTCAGAAATCTGCCCCACATTCACGCCGTACCGTGCGGCTTTTTCACGGTCAATTTTAATAATGACCTGCGGTACATTAATTTGCTGCTCTTTGTTCACATCGACCACCCCTGGAACCGATTTTAAGACAGCCTCTAACGATTGTCCTAACTCATTTAAGGTGGATAAATTATCACCAAATAGCTTCACTGCCACCTGCGCCCGGACTCCTGATAACACTTCGTCCATGCGGTGGGCAATAAATTGCCCCACATTAAATACGGCTCCGGGAATATTGGCTAAATCTGCACGAATGAGCCGTAACAGTTCATCAGGGGGCATGAATTTGTTTTTATTAAAATCAAGACGCAAATCAAATTCACTGACATTAGGCGGTAGTGCATCTTCATCCAACTCACTGCGTCCGGCACGCTGAGCAATTGAGATGACTTGCGGATAACGCATTAAGGTTTTTTGCACCTGTTGACCTAAGCGCATTGATTCCTCTAAGGAGGTGCCAGGCAAGGTACTCATGGCTACAATGAAATTTCCTTCATGAAATTCAGGTAAAAACGAAGTACCAAAAAAAGGAAGTAAAGCGAGCGCAAATAAAAATGCGGCCAGAGACATCGCAACTACCGCTTTAAAATGTGCCAAAGACCAGTGTAAGGCAGTTAAAAAATGTCCCTTAAGCCACCGGACAAAACGGGTTTCAGACTCAGCATTATGTTCTGTCTTTTGCTCAACCCCATAATGACGCTCGCGTTGGGACAACGCATGCAAGCTCACCTCAGCATCTTCCTTTTTTTCTTGGCTTCGAACCAATAAGAGATAACAAAGTGCCGGCACCATAGTAATGGACACCACAAGCGAACCCAATACCGAAGCAATATAAGCAATGGCCAAGGGACTAAAAATACGCTCAGCAATACCTGATAGAAAGAAAATCGGTAAAAAAACAAGGCTTATAATGACGGTGGCGTAAACAACGGAACTTCGTATCTCAAGCACGGCATCAAAAACGACTTCAATTGCAGGTAGTGGATTAATTTCTTGGCGGTTCACTCTTAAGCGATGCACCACATTTTCTACGGTAATGATGCCATCATCCACCACCTCACCAATGGCAATTGCCATCCCACCTAGCGTCATCGAGTTAATGCCAATGCCAAAATAGTGCAATACCAATAAACCAATGACAAAAGATACCGGCATGGAAAGAAATGTAATAAACGAAGCGCGCCAATTCATCAAAAACAAAAACAGTACGGCGATAACAATAATCGCGCCCTCCAAAAGTGCGCGGGTTAAATTATGAATCGCAGACTCGATAAAATTGGCTTGTCGAAAGACTTCGGTTTTAAGCGCAACACCCGCGGGCAGTGTTTGCTTGATGTTCTTTAAAGCCTGCTCCACTTTAGCAGTAGTTGTCACCGTATCAGCACCATAGGCTTTGGAAATCGTGCCAATCACCGCAGGCTTTGTATTATAAGCGCCATCTCCACGCTTAATTTCTCCACCAAAGGCGACGATTGCCACGTTATTGATGGTAATGGGGACTCCTTTTCGCACTGTAATCGCGGTTTTTCTAATGTCCTCCAGGGATTGGATTCGACCAACCGTTCCTACCACAAGCTCGCTTCCTGCCTGGTGCACGAAAGCACCGGGTACATTTTGGTTGGCGGTGGTTAATGCTTGGCGCACTTCTTCAATGGTTACACCATAGGCAAGCATGCGTTCAGGAATTAACCGCACCTGGTATTGTTTCACTTCACCACCCAGTGATACCACTGAAGCAACCCCACCTAAGGCCAAAATCCTGGGCCTAATCGTCCAATCCGAAATTGTGCGCAAAGTTTCTGGGCTTGCGGTATCACTGATTAAGGCGTATTTAACAAGCCAACCCACAGCTGAGGTCACAGGAAGCATCACCGGGGGATTAACCCCAGGTGGAAGTCTGTTGCTCATTTGTTGAATACGCTCGTTAACCAGTTGTCGGTTACGGTAAATATCGGTTCTATCATCAAAAACCACTGTAATTGTCGATAAACCAACAGAGGTTTTTGAGCGCACGCTAGCCACCCCTGGAGTGCCGTTAATGGCACTTTCCAAAGGGTAGGTGATGAGCGTTTCGACATCTTGCGTTGCCATGCCCGGCGCTTCGGTTTGTACCACTACTTGCGGTGGCGCAAATTCAGGAAACACATCCACCGGCATTTGTTTTAAGGTGTAACCACCTAAAAGACAAAGAACCAGTGTTAAGGCTAGAATCAAAAGACGATTATGTAACGACCAGGCAATTAAGCGAGTAAACATTAGTGAGACTCCTTGTCACCGTTTTTTTTGCTGCCACCACCGCTTAAGGATAAGGTGTATAATTCACGGTTTCCTTGAGTCACAACCGCATCCCCTGGCACTAAGCCTTCTATAATTTCAGTGTACTTATCATCACGACCCCCGAGCTTTACCGCCGTTCGGTCATAGGTGGTGCCATTCTTTACAAACACAAAGGTGGCGTTGTCGATTTCAAGTACGGCATTATTAGGTATCGTGAGCGCACCTTCTGTAAAGCGCAAAACCACATTGGCACGCATGAACATGCCCGGCTTTAGTAACCCTTCTTTGTTATCAAGACTGATTTGTACATTCACACTGCGTGTTAAGGGATCTAAGTTGGGCTCAATCAGCGTAACCTTGCCTGGAAAAATTCGATTTGGATAACTTAAAACATGGACATTAACGTTTTGTCCTCGTTTAATCTTACCTAAATCTTCTTCATACACTTGGGCAATGGCCAGCAATTGGTCGCGGTTACTGATGTGGAACAAAACGGTATTAGGCTCTACTGCTTGGCCTAAGTTCACGTTGCGTGCATCGATAACACCTGAAATGGGTGCTTTTACCGCGACACTGGGTGGAGGGTCTCCAACGAGACGCGATTGCACGGTAGCTACAACTTGTCCTTTGGTTACCGTATCACCTAGATTGGCAACAATATCAGTCACTGCACCACTAATACGCACGCTAACATCGGCTTGAGCATTGGGTAACAATTGGATTTGACCATTTAACGTCAAAAACTCAGCCATTGGACGCGCTGTGGCTTCAGATACTTCAATGCCCAGCATCGTGGTTTGTTCAGGTGTTAATGTAACCGCCTGTGCAGGGCCTGAGGTATTTACTTCAATTTCATCCCCATGCGCGATAAGAAGTGATGAATGCAAAAGGATCCCCAGCAAAAAAACTAACCGCACTCTTTGGCGGGTACTATGAGTTCCATGAATCATTTAGTCGTGTCCTTAGTGAAAGATAAATAAGAGCACAACTCGCTTGAATGCGGTGCTCCAATAGCCGTACATAAGGCAACATACGATTGAAAATATTGCCCCACGGTCGTTAAATACGCCATTTGTACCTCGTTTTGTTGCCGTTGGACCTGTAAGACATTAAGAAAAGAGACTTGCCCATTTTGATACGCTTCACGGGCAAGTGTCACATTCTCAAGTCCTAAACGAAGAGAGGTTCCTTGCGTTTGTACCACACTTATTTTAAGCGCATTTAGCTGACCGTAATTGCTGGTGACTTCAGTTTCAATAGCAAGATTTAAGGCATCAATGGCCATCATTGCCTGAGCACCTGTAGCGCCCGCCTCTAAAATTCGTCCCTGATTACGATTCAGTATCGGCAGGGGAATCGATAACGAAACTCCTAAAGTGCGGTCGGCTTGTTGGGGTGGGGCACCTTCTACCACAATTTTATCTTGCTGTACGCCAACACCTAAATTCCAATCCGCAAAGCGCTCTGCTTGTGCCAAGCGCCTATCAGCCAATGCACGCTGTTCTGCGAGTAATAAGCCTCGCCGGTCAGGACGATTATTGAGTGCATGATTGATTAGACTTCCTAAAGAAGGAAGACCTTTCGCTATCTTAATCGTTTTCTCAACGTGCAACGACGCATTAGGTGCGCGTCCAATAAGTTGATTTAATAGCGCATATTGGCTAATCAGTTGGCTTTTTAATAGTTGTTTTTCTTGTTTGATTCGTGCGTATTCGATGCGAGCTGAATTATCATCCAATTTAGAAATTTCAGCTGCATGGTAGCGATTATGAATGACACGTACTAATTCTTGATTAATACCTTGTAAATAATTAAGTTGTTGCATCCGATTTTCTGCAACCACCACCGTATAAAACGCATTGGCGACTTTTGCACTGAGTTGGCGTGTCGCCTCAAACACTTCCGCCTGCGCGCGAAGAATATCAATACGTGCAACCGTTTTTTGTCTGCCTATTCGGCCTGAAATGGGAAAGGCCTGGTTAAAGTTGATGCTGCGAGAATACTCCCCTTCGTTATTAAATAACCTGTCATCATTATTATTTAAATTCAAACTAGGATTAGACCATAACCCTGACTGCGTGAGACGTGCTTCGGCAATAGCAATGGCAAAACGTGCTGCCTTTAAATCCTTATTATTTTGAATACCCAACTGCGTAAGCTCTTTAAGATCTAAAGGAGGCTTTGCATACCCCAAGAGAGGTATCAGCGCGATAACACCCATCAAAAAACACGTGAATCCCCAATTCTGTTTTATCATGTATACTCTATCCCTAAAATGACATTCCCTTCATTGCTATTCTATCATGACAGTTTATGACGTAAACGCAACGCATTGACAATCACTGACACGGAACTGAGTGCCATGGCAGTACCGGCTATAATCGGGTTAAGCAACAACCCTGTAAGTGGATAAAGAACGCCTGCCGCGACCGGCACGCCCAGTGCATTATAAAAAAAGGCAAAAAAGAGGTTTTGATGAATATTTTGTACCGTATGCACCGATAATTCGTAGGCTTCTAAAAGTTTGCTTAAATCACCTGATAATAAGGTCATGCCAGCGCTTTCAATCGCCACATCACTACCGGTTCCCATCGCAATGCCAATGTCGGCTTTTGCCAGCGCAATGGCATCATTAACCCCGTCCCCCACCATGGCAACCACATGTCCTTTTTGTTGCAGCTTGCGAATTACGTTGCTCTTTTCATCGGGCAGCACCTCAGCAATGACTTCTTGAATACCAACTTGTTGGGCTACCGCTTTAGCTGTCATGGCATTATCACCGGTGAGCATGATGACTTGAATGCCCTTTTTTATTAAGGAGGCGACCGCATGTTGGCTCGACTCTTTAATAGGGTCGGCTACCATAAAGACACCGGCTAATTGTTTATTGACCGTCATATAAATCACAGTAGCTCCCTCTTTTTGTGCTGTTAATGCCGCATCAGGAATCTCATCACCAGGAACAGACAACCAATGGGCATTGCCAATGGCAATAATCGCATCATTGATTTTGGCTTGAGCGCCTTTACCTCTGACTGCAATAAAATCTGTGGCCTCTTCCAAATTAATTTGGCGTTTTAGCGCTTCATCACGTAAGGCTTTAGCCAGTGGATGTTCACTATGACGCTCAAGGGATGCCGCAAGACGCAGCAGTTCATCTTCTTGCCAATTCATACTTGGGATAATTTGGGTTAACGCTGGATGGCCTTGAGTCAATGTTCCTGTTTTATCCACAACAAGTGTGTCGACTTTTCGTAATAGCTCTAAAGAAGCTGCGTTTTTAATCAAGATACCACGTCGTGCGCCTTCACCAATCCCCACCATGATTGACATAGGCGTTGCAAGCCCCAAAGCACAAGGGCAGGCAATAATCAGTACGGAAATAGCAGCAATTAGTCCATAACTTAAAGAAGGCTCAGGCCCTATTAAAAACCAGACGAGAAACGAAAGCCCTGCAATCCCTAAAACCAATGGCACAAACCAGGCTGAAACAGCATCAGCCAACCGTTGAATAGGAGCTTGAGTGCGTTGCGCTTCGCTGACTTGGGTAATAATACGAGCAAGTAACGTATCTTTGCCCACCTGGGCGGCTTTTATAATGAAGCTTCCTTGTTGATTGAGGGTCCCGCCAATGACGTGATTGCCTATTTCTTTTGCAACAGGCATAGGCTCACCGGTTAGCATGGACTCATCGACATCGCTTTGACCCTGAATCAACTCCCCATCAACCGGGATTTTTTCGCCCGGACGCACTAGTAATCTGTCCCCTACGCGCACCTCATCAAGCGTAATATCCTCATCTTTATCATGATCATTTAATCGATGAGCGACTGTAGGATTTAAATGAAGCAACGCGCGAATAGCATCTCCTGTGCGTTCTCGCGCCTTCAACTCCAATACTTGACCTAAAAGCACCAGAGTCGTAATGACTGCTGCCGCTTCGAAATATACCGGAATCATCCCATTTTCTTGCAAATGAAGGGGAAACCATTGGGGGAAAATAACTACTACTAAACTATACCCCCAGGCAATTCCCGTACCTAAGGCAATTAGAGTAAACATATTCAATCGTTGTGATCGAAGCGATTGCCAACCTCTAACGAAGAATGGCCAGCCGCAACCCCAAACCACCACGGTGGCAAGCATTGCTTGAAGCCATAAGGATAAAGGCACTGGAATCGATGCGCTCAACCAGCGTTCACCCATCGCTAAAATCACAATGGGAATACTGGCGACAAATGCCACAATGAAGCGCCAAAACATGTCCTGATATTCAGGATTTTTTTGCTCTGTTAAACTCACTTGTTCAGGTTCAAGCGCCATGCCGCAAATGGGACAAGTTCCGGGTTTGTCTTGACGGATTTGCGGATGCATTGGGCAGGTATACATTGTAGTTCCTGTCTCTTTATCAACACTGGACGCAGGAGGGTTTTTATGTTGATGAGCGCAACAACTGTGCTCCTCTTTGGTGTGCTCAGTTTTGTGGTTATGTGTACTCATCATTCACCTCAATCGTATTTTTTAAGCAAGCCCATTATTTCATCCATTTTTTCCTGACGCGATTCCTGACTGCCATGGCAAGCAACCTCATTAAGACAATTTAAAACATGGCGCTCAAGCACGCCGAGCTCAATTGTTTTTACAGCATTTCGAACAGCACGCAATTGCGACAAAATATCCACACAATAACGCTGCTCTTCAATCATCCGCTTAATACCTTCAAGCTGACCTATAGCTCGATTAAGTCGGGATAATTCACTATGATGTTCAGGAAGTTTGGGCATGACATGTTCTCCAACATACCCTTATAGGTATATACCTATAAGGGTATGTTGTCAATCAACCCATTAAAACTCAATGAGATACATTTCTAAAAAGATGACAACTAAGGATTGATAATCGTAAATATTCTAATGTTAGTTTTTGGAGTGATTAGCGGCAGATAACGCATGGCTGTACAGACAAACAGAATTTTTGCTCTTCTTTTGCTTCGCCGCATAACAGGCAATATCGGCTTTTTTTATGACTTCATTGATGGAAGACGAGTGCTTATTCAACACTGCAATACCTATAGAACAACCAGTCAATTGCACGTTATCTTGGCTCAATTGCCTGGCTCTTCGGACAATATCCGAAGCAATTTTTTGAGCATCCTCAATCGCAATATGCTCCATTAGTACAATAAATTCATCCCCACCATAGCGGCAGACTAAATCTTCTTTTCGTAAACGCCGTTTTAGGAGTTGAGTGAATTGCTGTAATGCTTTATCCCCTATGTCATGACCATGATTATCATTAATAGCTTTAAAACCATCCATATCAATAAAGAGTATCACCAACATCCCCTCATCCAGTTTAATTTTCTGAAAACGGTGATTCAAAACCTCTAATAAATAATCTCGAGTTAAACACTCAGTCAAACTATCGAGTGTACTGCGCTGTTTTAATAATTCATACCGCAGGGTGATGTCATCCATTAACTCCATTTTATTCATGGTGTTCGTCATTAAATTGCAGGATAAATACACATAAACGCCTCCAAGAAGAAAGAGTGTGGCATACCAATAATTAAGACAATGGGGATCGTAATAAATGCCATAGACGATACAGCCGGCATAACTTAAAATAAAAAAAGCAATAAGTAACAGATAAGAAATCCATTGCACACGATAATAAAGGGTTTGTCGCAGTAATCTAAAAATTAAAAATGCGCCTGAACCAAGAAACCCAATGCCTAAAATAATCATACTGACCGGTATCAATAGCATCTTATCAACTTAAATGTTTCTCTACTGAAAGCATAGTAGTAAGTCCTTATTTTTGCATTGCTCTTCAAATGAGGGGATGCATTGAGCCAAGAATGGGTGCTTATTAACTAAACCATTGACTCAGTCACAGGCCATAGATATTCTTAAATTATTCATTCCACCAGTTGTCTATCGTACACAGTGACGAAGCATTGAAAAATTACCTGACTCATGAGATGTTAAAAGAATTGTTAACCTTAATGACTCAGGAACTTCCCATTTGATTTGGAATGCATGAAAAAAGCCTTGAGGCTTTTGATTATCCACTGATTGAAAAACAGCTCAGGATTATTTGATGTACTTTTATAATCAGGAAGTAAGTACTATAGAAGAAACCATCACCTATATTGAGGGCTGGCTGCAAAGGGATACACCATGAATAAAAAATTGTTTTATACACTGGAGCGCGAGTGTTTAATTTATTTATCCAGAAAAGAGGTGACCCAAGAACTGCTTCGCCCGCTAATTAACGAATTTCTTTCCACACAACCAGAGCATCTACTGTTAATCCTGGCCAAAGAAGAGCAAACGACTGATGCAGTCAGTGATGTAATCGCCCATCAATTCACCGATGCCCATGATATTTTAATTCATCGAGTGATACACCACCTTAACGACCTGCTTTATGAAACCATCAAGCCTTATTATTTCCAGAATAAATGCTAATAAAAATCCACTCATCTCCTGATAACAAAAGCCATCAGGAATCAGTTTATGTCTTCCCCTTCTCTTTCTTTAATTGTTCCTGTTTTCTTAAATAAATTTCCTGCCTGTTAATGCTCACCTGTTTAGGCGCATCAATTCCCAATTTAAAATTTCCAGGTTCATGAGTTTTAAAAGGGGTAATCACCACCTTTTGATTGTTCTCTAACGTAATAATTAACTCAGATTCAAAAGCTACTGTTCTTATTTCCATATTGGTTTACTCGTTTTAGTTCAAAATAATTGCAAAAAAACACCGGTTATACTACAGCAACCATCTGTGTCCTATGGGTAGAAGCAGGAAAAAATGGAGGTTCTTTTTTAATTGCATAAAACCCATTAAGGCTTGGCTTAACCTCATTACTGAACTCCTGCACCTCATTGGATTGTTCTGCATCCAGTTGCTCCAGACGAATAATCTGTTGTTCCTGCCTGTCTAACAATGTGCGATACCTTTGATTGCTTTGTTCTAATTGTTTCGTAACCACTGCGAGTTTGCGTTCGGCCTCACATATTCGTTCCGCAACTTGATCAAAACTTTTTTCTTTATTGGTAAGAAACTCATTGAGTCTTAATTGAAATGAAGTTCTTTGTTCTTCATCTGCAATGACCGTTTTTGATAAGGCCTCCACGGTACTTCTCAGAACGAGGGTAATCGATTGTGCCTGGTCAACCTCTTTACCCATTTTTAGTTTAATGTCTTCAAGTTCTTTAATTTTATCAGATAGCTGATTCTGATTGTCTTTATACGCCAGAACAACCTGCTCTAATTCCTTTTGAGTGTTTTCTAAAACTTGAGACTGTTCCTCAATAGAGCCTTTAAGCGTTTTGGCAGTCAATTCGAGTTCAATCTGAGTTGCACGCAGTGCCTTTTCGGTATCATTCAATTCACTGATTTGTGACTTTAATGTCTTAATTTGCTCACAAAATTGTTGAACACTCTCGGTTAGACGTTCATTTTCTTTCTGAAATGCATCAATTTCAATGGCCAGTTGTTCGCGCAAGAGGTCTAAAGTTGAAATAACGGTATCCAGCAGCTCAACAAGACTTGAAATTCCTGCATTTAATTGTTCGCTATTGTCTGTATTTTGACTCTGATGATTATCCAAAAGGAAACTGCTTGCTGTATAAACAATTGCTGTAACAATACTGAGCGTAATAAGGGCTGCAAGATTTGCCATGAGCCCAGTCAACAAAAGAGGTACGGTAAGCACTGCACCTGCGGTAATTTTTTGCCATAAAGGGATTTTATTCCACAAATTGGCAGCCCTCGATAATAGACTTGGATTTTGGTTCATCGCTTGAATCAATTGATTCAGATCTACCTTGATTTTCTGTATTTTATTTTGAGTCGTTACAATCTTCTCAAAACGTTCTTTATCTTTTTTTGTTTTCTGAGCGCGAGTGTCCTGCTCCATGTCTTCTGATTGATGGATATCAGAAGCCAACTCAAGTTCCACTTTTTGATACGACATGATTCTTCCTTACAACGAATGGGTCATCCATTTTTTTTAAATCGAAATGGTGTCACCTGATTATCAGAGTAAGATTACGATAAGCAGGGTAACGGATAACCTCTTAATTATTGAGTTAATTACCAGTACCTTTTTTACGTATTGGATTGAGGTGTATCTGCGGTTTTTGAAGCAGCGTATAAAAACCGTGAAAATAAGGTCTTAAGGTTGCTTATTGAGGGGGAAAATTGATTTTTAATATTCAGAATGTTACTCATTACCACGTTTCCTTAATTTGGTTTGAAACAACAATCAACCGAGTGCTTTTCCTTCGAACGGTTAAATCTTGGTCATTCTATCGAATAAATTGTGTTCAGTCATTCTTTTTTTAGTGACCCACTTTTATTGATGATATTACAGGCTTTAGGTTATCTAAATGGATGTTTTTTTGGATCCCACCAACCACCAAGCGGTTCGTTTTCATCAAAATACTCATGCACTTTTTTAAAGGAATATTGAGACAATTGTTCATATTCTGATTGGGGTAACAACATATAGTCTTCTTCATCATCAATAATAGAGTTCAGCATCACTCCGACCAGGTGGCATCCATGCCATTTTGCACGGGTAGTTCGATTTTTTCTTTTGGTGTTTTTATGACACCGTGCGGCAAAGGACTTCACTTCATCGTTCAAGAAGGCATCAAGGTAATGGAAGGTTTTGTAAGCCAGCTGAACATGGTTTGGGTGACCTGCAAACACGGTAGGTTGTCTATTTCCTGCGGTAATGGAGGCCGTGGTACAGCCAAAGATGTATCCTAAAAGAAAAATCAGTTCATCCTCGTAATCATCCATGGTGAGATTACCTACGTTAAACCCCTTACTGATCTCAAAGAGTTCAGGATTAAACTTTTGAGAAAAGAGTTTTTGATTTAAGAGTTCATGACGGATTGAAAGCAGATGTGGTCCAATCTGGTGGCAATTGTCTTCGGTTAGGTAATAATTAATCGTTTTATTAAAGGTGTCCAGTAATTTTTCGTCTGGTTTTTTAATAGTAAGACGCTCAATATATTTGCGGTATTTTTTATAGGACTCATTGGTTCTAAAATCATAGCCCTCGGGTTTACGTGGCCATTCGCGTACTTCTTCAAAATCAAAGAAATCAAACTCAGTGTCTGACTCTTCCTCGTCTGATGACTTATCAAGTTCATCACCAAACAAGGAAATGACATTGGTGTTGCCAAGAGCTACTGATGTTATCACTGGGATTGACAAACCAGTTGGTTTTGGATTGATGTTACTAGGTTTTAATGTGTCCGTGTTTATCGATGGTCTAATTGATTCAGTATTTTTGTCTCGCAGTACGGTACAGCCATCCACTATCGCCTGTGAGAGACTGATATTTTTTTGATGTGCGATTTCTTTTAATGCGTTATAAGCTTCATCACTGATGGTGATAGTACGCAGAGTTTTCTCGACCAGATATTTTTTTTGATTCAGAGCACGATAACAGCGACTAAAAGCTTGAGGATCTACGAATTCATCAAGCCATAATTGAAACAAGCGGACTGTTTCTTCATCATGTGCTGTGTTTTTGAGTTCAGCAAAGGCTTGGATTGCTTTTATTTTCACCAAATTGTTCGTCTCTTCAGTCATAAATCGATTATTTTGAATGGCACGTTCAAAATAGTGATAACAAGATACATAGTCATCCAGGGATACTTTGCGCTTTTTATTGGCCATAGTTTATAAAGCTCTATAGTAATTATTGAAGGCAGTTTATTGATAACCATTGAATTTATCAATAGTTGATACATTAGATATGTTTAATTTGGGTTTTACACCTGTTTGTATTTACCATCTGTTGATAAATTTCTTTTATCAATTAGCTCCCCGGCCGTGATCTTGGTAAAAAAGGGTTATGTTTAACTTTTAATCTTAACAAGAGCGTTCTAATGAATTAGTTAATTACTATTTCATTTTACTATTGCTCTCATTGAGTACACTTTCGCCTTGTTCTTAAGTCCTTATAGTTATTGCCTTAATTCAATCTATTCACATGGTTATCCCCTAAAAGTGTGGATAAGAATATGTTCATATTTTGCCCACCTGCCTTTGATTTTGGAGCTTAGGAGCATTTAATAGTTATGAGCGAAGCGAATTCATTTAAAGCAGGTTAAAAGAAAGATTTAGATTTGTGCCTCGTCATTCATCGCTCAGTCGCAAAAATAAAAATAACGGAGTATTTTATTAAGAACAATGAGGAACGGAGCGCGCGAAGCGCGTGAGTAGTCATTGTTCTTAATAAAATGCGGAGTTATCTTTTATTGCGATTGAGTGATGGGTGATGAGGCAATCGATCTTTAATTATTGCTTTGTTTGTTTTTTTATTTGATTATTGGCCATAGGCCAATTCCTTTTAATAAAAAATAAGTTTAAATGATTGATGAGCGTAGCGAATTCCTTATTATTAATTATCCACAGTAATGTTCTGTGGATAATATTCAAGAAGTTTTAAATGGGACTATAAGTAAGAGCGGACACTTAAAAGCTATTCTATAAGACACTTAAATGTCATTGTGACAAAAAAGATACAGCGGATTTTATTAAAAATGGTGGTTTATTCCATATAACTCACATGTTTTTCAGGTAATAAACGCTCTTTTCCACTCTAATTATAGATAATGATAAAAATCAGGGGTTGTGAGGCATTTTAATGGTGCTGGGGGTATAGAGGGGCATCTCTGATAAACAAAGGTAAAGATAGGTTACGGCGCCCTATTCCTGCAATTTGTGGCGGCGTAGAAGGGATTCTCTTCGTCTGCGTTCTTTTTCAAGCAACCGCTCTTCTGCTTTCTGCTCACTCTTAAGCATGTCTTTCATCACATCAATATGAGTTTTAGCATTCCCTTGAGGAGCTATAAAATCAAGAATATTACGCGCGGCAGCCTGAGACTCCTGAGCATTGGCAATAAAGGTGCTTCGCTTCTTATTAAGCCGTTTACGCGCCAGAGCGCGCTGTGCAGACAGTGCCTGAAGATTAATGTTGCATGCCTTAAAAAAAGCGGGTGTTAGGCATTTTACTGCAGCAAGACCAATAAAGCGCTCTTTGCCTTCCTCTAGTTTGACATCAAAACGCTCGATCATTTTTAAATAGCCTGCACGCACCAGTAATTTAATAGCGCGTTGTGCGCGCTTTAAACCAATTCCGGCCTTATCAGCAAGAAATTCGATGGTAAGGGAGCGAAATCCTTCACTTGCATGAGGTACACCCACTCTAAGGCTTGCCAGTTCCGTGTAATGTAATAAGACCTGAGCAATACTTGCCAGAGCTTCACGTGCCTCCGAGCGCTGCTGGCGTGTTGAATTGCGGCGCATACGGATTTCTTTAAAATAGGCTGTGGGTAGCCCATAGTAACGCCGCCAGGCATCAATTGCCCAGGTAATTATTTTGGGGCGTTCCTTATGTTCCTGTGGCTTTTGAAAAAAACGCGGGGACTCAGGATCATGGCCGCACCAGTTACCCTGACGCACCACCCCTGCCCTTCTAGAGCTGTAGCTTGTGTCTGTTGATTTCTTTATGAAATCAATGCAATCCATCACTGACGCACTTTCTTGCATGCGTGTAATATCCTTAGCGGTAGCTAATTATTGACTAATCAATTACTTAACGCTAAGATATATTTGTTTAGGTTATACTTTAGCGTTAACCGGAAAGCCCGCGCCAACGGGCTTTTTTTTTATTCTATTTTTACAATAATATTCTTCGCTTAAATATTCATTTTCCGATGAAATCATATGCAAATGAACAAGTCAATTGATTTGGATTGGCACTTAAAAAGCATAATGATATCAAATAGATATCATTATGCTTTCATAATTAAAGCATTTTGATTGCATAAAATTTATTTTATGATTGCATAATGATTGCAATTTACTAATATAAAAATTATTCTTCTTTCAACTCCCTTAATTTTTTTCTAATGGCTGGCCTTAACAATTCAAGACAAACGGCATTCATAGAAAGCCCTGTCATATTCATAATTTCTTGAATATCATTCCAATAACTTTCAGGTGCTCTCAAGTACAAGGTTTTAGTTGGCTCTTTACCTGATCTTTTTATTTCACTTTCTTGAGATTGTCCTTTATCAAAACTTAAAAACTCTCGCTCCTTCCTTTCTTTTTCTTCCTGAGACAAAGGGGGTCTTTTAAAAGTAGGCTTATTAGACATTAAAAATCTCCTCATAAAGAGATAAAATTTCACTTGACGCCTTCTTGTCTTCAGGCAATAACTCTTTGACGCTTTTTCCGGTGATGGCAGCTTTTCTAAATGCTATTCGTTCTGTTATAGTAGTGTTAAGTAAAGTTAGCTCCTCAAAGTCATCCAGAAATCCTTCTGCTTCCTCACCCTCTTTAACAGAGGGATTTGACGATGCCTGATTTATCATTACAAATGCCTTCAATCCCTCATTAATTGCTCTTGCATCATTCACATGAGTATTAATTTTGGCTAAAGTCCATAAATCAAATTGTGATGCCCTCAAGGGAAATACAGCTTTATCTGCAACTAACAACGAGGTTCTCAGTTCCACTGAATCTCGTCCGCCAGCATCAATAATGATATCGTCAAATTTACTCTTCAAGGCTAGAATTTCTTTTTTAACATTGTCAAATTTTTGAATAGTAGTAACTCTAGGTGATGTGTTATGTTCATCTCTAGTTAAACTCCAAAAACTAGCCGTTTTTTGAGGATCTGTATCAACAAGCAAAACATCACGACCATCTAATGCCCGAAGAGCCGCAAGATTAGTAGATATGGTTGTTTTTCCGGTTCCACCCTTTTCCCCGCCTATTAGCAGAATCATTTGTCACTCCTTATTTGAAATTTGAAGAATCATTCAATGAATAAAATTGATATCATATAGCAATCAATTTGATAGCGCAATGATTGCAAAAATTAACTAATAAAAGAAGGGGCTATTATTGATGCGCCTAAACATCAGCCAATAAAATAGAGGATGGATGTATTTTTTCATTATATAAGCTAATGCATAATGCAATCAAACTACAGCATTAATGCAATCAAACTACAGCATTAATGCAATCAAACTACAGTATTAATGCAATCAAACTACAGCATTAATGCAATCAAACTACAGTATTAATGCAATCAAACTACAGTATTAATGCAATCAAACTACAGTATTAATGCAATCAAACTACAGTATTAATGCAATCAAACTGCAGTATTAATGCAATCAAACTGCAGTATTAATGCAATCAAAGGGGCTTGGGGAGTAATGGAACGGCCAACCAACTTAAGGTTGTAGCGCAAGCCATAATCGTGCATGCCTCATAAGCACACCTCCATCACTATTACAGGATGCGATTTAAATTTATCGATTCCAATTTTTTTCCACCCAAATAGCTGACAGGGGAAGTGACCACATCCGCGTCAGAACTTACGGTTTGACATCTAAGTTTGCTCTAAAACCGTAAATTCTCCCACATCCTCTATTTCAATAACTGCATCACTAAAATAAGTACCCATCGTAATCAAATGCTTATGTGGTAAAAGTGATATATTTACCCTACTAAAAGTCTCGTAAAAAAATCATTACAGTGGATAAAACAAATTGGATCACATAAAGCGCAATCATAGAGATGGCAATACGCATACATTTCGAATGCCTTTTGATATCAATATGATTGCATCATCATATCAAATCAGTTGCATATCATGAACTACGCAAGACCAAATATGTCACCTTTTGCCCGAGGAAGTCAGGGTACGTGTGCAAATGAACCATTTCTATGAAAAAAGGCTGTAGCCCATATTTGGCAAGGCCTACATCCCTGTTTTAAAAGTGAAGTGACTTATTTGCACACGTACCCTGACTTCCCCCGAATATCGTTTTAAGATTTCTCAATAGTGCATTAGCATAGTTTCGATTAAGAAATGATTGCAAAATGCGGCAAATAACAATAATTATGAAATCAAAAGGAAATCATTATGCAATCAAAAAGATTGCATAATGATTCCACCTTGGCTATCAAATAGAAAATTGTAGTCTCTTACTAAAATATTCATCAGGTTAAATATTAATTAATTTGAATATGCCAACTTAAAGTAAAGAAGACCAGAGAATAGCTATAGTACAAATCGCAATTGCAACGCATATTTGCTAAAATCATAACCCCAATGATTTATTAATGGACCGCAGTGAAATTGATTTCGAAGCAAATTAAATCTACGACTAAAGAGTTTTTAGGTAATTACATTTCTATACCATTATTGGCATGGTTAATTTTACCTCTGATATTGATGGACACATTTGTCTCTTCCTTATGCTTAAACATATCTGTATATTTTACAAAAGTTCGACATTTCGAACCTTTTTTAATAGGCGAAACAGTATCCCTGTATTATGTGGGCAGCTTTATAGGATCACTAATTGGTGGGTCTTTAACTTTAAAATACTCATCATTAAAAATCGCTAGCATAAGCAGCATATTACTTGGAATTGCTTTTTTATCGCTAATAAATACGCGCGATGTTTTTGAATTAAAAATTATGATGCTATGCATTGGACTATTAACCAACTTATTGTCTACTAATAATTTATCCAGTTTTATTAGAACCGCAAAAAATGATCCCGGCATGAAATTAAAACTGATAAATTTAGAACTGGCGATATTTAATTTAAGTTTTTCAATAAGCGCTTACGTACTAATTAGCCTTGGTGTAGAGCTAATTGACTATATTTTAATATTTACAAGCATCTGCCTATGTGTTTTGGGTATATTTGCATATTGTATAAAACACATCGACATATTCTCACCACCTAAGACTCTTAATCAAAGAGGGTTATGTAAGCCTAAAAACTACAAAATATTATTAGGTATATTATTCTCAGTAATTCTTGTAGGTTTAATTTTCTCAATGATAAAAGTTATTTATGCACCAACTATAGAAAATAGGTTTGGAGATAATGGAGTATCAGTTTTAGTTGCCTCGATTAATCCTTGGATAATATTTTTATTGCAACCATTTTTAGTTAATCGATTAAAAAATAAAGATAATATTATAGTTATGGGATTTGGGGCATTTATTATAGGTACAGGATATTTATTTTTTGGACTTTCTTCATCTTTTTGGATGACAGTATTTTCATTGATTTTTTTGACCTTGGGAGAAATGCTATACTCACCAATATCTAAAAGCATTATTATTTCTCTATTCGATCACGGTAGGGAGGGTTTTGCTTTAGGTTTATGGCGAGCAGTATTTCTTGGAAGTGGTTTTATAGGTCCTATTTTTTCTGGATGGGCAGCCCAAAAATATGGGAATATGATGGTATGGGAGTTCTGTGGTATTTTGGGATTATCCGGCCTTCTATTATGTTTGATAATAAGCCAAAGCTATAGATACACAATTGAAGTAAACCAGCTTAACAGTGCTACTCCAAATTAGCTATGACCAATAAGACAGTGGAGGAAAAATGTCTCTAATATATATGTTAGAAAAAATGGCATATGAGCCATTGAGTGATACTTATCAAGTTTTAAATAAATTAAACCAAAAGAACCTAAATAATAATTTAATAAGAGAGCAGTTAATTAAAGAATTAGCTATCGACAATTCAAATATTAGGTATGACTTATTTGCATGTGAAACACATGTAGTTTCAGTTAACTAGGAAGAAGATTGCATTGAAAAAATTAATAATTGCAGGAACGGGAATTAAATTTCTTTCACATTTAACTATTGAAGTGAAATCTGCAATTGAAACGAGCTGCTGTGTTGTTTTTCTATTAAATGAGCCAGCAATGAAGAATTGGGTGGTAAAAAATGCAAGAAAATATATATCACTAGATGATATATATTTCTCTTCAAAACAAAGATCTGAGTCTTATGAAAAAATAGCAAATGAGCTTCTCAGTAGCATACAAAAAAATGATAACGTCTGCTTTTTAATTTATGGACACCCTACATTTTTTTCTTCTGTTGTTGAAAAAATAAAAAAAAGAATTTCATCTAAAGATATAATAATTCAAGTAATGCCTGGTATATCAGCAATGGACTGCCTTTTCGCAGATCTTAAAATTGATCCAGGTAGTATGGGCTTACAATCATACGATGCTACGGAATTCTTATTATATGACGAAAAATTTTCCACAACTTCTCATTTAGTATTATGGCAAATAGCCATAATAGGGGAGATAGGAATCGTAAAGAATAGCGAAATTAATTTAGATAGGCAGAAAAAAGCTATAACTATTTTAATTACAAAATTATTATTACATTATCCTGCAGATCATATTGTAAAACTCTATGTCGCATCCCAATACCCAAGTATAGAATTTGAATTAGTTTCTATAGAATTGCAAAAATTAAATGAAATAAATATATCGAGATTAGCAACCCTATACATTCCTCCATCAAAGGAGAAAACCATTAATCTCGATGTAATCAATGAATTAAAATTAATTTTTTAACCTAGTTTGTTGCTATTTGTATACATCCCCTTAAAAACTTTCCTTCATGACAAAATTTCTTATTTGATTCACTAAAACTATAAACAAAACGAGGATCAATTTCTTGCAAAGTTTCAGAGCCATTAATTTTATCATTCCCACAAGGCACGTTATGAAAAAATGTAAAGTTTATTCTTTGCGCTAACTCACTAAAAACAGTTTTATTAAGCATACTCGAATCATATCTCATTGATTCTAAAAATGAAGGGAGAATGTAGTCTATAGCTTTAATTTCATCATTAGCGCTAACTCTATTATTTCGCTTTATTGAAAAACTAGGCATTGTTGGATGTTGTAAAGAGTAATATATAGGATTGTTATCTGTTTCAAATTTAAATATATTAGGCACCATGACAGTAGGGTGGTGTTCAATGTCATAATAATCACAAAAAGCATGTTGTATATTATGAAGAGGGAGTAAATGTTCATCTGTTGCAGGAATATATCCAGGCATTTCTCCTAAAGCGATTTTTATCAAATGTATTGCAGTATTGGTGATATAAGGATTAGTAATCTTAAGATTATGGTTACGTTGTACATAAGAGTAAAATATTTCGTAAAATATATTATTTGAGTCATATTGATGAAGTATACGATCACTCTCTGATATATAGGCCTTAAGATCTCTCCACTCAGAGTCTTGTGCAAGAGACTGTATCCATTTTTCCGAAAAATATAATAAACAAACCTTCCAATTTGATTCTATTGTTTCAGATAGAGCAATTTTTTTAAAAACATTCCAATGCTCAGAAATTTTTTTAGGTGCTACTATTTTCGATTTTAAGCTATTACTAAGCTTAATAATATTATTATGGCTATTGATGCTTGGAAGCAAAAAGCTAGTGCGAGATCCAGCAGATGCTTTCAATACACCATTCGGTGAGTAATTTCTAGATAGTTTTTTGTTTAAAATAATTGATTTATTAAAGATCCGACCTGGTCCTGCAACATCATATGGTATAACCTCACCATCTATCTCAATAAAATACTCAATTTCATTTTCCAAAATCATCCCTAATGGAGAGGTACTCATTCCATAACCTAATTCATTTTTAATTTCTATTGGAAGAGACTCATCAGACAACTTACGAAATCCCCCATCTGGAGACGGTAGATAGGAGCTTTCTGTATCCCCCTTTAACATACCATATGGTAGATATAGGAGATACACGGGGTAATCTGATCCTGGAGACAGCTTGTTTGCTAAAGCTGCAAATTCAGCATCAGCTTTGTTAACTTTTTCGGATATTTTTTGCCATGTTGTTCTAACAACACCAAAATTATTATCTTCATGTGAAAACATTTACACATCCTGGTCAATATAAAACCCCGATCTAAAAACCATTTTTAAAAGTGTTTTTAATGTTGTTTATTATAACACCAAACCATGTTGGAATAGATATTAATTAATTTTATGTACGATTATTTGTAAATTAGTAATGGAGAATAAGGACATGAATACTTTTTTTGATAGTTCAAATTTATTTATAAATTATGTTTTGGAGAATACTAGTCACAATATTTCTTCATTATCTGAAATTCTTGCAATACCAATTAAGCGTCTTTCATCCTTAGATAAACTAACCAAGTATGATCAAATTAAAATCGATAGTCTTAAAAAATTGTTAGAAAAAAATTGTTAAATGATTTTGCATTACGCCCAAAATAGTAAATTGCATGGCAGAGGAGGTTGTTATCTCCGGCCACTCTTTATTTAGGGGGCAGAACTTAATTATTTGATTATCCATCAAAGAATTATCAATATACATTTTTCTAAACAATATAGTATTCGAGGTGTTTATTTTAAATAACACATAATCCCCATGTATTGGAGAAATATTTTTTTCTAAAATAACGATGTCATTTTTCTTATATAAATCACTCATACTACTATCATGAAGTGAAAATGCAAAAATTTCGGGTGATAATATATTCTCTAAATGATGGGGGATCGGAATCCAATTATTTGATACATCTGGAAATCCATTAATTAAATTTCCTATGTCGTATAATGGGATTTTATAGAAATAATCTTTTTCAATTGAGCGGAATTTCTGAATCAAGGAATCGTCAAAATCCATGCATAATAAATAAGCTGCGGGGACTCTGAGGGCATCTTCTAATATTTTAGCCTCATCCAATCCAGGAGTTCTTCTTCCATTCTCCCAATTACTAATTCTCGACTTATTAAAACCGGTTAACTTAGATAAATCTACCGCTGACATCTTATTCTTTTTTCTTGCTTCTTGAATACGTAATCCAATTTCTTGCTTGATATTCATAATTAATACTTGAGATAAGTTTTCATTGCGTGTACTATAGTACACATAAGGAAACATATATATACCGATGTGTTGTTTACTTTACATTAATATGACTGAATTTTAAATAAAAATTTAAAATTTTATGGTCTTATTTAAAAGGAAGATAAAGCAAAGGAAGTCTTAGGAATGAAATTAACGATAGACGTGTTAGTAAAATTAAATGCAGCAAGAAAAGAAATGGACACCAAATTTTCAGGTCTACTGCATGTGCACACAACCTTAATAAAATCTCTTATAACCCTAGCAAATCCGCTAACAGGAATAGTTACTGGTATTACTTACCGTGACATTGCCGATTTATTAACTATCAGCAAAGCTCCAGGAAGAACTGAATCAGGAACTCCTCAAAAAGAAACCATTCGAAGTTATTTGCGATCCATTGAAAAACAATGTCCCGAAGATTTTAAAGTTATTAGTGAAGGCCAAAAACTACAATTCCAGTTCCCAAAATTACCAGGGATTTATGCTGGTTTTCTCGAAAACTCAGAAGTGTACACAGAGCGAAGGAATGAACAATACATACCTAACCCTATTGATAAATCGAAAAAAAATGATGAATCAAAATCACAAGGGAACACGCAGGAGTACACGGATCTGTACACAGATCAATACACAGAGGAGTCTGCTGTAAAGAATATTAATATATTTAATATAACTAACTCAAACAAACAAACTCAAACTGCGGGCTATGATTTTTCTTGCAGCAAAAAGCAAATTAGCGATGACTTTTACCCAAACACAAAAACCATCGAAATGGCATTTTCCATGGGACTAACCAAAGTCACTGACAAAGAAGAAATTCAGGCGTTTATCAAGCACAACAAGAAACATAACACTCTATGGGCTGACTTTAATCCAGTATTCATTAACTGGCTGGAGCGAGATGCCCAATACATGCAAAAACAACTACAAAAGGCACAAGGACAATTAAGGAGTCATCACAATGAGCGTGGTACAAATCAAAGCACTCTTAACCAAACAGCACTTGAGCGAGTCAGCGAACATCATGGCATTTCAATCGACTCACTCTGGTACACCTCAGGCAGTGAACTCAACTCCGGTTCATTTATCGAAGGAACACTTGTCCAGCCTCTGGATGAAGCTGACTGCAATATACGGGCAACTTTTTATCAGTAAGCATGGAGTGAAAGATACAGGAGTTTGGTTTGCTGCACTTAAAGATTTAACTCCAAAAGCATTAGACAGTGGTGTGGAGCGATTAATGACATTGAGTAAAGGTGACAAGTTTTGTGAATTTCCACCCAATTGCCTGCAGTTTCGAGCTTTGTGTCTTGGCTTTTATAGTGATTTACGCCTGCCTTCTGCTGCCGAGGCACATAGGGAAGTTTTAAACAGCGCCTATTCAGCGAACCCAAATTGGAGTCACGCAGTGGTTAAATTTACGGCTAAAAGACTGGGGCTTAAATTTATGGAAATAGATAATGAAGGCCATTCTTTTGCAGTATTTAAAGAGGCATATGAACAGGTATGTCATTTAATGAAACAAGGACACCAGATCCCGGAAATTAAAGAGAAGGTGCTGTGCGCTTTACCTCAATCAAAAGACATTGCAACAACACACCTTGCGAAAATTCGCCAGTTATTGGGAGTTGCATGATGAAACAAATTCCATGTTTAAAACTGTTTACAAAGGAAGAACTGTACTGTCTTTTAAACGCCTGCTCTGAGTCATTAGCTCTGGCCTATCAGGAAATCCCTGAATGCGATTTCTGGCACATTGCAATGGAGGCACGATTGGCATGCGAAGCGCTTCGATTCGAGATTGATTCACAAAAAAAAGAATATTCAATTCACTAACAATAAAAGGAACACAGCATGCTAATACTTACACGTAGAATAGGCGAAACCGTACTAATCAATGATGACATTTATATCACCGTGCTCGGTGTTAAGGGTAATCAAGTCCGCTTAGGGTTCGATGCACCACAAGATGTAATTATTCACCGTCAGGAAATACATCAAAAAATTAAAAAAGAACAATCTCTGTTTTTAAATACGCATGGTCAGTGGAAGGAAGCACGGGGCGTACAGACTCATTAACCAACCAAATCACCATACTAACGAGTTAAGGGAATAAGATGAAACCATGCATTAACCAGATACAAAAGGCAATTACCACTTTAGCTTTAACTGGATCTTTTGCCCTGTTGGTGAGCTGTGCTGCAACATCAACAGTGATCGAACATCGTAACTTAGAAACAGATACAAAACTCAGCCAAACGATTTTTCTTGATCCTGTGGCTCAAAGTCAAAAAACGATTTACATCACGGTTAAGAATACTTCTCAAGAGTCATTATCCATTGATAAGTCACTAAAGCAGGCATTAGAAGAACATGGCTATAAAGTGGTTGGAAATCCATCCAAAGCCCATTACCTGCTACAGGCCAATATTCTTAAGGTTGGAAAAATGAGCGCGTCTGCAAGCCAATCCGCGCTAGGCGGCGGGTATGGCAGTGCATTGGCAGGGGCAGCAACAGGAACTGCACTGGGTGCATTAAGCGGTCATTCAAGCACCATGATTGGTGCAGGTATTGGTGGAGGAATTATTGGTTTGGCTGCAGATTCTCTAGTCAAGGCAGTGAATTACACGATGATTACCGATGTACAAATTTCTGAGCGCGTTGGAAAAGGCACCGTTCATGAGCAGTTTAATTCCAACCTTCAAAATGGCACTGCATCTGGAACAACCCAGACATTGAGCAAACACAGTGATTACCAACGCTATAGAACGCGGGTGGTATCCAATGCCGATAAAGTGAATCTTAGTTTTGCAGAAGCGCGACCCGCATTGGAACAAGGTCTGATAAAAACATTGGCTGGAATTTTTTAATAAAGGAGTAATTCAATGAATAATAAGCTAATTGCAGGATTTATCATGACCTTAATGGTATCCCAGGCCTCTTTTGCAAGTGGAGATAATCAACATTTAGGCAGACAAAGCTTAAGAGTAGCAGAGCATTTGAATGAGATAGCTAAAGTACAGGACAGTGATTTGTGTGCAGGTGATGTCCGAATTGCAGCAGCCTATGTGCAATCCGCGGGCTTCGCCTTGTCAAGAGATAAGGTTCAAAGTGCTTCTGTTTCATTGGTCTATGCCCAAAACGAATTAAAGGAAATAAGCTACAACAGAAGTTATTGTGCACGCTTGGCTTCAAACATCAAGCCATACCTTGCTGAGGTCATCATGATTAAAGGCGAGCTGGATGCCCAAAATATAGGCCAAGACCCAGATAATGCATCAGATTAATCTCAGTATACTAGTGACCTACACCAAGGCATTTAACTTAGATTTTTATATAACAATCAGAAGGAGAGAACGATGAGAATAATAAAAGGAATCCTAATAGTCACCAGTTTATTTGGTGCTTGTGCCCTTAACGCCACCCCATTGACAGTAAATTCTGGTGCAGTAGGAAAGTCATCGTTACAGTTCTTAGAACAAATTGACGAACAAATGCCTGGGTTTGTCAGGGGATTAAGTTACCAAAAACCAACGGAATTTAATGCATTGCAAATGGCCGTCATGCTCAATCAGTCCGCGAATATTGAAAAGAAGCTGGATGTGTTAATTGCAGAAATGCGTGAAACCAATCGGTTGTTGAAAGCTAAAAAATAGATTGAGCGGAAGTTCTAGTCGCTCTTAATTTCACACTTAAAGAATAAAATTTGAGCCTTTTTAGGCTCAAGGGGATTTTTTTGTCTCAAAACAGGAGAAAACGATGAAAGTGAGTAAAAAAATAGCAGCAATAAAGGATGTTTTTTTTAAATGTTCCTGTGTGATTTCAGTGACTCTGCTATCCCATCCAGCCTTTAGTGCCGAAGGGGATGTAGTGAAGGATTTTATGCAGCAATCCTTAAAAGGCATCTTTGGTAGTGATGCAGGGTTTTGGAAGATGTTCATTTTGGCAGATATAGCCCTGGCGACCGTAGCAGGTCTTAAATCAAAAAACCCTATGGTATTTGTCGGAGTGTTTATGACAGCCCTTGTTCCTGGGTTTTTGGTGAAACGTTATGTGTTTCCAGCCGCTTAAGCTCTAGGAGAACATGATGAGCGATAGAAATGCCCATACTATTTTATCTCACTTAAGTCATCCCAAGCGATTTATTGGGCTAACGATTGATGAAGCAGTAATCGCTGTAATCGGTGCTTTGTTTCTTGCACTCTGCACTCAAAAAATCATCGTCATTTTGAGTTTTATGTCGATGGTGTATGGGCTTAGAAAAATTAAGAAAAACCGAGGCCCTCGTTTTTTAATAGTTTTACTATATTGGCGCCTGCCTCATGCAATCACACGGTTTGTATTACCAAGGCTCCCCGATTCAGCAACACGTTTTTGGAAAAATTAAGGGAAAACAAGATGACCTATTTAAATAACTCTAAAGAATACTTGCTGAAAAAAAGCGTCAACCTCTGGGTAGTGATTTCAGCTTCATTGATGTTAAGCAATGTCATATTGGCTTTGATTTGCTGGTATGCCATTGCGCATCAAAAAATTGAAGTGACTCCATTTTTCGGTAATCAAGGGTATATGAAAAGTGATACAGCGGTAGACACTCATTATTTAGATCAGATGTCAGAAAATTTCATCCTGACACGACTTAACGTAACCCCATCTAACATCAAGGCAAACCATGCGAGACTTCTTAACTATATAGACAGCAGGTATTACCATGCCTTAACCGAAATCCTGTTGCGCGAGCAAAAGCAGGTGACTAATCAAAAAATATCAAGCTACTTTGATATAGAGTCCATGAATTCAAGTCCATCTGAACTTAAAACAATCCTTAAAGGCCACTTACGCCGCTTTGTCGGAATGAGAGAGTTGCCCGCAAAAAGCGCTACCTATGAGTTGAAGTACACCTATCATTTGGGGCGTTTATCCATTATTTCCTTTGAAAAGACAGTGGAGCATCAAGATGATTAAAAGAGCACTTATCAGTTTATGTATTGCCTATCTTGGCTGTGTGACCTGTGTCGAAGCTCAAACAAGACTCAATGTTGAAGAAAATGAAACCATTGAACTGGCTTTAAGCCATAGTGATTTCAATCGTTTGTTTGTTGAAGGCGATAAAATCACAACGCTTCGTTATCCTGAGGGAACGTTGCGTGTCGAAAATGATAAAGACGGCAGTGTGTATTTAGAGGTACGAGAGGAAAAGCCGTTTACCTTATTTGTAACAACAGAGCGAGGCACTCATTTTTCAGCACTCATTAAAGCCAGTGAGATGACGGGGCAAACCATAGGGTTAATGGCGGCTAATCCAAATAACGTAAAACCGAAAGGAACGGCTATTTCCACAGCCACCAAAACGAATCGTGAAAATGAGCTTGTTGCCCTGGTTTCATCGGTTGAAAAAGAAGAACAAAAGGCAGGATTTAAAGCACAAAGGCCAAATCTTAAATCCGTCCAGATTAAGCCTAACTTAACTTCCAAGCTTGTTTATACCTTATCAAATGCCAAAAAAATGGGGCAAAAGTTTGAAATTAAAAATACAGGGAAAAAGCCTGTGTCCTTTGATGACAAATGGTTTAAAGACAAGGACACCAAAGCGCTTTTAGTGAAAGACAAGGTGATATACCCAAACGAAACCATTACGGTGGTGCGCATTGAAGAAGGAGTCACCCATGGCTAAGTTTAATATTAATCTTAAAGAGCGGTATCAGCAGTTTAAAAACTTAGGCACTGTTGCAAGCATTGTTGTGGTTGTGTTGTTTGTCATTATCACCCTGTTTTCTGATGGTAAACCAAAAGCTGACGAACCAAGCCACAATAAAAGTGTATTTGAAGGGGTGATTGACGATACTTTTTCAGATTCCAGTGCGCAAAGCGCCATAACAAGCCAGCAAATGGAGTTAATCGATTTAAAAAAGGAACTTGCAGCAGTTACCGAACAATTAAAAAAGCAAACAAGCAGTTCAGTACCACTCGAAGAGCTTGAGAAAAAACTGACGAAACAAATAACGGACGAATTAAAAGGCCGCCAATTCGCAAGCCTTGAAAAGCCCTTAAATGGTCAGCAGATTTTAAGTGATGCGCAATCTGGAGAGGTATTGGCTGCCGCTTGGAACAATGCACCAACGCATTCAAAGATAAAATCCAAACCAATTCACACGGTGTCCTTTAATTATAAGTCTCGCAAGCGACATGTGAACCGATACCAAAAAACACCAGACAACTACGTGCCGAGCGGTACTTTTGCAAATGCGGTGATTCTAGGAGGCGCTGATGCGGACGCATCAGTCAATGGAGAGCGGCAAAATAATGGGGTGATGCTCTTTAAAATCATTTCAGACGGGGTATTGCCAAATAATCAACGTTCTCATCTCAAGGGCTGTTTTGTTACCGGAAGTACTTATGGAGATATTTCCAGTGAACGCGCTTACGTGGTCTTAGATAAGCTTTCTTGCGCTCAAAACGATAGGCCTCTTATTGATAAATCGGTGACGGGATGGGCATTTTTTGCAGGTAAGGCGGGTATTAAAGGCAAAGCGACCATGCGTGATGGAAAAATCATGGGCTGGGCAGGTGTCAGTGGTGCTTTATCGGGGGTTGCACAAGCAGCACAAGCCGCGCAAAGCATACAAAATATTACGCCTTATGGCGCAACTTCTATTCTACCAAGTGATAGGGTTGCTGGATTTGCAGGACTTGGTGGTGTATCTAAAGCTGCAGATCAGTTATCCAGTTACTACATTAGGCGTGCCGAGCAATACCACCCCATTATTCAAGTGGGATCGGGTAATTTGGTCAATATCGTTTTTAAAGACGGCTTTAGTCTTCTTCCAGAAGACGATGAAAAAGAGCGTATGGTGTATGAGGAGGCAGCTCCAAGACATGACAGCATTACCCACGTTTCCAAAGAGCCAATGATTCCAGAAACACTTTTAAATGAAATGAATAAACAAGGCGTCAGTTATGAACTAGGCAGCCAAATTTCCCAAGGAGTTCAGCCATGAGATTAAGGGTTTTTACACTACTTGCAGTGATTCTAAGTTCGGGATGTTCCACTGTGAATGAGTCATTTTCTTGTAATAAAACAGCAGGAGACAGTTGCTTGACTATGGATGAAGTGAATGCCATGACCGAAGAGAAGGGGGCTTATGTTCGTAAACCGGTTTTTAAATCGGTGATTCAAGCACGAGAAGCCCACCAAGGAGGCACTGCGGGATTATGGATAGCAGAACAAGAGCAGCAAGGAGCGGGTCATGCATGAATGGATTAAGGATAAAACAACCAATTTTTTGTCTTTAGTGGCTTCTTTTTTTGGGGTGGGATTTGCACTGGAAGGTGATGCTAAAGCGCGCAAAAAAGCCCAAGAAGCATTGGTATTTGACAAAGCAGATTTAAAAGCGATTTTACCCTACCAATATCATCACGATGGTCTTTTTGAAAACAAACAGTCCTATGGATTTGGTTTTGAATTAGCGCCAGCAAGTGGTGCTGATAATTCGTTAATGCAGGCTTTAGCGGAGCTTCTTAAAAACAATCTGCCAGATCAGGTCGCCGCTCAATTTATGATGGTAAAGCATCCTTATATTGGCTCAATGCTTGATTGGGGATTTGAGCCTTATTTTGCGAAGGGCGGGGTTTTTAAAGCACTTGCTGAAAAAAGTCTCCAATACCACGCGAAAGCGGCTTATACGGGCTACAAAAACCAGGCCAATATTCCAGCGACGCTGTGTGATTTTAGGGTCTATGTGTTTTTTTCAACAAAGAAAACAGGACGAGCACAACACTTGATGACCTCCCTTGCTCAAAGCGTTGGTTCGGAGCTTAAAGTAATGGGATTAAGCCCAATGCCTGTCGATAAAAAAATGCTGGCGAGCCTTGTCAGCGTCATAGTGACTCCTGAAAACAGCTTTTATTGGCCAAAAACAGATGAGTCCATAAATCAAGAAGGAGATTCTATTAGTAACCATTGTTTGAAAAAGAACGCCTCTTTAATGGTTTATGATGGTTGCATCGATGCAGAAACGTTTGATGAACATGGACAGGAATATAAAAGCGTTCTGGTCAATTGCGGTATTAATAAATACCCAGAGCAATTTACTCTGTGGCAAACCCCCGACTTATTCTCCAATATCTACAAAGTCCAAAAAAATATTTCCTGCCCTTTTTTACTCTCTTTTACCATCATGGGTAAGAACCAGACCAAAATGGCAGGAACTGCAAAAACGAAAGCCTATAATCTTGCTAAAAGCAATAATGCCATTCAAAACTTCATTAATCCCTACCATCAAGACGAGCTTGCTGACTGGTCGTCTGTCTCTGAAGGATTAGCTAAAGATGAAATCAGCTTGTTTGAAACCTGTTATAACCTGATTTTATTTACGGACACTGCCAATAAAACAAAACACGTTGCGGAAGCGGTGAGTAATTACCGTGACATGGGCTTTGAGCTTAAGGTAGCACAATGCACACAATGGTTACGGTTTTTAACCTCGCTGCCTTTTATGCCAAGTGAGGGCTTATGGAAAGGGCTTGAGGTATTGGGTGAGACACACAAACTAAGCAATACCAATGCAGCAGCGCACCTGCCAATCGTTGCTGATTTCAAAGGTTCAAGACAAGGGATTTTACTACCGACTTACCGCAATCAAGTGGCTTTTTTAGATACTTTTGACGACAAAAGCTTCCCAATTTCCAATTACAACTACATCACGTGCGGCACCCCAGGCTCAGGGAAATCACATTTTGAGCAATACCGCATTATGAATTCGCTCGCTCGGGGCGAGCAGGTATTTATTATAGATGTTGGTGATTCTTATAAGAATTTATGTCAAGCCGTTGGCGGTGTTTATGTGAATGCAGCCAGTGTTGCCTTAAATCCGTTTACTTTGTTTGATTTTGAAGGATCGGTGGAAATTGATGGCTCAGAAGTGAAGAACCACATTCAAATTCGTGATTTGATGGCCATCATGGCCTCGCCTAATGAGCCTTTAGACAGTATTTCACTCGAATATTTGCTTAATGCAGTCCTTGAGGCCTGGGGTAAAAAGAAAAATAAGGCAAGTGTTGATGATGTAGTTTTGGCTTTAAAGGATATGGTGCAGTTTTATCCTGGAGATGGTCGCTTAATTGATTTAACCACCCTTTTAAATAAATACACTAAAACGGGCATTTATGGTTCTATTTTTAATGGGGAGACGCCTAGTTTTCGTGATCAGGATTTAGTGGTGTTTGAGTTAGGCGGACTTGAAGAGCAAGACGAGCTTTTAAAGATTGTAATGTTTGTGATGATTGTGATCATTCAAGGCCAATTTTACCATACTTCTCGGAGTCGTTATAAGCGCTGCGTCATTGATGAGGCCTGGAGATTTTTAACAGAAGGGGACAGTCCTACTACTTCTAAATTTATTGTACAAGGCTTTCGTACCGCCCGAAAACATAATGGTGGCTTTGGGGTGTTAACTCAAACATTGGATGATTTGGTCGCTTCCGCCCAGGGGCGTGCGATTAAGTCGTGCTCCAGCATCAGCCATATTTTTTTGCAAGGCGATTTAACCACCTATTTGTCACAATACCCTGATGAATTTAACGACCAGCAAGTTAAATTAATCAGCTCTTTTGGTGAGGCATCCAACCTTGGGTTTGCCTCCATGATGGTGAAGTACGGAAAGGGTTATACCTTTCATCGCTATTTTATCGATCCCTTTTCAAGAATTTTATTTTCAACTAAAGGCCATGAATTTGATGCCATTAAAAGACTTATTGATAAAGGTATTCCAGTCCTTGAAGCCGCCCAGATAGTGCTTGAGGAACAGGAGGCAAGAACATGAAAAGCCTTATCTGGTTCAACGCATTAATTAAGGTTTTATCACCCGTTAAACGAATACTTATAAGAAATAAAAGCCATCTAAATGGTTTAAACACCTTCCTTATTTTGATGCTTGCCGTGGCCGTTGCAGGGCAAAAAAAAGCATTGGAACCGGTAGTTTTTAGCAAAGGTTTAGCCATCGCAACATTCGCCAAAGAACTCAATGACAAAGGGGTGTCTGATGCACGTCAGCGACTTTTAGTTAATCGATTTGTACGTGCGTTGCCAAAAGCGTTAGCGCAGTACGCCAAAAAGCACCATGTGGTGGTTTTAACTGATAAAGAGGTAGTTGCAGGTGCCCCAAACATTACCCCTTATGTTTTAGCCTACATTGCGACCGAGATGGTTCAACAAAACCGAGGGACTAAAAACCATGGCTAATTGGATGGTCTTAATTTTAATGGCGGTTTTTACACACGCAGGCTTTGCTCAAACGTTTGTGCATGGCTCTGTCTGGCCGGTTTTAGAACGAAATATGGCAGAGCTGTTACAGGAACGTGCGGCACAGCTAAACACCAAGGATATTCAAGACCAATGGCAACACCGTGCAAAGCAGTATTCAGACAGACCAGGTGTCGTAGCACTGCCCAGGGCGTTGAAGTCCAGTCGCCATGAGTATGCCCCTATAGCCCATGCTTATCAGGATATTAAAGACAATGAAGGACACCTTATAGCACAAGCGGGTACCAGCATTAATGTGCTAGCTCGTATGCCTTTTTACCAACCACAGCTCTATTTTTTTAATGCAGATGACAAGGCACAAATGATTTATGCACAACACATCAAAGTCACATCCAATACCAAGTTGATTTTGGTTGCAGGAAGCATTGGAGATGCCCAAAAAGCACTAAACCAAAAAGTCTATTTTGACCAAGGGGGAAAGCTTTCATCAACCTTTGGCATTAAACAGGTTCCAGCTCATGTGTATCGTCAGGGCGATGTATTGCAGGTTCATGAAATTAAAATCAAAGGAGGGCGCGCATGAACGCTAAAATAGTTTTTGCTTTTTTAATAGTGTTCGCAACGGGATGCTTTGGAGCACAATGCCAGGGTCATTTTGTTAATCCAGTTAAAGACATCTGCTGGAAATGCTTATTTCCCTTATCTATTGGTCACAACCGGATAGTAAAGAGCGCGAATGGTTTATACGATCCTGATAATCCTAAAAGTATTATTAATCGATGTGGTTCACGCATTGGGATGCAGATTGGTTATTGGGAGCCTTTTGCTCTGGTTGATGTCACGGACACCCCTTATTGCATGGTGAATTTAGGCGGATTCAAGCTATCAAAAAGTTTAAGACAAGGCGGTCGTCTACAAACAGGTAATGCGACTCGACAAGGATTTTACCACGTGCACTGGTATAAATATCCTTTAATGCACTGGCTTAATCTTTTAATGGACTTAGGGTGTCAGGAAGGTGGTGATTTGGACGTCATGTGGATGACGGAGTTAGATCCTTCCTGGGAAGATTCATCACTTGCCATGATATCTCATCCCGATGCAGCCCTTTTTGCCAATCCCGTGGCACAGATAGCCTGTGCCGCAGACAGCAGTTCATCAAGCACCTTAAAAAGACCACTTGATAATTTATTTTGGTGTGCTGGAAGTCAGGGAAGTCATTACCCATTAACAGGACACATCACATCACCTCAATCGCCTGTGCAAATGGCTTTTTTGTTAGCCCAGCGCCTTAATTTCAAATTGCACCGCTTTTTTATGATTACAGACAGTGTGGGTGTTGATGGCAAGACGTGTAGGCCAATCAATTATCCGGTCACGCCTAAATCACGTTATCGCTACGAACTCGTGAATCAAGTTGCTGATGGCACGCATTGTTACCCCTCTGGCTATTCTTCTTTGCTCTTGGAAACCGGAAAAATCAAGCCTCACCAGATGGATCAATATGGGTTTTTGGTGTGGCGAAAACGCAACTGCACATTTTTATAAAGGGACAATGACATGTTTAAAAAGACACTGATGATTTTGGCTTTTGCTTTAGCTCAAAGTGCATTTAGCTTCACCACATCAGTTTTTGTGAGCTTTTCTATGCCAAATGACTTATTGGAAGCGGTATTTAAAGATGCATCAAATCATGAAATTCCTGTGTATCTCAAAGGATTAATTGAAGATGATATGAGAAAAACCTTATCACGAATTTTTGAATATTCTCAAAAATACCCCAACCTTTCGGTTCAAATTGATCCCTTTGCCTTTGAACAATACGGCATTGATCGAGTTCCAGCTTTGGTTGTTGCGAAGGGAAATCAATTTGATGTTTTGTATGGCAATGTAACGATTGATGACGGGTTGTTATGGCTTAAACGTAAAGGGGATGTGCGATGAACACTGCGCCATTATCCATCCTGCTCCTGTCCCTGTGCTTCAATTCAGCCTTCGCTGACTCCTACTTCGATGAAGTGCAAAACGCACTAAACCAATTACAAGAGTCAAAGAACATCTTGGGTGAATTTGATATTAAAACTCTGCCTAACTTTGATGCAAATCCTAAAGAGCAGTCCCATAAGCCCTCACAAAAGGGAGAGCTTGAACAAAAAGGCAAGCAATTTATCTCGCAAGACCAGGAAGGGAAGTACTTAGGCGCTCTTGCTGATGCCAATAAAGAAACACAACTTGATAAGGAACATAAAGACAAAGGACGTAACGATTTAGAAAACACCCTGAATGATGAGATTGCTTGCCAGGATGGCTCTTGTATTGCAACGCCTGCCGATGAAAGTCATGATTTTTCCGAAGGAGCAGTTCAGATGGGCGCTCTAAACGGGGTTGCCGAAGAAGTTCGAGACAATCAAGCGTCACAAGGTGTAGCGGCTATTTTTAAAGCAACCAACATCACCTGTCGTGTGGTGTATAAAACCAATCGGTTTAATTTTTGTAATCAAAACCATGACGGCTGGGGTACCAGTCAGGCTGAAAAAGAATTACACAAAGCGCAACGTGAGAGACGTGCGATTATCGCCTATCCTGACACCTATTGCTCTGAATTTAAAAAAATCTTAGGCCATAGAACATGCGTTCAAAAACGTCAATCCTGGTGTGTGTTTCAATCCAGGCTTGCTTACTTGATTCAAGTAGAAGCAAGAAGACAGTTAGGCATTAATTTCGGGTTTGTTGGCGGTGAGGCTAATTATGCGGATTGCAGGGGCTTAACCCCTAATGAAGTGTCTGCAATTCAATTTGATACGCCTCAAATGCAGCAAGCACTTAATGAACTAGCACAAGTGTTCGAAAATAAGAAACGTCTTCCAGAACAAACCCAAGTCACCAGTCGTGCAGAAGAACAGGTTAAGGCACAGCAAGGAGGGGGTTATGAGTAAAAATAAGCTCTTGTTGTTCGTCCAAATCCTGATGCTTAGTGTATTTATGGGGCAGGGGAGTTCAAATGCTGCTAAACCAACTCCAAAAAAAGGATACCTCTGGTATAACCTGCCCAAAGTTGAACAACCGCTTAAAAAGGCAAGAGCAATTCCCTTTTCTAAATTATCGTATCAGGAGCGCAATAAAGTACTGCATTATTTCACGATGGAATCGCTGCATAAAGCAAGACAGACTCATGATGTTAAAGACATGGAAGTGTTTTTAAGCTTCCAACGCTACTGGCTCAATGAAGCAAGCATCTTTCAACATAATTTCCAGTATGCGCTGCTGCGATCACCTGAGCTTGACTCAACGGTTAAAAACCCAACCTCAGCCATTGGCACAAGCCTTAATGAGCAGCAAAAGGGACTGAACCGCCAAAAAGCAATTTCAGAGTTAACCCAGCATTATGGGCTGATGTTTTTCTATAAAGGAGCCTCGCCGTATTCAGAAAAACAAGCCTTGGTGTTGAAAGACTTTGCTCAACGTTACCGATTTAAATACATCCCCGTGAGTGTTGATGGGGTAGTGCTTGATAGCATGCCCAATTCCAGGCGCGATAGCGGTCAAGCCAAACGCCTTCATGTAGAAGTCTATCCTGCGCTGATTTTAGTTGAGCCAAAAACCGGACAAACCATGCCTGTTGCCCATGGATTTCTTACTCAGGATTATTTAACTGAAAATTTCGAAATTATTGCCAAAGAGCTTACTCGAAGAAAACTTGGAGAAGGAGTGTTATATGAATAAGGTTTTAAGTCTTGTATTGCTGTGTGTAAGCCTCAACACGATGGCAGGACAGAACTCATTTTGGCGCACCCATACCCTCGTGATGATTTATGCGAGCACTTGCCCCCATTGTCACCACCAGGCCGAAGTGTTAGCGCCATTGGTACAATCAGAGAACATCGCTCATCAACTGTTTAGCTTAGACAATCAGCCATTGCCTCAATTTAAACAGTTTAGTCTTGCCCCAAGTGGCTTATTACAGGCCGCTTATCCTGATGGCAAGGTGTCCTACCCTGCTCTTTTTATTGTAGCCAATCATTCTTTGAAACTTTATCCACTCTCTTATGGCTTTTTAGACTCTTATGAGCTGAACAATCGACTTCTGGGGTTAAAGGAAAAAATTACTCAATATGAGGCCAACACTTATGAATCTTAATAAATTATTGACCGCAGGGCTATGCTTAAGCCTTGCCCTGGCGCATCAGGCTTATAGTGATGTAGGTCATGATTTGGATAATTTTTTTGATGGAATTGGTTTTTCAAGCAATACCACATCCCCTGGTGCTTATGAATCCCAAGCCGCAGGCTCTTATGGCAGTGGCTCCTTAGTGGCGAGGAATCAGGTTCGGCAATTTCAATTAATCCAACTGGATTTGCCAAGCTACAAAGCAGGGTGTTCTGGTATTGATTTATACACAGGAAGCATCTCTTTTTTAAAGGGGGATAGATTAAAGGAACTGGGTAAAGCGGTGATGTCTAATTCGGCAGCCTATGCCTTTGATGTGGCACTGGCCACCACCATTCCTGAGTTAAAACAAATTAAAGACAACCTCCAGGATTTAGAGCAAAAGGTCAATCAGGCCAATATCAATACCTGCGTTACGTCACAAAATCTAGTGGGAGGTCTTTGGCCTAAAACCCAGGCAAGCCAGGAAAAGATTTGTCACGATCAAGGCACCATGGGCAATGAGGGGATGTTCTCTGATTATGTAACGGCTCGCATGGGGTGCTCAGGTAAGGGCAAAAATGGGGATGAGTACGCACAGGCCATGGAAAGAGCGAAACAAGATCCTAAAAGAAAAAATCAGGTGATGTTGGGTAAAAATTTAGTATGGTCATTACTCAAAGCCAAATCGTCACTAGGTGGTGATAGAGAACTTTCAGAACTGGTGATGTCCTTAACGGGGACTATCATTATTGACAAAGAGGGGCATGTGTTTGATGTCCCTTCTTTAGCGAACAATAAAAATGTCATTCAAGCGCTCTTAGGTCGTGATGATGGAAGTGAGGTGCGAGCCAAGATTTGGGAGTGCGCTAAATCTGATTTGGAGTGCATGTCGGTTCATGAAGGGGTGTTAGCTGTTTCTGCTCAAAAAAGTCTAAAGGCGCGGATAAGTAAGCTTGTTACTGGCATTTACCACAACATAAAAACTGATAATCCCTTGACCGTCGAGCAGAATAACTTAATAAGCATGAGCCATGTTCCCGTGTTTAAGTTTTTAACCGTGCTTGCCTCAACTGAATATGGGGTGAATGCCATTGATTTATCGGATTACTCAAGTCTCATATCCCACGACTTATTAACCCAGTATTTGAATGAGCTTTTAGAAGAAGCTCATGGGGTCACGGCTAATAGTGAACTGACCGAAGCCATGATTGAAACTTTGGAAAAAAGAGTGAAGGCAGCGCAGCAATCGATTGCCAAGATAACTCCAGAGGTGGGTCATAAATTGGATGAAAAACTAAAACTAATACAGCGCATTGCCATGATTGAAAAGCAAATTGCCGTAGCCCAACAAACGAGTATGGAGTAAAGATGATGCAAGAGACTACCACGATTTTTGTGATTGCTTTTCCAGAGGCGTTTAAAATGGTGTTTGATATGATTGCTATGCTTGTTAAAGGGAATTTTTTTGCTTCCCTTTTAAAGCTTGCAGCCCTTTGGGGAATCATTCTCACGTTGACTAGTTTTGTCACAAAAAAAGATCCCATGGTTTGGATAAAATGGTTGGCCTTTTACACGCTAACAAGCTGGTTTATCTTAATTCCTAAAACCACCGTCTCTATCGTTGCCGTGGCGCAGCCCAATGCTCCCATTTATCATGTAGCCAATGTACCGTGGGTGGCTGGCAAGATTGCATCGTTATTTACAACTATAGGGTATGGGCTAACCCAGCAATATGAGTCTTTATTATCTGAACCTGACAGTCTGGTTTACTCAAAGACGGGACTTTTATTTGGATCTCACCTGATGCAGTCCTCTTTGGGCTTTCATATCGTAAATCCTGAGCTTAAATCCGATATGGATGCCTATTTCAGGCAATGTGTGGTTGGAGACATTGCTATTAATCGAAAATACTCCGTTTCCGATTTAAAACAAAGCAATGAATTGTTTGGTATGGTGTTTGGCCATCCATCACCGGTAAGGAGGGTGATTATTCACGATCCTAAAACGAATGCAGAAGTGAACTTAAGCTGTGTCGATGCTGCAAATAAAGAAACAATTGGACTAAAAGGGCGTCTTCAAAGAGAAATTAATAATGCTTATACTTTTTTTGGTAAGCAATTGTTCTCTCATCAAAAGAAGAATGATTACAAGCAATTATTTGAAGTGCATTTAGGTAGTGCTTATGCTCACATGCAAGGGCTTACCAATTCCAGTAGCGATATTACACTGCAAACCATGATGGCTAACGCCATTCATTCAGGACTTTTAAACTACAGTGCTCATGTGGATTCAAGTGCTGCCATTTTAAACAGTCAATTTGCTAAATCACAAGCACAGCATCGTGCAGCATGGTCTATAGGTACGGAAAAAGCGGTTTGGTTTTTACCTTCGTTACATACAGTTCTGCTGGCCATGATGTTTGCGCTCTTTCCTTTAATCTTTATTCTTGCAAGCGTCACTGGGGGGCTAAAACTCTTAAAAGGCTATTTATTGTTTTTATTCTCCTTGCAATTATGGCCTGTGTTGTTTTCTATACTCAACGCACTGATGGTGAAATTTGGGCAATTTAAATTAGGAGGTGTTAGCACTATAGCGCTGATGAACTTTGATAGTCTTGATGCAGCCCATCAAGATTTAGCAGGAGTGGCTGGTTTTTTAATGATGTCCATTCCTTTTATAGCCAAAGGACTTGTATCCAATATAGGGGAGGCTTTTTCAGGTCTTGCTACCGCCCAAATGCAGCATTTGCAAGGCTCGTCCATGTCAGTGGCCAATGAGGTAGCCAGTGCCAGTTATAGTCTAGGTAATAACAGTTTTTATAATACTACTGCAAACAGTTTGTCTGCGAACAAGCACGACACCAACTACACTGATTTTAATAGTCAACGTACCGTACAAGCCTTATCAGGGGCAACAGAAACACTCACTGGTGATAACCACCATGTGTTTAATGCAAGCCCTGCGATTACTCAAAGTGCGGTGTCCATTGCATCCACCGAAGGTCTGCAACAAAGCTTATCAAGAGCAGCCGAAAAAGCGCTTAATGCCCAGCAATCTGACGCTCTTAATTTATCGAACAGTTTAAGTGTCACAAGTCATCATGCGTCCCAGTTTAATGATTCTGTCGGTCACGATACCCGTTTAGGTCAGGGTATTTCTAAATCAGATAGTGTTCAAGCACAACAGGCATTGGCACATGCCTGGAGTATTGCAGAAGATGTGGCGAAAAGAGAAGGGATTAGTACGGAAGAAGCCTTTAGTGGCTTGACTCGACACGCCTATGGTGTCAGTGCTGAGGCGCATGTTGGAATCGACAGCAAGCGCTCTGTTTTAGGTCACATGGCAAGCTGGGCTACAGGCATTAATGGAGGAGCCAGTGCATCGACATCAACCAATCACGGCATAGAAAACTCAACAACCGATTCTAATCGAAATACTTCTTCTCATGATTTAGGTGTCTCAAACCGTGAAGAGCAAAGTTTTAGAAATGATATAAGCATCATAGAAAACTATGCAGCGAATCATCATTACGATTCAAGCGGTACACAATCTGAAAACCTTCTTATTCAAGTGGGTCATGATTTGCGCGAAGCTAAAACCTTTAGTGAGTCCTTCAGCGCAAGCATTGCTCAAAGTCAGCGCATTGCAGAATCTGCGAATTTTGTGTCTACTCATGGAAGTCAGCTCAATCACAACCTCAACCAGGAGGCCATCGAGTGGGCTATTAATCAATATGGGCATGAGAAAATTAGAGCACTTGAAAACCATCCTCATGATGCACAAGCCCAGGCTGAAAACGAGCGCATTAAGTCTGAGTTTTTAGACCAAAAAGTATCACACATGATTCAGTCAAGCGCTCTAAATAACGTCAATCCGCAAGACTTTTATCAAAACAGCAAAGCTTCATTCAAGGAATCTCAAAAAAAGATGACAGCAGATTATTCTCAAAAATCGGAACAACTCAACTTAAAAGCCTCAACACAAGGACTGGGCGTTAATTCAGGTGAACAAATAAAACTCGAAGACGCCATGGCGCAGATACAAAAAACAAAACAGCGCACAGTGATTGAAGGGACTCAAAAAGCCCAAAAAGTTCAATCAACTATTGGACAACCCCTCCAAAAACATCATAAAAAACCTAAGTAGGAAAGCCAATATGAATGATACAACAAGCAAGTTGTTTACCCGTGGCGGACAGATATCCTTTCATAACATCAGGATGTTTTTTCAAATCAATAAAGCCATCTGGAATGTGGTAATTTTGGCCGTAATAGGCTGTATTATAGTACTTACTTACTGGTTTACACCAAAGGAGATTTTACTAACCTATTATGAATACAACCGTGCGTCCATCCTTGGCTGGTTTGATACATATTATGAGGTAAGCCTTCCCATTAACGGCAAACAAGTCCTTTTAAACTCTAAAGCGCTTTTAAAATACCCTTATTTTTCCCAAAAAGCAGATTTAATCTGGGTCAATGTATTTAAAGCATCTGTATGGTCTTTAGCCATTACGGGGTGTGGGTTTATTGGCTTAGTAGGCTACTTTATTGTTAAAGGAAAAAAACAAGGGGAGTCCACTTTTCTAAGAGGCTCTGTGTTGGCGCCCGTACATGCAGTAACCAGGCAAATAAACAAGGAACACATGGCCAGTGATTTAGTCATAGATGGAATGCCGATTATCAAGCACTCCGAGGTGCAGCATTTTTTAATTCACGGAACAATTGGTACTGGAAAAAGCCAGTTGATGATGAAGTTTTTAGAACAAATCAGAAGGAGGGGAGACAGGGTTATTATTTATGACAAAGGGTGTTCGTTTACATCTCATTTTTTTGATGAACATCGTGATGTCATATTAAACCCTTTTGATGGCCGTTGTGCTAATTGGGATATGTGGGGGGAAGCGCCTCGTGATTCAGATTTTGAAAATATGGCAGAAAGTCTAATCCCTCTGCACGGCAATACCGATCCCTTCTGGGTTGATGCGGCACGCACTGTATTTTCCAGTGTTGCCATGAAACTTAGAGATAAAGAACCTTCTATTGATGCATTATTGGATATTTTATTAACCAGTGATTTTGAGCACTTAGAGCCATTTTTAAAGGGTACAGCCGCAGCAACACTGGTGAGCGGTAAAATTGAAAAAACCGCTATTTCCATACGTTCGGTGATTACCACCTATTTAAAATCGTTACAATCATTAAAGGGCTTGGATACAGAGTTAAATCCTAAATTTACTATTCGTGATTACATTTTGGATGACCAGCAAAAAGGGTGGTTATTTATTTCTTCAAAAGGGGAGCAACACGCTACTTTAAAGCCTTTGATTTCCATGTGGCTTGCTATGGCGTCATTAACGCTGTTAAGCCTTGAAGAGGACAGGCAAAGACGGATTTGGTTTATCTGTGATGAATTGCCCTCGCTGCATAAATTACCCCTTTTAGCTGAAACCATAGCCGAGGTGCGAAAATTTGGCGGTTGCTTTATGTTGGGCATGCAAAGCCAGGCACAGCTTGGCAAAGTCTATGGGCGCGATGGAGCGTGCGAAATTTTTGATTTATTAAACACGCGCTTTTTTTTCAGAAGCCCCTCTCATGACATGGCCAAGCTGGTAGCCAATGAGCTGGGTGAGGAAGAAATCGAAGAATCAACAGAAAGTTATTCTTATGGTGCCAATTCAATTCGTGATGGGATCTCTGTCGGCAAGCATAAAACCAAACGACAGCTCGTGACCTATCCAGAAATCATGCAACTTAAAGACATGCAGTGCTATTTAAGGCTCCCCGCTCATTACCCTGTGGTTAAGCTGCACTTGTCTTTTAAAGAAAGGAAAAAAACCGCCCTGGACTTTATTGAGCGTCCGCTCCCCAAAAAAGACCATGGTTCAGCACAAGATGATGATAATGACTCTGTTAGTAATGTCCATGGGGCGGGATCAGGTGATGAGAGAACACATTGTGTCGTTTATTTAGACAATGACCAAAACAAAAAACCGATGAAATACGAGGGATTCCAAGAACAATCCGTACAATCAATGCGTATAAAAAAATCCGTTAACCAGGAACAGGAGATAAGTGCTGATGAGCCTGTTTTCTAATCCATAAATTGCTTTTCTAGTTAGTCACTATTGAATCAAAAACAATGGGCTTAAAGGCCTAGGGGCTTTTTTGCGCCTAAAAAATAAAAAGGAGTCATGATGCTGAGTTTATATCCTCTAAAAAATGCCAAAGAAGCAGGCCATTATTATATGGAACAAGACAATTATTACTTATCAGAAAAAGATCCCTTGGAAATTTCTTACTGGCAGGGAAAAGGGGCGGCCATACTTGGACTCACAGGTGCGGTTAAGTCCGAAGATTTTTTAAATATGTTGGAAGGCAAGCTCCCCAATGGAGATGTTCTGGGCATTATTTTAAATAAAGATGGTAAAAGACAGCATCGTCCTGGAACGGACTTGACCTTTTCAGCTCCAAAATCGATATCTCTTATTGGTCTTGTGGGCAGGGATGAGCGTTTAATTAAAGCGCATGAAGAGGCGGTTAAGCTAACGATTGCCCATATTGAAAAACTAGCAGCAGAAGCACGACTGACGGTTAATGGCGAGACCATCTATGAAAAAACAGGTAATTTGACTGCTGCGTTGTTCCTTCATACGACATCCAGAACATTTGATGCCAATCTACACACCCATGCCATTATTCTTAATGCGACTCAAAGACAAGATGGCCTATGGCGTGCGCTGTCTTCAAGGCGTCAAAATGATAAGGAGCACTTATATAATGGGTTTAGGGAATTTATTTATGATAATCAGCATTATTTGGGGCTTTTTTATAATGCAACCCTTGCCAAAAAAACAACAGAGCTGGGCTTTGACATTGAGATCAAAGACAAATACGGAAATTTCGAAATCAAAGGGCTCTCTAAAGAGTACATAGAGGCAAGTTCTACCAGACGGAAAGAAATCAAAGAACAACAACAAAAATTAGGACTTAATAGCGCAAAATCCGCAGAAATTGCCAATCACGAAACAAGGCAGCCCAAAGTAGCCATAGACCAGGAGTCCTTAAGAGCATTATGGGATGATATGGCAAAACAACACCAGGTCGATTTTAAAGCACTTATCGAGACCTCCAAGCAACAAGGAACAGGTGTTGTAACGAGCCAAAATGAGCTGCCCATTTGTGACAATGCCATTGAGGCGGTTAATGATGCGCTGTCTCATTTGTCTCGCTTTAGGGTGAAAATAAGTCACGCAGATTTGGTTCGCATGGCCTTTGTATTTGGTAGCGGACTGATTGAGCACGGTGACATTGAACACACCATTGATCACCTGCTCAAAACCCAAGCCTTACTGGGAGAGAAATATCAAACCTACACAAGCAGTGCTTTGCTAAAGAAAGAAGAGGACTTCGTACAATTCATTAAAAAGGAAAACGCTCACTCTGCTAAAATACATATTCTTGAAAAATCTGGGGTATCGGCAGACATTTTTAAAGAAAAAAGCCAAATCCAGGTAGTAGATATCAAAAATTTTGGCGCTGAAAAACAACTAATCCAGGAATTGGTTAGGGATGCTGATCACAATAATCTTAACATCTATGTGTTGTCTCAAAGTAAGTACCAGTGTGATTTTTTAAAAAATGATGCTACAAGGGATACGTCCTCCTTCATTAAATGGTTTAAGAGCCTATTTGCTGACGAGATAGTGCATACGGTATCCTCCTTTTCCCACAAATACCAACGGACATTAGACGAGCGTTTTTCAAAAAAAGATCGTAATGATTTAATCGTGGTTCATGATGCCCAAAAGCTGGCATTTGAAGACATTGAACATTTATCTAGTTTGGCTGCGTCCTCAAATTCTAAATTAATCCTATTAAACCACCAGCAATCTTTGGATGGATATAGAGCTGGAAGCCCTATTAAAATCTTAAAAGAGACCGGAATTAAAACCCATCACCATCTTGGCAATGCACACCTTCTCAAGGCTGAAATTATTGAAACCCATTCCCCTCAAGGGAAGGCCATACAACAATTTGTAGCTAATAATAACGTTAAAGATCAAAAAGAAGTTATCGTGGCGACTTCTAAAAAAGAACAAGATGAGCTAACACAGGCAATCAGACACGTAATGAAAGCACAAGGACAACTCGCCAATAATGAAAAAGAGATTTCAGTGCTTTCAACAAACCAACTAAGTAACCCTCAAAAAAAACACCTTCGCTTTTATCGGGAGGGGGATTTACTGGTTTTTAATGCTTTTACGAAACAAGAACAATCCTTTTCCGTGGTGTCCAAAGAGGAGGGCTCTTTAAAGTTGATAAATGAAAAAGGGCAACTGTCTAATTTTTCAATTAAGGATGTACAGGCATTTGAAGTCTACCAAAATAAAACGATTGCCCTTTCTTGTGGTGACAAAATCATTTTAGAAAAGCCATTCCAAATTAAAAACCTGCGATTTGATAGGGGACAGCAGCTTGAGGTCACGTCCCTGTCTCAAAATAGTCTGCATTTAAAATGCAATAACAAAGTCGTTGAGATAAATAATGATGAGTTAAAAAATGCCTTTATTTCCCATGATTATGTAAAACGCTTGTCTCAGATAAATCAATCCTATGACAAAGCGATAGTCTGCGCCAAGCCGTTCCAGGTTTCAAAAGAATTTTTAAATGAAGTGTCTCTTCATACCAAAAGCATTGACTATTATTGCCTTAATAAAAAAGAAGCATCCGCACGTTTCGATGCAGCCAAAACCTCCTGGACAATTAGACAATCTATTGATGAGCAAAAAAGGTTGGTTGAAAGAGAATTATCGTCAGGAAAAGAGGTTATTTATGGGGATTTAATGTTTTTAAGCGAAGCAATTGCAAAAGGACGAAACCTCAATTCCGAAGACATTGCACGTCAGGCAATAGCTTTCGCCACGGCTAAATGCGCAGAAAGAGAAGCGGCATTCAGCCACGTGAGTTTGCTAACCCACGCCATGATGTTTTCCTTGGGAAAAAACAACTATTCTGAATTAGAGGCCGTCCTTCATGAGAAAATAAAAGAGGGTAAGCTGATTCACTTAGATACCCATTGGACAACAAATGAAGCAAAAGCACTTGAAAAGGAAGTGATTAGGGATAATTTAGCGCACCAAAATACGATGGAAGCTATTATAAAAAATGCTGATGAGTTAAACCAACTTAATCCCAACCTCACTAAAGGACAAAAAAGTGCAGTTATTCTGGCACTCACCAATACAGACCGATTTATCTCTATTCAAGGCTTGGCAGGGGTTGGAAAGACCACTATGACTAAGGAAATCCAGAAATTCGCTGAACACAAAAATATTGCAGTCTATGGGTTAACCCCTACTCATAAAGCAAGGCAGGAATTGTCCGCTCAGGGGATTAAAAGCGATACCATCGATAGTTTTCTCCTTAATAATGCATCCTACCCCCCAAAATCACTGTTCATAGTGGATGAAACGTCCATGGTCAGCAACAAACAATATCGTGAGCTGCAAAAAAAGGCTCTAGAGTTCGATGGCCGATTAATTTATGCTGGAGATATCACCCAATTACAATCTCTTGAAGCAGGAATACCACACGAATTAACCATTACCTCAAAAACGCAAAAAACAGCGTTCATGGAAGACATTATTCGCCAAAACCCCAACCCAGACCTCAAAGAAGCGGTTTTATACGCATCTCAAATGAAGTTAGAAGAAAGCCTTGAAAAGGTAAAAAAAATCAATCCCCAGGATTACATTCAGCGCAAACAAAGCTTCTCATATGACAGCCAAGTCTCTATTAAAGAAATACCTGTTGTATTGGATGAGAACAAGAAAAATCCCTCTTATGAACCTATTTATAAAGCCATTGCTGAAGATTATTTAAGTAGAACCAAAGAGCATCGCTCACAAACGCTTATTGTTGCCCCTGCCAACGCTGACAGGTATGAAATTGAATTGCTGGTGCGTTCTGGACTTAAACAAACAGGAGAAATTGATAATAAGGACATTCAGGTGAATCGCTATCTACCTAAAGACATGCACAAGGTGGACATGCTCTACGCTAAAAGCTATGAGGTTAATGATATTATTCGCTTTGATAAAACCTATTCTGTGGCTAAACGAGGGGATTATTTTAAAATCACTGGTATAGATTGTGAAAAAAACGAACTAACCTGTATGCACGAAGGAATAGAGTACAAAATAAGCCCTCATGAATTGGCACACAAGGCAAAAATGTCCGTCTATGTCGAAGTCAGTTCCGTTTTATCTAAAGGCGATAGGATCAGGATCAAGAAAACTCAAAAAGAAGCTAATTTGCTCGCCAATACGGAGTATGTAGTCAGTAGCTTAAACTCTGATACATTGAAGCTTTCAAACAAAGACGGTGAGTTACTGCTTAATAGAAACGATCATGCCAGCAAACACTGGGATTACGCCTACACTAATACCGCCTATTCCATCCAGGGTGGAACAGACAATTTTGTGATAGGTCTTATGCTTTCTGATAGGCAAAAAGCAACCAACCATCGTTCTTATGAAATCATCATATCACGAGCTAAAAGTCAGGCCACTCTCTATACCGAAGATTATGCCGCATTAAAAAAAGACTTAACCGATTTTAAAAAACAAGACGAGGCCAATAAAAAATCAGCTTTGTTGATGGAAAAGAAGTACCATCAACAAAAACAAAAAGAGAAGTCACTTAAAGACATCCATGCTGAAAAGTGCACACTCACGCTTGAAACCAATACAGAACCAAACTTGGTTAGCCCCGCTAAATCATCTCATCAAAACAAGGCAAGAGGGTTTATTCACCAGGAAATGAGTGCGAAGGATATAGAAGCCCGCCTTGCATTAAATATGGAGTCTTTGTGTTTGGCTCTTCTTGGCGAGCCTAACCGCAATTTATCAAACAAAACAGAATATCGATATGGTGCTAAAGGAAGCTTAAGTATTAATTTGAACAAGGGTTTGTGGAAAAATTTTGAAACTGAGGAAGCTGGCAATGCTCTGGGGTTAATTAAATCAGTACACCATTTTAGTGATTTTAAAGAAGTATTGGCATTTGCTAAAGAGTTCTTAGGTGGTTATCAGGTGATCATACCTAAATCTAAAAAAGAATCTAAAGTAAACGAACAGGCCAAAGAAATGCAGGAGCACATTAAGAAAAAAGAAAAAGTCATGGAAATAGTTGGTCGCTCACTATCCGTGAAAGATACTCTGGCTGAAACCTATTTAAAACAAACGCGCGGTTTAAGTCATTTTGATGAAGCTGATATTCGTTTTGTAGAACACCTTGAAACGTATCACGGAAAGAAAAAAGCCTATGTGCCTGCCTTAGTTGCTATTGCACGGGATGAAAAAGGGGCTGTAAACAATATTGAAGTCATTAAGCTGAATCCAAATAATGCCAGGAAAGATGAGAAATCAGACCCAGTAAAGCAAAGTTTTGGCAGAAAAAATGGCTGCTATGTGGAGCTTAATAAAGCGTATCAAAAAGAAAAAACATACGTGACAGAAGGAGTTGAAACAGGGCTTAGTATCGTCAGTGTCGATAACAAGGCAAGAGTAGTAACAGTGCTTGGAAAGGGTAATTTTAAGAATATAAAACATCTGAATTTAGGTAAAGAAGTGGTCTTGTGTGTCGATAATGATGGCAAGGATACCTATAAAACGAGCCTTATTATAGATGCTCTTGATAGACTTGAAAAAGAGGGGAAAAAAGTATCGGTCATCATGCCCAAAAAAGAAGGTCATGATTTAAATGATGTGTTGTTAATGGATGGAAAAGAAGCGCTAAAATCCATCATTAAAAATGAAATAACGCCTTCAGAATTTAAAAAAATGCACGACCAAAATGTAACTAATTTAATTAAAGAAACTCACAATAATCCTGATGAAAAAATAACAAAAAAAACCTATATGCACTCCATAGAAAGACAAATAAGTCAGGAGAAAATAAAAGACTTCATGAAGCAGGAAATGTCCATTTCCACCATAAACAAACTAAGAAATTTAGAGCGAGAGTTATAGTCTCTCGCCACCTTTTAAGTATTTTTCAGCCAATTGTTCGGCAATTTTAATGGCGCTTTCACTGTCATAAGCCCTAAGTTTTGAGCGTTCTTTATTAAAGATGATGGTTAATATTTCCGACAATAATTCATGATTAACCAGAACAGTTTTTAATATATTTCTATGCATGTCTATATCATTATTAGGCTTTTCTTCTTTAGAAGCATGATAAACACGGGTGCCGAGTGCCATCATTTCGAGGGCAATGACATCGAGCGGTTTGTTTTCCATTTTTGCTATTTTTTCTAAAGAATTGATGGTGTCTTTTCCCACATCCAAAATCATTTCCATAGGGTTGTTTCCTTGTCGCTTGGTACCTGTTTCATGCCAAATGGATTAATCGAAACACGTACATTATTGTAATGGATGTATTGAAAATCACCGCAGGTATTATTGATATATTCCAGAGAAGTCTTTTTAAATTCTTCTGATTTTTCTTTGCTAATCCCTTCACCAGAAAACAACGTATTCATTCTGGATAGATACATTAAGTTGGGAATGGATACGTGAATATGCTCTATCATTTTTCTAACTTCTTCATCAAAAACACTGTGTGATTTTGATAAATCAACATCATTAAGAGCACACCATTCCAAAACTTTTTTAAGCGATTTACCAATGGAAATATTGTTTTGATCTGCTATTTTTTTTAAATAATTTTCTTCATTTCTTTCTATTCTTATGGATAAAGGCATCATTGCTTTGTTCTCCTTATTGACCGATTACTGCAAGGATTTGTAATTAGAATCAAGTATGTTGTCGTATGCCTTGGCATACATTTGAATTCTATAGCATACTTTCCGTATACTCTGGCATACATGCGTATGCTATAGTATACTAATGAATATGACCATTGATAATACTGTATTATATGGATAATCTAAGTATACTATTGTATACAGATTGATTTCATTAAAAATGTTACATTATTTGAGAAAAATGGTATAAACATTATTTATTCGTTAATAATCAATGACTTGCAACGGAACTATCTGGCCAGAGCCACTGCGTGGTGTGTGAGGGGTCAGAACAAAGCACAGGATACAATTCAAAAAGGACATAATTTAGATATACTACTAGTACAAACAAAATCAGTGATTTAAAAGCAGGTAAATCTGGGCGTGTGCAGGTTTACAATTTAGGAATAAGTTAAATTAAATAAGGAATATTTATGAAAATTTTTGACTGGTTAAATTCAACCTTATCATCCATTAAAAATGGATTTGCGAATACAGGACACGATGCGCATCCATTTAGTGACGAAAACCAGAACCGAATAAATCCAGCAAGTAGTCTACCGATGAATGGTTCGGTTGATATCCATGGCAATCCTTTTGGCACTGGAAGCTCAATAAGTCATGATCCCTTTGCAGAAAGTCATCGCCATCATAATCATTTTAATGATCATACCAATTCTTTTAATGATTATCATAACCATCACAATCATCACGACACGCTACAAAATTCATTTTCTCATCATGACTATCATGATCCATTTAGAAATTATTAAGATAGTAAATGCAGGGTTCATCAAGCAATAATTTCATTCATTTAAGATACATATATTTTTATTATTTTTTAATTAATTTCTAATGATAAATAAAAATTATTTTGATACATTATTGATGTCGATAAATGGAGATTTATTATGGCTTTACTGAACGCTAAAAGAATTGCAGATAAAGAAAAAATTAAACTTGAGATTGATAAAGATATCTATGCGGAAATTAAGAACTATTGCACATGGTCTGGAATTAGTGAAATAGATCACTTTTTTGAAGAAGCTGCTTCTTTTATTTTTTCGAAAGACAAAGAGTGGAAAAATCACATTCGATCAATCAAACGTGAAAAAATCAAAGAGTCAATGTGAATATTATGTATGATCCAAATGAAGCAAACAAAACATATCTGAATTTATTGAAAGAGAAAGGCGTGGTTTCTGGTATAAAAAGCGCATTACTTGTAATAACAATTTATGTTTTTAATAAGGCAGTTAATCAACAAGACACCTCTATTTTTAATATAGCATTTGTTTATTTTTTCTTTTGCATTTATTTCTCTTTTAAATCTAAATTCGTTCGTTTTTTGCGTGGTCATTTACGTGGTGAAGAATTTAGAAATAAATCAGATTAATAAATACATATTCATTTCTATGGTCATAAACATATGGCCAGATTAGTAACTCGATAATTGCTTCTAGGCAGCAACTCGATCATTAATAACCAAAGAAACAGACACATGGGCTTTTGCCAACATATTCACTAACATATCAATAGTGAATTTTTGAATCAGACCTCGTTTTAAATCACTAATTCTCGGCTGAGATACCCCCAGCACTTTTGCAGCCATAGCTTGGGTTAAGTGATGTTCTTTAATATAGTGTTCTATAGCACGCATCAAAGCAGCTCGAATTTTCAAATTCTCAGCCTCTGTGCTATCAAAACCTAAATCATCAAAGATACTCCCTTTTGTTTCATGAGTAGTCATTTTATACCTCGCTCTTTAATTGAGCTATTTCTTTAAATCGCTTTTTCGCCAGTTCAATATCTTTTTGGCTCGTTTTTTGAGTCTTTTTAATAAACGAATGCAATATATAAATGCCGTCTGCAAATTGGGCTGCATAAATCACACGGTACTCATTTTCAACATGAATTCGTATTTCTTTAACACCCTTTCCGATGGAAACCATTGGCTTCCAATCTGCCGGTTCTAAGCCACGCTGCACTCTATCCAGATTATATCCGGCTACTTGTTTTGCCTGTTTAGAGAACTCCAGTAGATCATCGTAACTAGAGCCTAACCATATTATTCTTTTCATGGTTAATTATATAAAATTTTATATAAAAATGCAAGCCGAGTAATCACTCGACCATCTCAATTAATGATTTAAGTGAGTAGCCACACAAGCAAATAAAAACAGAATCTATTTCTTGTTGATAGTGACTGTTTCTATAGAGTTCCGTCAGATAATCTGATTGTTTATCACTATGTTCCTCATCTTCACCCATCACTTGAGCAACGCATTCAATTAAATTCATGAAATATCCTTATACTTGATCTTAATCGATAGAGCCTCCACTCGACAGGAGGCTGCCACTTACTTAATTTTTGATTAACTCTGAATTAACTCCCAATCCCCAAAATACCCATCAGCCGTTTGGAGTAGATCCTCTTGAAACCTCAAAACCAATGCGAAATCTCCAAATACATCCCACCCTGTTTGCTTTTGTGCTTTATAAAGGTCTTGCTCACTCTCAAAATGAACATATATTTCGCCATACGTACCAGTTAAACCAGTAATTCCGTTAATCGTTGGACCATCAAAACCCCAATCTTGCAAAGACTCATCAGGTGTTGTTCTGCCATGGAATAAATGTAATTGCATGTTATATCCCTCTAATTTTATTCATCGCTGCTAAAACCCCACAACAAATAATCGCTTTATTGTGGGGACGGATTTAATCAATTGCCGCAAAAATTTGTTTGAATTCGTGATGTTGTCCGGCAAAATCTAAGAGGGCGTAATATTTATCTATTATTTCATCTGATTCGGTTCGCCATGCGAGATTATTTAGGGCGTAGGTTGTGGCAATAATCCCCGCAGCATCGCTAGATACGCTTCCCTCGTAGCCATTACCATGAACAAAGATATTGAATGGCTCGCTTGACTGGGGTGCTATATAAAAACCATTGTTACTCAGCTCGTAAAAATCCCAATATCCACCATGGTATGTGTTACAAATAGTACCCATGGTTCGGTATACCGAAGATTCAAAGCTTAAGTATTCTTTGTTTAAATGCTTAGGGAGAAAGGCCAATCGTTGATTGTCTGAAATTAATTGAGATTGAATGAGGAATTGTTGTCTTTCAGTATTCATGTGAAGCTCCTTATTTTTCTATTATGTTCCTAAGTGAACAAATACAGTATCTCAAAATACCCTGATAATGTCAATAATAAACATCTATTTTAATGACGTTTTTGTAATTATTTTAGTTGGAACACTTGATGCCTAAATAATAATGCATCATTTTCTTTTTATACTTCTGCTTCTTAAAAGCATACGTAATATCCAAAATAAGAAAACAAAATCTATCTCTAATTTTTTTAATCATAACAATATCCTTATCAATTTATTTATCAACAGAAAGAGGCATAACCCCTTTCTGTTGGTATGCGCTTATATACGTCTTTTTATGCATAAGATGAGTAATAGAGTGCTTCACCAGACCAAATACTAGCTCTACTGACTTCATTAATCTTCACCGAACCATGAATGCCAATTCTTTTCCTAAAGGGCTGACCTATAAAATTACCGGGGATTGGCTTGGTTTTTCCACTAAAACCCGAACCATCAGAAATAAGTTCCTGTTCCAGTTCTCGTAACTCTAGAGTGGTGCGGCCGATAAGTTTGGTCACTTCGTAAAAATCTATATTTGTTTGATCGTATCCCCAGCTTGCACAAAGGATAGATCCTATTTGAAGGGAGTTGTGATTCATATTTTTTCCTTATTGTTATCGTTTATGTTCCTAAGTGAACAACTACATTATGACAAATCAGCAACTAAAGGTCAACATATAACGCCTATTTAAAAGATGTATTTTATACTTGTAATATATTGACATGGTACTGACTGCTGCTAAAATAAAAAAGTCACTAAGGACAATAATGAAAAACCGGAGCCATAACATGATTACTACAAACCAAACGAAGGCGCCACCTGAGCTTATTGCTCAATTGAACAACTTTGTTTGCTTACGTGGCAAAAATACGAATACACCTATACTAAGGAATTTTAAAACCTATTTTACAATGAGGCATGCGGTCTATCATTATCGACCACCTTCATCTAAAAAACCCAATATTTCAGATATCAATTACTATTTTGATGATCATAATAATCGATCTGGAGCAATGCACAGTCTTTATCAGCTCAACGAAAACTCTCTTTTAGAGGCTGATAATAAGGCCACCAAAAGAAATGAAACTACTATTAAAAAAGTGATGAGAACAGATTGTATTAGAGATTGTATCAAGAGCCCTGTTTTTGCCTTTCGAGTAAAGTGCGCCTACAAACAGTCTGGTAACAAATACTTTATTAATTTAGCAACTCATACTGCATATAGCCGTCTGAATGATTCAAAGAAAACTGCATCGAATTATTACATAAATCCACAACTTACCCTGATTGAGATAATAAAATGAAAAAACTATTACGACTTGAAATTAAACAAAATTTACGTAGATCCCCACGGGTTTACGTCAAATCAATCGATTTAAAAACAATTTATGGCTCGTTTCATGTGGATGCCCCTGATGGTTTTGAGGGATGGGACTTACTGTCTGCTGAGCAAACCATTGAGCTTAAACAATTCATGCAAAACGTTACTGCCGTATATCAGCATTTAAACCCTTCTCCTGCAAACACACTAACAGACTTTCGCTTCCGCCTTCCTTATGAATTCTTGGATACTTTAGAACAAATTGAAATCCTATGTCATAAAGAAAAAGTGGAACTCAATGTGTTTGATTCGATGATTACAAGCATGATTCAGCAAATTAAAATTGCTACCAACAAACTCTCAGGCCATTCCAAAGAACAAGCCCTTGGATTGCTAGATCGCGCAAACCTTGCTGAATATAAAAAAATTGATTTTAGCCCTCAAATCAAAGCAATATTTGCAGAACTGCAAGCCATTCACAACCGCTCTGAAAAACTACACCTTAAAGCCAAAGATTTATATAACAAAGATAAAAGTTACTCACCACTGGCAATTAAAGGAATGGCTGAAGGTGAAACCACACCATCAAAGTGGTTGGTGTCCTGTGCTATAGATATTCTTATGGATGAACGAACCGCACCTCTTGATTCTATGCTGTCGAGTGACGATATTTTTATGCTTTGGGCAAAGCCTTTGCTGAAAGAAGCACTCTCAAAAGAAGCACTGATTAGTAAAGCGCAAAAGCTAGAGAAAAATAAGTCACTTATTGATAGAATTACACAATTTAATCAAATGAATTAATAATTTGTTCATAACTATTCTGAGGACTTTGACTGTCATGTACCATTTTAAATTAAAAATGACTTTGTTCTTTTCTGCACTGATGCTAATTCAAAGTTTAGTCGGTTATGCTTTGTTTCAACAAGCTAAGGATGATGATCAATTGATGCTTGCAACAATTCAGGCAATGACGATTATATGACCAAATTAAACTTGGCTAAGAATAGAGCATTAATCACTACTTAATAGCAAATTACCCCCAAGAAATGTCTTACATAATAAACAGCATCTTGGCTAATGCCTTAATAGTGACGAAAAGCTATACTGAATTTGTTTGGCGCAGCTGAGATGTTGACAGGATGTTGAGACACTAGCGAGTTCAAGGATGAACTCAAATCAATGGCATTTACAGCTGCGCACAGGCACAAAACAAAAACCACCATTAACCAACTAACTCTTTAGCCTTATCCCAAATATGCATCAATTCATCAAAGGGCAAGCCCTCCAGGTTAATCAACTCACGCTCTTCAGCAATCAGTTTAACCGCACGTAATCGCCTTTCAAATTTAGTTAATGATTGCCCAAGGGTTACTCGGGGACTTAACTTGCAAAAAATACACAGGGAAAACACTGCATGGAGTAAATCGCCAATTTCTTCTTGCAAAGCAGTTTGATTCGCTTTAGAAGGATCATGTTCCAGATGCTCTTTGATTTCATCACACTCACTGTGAATTTGAGTCATGATTTGGTCTGCACTTTGCCATTTGAACCCAAATTGGGAGGCTTCTTCCTCCAGAGCACTAATTTTATCTAAAAGTTCCATGTTCAACCTAAGGGTAATTTGATGAGTGCTATAGGTTTTGTCAACCAACAAAGGGTTATCCATAATAGCATTCTTATAATTAATATAAAATTATGTAGCTTAATTCATGCTACTCAGTTGCTATAAAAAGCTACGTATTTAAAAAGTTCAAATAAAAGACCCAATTATGACTAAAAATAAGGCCTCTTATTTAATCTTAAATATCAATTGTAATATCATGACAATTGATAGTATCATTTTGGTGCTATAAAGAATTTAAGGATCGAAATGAATCAAGAAATGACCCATAACTTATTTAGTAATTTCCAATCAACTGTTTTTAGGGCGGTTAAAACATTCTTACAAAGAAATAAGGGAGAAGAGGCAGATAAATCAATTACAACAAGCTTAAGGATACCAGGAGAAATAAAGGAATTTTATGAATGTATTGCTGAGGCTGAAATGACCTCTATTAATACAGCCATTGTCAGCACATTAAGCAAAGTAAAAGACCAAACGATTAGTGAATATCAAAAATCATACTCAAGCATCAATGACACTTATGACTATCAAATAAACAGTTTTTTTAAAATCATTGACGATCAAAAAATAGATTACAACGACTTGTGTCTTCTTCTGAAATGGATAACAGGTATTAAACTCAATAGAGCTGATATTACTAATAAAGAAATATTGGTTAATCTAATTGATAAAAATGCGCAATTAAAAACCTGCCAAACATTTGGCTACAGCTATGAATGGATCCAAGATAATAAGAGGTCTATTTCCTACCGATGGCCTGATTTTCAAGATCGCTGGTACAAAAATGTAAAGTCATTTATTCAAGATTTAATTATCAATTTTTATTTGGACGAAACGGTAGAATCCTTTGAGTTGTCTTTTTTATGCTGCGATAAAAACGTGATAGATAACATCATCTCAGGTATTAGCTCTGAAAGACTAGAAAATATTACCCCAATTGTAATAGCTAATCGATGTATTAATGGAATAAAAACCAAAACATATCATCGATTTGAATCAGATAACATTAATTATGAAAAGTGCAGGCACCACTTTATTGTCTTGGTAAAAATGATTCTTGTACTGGTAAAAAATAATATCATTAGCTTCCCTTGCGGCTATTTGATTACACCACAACAACACGACATGATACTGGATGGTAGTATCCATCTTGTAGAGTTATTTAATAAAAATCGTCTAACAAATAGTTTTTGCGTAGATGATTTAGATGATGTTGAAATTTTCCCTATATCAGTTAATGATAGCCATAAAACCAATAAGCCCAATATTTATCATTGCTTAAAGAGTACAGTAATACATAATATTTTAACTTTGACTGATAAATATACCTCTTCCATACCCCTTACTGATGAAGTAGCTTCCAGATGCAGGATGAATAAAACAGCACTAGCTAAATATTTAAGGTTATTTGATATAAATAATGACCAACGGTATTCAAATGGCGTTTTTTTATCACCAGAAAAAAATGACGATTTAACTATCAATTTAAATAGAATTCGTGAAATACAATCTGAACTGCGCGATTGTAAAATCCTGGATACCGCTTTTGGCTAATTCAGCTCTTGGTGACATACTCCCACCGGAGCGGACTAGTCAATTCATGGCGGGGATATGTCACTAGAATTAATATAAAGCAGGATGGCTACAAGAGTAATCAAAAGTGTCTATTAAAATCCATAGATTGATGCAACACCCGAATCACCGCAATACCATAATGGGTCATTTTGAAAAAAATAACATGAGAACCCACATTGAAAGCCCTCAAATCCTGACGGACATAATCACATGTTCGAGAAATAAGTGGATCATCTGCAAGATGTTGGAAGCTTGTTTCAATTGCCAAAATATAATCTTCTGTTCTTTTTATTCCAAATTCGCGCTTACTATATAAATAGATTGACTCAAGATCCTCTATAGCCTTTGGAAAAAGACGATATGTTTTATTGGGCATGGGGGACTTTCTTCATTCGCTCAAGAAATTCTTCCGCGTTCCACATTAATGGATCTCCGCTCCCTTCCCCTTCATCGATAAGATGACGCAACTGCTCAAGCTTTGATTCAGCTTGTTTTTCACGAAGCAGACGTAATGATTCTCTTAATACTTCGCTATTACTTCTATAATCACCTGAATCAACAAGAAACTGAACATAATCACGAAGTTCACTACCCAAATCAACAGTCATTGTGCGAGCCATAAATACCTCATCAATGTAAGTAAATGTCTTACATTTAGTATATAAGACATTTGCTTACATTTCAAATCAATCATAGCTATCACTAGAGTACACTTTAGCGATAATCAGAAATCAAGAGGGTAATACCTATCATATGATTTAAATTTCTATTTTTGATAAATGACTTCCAAAGATTCTGGAATTAATTGATAAAAACAAATTGTACTTTCGGTTTCAAATTTGAATCAACATTAAAGACATCCTCTTATACTCAAAAGAGGATGTCCTCAATGCTAGAGAGGGTTTTTGTAAGTTTTATGTTTATTTGGCAGGATTTTATAAACTTTAAATGGCATGATGAGCACCATCTAATCCTACATGAAAAAAAATATCTGTATCAAAATGCTGCTAGTTTCGCGATGGTTTGTAAGCATTCAGGTTTATTCTCGGCATAAATAGCGGTGGTAATCGTGTTGGCATGGCCGGCCAAAGATGATACAGCTTTGATACTGACACCCTGCTCAAGCAATCGGGTAATAAAAGTGCGACGACCAGAATGAGAACTCGCACCAATTATACCAGCTTTGTCATAAAGAGATCTGAACCATTTTTGCAGCGTGCAAGGAGTAAATTCTTTTTTCCGCTGCGTTTGAAATAATGGTTTATTAAGCTCGGAACCCACTATAGTTTTTAAGTGGTCGGTAAGTGCTGCATAAACCTTTTTATTGGTAAGATAAGCATAATGTTGTTTTTTGCCCCAATGCATGGAGCGTTTAAGACAAATTTCATCAAGAAGTCTGTATTGCTTGTCGGCAACGTCTTTTATAGTAAGCGATGCGATTTCTTTTGCACGCAGCCCCAACCCGAATGAGCAATATACAAGAGCAATATTGCGAATGGCAAATGAGCCAATTTTTGCTGCAATGAGTAGTTGTTCGAATTCAAACTCATTCAAAATTTTCGCTTTCCCTTTTTTTACCATGCCAGCACCACCATAAAAATAGATTAAGTATTACCAATTAACAAACATTCTCTTGCTGCCAATACCACTTCATTAGTGATATATTGCAATTGATTCAACTTTAATAGTCGATCAATTTGCATAAATAACCGATTTAGTAATCGAAAATTACCATTAGTGATGCGCATAATGGATGCCATCGCCTCATGATCAGAAAATTCCCCTTGCTTTAATTTAAGCCCTAATTTTCGCCAGTTATGTTCTAGGGTAAATAACATTTCTTCCTTGGAAAGTGGTTTGTATTCATGAGAAAATCCTATTCGTGAATAAAGTTGTGAATACCTCGATAATCTTTTTTCCAGCCCTGGCATACCAATAAATACAATGGAAATACCCCTGTCATCGTATAACGATCTTAATAATTCCAATGCAGAGAAACTAAGTCGTTCCGTTTCATCAATGATTATTAGTTTGCAGTAATTTTTCGATGATAATTTTAGCGTTTTAATAAAGTTCTCTTTTTCTTCTTGATTTAATTGGGTTTGTTCATCGAACATTTTATTTGCTTGTGCAGCTTGAACTACACGATCAAAATAACAAATGTTCTGATTCAAGGTATTTAGCATTTGAAGAGAAGATAGCGGGGCGATTGGAGTATAAAAAATGGTCGTGCAGTTACTGAGTTCCGTTGGTACATGACGATTGTCTTCAATTGCATATCCATTCGGGTTTGCAGACAAGATTAGCTTACGCTTGCTGTAATGCTCTGCAGATTGCGTTTTACCAACCCCGGGAGATCCATAACAAATGCCAATGTATTTATATTCGACGCAAGCATCACAAAACTCCTCAAATCGCTGATATCCCTTGGTTTCTAAAAACATATCATCCATGTCAGGTAGCTCATTCATGCTTATACATCTTTATTTTGACATGGCTAGCTTTTTTTTGTTGTTCGATAGGTGGTATTGGCGTTGGTTTTCCGGTTATTTTTGTTGGATTTTTTAACAAGGCATCTACAATTGAACACCGCTCGCTGATATTGTCTCGTAATTCTTTCCTTCGAGCATTTCTCGCCTGGATAATTTCTTTCAAGCTGACTGTCCCAGTGTCTAGTTCCTGTGAAATTGCGCGGCACAAAAAACTACCCTTGTGAAACACGCGAATTACGGCAAGATCCCTTGGATCATAACGAATGATGACATCCTCGCCCACAAAGCCCGCAAGGGTTGTAGAAAAATAACGGAATCCTTGAAATTTTATGCCATCTCTGTGAACTCTTCTTGGTTTTGCTACCATCAATAATAATGAATCCAGAGACTCTTGTGTTTCAGGGATCTGGGGTAAAAAACAATTGCTTTGCCATTTAATGATTGGCGCAGCTTTGGTTGAACTATGTGGCTGGTTATTGTATTCATCCAACATAAATAATTTTAGTTTTAATTCAAGTTCTTCAAGCGTCAAGCATTCATTATTTTTTACAGAAGTACCTGGTTGCACGTATCCAGGTAAGTCTTGAAGAACGCGTTGATTTATAGTTGCAAAAAATCGCTCAATCTTTCCGCGACCACGGGGTTTGCCGATAGTCGAAAAAATCAATTGTATTTTTAATGAGACACAAACTTCTTCAATATGATGGGATGTAAAATCGCAACCATGATCGGTATACATGATTTCAGGAATGCCGCAGATAGGCCACTGCTTCTCATTTTTTATCCATATCGCCTGACGCAACGCTAACGATGTTTGTAGTGATGATGGAGCATGAAAACTTAAATAATATCCAGCAATGCCCCTACTGTAATCATCCATAATAACTGTGAGCCATGGTCGTTTAATCCCACCTTTATCATCAAGCACGTAGATATCAAGCAATGTATGATCCGCTTGCCATATTTCATTTGCCCTCGAGGCCTCTCTGATATAAAGAAGATCATATTTTTGCTGGTATGGTTTTATACCTTCGTGCGCAAGGCTGATGAGATCAGGGGAGATATTATTAACAATCTTTGAAACAACGGCATAGCTAGGTATTGGCAGCCCATTATCTTTGGTATGACGCACTATTTGTCGATGGATTGCAGCAACGCTACGTTTTGGTTTTTGCAGAGCTAACCCTTCAATTACTTGCGCCAAATTTTCTGTTAGTTGGCGATGGCACCCCTTATCATTACGCGCTTTAGATTTTAATCCGTCTAACCCATGGACTTTGTATTGGTCTATCCACCGATGCAAACTCCTAATCGAGATACCTGAATCCTTCGCGATAGAAATCAGAGTCGCCTTATCTTCTAAATACAACTGAATGACTTTAAATTTATCAAAAGCGCTCTTTTTGCTCATATATACTTAAAAACTCCAAATAAGGATTTATGTTGTACTTTGTGATCAAGATAAAAATATATTGATTGTTAAATACTTTATTTGGCAAATATTATACTTTACCTTTTTTATTTTGTATACTACATAACGACCGTTTTTATGCACATGTTTTATTATCGTCTTACACTTTATAAATCTATATTAGTATGTATAATTAAATCTATTATTTAAGGTTAAACATTAACGGACTATTTTTTGAGTAAATTATGCCCAAAACTATTGCATATATTCGTGCTTCAACAGATAAACAAGATTTGAACAATCAAAAACTTGAGATTTTTGAATTCGCCAAAATAAATAAACTTGAAGTGGATGATTTTATCCAGATGACTATTTCAAGTAGAAAAACCACCAAAGAGCGCCGCATCGATGAAATGATCTCAGTATTAGATGATGCCGATACACTTATCGTCACTGAACTCAGTCGATTGGGACGAAGCACTGCGGAAGTCATAGGATTAGTTAATGAGTTAATTAAAAAAAAAGTGAGGGTGATTGCTATTAAGCAAAATTTGGACATGAAACAACATGACATGACATCAAAAGTGATGATTACCTTGTTTTCACTCTTTGCTGAGCTTGAACGTGATCTTATAAGTCTCAGAACAAAGGAAGCACTTGCCAGCAAAAAAATGCAAGGAATTCAATTGGGCAAACCCAAAGGAACAATCCAGAAAAGTAAATTTGATAAGGATAGTGATAAAATTAAAGAGTTATTGGCATTAGGGTTATCCGTCAGGAAAATTGCAACATTTTTGGGCTATAGTAATCATATTGGTCTTAATACTTATATTAAGAAAAGAGAGTTACGTTCAGCGGAAATGGCTTAGTTTATTGAGGGAGCAAGATGAAAGATATTATTATTCCCAGCGATGTATCTTTTAATGATCTTAAATTAACTACCTCAGAATACGTGAAAGACAACCCGACACGCTTGAAAGGTATCACAAGTCATGGTGCCTTTTAATGCAAACACCCTGGTTTCTCATCCCTTCCATTTTGCACCTGAGTATATTTGACTTTTCTCATGAATAGAATATAATAATAGATAAGTGGATCGGGGAATCTCGGTCGGCGTTAACGCCTCGGTGAAGATCGGGGCTTTTCGCTTTTTAAGGGAAACGTTTTAAACCCCATCCTTCTTTTTTACCATTCCCATTACGATAAAATTTTTTCTCGATTAAGTGATATGCTCTATTTTCCTGTTTTGGATCAAGTGTATATCGACCAATTGGGCGAGCAATTAAGTCGGCAAGTTGTAGGCCGCAAGAGTTTGTTTTTTTATCAGCTAGAATCATATCAAAAGGTAATCGCACTCCCCAATAATTGGAACCATCGCATACTCGCCTAAATTCCAGTTCTAAATCGTTATCTTCTTTTTTGCCTCTACATTCAAAGATAATATGTGTTCTAAGTTGGCCTTGTTGTTTTTCCTTTAAAAAAGTATAAATTCGCTCCAATCCAAAACCCAGTGCTAAATGATAAGGATTTGCTGGATCTGCATACTTATTTTTAAGAGATTTTTTTTCAATAACCATACTAATAACAGTAAATGGAGCGTCATTTATAAGCTCATTGAGATCGTCCATAAAAGTATGGCGGGTTTCTTCATTTACTAAAATAACAAATTCTTTTTTGGCCTTGCGAATATCATGTTCATGTAATAAAACCATATCATGACCAAAATAATTAAATTTAAATTTTTTTATAGCGGAACTAACAGTATGAGCATAATCCCGTTTATTAAAAATACAAAAAGCCAAAACGAAAACAGGGTAATTGGGATCAATTGATTCCAAACTATGATCGCCACTTTCATCTACATAAATGATATAATCACTAAATCCAGCATCCATAAAGCGTAGTTCCAAAAAGTCATTAAATATTTTTATACTAAAGGTCCATTTTAACATGCTTAGATAAGATTAAGCGTTTATTATTGACTGATTTTGTATCTGACTCATTGAATTCAGTAAGCCCTTTATCAAACTAATCGTATAACAAATCATTATACGATTAGTAATTAACGCATAGATTCCCAATATGCCTATCCAGCACAACAGGATAATTTGTTAACATCTTTATCAAAAGATAATGCAGCAAGTTTTACACCCTCAACTCCGGTCAGATAAGGAAATAATGTATTTGCTAAATCTTTAATGGTAAATTGTGCTTTTAATGCAATAACAATAGTCTGTATTAAGTCACCTGCTTCAGGAGATAAAATATGGGCGCCTAGTAGCTTATCGGTTTTTTTATCAGCAACGAGCTTGATTAACCCTCTTGTGTCTCTAGCCACAAAAAAACGAGGAACATGCTCAAGACCAAGGACACTGACTTTTACTTCATAACCAGCCAATTTGGCACTTGCTTCTGTATAACCAACATCAGCCACTTGTGGATCAGTAAATATTACGGTAGGCATAGTTGAATTGTCATAGCAATGCTGATTACCCTCGAGTGCATTTAATGCAGCTAATTTAGCACCATATGCTGCCATATAAACAAACATATCAACCCCTGTTACATCACCGACAGCATAAATATGATCACGACTGCTTTGCATGTACTGATTCACTCGTATGCCACCATTGTCGGCTAAAATAATGTCTGATTCGTTTAACCCAAAACCTGAAGTATTTGGAGTACGGCCTGTTGCGATAAGGACTTGCTCTGCTTCAATAATGCGGGTATCGCCGTCCTTGTCATGGGTTAGACGAATATAACCATCAATTTCCTCTATTTTCTGATAACCTATGCCCTGACACACATCAATGCCTTCTTGCTGCAGATAATGCGTAAGAGCCATACTTATTTCTGGTTCACTAGTTGGAACAAGACGAGAGCGGCAACAAATGGTGACTTTAGTGCCTGCACGTGCAAACATCTGCCCTAATTCAACGCCAACGACCCCGCCACCAATCACTAATAATGATTTAGGTTGATTGTGTAAATCCAATGCTGTTGTACTTGTTAGATAAGGAATTTGATGTATACCATCGATAGGAGGTATGGATGCTGAAGCTCCAGTCGCAATGATAACCGATGTGGGGGTATAGAGCTGATTACCTACCATTACACCATGATTCACAATGCGCGCCTGCTCTTTTACATAATTAATATTTTTATAAGCTTGCAATACATCAACATACTTGGTTACCCTTAGTGTATCCACCAGTGCTTGTTTTTGTTGAATTAATTCATACCAGTTACTGAGTTTGCCACTTGCTTCAATGCCATCAAAACGCGAGGCCTGATTCGCTTGATGTATTGTTTCTGTTGCCCTAATCATGTTTTTTGAAGGGACGCAACCTACATTAACACAGGTTCCGCCAAGGATGCCATTATCAACCATAAGGACATGTGCACCTTCTTCTGCTGCTGTAATTGCAGCGGAAAACCCAGCCGATCCAGCTCCTATAACCAAAATATCGGGTGATGTATTGGCACTTCCTATTTCATCAGGACAACTGAGGTAATCAGACATATTGTTCTCCATCATTAGGGCTGGTTGTTATTTTTTATCGAAGAGGGGTAGCCAGCATTGGTCGTTGTAGTAATCAATGACTTAATTGTTACTTTAGTTGGATCATAAGTAATTGTGGCTGATTTAGTCTTAACTGATGTTTCAACCTTATATACACCTGGTAGCTTCCCAAGACTTTTTCGCACAGTATATGGACAAGTAGAACAAAACATTCCTGGAATATCAAGAGTCACAATGCTTGTTTTCAGATTACTGCTAACTGTAATTTCCTCAGCTGCTGTGGGTGCTTGCAAACTAGAGGCAAAAGTCGATACATTACCCAATATTACGGTAATTGCTAATACGATAAATGCATTGTTCATAAATATGTCTCCTAATCGTTATAATCGCTCTAAAATAATTGGCGCCAGATAAGGATAAAGCAGCACAAGCCCTATAATGATTAACGCAATCCAGAGCATTATTTTATTGATGCGATCTGAGGCTGACATCGCACAAAAAGTACCTTGTTTGCAATCGGAATGATTGGGTTTGCGATAAACTTTCCAAAATCCAAGTGCAATCAATAGAATAGCACTAGTTAAAAAATAGGGTTTATAGGACTCCATTGCCGTTAAACTACTTATCCAAGCTCCACTTATACCCAAACTAAACAATATTAAAGGCGCAATGCAACACAAAGTCGAAGCAATCGCCGCAGCGGTTCCCGAGAGCAATATCCATTTAATACTATTACGCTTTACATACTTTGCTTCATTCATCATGTATCTCCAGGCTATATAGTGAGACAAATAAAAAGCCGTTATTCTCCTTTTGAATCAATCATATCTAATAAAGGACATTCATTAGCCAACACATTGTTTCCACTAGCATTACAAGCCATTATTAAATCTTTGAGAGCTTTTTTAACAGTCCTAAGTTCCTTTTCTTTTTCTTCAATCAGGGCAATTTTTGCTTCGGCCTGTTTTCTCACATCAGAACACTTGGCTGTATCTGACAAACGAAGATCTAATAATTCCTTGATTTCTTTTAAAGTAAAATCAAGACGCTGTACTTGTCGAATAAACTTCAGTCGCTCCAAACTAGTCTCGCTATAAAGCCGGTATCCAGCTTTTGTTCGTCCCACCGGTAATAATATGCCGAGCACCTCATAATAGCGTATTGTATCTATGCCTACACCGCCATTTTTAGCTAGTTCACCAATGCTTAGCGAAACCATAACTCTCTCCATATAAATAGTCTAGACTCTAGAGTATACCCAAGGGTCAAGGGAATCATGATAGTATTTTGAAATAATATAATTATGCGATCAGACCAATGATGATAGATCAAAACAAAACTCGCACGGAGATTATGATTTCAGAAGGTTATAAGGTGAAAATGACAGGAATTATTCGTTAGATAATATTATGGTTTAGAGGCGAAATTGTAGTAAATTAAAGCAAAGTCGTATTTCCAGTTCGCATTAGTACTGAGTCTGTAATTTAAGCCGAAATTGGATGAAGTTTTAAAGAGAGACGCTTTACTTTTTGAAAATAAAGCGATACTTAATTCAGATAAACTAACTGCTGGGCAGCTCTTAGCCTCATATCGGTCTTAATACTTATGTCAAAAAACGAGAATTACGACAACCGGCTGTCTTAACCAACAATACTTAATTGTATGAGTAGGTTAGCATTATGAGTTCATTAGTTTAGGAATTAAGCGCACATAGAACAGTTCACTTATCAACTCCACAAGTGTCTGAGTGACAATGATTGCCGGCAGTATAGGAACAGCGCCTGGTATCGCAAAAGCAAGCGGTAGGACAACAAGAGAGTTGCGAGTACTTGCGCTGAATGCTACAGATCGGCTGGAAGGCACATCCAAGCGGAAGATTCGAGCGATAAACCATCCAGCCCAGGGAGCAATAATAGCAAAGGCAATGTAGATTGGAACTACTTTTAAAACTGAGTCTGCCTCAAGACCGAGCTGCGGTACCACCGACGTAATGACCACGAATAACACAAGAGCTGTCGCTGGTACGGGCAGCAATCCAAGTGCTATTAAAACCCGTTTGCCCATCGATTTTCGATTAGCCCACGCTTGTGTAAGTGCTGCGAGCACAAGCGGAATAGCAATTATCCATATAAAGGCTTCGACAAATGGGCCAGGTTGAACCAAGTGAGCAGCGCTTTCCTCAAGGAATAGTCCAAGATAGATAGGTAGAAGCAGCATCTGTAAGATAAGAAGCGCAGGTGTCGCCACCAAAAGTAGTCGAGCATCGGCGCGTCCAATATGCGCAAAAGTTACGACATAATCAATACACGGAGTGAGCAAAACTAATAGCACACCAAGTCGTACCATTGGATCGATGGGAAGAAATTGGACTAACGCCACTACAATTAACGGGACCACCATGAAGTTCACTAGAAATAGAACCATGAGGAAACGAAACTTCACTAATGCTTGCTTAAAGTCAGCAAGCGGCACTTGTAGAAACGTTACAAACAGCATCAGAGCTAATGCAAGGTTTACACTGCTCGCAAAAACTTTCGTGGCCGGCACGAGCAAAGCAATTATGATTGCTACAATAACTGTAGAAAAATAAATTATGATTTGCTTAGCCTCTAGTAATTCTCTTATTGATTGCATGTTCATTTTTGCCTTTAATCACGTTACGAGTAAATCCGAGAGATTTGAAAGTAAACCAGTTTAATCAATCCTACCCCGTATGATTTGCTTTATAAAACCAGTGTTGGCGCAACCACAATGCAATATTTACTAGTAAAATAAGAATCGGCACCTCAACAAGTGGGCCAATCACAGTTGTAAAAGCAATGGCGGAGTTAAGCCCAAAGGTGGCAATTGCAACAGCAATAGCCAATTCAAAATTATTACTGGCAGCAGTAAATGAAGCTGCTGTTGTTTTTTGATAGTTAGCCCCGATGAGCTTCCCCATCGCAAAACTGACAAAAAACATCACAACAAAATAAACAGCTAAAGGAAATGCAATTCGAATTACATCTAATGGAAGTTGCAATACCATCGCGCCTTTCAAAGAAAACATCGCCAGTATAGTAAACAATAGGGCTATTAGAGTAATGGGAGAAATTTTTGGTAAAAAATTAGTTTCATACCACATTATCCCTTTTCTCTTTATCAGTATAAAGCGAGTCAGAAATCCTGATAAAAAAGGAATTCCAAGATAAATGAAGACGCTTTCAGCAACAGTCATAAAATCGATATGAACCATTTGTCCCGTCATGCCAACAAGGGGTGGCAAAACGGTTAGAAAAAACCAGACATAGACACTAAAGAAAAGTAGCTGAAATATACTGTTAAACGCCACTAAAGCCGCAACATATTGATTATCGCCTTCAGCCAGCTGATTCCAGACAATTACCATGGCAATACATCGAGCCAAACCAATGAGAATGAGTCCAGTCATGTATTCGGGATATCCATGTAAGAATAAAACAGCAAGACCAAACATGAGAAATGGCCCGATAAGCCAGTTTTGAATTAAGGACAACAATAGAATTCGCCAATCTTTAAAGACCAGCGGTAATTCTTCATATTTTACCCGAGCCAGGGGTGGGTACATCATTAAAATCAAGCCAAGCGCAATAGGAATATTGGTGGAACCAATCGATAGGGAATTTAAAAATTGTGGCATGTCGGTTAAAATAGATCCGATAACAACGCCTAAACCCATAATCAGGAAAATCCATAACGTTAAATATCTATCTAAAAAAGAAAGGCGACGAGTGCTGCACGTGCTCATGACAACAGCTCCTTTTTTATTTGTTGTTTTAGTTGATTAAATACCGCTTCAAATGCTGTATTTATTTTCATCTTAGATCCTTCTGCTTTAGCAGGATCAGGAATACTCCAATGGAGTTTTTTTGGTTGACCAGGGAAAATAGGACAGCTTTCACTAGCTGCCTGGTCACAGACAGTAATGACTAAATCAATAGATTCTGAATTAAATTCATTCCAGGATTTACTGCGAGGTGTATTCGGTTTGATACCATGACGAGCAAGAGTTTCTATCGCTTTCGGATGTACGTTTCCAGTCGGGATGCTGCCTGCGCTAAAAGCCAGATAGCGGCCATTCGAGTAATAATTAGTTATTGCCTCAGCCATAATGGACCGACAAGAGTTACCTGTACAAAGAAATAATAATTTAATTGGCTCAGTACGTATCAATCACAACATCCGGTTGATTTTGATTGTACATCACAGCAAGAGGTTGATGTTTTTTTGGTGGACATTGAACACGAGCCTTCAGTTGTATTATCTCCAGAAAAAAATTGAGCATCCTCCATGGTATGATAGGCTTCCCATGCAATTCCGTTAGGGTCACTCACCCATGATTTTTGTGATTTGGCATAGCAACAGGTTGTTTCACCATCGCTATGGGTTGAAATATTAGCCTCTGAAAATTGGTTTCTCAGTGCATCTAATTCAGTGGCATCATCCACTTGAATTCCCAAGTGTTCCACGCCATGTTTTCCAGCACGAGTTGAAATGGCAAAATTAATACGCGGATCTTCCAGCATCCATTTGGCATAATCGGACTTAACTTTTACGGGATCTGCTCCAAATAGAGCATTGTAAAAACGGATACTATCAGCAAGGTTGTCAACATCAATATGAATATGAAAACGTTTCATGACTTACTCCTTTTAGAATTACAGCAATCATTTAATTTTATAACCAGACAATCGTCTGTCCCAGGTTGTTGAATTTGAACTTGTTGTTTACTGCAACAATCCTGAACCATGAAGGCGATAAAATCGCGCATTAACACAAAATTTGCAGAATAAAATACATAACGCCCTTGGCGATAGGACGTGACAATTCCGGCATTAGACAAATGGCTTAAGTGAAATGATAGGGTATTTTGTAAAATACCCAACTCATCCCCAATTGCACCAGCGGATAATCCGTTTGGCCCTGCTTGAACAAGTAGCCGAAACACTTGCAAGCGAGTTTCTTGAGAAAGGGCGTCAAATATTTTTAGTGAGTTTTTTATATCCATACTTCTAGAATAGTAGAAATATTTAATTTAGTCAATCTGCCATTTAAAGTCTGTCATTTAAAGTTTAAATTTTCCTGCCAAATAAAGATAAAACTTACAGGTTTTAAGAGGACTCCATTTTTTCGCTTTGCAAATACATCCTTATTTATATAATATAGTGATAAATTAGGTAGTTGCATGAGAAAAAAATGGCTCGCGAAGGCAAGGCAAAGGTTTTGACTGAAAATGAGTTTAAATTGCTCACATTAGTCGCCAAAGAAGGAAAGTTTGGTGCTCGCAATCTGGCAATCATTTATTGCTCCTTCGGATTGGGTTTGCGTGCTAAAGAAATCGCTTCACTTACCCTTGGCGATGTGGCAAATACTCATTATCAGTTATTCGATGAAGTTAGTTTAAAACGCTCGATGACCAAGGGAGACAAGCAACGCCATGTCTATCTGACGCATAAGAAAATTCGTGAAATACTGCAAGCCCATTTAAACTCCCTAAAAGGAACCCCGCTTAACAAACCGTTGTTTCAAACTCAACGCAAAAGTCGATTCACCGCCAATACCTTACAAAAATGGTTTAGAGCACTTTATGATAAAGCAGGAATTCATGGCGCAAGTTCTCATTCAGGAAGACGTACCTTTATTACCCGGCTTATCGAGCAAGGTGCAGATATTAAAGCCGTATCTCGACTTGCCGGGCATGCTAATATTGTGACAACCGCAATTTATGTAGAAGATAATCCGGAGCGCTTAAAGCGAATTGCTAATCTGGCCTTATTTTAATGCGCCCTGGGTTTACTTTAGGTCCTTTAATTATGATATTGACGCATTAAAAAATAATGGGTTTGCTACAGCAGGAGTTAATTAATACTATCAAAAATCTCTAGGACATGATAGAAGCTCGGTTTGATGTTGTGTAATTTCATGCCTTAATGAAGAACACGAATGTATGCTTAATTTAAATCATTGAATATTATGAAGGTGAATTCAACTAACTCGTGCAGCTGTTGCCTTTATGGAAGTTGGGAAAAATGTACATTTGGACTTGTTTGCTATTACTGAAGCCGGACGAATTTAAGATAGGGAACAGGAGCTGTACACGCTTCTTTTTAATGAGGTGACTAGAGCGCTCAGGAAAAAGCTTGAGGGAGTCAGGATGACATCGCAGAATTAAGAGCATTGTTGCGGGTTTACAGCATAAATGATATAGGGGTCGTGTGGAATAACCACCAAAAGTGTTAATTCTGAATTAAATCATCTTCCAAAAATGTTGTTTTAGATGTTTTTCAAACGCATTCACCATTGCTGTTATGTCAATTTCACCGTTACTCTTTTTAAAATTGTACTTGCCAGTAAAGGCAATATGCGCCCATGCAATCGGTGAAATCCGGGCAAAGTTATTAATAATCTCTTGACTTACACCCTCAGCGAGCATTTGCTCATACACAATGTTCAAAATAATACTGTTATAGGCAATGATGCAATTCGCAACCAGTCTTACAGCATGAGCACTGACACGATTGTGGACGATTTTCTTTCCTTTAAAAACTCCGCGATATATTTTTCTAATGAGGCCTTGCAGTTGATGGTATGCTTCAGTGCGATTTCGTGCCGTGCGTATGGCTTTTCTCAGTGCCACGTTATCAATCAAATTGAGAACATGAATGCTTTTCAAAAGCTTGTTATATTCAAATAGTGCTTTTTTCAACCCTGAATAGCGCGCAGAAGAATTAATTTTTTTGACGATTGTGCTTTGAGTATTCTCTTGCAATAACAAAGACAGGAGTATACGCAAGATTCCGCGTTTTTGTGATCGAATTAATGATGCATTAACAACACCACTCGGACAAATCATACCCTTATATTCAGCAACCGGTTTAACGGAAAGCAGGTTTTGAGCTGCTTCTCTGATGTCCTTGATGCTTGGTACATATTCAACATCTATGGAGTCCAATATGACAAAATTCAATTGATTCAGCGAATGATTATCCCCTGTTACCATATCAATATTGATGTCTGTTTTATTGCCATTGATAAGATCATAGAGTGAATGGCCTTCATATTCATTCAATCCAATGTTCTTGGCATTGACTGCGATAAAGTTTGCGATCAATGTATATACAGAAATTCCTGGCGCCTTCCCAAGGTATTTTTTTGAATACCGCGATTGAATGGTACTTTCACTGGTTGGCATTTTCTGCCCGTCACCGTCCCCCAATGTTTTATTGTCGATTAGATCCCATAACTTGAAAATAGGCAACCCATGCACAAGATTACCTGCATTATCATTTGACGCACACATTGTATCGACACGAATGTAATCCTGATGCGTTGAGCGTAAAAGGTTGAAATTCATATCCGACATTTCAGCCATTTTTTCAGTACTAATACCAAAAGCATCGGCTAGAATACAAGCATTTATCGCTGTTTTAGGTGGCTTTGTTTTTACATTGTACCGTGACTTCATATGGGTAAACACATCCCACATGTTGGTACGATCTCCCATGTGCATCATGATATCTGGAATTTCTACCTGGGGTAGTGTTTTAAAAAAGCTATCTTCCAGTTTTTCAACACCATCATACCCAAGACTCCAATCTTGTTCACCTGATTTCGTTTCTTTAATTTTGAAGGACTGATTTTCGCCACGATTAATTCTACTGGTTGTTCTCTCCCATGCACGGTCTAATTCATCCAGAACTTCATTTAAACGTTCATCGCAATAAACCGGTATTTTTTTATAGCCAAATTCATTGGCAATTTTTTCAGCATCATCAACCACTGATTCAGCCACCAAATCATGATCAACATCACAATAGGTCACGCTATCGTTACAACAGAGCAAATTTTTATCTAAACGGTGATACATTTTTTGATATACAAAAAACTCAAATAAATGCGGATCGATTTGTTCATCGTTCGCGGTTTTCTTCAAATAAGGCAAGGCGGTTTCTGAAATCCTGTCTTCCAGCTCTTTAGGTAATTTAAAGGATGCAGGGCCTTTTTTTCGGTGACCATAATGATTTTTCATGTGCTTGATAAATGCCATGACATCGGCATCTGCTTTATAGTATTCAAATGAAACATGAAGTAATACCGGCCTCAAATAAAGCGCAAATAAACGAGCCTGCTCCAGATAAAAATCTCGCTTGGCGGCTTTTGCATCAAACCTGCTTCCCATTAAATAGTCCGCAATGATCGGAAATTGGTTTTCGGGCAGAATGCTATAGGCTTCTCGATTTAACTCTTCATGCCCCATGCCATATTTACGGTTGGGGAACCACTTCATAAATTTTGCCAACTTTGGAACATCAACAGTCAAATTGGTATTGTATTCCGCACGTGCTTTTTCTACATGTTTTTTTGCATCTGACATGATGCCTCTAATATGAAACATAAAACTAGTGATCAAATTATCCATGATTTGCTGATAGCGATGATAAATAAAACACAATGCCTGTAAATACTGTTGTGTTTTATTGATTCGACGTAATCTGGATGCGGCATACTGCTCTGCCAAATCGGAATAATAACGAATCGCATTTTTAGATATTTGTAACGAGGGTAAAAACTCCTTTGCAAATACATATAAGTCGAGGAGCTCGACTGCCTTGGCGACTTCATCCTTGATAGGATTATATTTAAAGCTCTTCTGATCTGCACGAATGACATTGAATTTGGTGCTTCCTTCTTCGCGCTTGATCAGATTTGACAGTTTTTCTTGTTGTTCCTGCGGGATTAACTGAATCAGCTTGCCAATTCGTTCACTTTCTCTGGAAAATGCTCGTGTAAACAGATCTTGTAAAGTACGGTAAGACGGGAGTAGTATTTTCTGATTTTCAAAATAGACCAACAACTGCCTAAATGTATCATTGCCTTTTGGGTAATAACGTAATAATTCGCAGAGATGGGATTCAACCAAGGCACTTTGTTTTAACGACCAGTCTTGATAATCAAATAAGTTTAGAATGTCTTGTTTTTGTTGGTTAAGGGTTTGACGTGTGATGCTGCTTGGTAACTTGGCTTTTGCATTTTTATAATATTTTGCAATGAGATAAGCCACGTCATCATGCACTTCATCGAAAGTGAATTCAAAAAATTTCTGCTTGGCTTTAAAGTAAGCAAGATGCAGCCTAAAGGCAATTTGGGTCTTTGTTGCTGAATATTGACGCAACGCAATCATCTCTTGTGGATTCATTGCAAAATAAAGTTCACGTTCACCTGAATTAAAATTAGGACGTGCATAAAAATCTTCAATTTCTGGCTCGGTAAGTAACTGCAACCGATTTTTTTTTGTCATAGGGTGGTTCAAAAAAACGGAGGTTTGGGTGAACTAATTTTTTGGTCAACAAAGGTCGCATTGTACGCTGATTTTTAGTAAGATAAAGCGGTTCAGTAAATCTTGGTTCAAAATATTGTTTTTCTATTAGTAAAATGGACTAAACTGTATGAAAATTGGATATGCGCGCGTTTCAACTAGAGATCAATCTTTGTCCATGCAGGTGGATGCATTAAAAAAAGCCGGTTGTGATCAAATTCATGAAGAAATTGCCAGTGGTGCAAAAACGGCAAGACCAGTGCTTGAAGAAATTATGCGTAACATTCGGGAAGATGACACCCTGGTTATTTGGAAACTGGATAGACTTGGCAGGAATCTGGCTCACCTTATTCACTTAACCAATAAATTGATTGAAAAAAAAGTTGGCTTAATAAGTCTGAACGATCCAATTGATACATCAACTGCCCAGGGACGGATGATATTTGGTATTTTCGCAACATTGGCAGAGTTTGAACGTGAATTAATCCGAGAGCGAACTCAAGCGGGGTTAAAATCAGCTCGAGCTCGAGGAAGAAAAGGAGGAAGACCCAAGGGCATGTCAAAATCAGCAATGGAAAAAGCGGCTATTGCTGAAGCTCTTTATAAAAATGGAACCATCCCTGTTAAAAAAATTGCTGAACAGTTGGATATTTCTAAAACTACGTTGTATCTGTACTTACGTTCTCGAAATGTTTCT